>Ga0102591_1000159_pt1 | contig 155048 bp, 144 predicted proteins | sample AraplaCol_mCL_r2_2_FD_76860 | JGI IMG/M metagenome (GOLD analysis project Ga0102591, IMG submission 76860) | Arabidopsis root microbial communities from North Carolina, USA - plate scrape MF_Col_mCL_r2 (SPADES assembly) (version 2) | ecosystem: Host-associated > Plants > Roots > Endosphere...
TTGGCAAGCCGTCCAAGCTTGCCATCACCGCCTGCATGCGCAAGATCCTGACGATCCTCAACTCGATGGTCAAAACCGGCCAACCGTGGGAAAACAGACTGCCTGCTTGACACGGTTGCTCTCCCGCAGGCGGGAGAGGGGAGCGTATAGCGGCGGCTGAACCGCTTACGCGCGCATCTGGAACTGGCCCACCATGTCGCGCAGGCGGCCGGCCTGTTCGTCCAGCGATTGCGCGGCGGCGGCGGCTTCTTCCACCAGTGCGGCATTCTGCTGGGTGACCTGGTCCATCTGGCCCACGGCGTGACCCACCTGCTCGATGCCGGCGCTCTGTTCCTGCGAGGCCGCCGAGATCTCGGCGATGATGTCGGACACGCGCTTCACGGCCTGGCGGATCTCGGTCATCGTGTTGCCCACGCCTTGTGCCTGCGTGGAGCCGGTGCGCACCGTATCCACCGACGCCTCGATCAGATCCTTGATCTCCTTGGCTGCGCTCGACGAGCGTTGCGCCAGGCTGCGCACTTCTCCGGCCACCACCGCGAACCCGCGGCCCTGCTCGCCGGCGCGGGCGGCTTCCACCGCAGCGTTGAGCGCCAGGATGTTGGTCTGGAACGCGATGCCCTCGATCAGGTTGGTGATTTCGGCGATGCGCTCCGAGCTGCTGCTGATCGCGCCCATCGTCTGCACCATCTGCTGCACCGACTGGTTGCCTTCGTCGGCCACCAGCGCGGCGTTCGAAGCCAGCGACGAGGCCTGGCGCGCGTTCTCGGCGTTCTGGCGCACGGTGGCGGTGAGCTCTTCCATGCTCGATGCGGTTTGTTCCAGCGAGGCGGCCTGCTCCTCGGTGCGCGACGACAGGTCGACGTTGCCGGCGGCAATCTGCGCGGCGGCCACGCTCACCGAATCGGTGGAGCGGCGCACTTCGCGCAGCGTGCCGGCCACGCGCTCGATCAGCGCGTTGAACGATTGCGCGGTCAGGCCGATTTCGTCCAGGCGATCCACCGGAGCGCGATGGTCGAGGTCGAGCGACTGGCTGACATGCTCCAGCGTGCCCTGGATCTCGGTCAGGCTGTTGCGGATGCGCTGGAACAGCGAGAACGCCAGGAATGCGACCAGGGCCACGGCCACCACGATCACGATCACGAACACGCGCACCGACGCGTGGTACTGGCTCTTGTTGTACTCCACGGCCAGTTCGCCGGCCTTGGTGTTGAATTCGAGGTGGTCGTCGAGCGCCTTGCGCACGCCGTTCGACGCCAGGTGCAGGTCGCCCGACGTGATCATCTTCGCGGCGGTGGTGTAGTCGTTGTTGCGCGATTTCTCAAGATAGGCTGGGAACTGGTCGCGGTATTTGGCGATGGCGGCGCGGTCGGCTTCCAGCAGCTTGCGGTCGGCGTCGTCGGCGATATCGTCGCGCTCGTACTTGGCCAGCAGCTCGTCAAAGCGCTTGTTGGCCTTCTCGAGCATGGCCTCGGCCTCGGTCTTGGCGTTGACGTCGTCGGTCATCGCATGGCGGTAGAGGGCCACGCGGATATTGCCCAGGGCCGCGGCGACGTTGTTGAGGTCGCGCACGCTGGTCAGCGTGTTGTCGTTGAAGTACTCGAAGCGATCTTCCGCCTGGGACAGTTGCCAGATGCCGCCGAGACCAACGAAGAGCAAGGCGAGTAATGCGAGGGACAGCGTGAGAAGCAGGCGTTTGCTGATGTTCATGTAGGGTTGGCGGCGCACGTTACTTGGCGTGGTCCGTCCGTAGTGGCGACTTGGTTTTCGCAAGCGGGCCGCAGCCCGTCGCCACCACGTTTACGGCAGGGGGTTTATGCCCTGAAGCCAGTCGGACTGCTGTGCAGCATGCGCTGTGCGATCTCCGCACGGCAGCGCCTACGCCTGCCAGCTGCGCGCCGCAATCCGGCCAAGTGTGGCGCTATCGGCATCCAGCGTGCCGAACACGCGGCCGTGCTGGCGGCCCAGCCGGCTGGCAACGAAGTGCTCGGCCGATTCGGCATCGCCATGCGCCAGCATCAGCGCTGCCTGCGCGGTCAGCACCAGGCCCTGCGCGAAGCGGCGCGCGCTGGCTTCGAGCGTGTCGGCGGCGCCACGCAGCATGGCCTGGAGTGATGCCAGCTCCGCACGTATCGCAGCGTGGCCATTGGACAGCCGGGCCAGGTCTTCCAGGATGCGCGCGCCGTCCTCGGGATTGCGTTGCAGCGCGCGCAGCACGTCCAGGCACATGATGTTGCCGGAGCCTTCCCAGATCGAATTGACCGGCGCCTCGCGGTATAGCCGCGCCATCGGGCCTTCCTCCACGTAGCCGTTGCCGCCCCACACCTCCATGGCCTCGCCGGTGGCTTCCAGCGCGCGCTTGCAGATCCAGAACTTGGCGGCCGGGGTCATCACGCGCTTCCAGGCGGCGGCGCGCGGATCGTCGTCGGCGTGCTCGAAGGCGTGGGCCAGCGCCATCATCATCTGCGTGGCCGCTTCGGATTCGAGCGCCAGGTCGGCCAGCACGTTGCGCATCAGCGGCTGGTCGGCCAGCAGCCGGCCGAACGCCATGCGGTGGCGTGCGTGATGGAGCGCCTGCACCAGCGCGGCCCGCAGCAACGCCGCGCTGCCAATCACGCAATCGAGCCGCGTGTTGGTGGCCATCTCGATGATGGTGGGAATGCCGCGTCCTTCCTCGCCGATCAGGATGCCCGTGGCACAGCGAAATTCCACTTCGCTGCTGGAGTTGGAGCGGTTGCCGAGCTTGTCCTTGAGCCGCTGGATCAGGATCGGGTTCTTGCTGCCGTCGTCGCGAAAGCGCGGCACGAAGAAGCACGAGAGCGGGCCGTCGGCCGCACCCATGCGCGCCACCACGAGGTGGGCATCGCACATCGGCGCGGAGAAAAACCACTTGTGGCCCGTCAGCGCGTACTCGGCGCCCCGCCCCTCGCCGCGCAACGGCGTGGCGACGGTGGTGTTGGCGCGCACGTCCGAGCCGCCCTGTTTCTCCGTCATGCCCATGCCGATCATGACGGCCGTCTTGTCGCGCCAGGGCAGGTCGCGCGCATCATGTTCGCGCGCGTACAGGCGCGGTTCGAGGTCGCGGAACAGCGCCGGCTCCTTGCTCAGCACCGGAATGCTGGCAAACGTCATGGTGGTGGGGCAGAGCGACCCCGATTCGACTTGGGCCTGCAGAAAATAACCGGCGGTGCGCGCCACCCAGGCGCCGGCGCGTGGCTGGGCAAAGGGCAGGGCCTGCAGCTGCTGGTCGCGCAGCAATTCCAGCAGCTTGTGCCAGGCGGGATGAAACTGCACCTGGTCGATCCGCTCGCCGGTACGGCTGTGGGTATGCAATTCGGGCGTCAGGCGATTGGCGTCGGCGGCCCAGGCCTGCACCTCGGGGTCGCCCAGGCGCGCGCCGAAGCGGCCCAGCGCGTCGGCGTGCCAGGCGCCGCCCAGGCGGTCAAGCGCGGCGCGCAGGCCAGGATCCGAGTCGAACAGGTTGTAGTGCGCGAGGTCGGGCACCTGGTTGAAGACGCTGTGGGTCTGGGCGGCATCCAACCCGGTCTCGGATGTGGCGGTCATGGCATCTCCTGTGGCGGCAATGCGAGGGCCGCACTTTGACGGTTGCGACGGCTGGGGATGGTTGCGGCCATGGTACGGCAACTCGCCGGTTCGCAATACCTGACGAATACCCGTCGACCGCGCGCGAAAAGCCGCGCCAGCGGGCCGCCGGCGGGCGCATCGGGCTGCGCCTGCGCGCGCCATGCTGCAGGGCACCATGATTTCGATACCTTGGGGTACGACAGCTGCGACAGAATTTCGGGTAGCGCCGGGCAAGGGCTTGTGCTTAAATTCACCCCGTTGGATGAAACAGGGGTGCCGTCCGGATGGGCCGGGCGCGCTGAGAGAGTCCCTTCGAACCCGATCCGGCTAGTACCGGCGTGGGAAGTTTCACAAAAACCGATTTGCCTCCTGTCCCGCGGAAGATCCGCTTTTCCGCACCGGGACGCCGCCGCCGGCCATGCCGCGCAGGCCGGCCTCACAGGGCTCCTGGTTTCGTCCATCCCCGCACGAGAGAGGACGACACTCATGGCCCGTACTGCCCCCGCCGCTTCGTTTGAATCGCTGGAAAGCGATCTCGACCAGAAATTCGCCTACCCGGCTTCGAGCAAGACCTACATCCCGGGCAGCCGCCCGGATATCCGCGTGCCGATGCGCACGATCCTGCAGACCGCCACGCGCACCGACAAGGGCGAGATGGCGAACCCGCCGATTCCCGTCTACGACACCTCGGGCCCGTACAGCGACCCCGACGTGCATATCGACCTGAAGGCCGGCCTGCCGCCGGTGCGCGCGAAGTGGATCGAGGAACGCAACGACACCGTGGTGCTGCCCGGCCTGTCGTCGGAGTACGGTCTGGCCCGCGCCAACGACCCGGCCACCGCGCACCTGCGCTTTGCCCAGCTGACCAACCCGCGCCGCGCCAAGGCCGGCGCGAACGTGTCGCAGATGCACTACGCGCGCAAGGGCATCATCACGCCCGAGATGGAATACGTGGCGCTGCGCGAGTCGCTGAACCTGCAGGCGCTGTACGACAAGCCCGAGTACAAGGCGCTGCTGCGCCAGCACCCCGGCAACGCGCTGGGCGCCGCGCTGCCGCTGCGCCCCGAAGACATGACGCCGGAGTTCGTGCGTCGCGAAGTGGCCGCCGGCCGCGCCATCATCCCCGCCAACATCAACCACACGGAACTGGAGCCGATGGCCATCGGCCGCAACTTCCGCGTGAAGATCAACGGCAACCTGGGCAACTCGGCGGTGACGTCGTCGCTGGCCGAGGAAGTGGAAAAGATGGTGTGGTCGATCCGCTGGGGCGCCGACACCATCATGGACCTGTCCACGGGCAAGCACATTCATGAGACGCGCGAATGGATCCTGCGTAACTCGCCGGTGCCCATCGGCACGGTGCCGATCTACCAGGCGCTGGACAAGACCGGCGGCATCGCCGAGGACCTGACCTGGGAAATGTTCCGCGACACGCTGATCGAGCAGGCCGAGCAGGGTGTGGATTACTTCACGATCCACGCAGGCGTGCTGCTGCGCTACGTGCCGATGACGGCGGATCGCGTGACGGGCATCGTGTCGCGCGGCGGTTCGATCATGGCCAAGTGGTGCCTGGCGCATCACAAGGAAAACTTCCTGTACACGCACTTCGACGAGATCTGCGAAATCATGAAGGCGTACGACGTGTCGTTCAGCCTCGGTGATGGCCTGCGTCCGGGTTGCATCGCGGACTCGAACGACGATGCCCAGTTCGGCGAACTGCGCACGCTGGGCGAACTGACCGCCAAGGCGTGGGAGCACGACGTGCAGGTCATGATCGAAGGTCCGGGCCACGTACCGCTGCAGCGCATCCAGGCCAACATGGATGAAGAACTGAAGCACTGCTACGAGGCACCGTTCTACACGCTGGGACCGCTGGTCACGGACATCGCGCCGGGCTACGACCACATCACCAGCGGCATCGGCGCCGCCAACATCGGCTGGATGGGTACGGCCATGCTGTGCTACGTCACGCCGAAGGAACACCTGGGCCTGCCGGACAAGGAAGACGTGCGCGAAGGCATCATCACGTACAAGATCGCCGCACACGCCGCCGACCTGGCCAAGGGCTGGCCCGGTGCACAGTTGCGGGATAATGCGCTGTCCAAGGCGCGCTTCGAATTCCGCTGGGAAGACCAGTTCAACCTGGGCCTCGACCCCGAGCGCGCCCGTTCGTTCCACGATGCCACGCTGCCGGCAGAAGGCGCCAAGATCGCGCACTTCTGCTCGATGTGCGGACCGAAGTTCTGCTCGATGAAGATCACGCAGGAGGTGCGCGACTACGCGGCGTCGTTGCCGGAAGCGCAGCGCGGCATGGAAGAAAAGTCGATCGAGTTCGTGAAGACGGGTTCGAAGATCTACTCGTAAGCCAGCGTGGTTGTTGTGTAGCAAGGGCGCGTATCGCAAGACGCGCGCCCGCAGTACCCGAGTTCCGCGCGCGGCGCCCCCACGCGGCGCGGCGGCATTCACCCAACCGGAGGCCGGCCGGCGCAACCTTCTTGCCAACGCCGCCGGCATACAAGCCCATGACAGCAGTACAGTCCTTCGATGTTGCCGTACTCGGCGCCGGCCTGGCCGGGCGGTTGTCCGCCTGGCATCTGGTGCGCGCGGGCGTCCGCGTGGCGCTGATCGAGCGTGGCGGCCCCGACGGCAGCGGCTCTGCCGCACACGTGGCCGCGGCCATGCTCGCACCGCTGGCGGAATCCGCCATCGCGGAACGGCGCATCGTCGATCTCGGCATCGCCAGCGTCGATCTCTGGCGCACCTGGCTCAAGGAATTGCCCGAACCCGTGTTCTTCCAGGAGGACGGCACGCTGGTGGTATGGCATGCGCGGGACCGCAGCGAAGTGTCCCTCTTCACCAATCGCATGCGCGCCGTGGCGCCGCCCGAGCTGGTGCAGCAGCGCCTGCGCGCACTCGATGGCAAAGGCGTGGCCGATGTGGAACCGGAACTCGCGGGCCGCTTCGGGCAGGGTCTGCTGCTGCAGGGCGAAGGCCAGCTCGACAACCGCGGCGCGATGCGCGCGCTGCTGGCGTGTGCCATCTCGGAAGGTCTGCATTGCATCTGGGAGGCGGGCGAAGTGGAAGCCAGTTCGCTGCCGGCGCTCGGCATCCGGGCCAATGTGGTGCTCGATTGCCGGGGACTCGGCGCGCGCACGGCATGGGCCGAACCCGAAGACGAGAACGGACGCGCGCTGCCGGGCCTCCGCGGCCTGCGTGGCGAAGTGGTGCGGGTGCATGCGCCCGATGTGAAGCTGCATCGCCCCGTGCGCCTGCTGCATCCGCGTTATCCCATCTATATCGCGCCGAAGCCGAACGACCTGTACGTGATTGGCGCCACCGAAATCGAAAGCGAGGACGAATCGCCGATGAGCGTGCGCTCCGCGCTGGAGCTGCTCTCTGCGGCGCACTCGCTGCACCCTGCGTTTGGCGAGGCGCGCGTGCTCGAACTCAATGTGCAGCGTCGCCCGACGCGCCCCGATCACCTGCCCGCCATCCGCGTGGACCAGGCCACGCGCGTGGTGCGCGTGAACGGGCTGTATCGCCATGGCTGGCTGATTGCGCCGGCGGTGACCGAGGCCGCCTGCCACGTGGTGCGCGCGATGCTGGAAGATGATCCTGCCGCGCATGCGGTGCCGGACGCCCTGCGCTGGCCGGGTATGATCCAGCCCGTGCGAGAGGTGGCGTCGCTGGCATCGGGCGCGCTCGCAGACATCGGCACCGGCATGCTGCATTAATCTGAAACCGACCATGAATATCCTGCTCAATGGCCAGCCACTGGACCTGCCCGATACCGCCACGCTGGCGGACGCGGTCAGTGCGGCAGCCATCGCGCCGCCGTTCGCCGCTGCGGTGAACGGCGAATTTGTCCCGCGCGCCGCGCATGCGGCCCGGACGCTGAGCGCGGGCGACAAGATCGACCTCGTGCAACCCGTGACGGGAGGCTAGTTCCCATGACATTCGAACCGACTGAAACCCTGCGCGATCCGTTTGTGCTGTACGGGGAATCGTTTGCTTCACGCCTGCTGCTGGGCACCGCGCGCTACCCGTCGCCGGCCACGCTGCAGGCGGCCGTGGAAGTATCGCGCCCCGCGATGATCACCGTGGCACTGCGCCGCCAGACTGCCGTGGGCAGTGGCGACGGCCAGACGCTGGGCGGCGACACGTTCTGGCAGATGCTGCGCACGCTGGGCGTGCCGGTGCTGCCGAACACCGCCGGCTGCTTCACCGCGCAAGAGGTGATCACCACGGCGATGATGGCGCGCGAGGTGTTCGAGACCGACTGGATCAAGCTCGAACTGATCGGCGACGATTACACGCTGCAGCCGGACACGCTCAACATGCCCGCCGTGGCCGAGACGCTGATCAAGGAAGGCTTCAAGGTACTGCCGTACTGCACCGAGGATCTGGTGTTGTGCCGCCGCCTGCTCGACGTGGGTTGCCAGGCGTTGATGCCGTGGGCTGCGCCGATCGGCACGGGGCGAGGCGCGGTGAATCCGCACGCAATGCGCACGCTGCGCGACCGCCTGCCAGACACGCCACTGATCGTCGATGCGGGCCTCGGCCTGCCGTCGCACGCAGCGCAGGTGCTGGAGTGGGGCTACGACGGCGTGTTGCTCAATACCGCCGTGGCACAGGCCGCATATCCGGTGAACATGGCGCGCGCGTTCGCGCTGGCCGTGGATGCGGGCCGCACCGCCTATCTGGCCGGCCCGATGCCCGAGCGTGAGGTGGCACAGGCCAGCACGCCGGTGGTGGGCATGCCGTTCTGGCACGCCGAAGGCGCGGAGGATCGTACATGACACGCCAGGGTGTGGCGGCAGCGATGGATGCTGCGTTGTTCGACGATCTGATGCGGCGCTATGCCGTGATGTTCGGCCATGACGCAACGCCGTGGCAGATATGGCCGCTGGCGAATGCGCCGGCGACGCTGGGCCGGCATGAGGTGTTGCTGAGCGATGGCGAGGCGGATGCCGACGCCATCGATCGTGTCACGGCGGCTGGTGCGGTGTTGATCGAGAGCGAGCGCGAAGGCGGCCGCTGGATCGACACGGTACGTTCCCCGATGGGCACATGGGTGCTGGACGTGCAGGCCGACGATGACAACGCGCACGCGCCGGCCTTCGTGGCGAAGCTGTGCGCGGCGCTGTCGCTACACTTCCCGGCGCATGACGCGCTGTGTATCGCGCGTGCCTGGCAGACGGGTTCCACGGAGTGGCCGAAGACGTTTGCGCGTTTTCCACGCGTGCGCCACGCCGCGCTGGCATCGCCCGAGGCACCGCCGCAGCCCTTCGCTCCGTGTCCTGAACTGGGCCTGTACGTGGTGCTGCCAAATGCGGAATGGATCGAGCGTCTGGTGCCGTTGAACGTGCCGACCGTGCAGTTGCGCTTCAAGTCGGACGATGCGGCAGCGGTCAAGGCCGAGATCGTGCGCGCGGCCAATGCGGCCAAGGGTGGCAAGTCGCGCCTGTTCATCAACGACCACTGGCGCGTGGCGATCGATCATCACGCGGCTTGTGGCGGCGATAGCGGCATCTACGGCATCCACCTCGGCCAGGAAGACCTGGACGAGGCCGATCTCGATGCGATTCGCGCCTCGGGTTTGCGGCTTGGCGTGTCCACGCACGGTTATGCCGAGATGCTGCGCGTGGCCGCCATCGCACCGAGCTATCTGGCGCTGGGCGCCATCTTCCCGACCACGACCAAGATCATGCCCACCCAGCCGCAGGGCATGGGCCGCTTCCAGTCGTACGTGGCGTTGATGAAACCGGTGATTCCGTCGCTGGTGGGGATCGGCGGCGTGAACGCGACCAATATGCGCGAAGTGCTCGCCGTTGGCGTGGGCAGCGCAGCGGTGGTGCGCGCTGTGACCGAAGCCAACGATGTTCCGGCAGCAGTAGCAGGGTTGACCGCGCTGTTCGATTGAACGATTCAACGATCAAGCGTTGAATCGATGGAAGGGGAGTGGCATCGCGCCGCTCCCCTTTGTTCTTTGCTATCGCGCCGACCACTCGCTCTTGCGCACGCCGATGGCGGTCACAAGCCCATAGGCCGTGATGCCGAGCGCGACGCCGAGGAAGTGTCCGTCAATTCCCATGCCGCCTACGTTGGCGAGCAACCAGCCGCCGCCTGCTGCCAGCCCGATGCGGCTGAGACCGGCGAGGATCGGCCAACGCATCCGTCCCGCTCCCATCGACGCAAAATACAGCGCCATGCCGAGGCCAAAGCCGCCGAACGCTGGCCCGACCCATGACAGTGCACGCGCGGCGATGCTCGCGACTTCCGCATCCTGCGTGAACAGTCCTGCGAACTGTGCCGGAGCGAGACCTACTGCGGCGCCGACACTGCCAGCGATCAGCAGGGCGAGCCACGCGCCCACCCACGCAGTGCGCCGCGCCGTGAGCCAATCGCCAGCGCCGACGGCGCGACCGACCAACGCCGTCAGCGCCGAGCCCACACCGAAGGCGAGCGGAATCATCAGGAATTCGAGTCGCGCCGAGATGCCGTAGGCGGCCACTGTCGCGGTGCCGTAGTGGCGCAACTGCGCCGTGACGAGGATCGTGGTCAGATTGGCCACCGATGCCAGCGCGCAGGCGATCAGCCCGACCGACAGGATGCGATAGAACAGCGCACCCGAGAGCTTCACGCGCAGCGTCGGCATGAAGCCCGCTCCGCCGCGCAGCACCACCCAGGCCATCATCAACGCTGCGGCCCATGATGCCGTTGCCAGCCCCGCGCCGATCCCTGCCAGTCCCATACCGAGGCGCTCGGTGAACCACCACGCCAGGATCGGAAACACGATCCACATGGCCGCCAGCACGCGTGCCGCCAATGCATGGCGACCGCCGCCGCGCAGCACCGAAGCGAGCGTATTGGCGAGCCACGCGGGCACCGCACCGGCCCCGAACAGCCAGATCGCGTAATCGGCAGCAGCCTCCGCAGCCGTCGCGCCGGCCACGGCACCGAAGATCTGATGCGGAAAGCCAGCGAGCGCGATGGCAAACAAGAGCCCGGCCGTCACGGCAATGAACATGGCGTGCATGACCAGCGACGAGGCATCCTCGCGCTTGCCCGCCCCGAGTGCCCGCGCGATGGCGGACACCACGCCGCCGCCCATCGCTCCCGTCGACATCTGTTGCAGCAGCAGCGCAAACGGCAGCACCACGGCCCACCCGGCCAGTGCGGACGTACCTTGCCGCGCTGCCAGCCAGGTTTCGATCAACTGCGCGCCGGCCTGCAGGAAGGCAACCAGACTGGTGGGCGCGGCCAGCGCGGCAATGCGTCGCGCAATCGCGGAAGAGGAAGCCGCTTCGGTTGGCGCCACCACGCCACCAAGCGCCATGGCGTCAGGCTTGCTCATCGACGGCCTCCGCGGAGGTGTCTTGCGCGGCGGTATCGCCAAATCGCGCACGCAGATACCGGCCGGCACCGGGGCCAGGACGCACGCGCAGATCGTCAACCGTGATCGTGCTGCCATCGGGTCGCGTCAACTGCCCGGCAACGATCTCGCCGCCATCGCGCTTGTCTTCAAGCACGGTCAACGGACCTTTCTCGTCAGCCATCCAGCGATCCGCCCAGGCTTTCAGCGACACATAGACCGGAAAGAAATCGCGGCCCATCTCCGTGAGCCGATACACCTGCCGCGCCCCGCCACCGGGCGCCGGGGCCTTTTCGAGCAACCCATGCTCCACCAGCGTCTTGAGCCGCGCGCTCAGGATGTTCGGCGCAATACCCAGATGCCTCTCGAATTCATCGAACCGCGAACTGCCGTAATAGACCTCGCGCATCAGCAGGATTGCCCACCGCTCGCCCAGCATCGCCATCGAACGGGCAACCGGGCAGGGCATGTTGGCAAAGTCGGTTTGTGCCATCGTCTCCCCTCTCTTTTTACTTTTGAAATGCAAGTGAATGCATGAAGGGGAGTGTAGCTTGCGATTTGAAAGTTTGCTGGGGAAGTTTGGCAAGTTTCGCAGGCGTATCATTGAGTGCTCTGTCAACGCCCCCGAACTCTCTCCATGACCGAGCCCACCGACCGCGCCGATTCGTCTTCCTCTTCCGAATCGTCGGGTTCGCCTTCGTCGTCCACGCCTTCTCCCGCCGATCCAGCATCCGAGGCGGCGCCTGCTGGCGAGCCATCCCCCAGCCGCCTCCGCGAACTTCGGCTCCGCGCGCACCGTGCCGCGCGGCGCAAGTCGCGGCAGGTGGGGCGGATTTCGCGGATGTCGATGCGGTATGGCGTGTTCATGTGCGGCGCGGGCGCAGTGGCGCTGTTCTCGATGGTGTTCGCCTATATCGCCGAGGTGTCGCTGGCCTGGAATGCGCGGGTGACTACGGCTACGCCTTGGTTGGCTTTCTTGCTGTTGCCTTTCGGTCTGGCGGCGCTGCGCTGGCTGACGATCCGGCTGGCGCCGCAGGCGCGCGGCAGCGGCATTCCGCAGGTCATTGCGGCGGTCACGCTGCCACCGGCGGGACCGGCGCAGACCGTGCTGGTCTCGTTCCGGCAGGCCATGTGGAAGGTGTTGCTGACCACGGGCGCGCTGCTGGCCGGTGCCTCGGTGGGCCGCGAGGGGCCTTCGGTGCAGGTGGGCGCGGCGGCCATGCTCGCCTGGGGGCAATGGTTTCAGGAGAAAGTGAAGTTCCGGATCGGCTTTCATCCGAACGCGTTGATCGCCGCCGGTGCGGCGGGCGGACTGGCCGCCGCGTTCAATACGCCGCTGGCCGGCGTGGTGTTTGCCATCGAGGAACTGGGACGCGGCACGGCGGTGCGTTGGGACAGGCTGGTGCTGTCCGGTGTGCTGACCGCGGGCTTCCTGTCGCTGGCGGTGCTCGGCAACAACCCGTATTTCAGCGTCAAGGTGCCGCTGCTGGTGCTGCATGATGCGTGGGGACCAGTGCTGCTCTGCGCCGTGGTCAATGGCGTGATGGGCGGACTGTTCGCCAAGCTGCTGATCGCCGGCGTGCCGGGACTGGTGCCATCGGCATGGCGTGGCTGGGCGACGAATCGGCCCGTGCAGGTAGCGTTCGTCTGCGGAATCATCGTGGCGGCGCTGGGCTGGGCCACGAAGGGTGCGACGTTCGGCACGGGCTACGAGCAGGCATCGGGGCTGATCAACGGGGAGCCGCACAGCACGTTGTGGTTCGGGCTGGCAAAGTTTGGCGCCACGGTGGTGTCGTACTTCGCGGGCATCCCAGGTGGCATCTTCACACCGGCGCTGGCGATTGGTGCGGGCATCGGGGCGAACGTTGCCGATTTCGTGACGCACTTCATGAGCGGCATGGCGGAACCGCGCGTGCTGGCACTGGTGTCGATGGCTGCATTCCTGGCCGCCGCTACCCAGGCGCCGATTACCGCCAGCGTGATCGTCATGGAGATGACGCGCACGCAGGACCTGACGATCTACCTGCTGGCGGCCTCGCTACTGGCGTCGTTCCTGTCGCGCCAGTTCAATCCGCATCCGTTCTATCACCACATGGGCCACGCGTTCCGCCGCGAAGCGATGGCCATCGGGCGCAAGACCTCGTCTTCCTAGTCACGGCCGTAACACGTGGTTACAGACCGTTGCGTGCGCGCCGCTGCTGTGTGGGATGGGGCGCGTTCGCCGATGGCGGCGGTAGAGGCGTTGTCTTAACATGTGCCGCGCACGGACCGGTGGCAGCAGATCGGCCGGCCTTGCTGTGTACCGTCGGCACATCCTTCCGCCGGGCAACCATCGCGATGCATTTTCGGGGAGCAGGAAATGGGCACGCAGCGTTCCGGCGGTACAGGCAGTACGCGTTCGAATCCCGCACCACGTGCGCCCCAGCCGCAGAAGATGCCCGTCGCCGAGGTCTTCGCAGACAGCCTGATGTGGCACACACGCGGGCTCCAGGCCAATTCGCGCATGCGCGCGCCCGCCGCCCGCCGCACCCCGCCGCGCCAGTTGCCGCCCAGCCCGTTGCCGCGGCTGGTGCTGTGGGCAGCGGTCATCGCCGTGGCGCTGGTATGCTTCCAGGCCGTGAAGCATCTGCTCCGCTAGCCGATAGTCGACCCAGCATCACACCACCGGTGTGAGCGCGGTCCGGCAGGAACCCTCGGCACGGAGCCGGCTCCAATGCGGAGCCGTTTTCAGGAGTGTGTTTTGAGATTTCCTTTTGCCGGGCTGGCCACCGCCGCCCTGCTGGCGACCGCCGTCGCCCATGCCGCCCCCGCCGCCCAGCCGGCGCCCAAGGCTGCCCCCGTAGCGATTCCCGATGGCAAGGACCAGTTCTCGACGATGCTCGATACGCTCGAGATCGGCAGTCCGTTGCCGCAGTTGCCCGATTGCGCCGATCACCGCACGCCTGATGGCAAGGACGTCACCGCCTATTGTGTGGAGTTGCGTGGCGATGGCGTGATGCGCCAGGTGGGCGTGCCGCGCGACAAGCGGCCCGTGTTCATGGATGGTCCGCGGCTGGTGGCGATTGTCGACGGCAACGCGCTGGTCGGCATGATCGTGCCGACCGACGGCATTCGCTCGCAGGACGCGGCCGCGCAGGCGCTCAACGCGCGTTATGGCAAGCCGTTCCGCCAGGAAGCCGAGGAGATGAAGGACAAGGCCGGCAAGTCCGTGAAGACGATCCACGCGGGCTGGATGCGCAAGCCGCTGACCGTCGAGCTTTACACCATCCCCGACGCGACGAACGAAGGCACCATCGAATTGCTGCTGCCGCAGGCCCGCGCACTGATGGCGAATCGCGATGCGGAGGTGGCCAAGTCCCTGGCACCGCCACCGGCCTCGGCGCCGGCGGCGAAGAAGAAGGAAGACAAGAAGGCCGCGCCGGCTAAACCGGTGAATCCGGGGAGTTGGTGAGGTTTTCTCTGCTACCGGGTTGCTCCCCTCTCCCATGAAATGGGAGAGGGGAGCAACCCAAGCGTTACCCTGCCGCCCTTCTCCGATCAATCTTCCTCGCCAGCACAATCGATGTCGTCGTGTGATTCACCCCATCGAGCATGCCGATCTCGTCGAGCAGTTTGTCGAGCCGCGCATGGGTGTCGCAGCGGATCACGGCCATGTAGTCCACCGGGCCGCTGACCGAATTCAGTTCCTCCACCTCGGGTAGCCGCTGCAGCGCCCGCACCACGCCGGGCGCCGCCTTGGGCTGCACTGACAGTCCGCAGAACGCCAGGATCGCGTTGTCCTCCATCTGGCTGCCGAGCCTTACCCCGTAGCCCGCCACCACGCCAATACGTTCGAGTCGCGCGATGCGAGCCACCACTGTGGTCCGCGCGATGCCCAGTGCGCGCGACAGGTTGGCCGCGCTTTCCCGTGCGTTGGCTTGCAGCAGCGCCAGCAGGTGCCGGTCGGTCTGGTCGAGGTCTGCCATGACGTGAGCTGACGAATCGTCAGAAGGGATGGTCGATACGTCGGATTATGACGAGATTTCGTCAATCTCGGGCCTGTAAAACGTGCGTGCGCCTGACCATACTTGAGGCATCGACCAACGCAGTTTTTCGACGGAGTCCGCCATGCAACCTTCCACGCTGGGTCCCGCCGCCGTGCGCGACCTGCCTCAAGCTCCCCGGCCGCTATCGGTGGTCGTGCTCGGTGCCGGCAAGATCGGGCGCGTCATTGCCGCCATGCTGGCCGATTCGGGCGACTACCGCGTATGTCTTGTCGATCATGATGCGCACCGTCTCGACGGCCTGCCGCGCAGCATCGCGGTGCGTGCTGGCGACCCCACCGAGCCGGGCACCTGCGCGGCGCTGCTAGCGGGCGCCGATGCCGTGCTTAATGCGCTGCCGTTCCACGCTGCCATTCAGGTGGCGACGGTGGCGGCGCGGCTGGGTGTGCACTACTTCGACCTGACCGAGGATGTCGCGGCCACGCAGGCCATCCAGAAGCTGGCGGCGAGCGCGCGGTCGGTGCTGATGCCGCAGTGCGGTCTGGCGCCTGGCTTTATCGGCGTGGTGGGGCACGATCTTGCGCAGCGCTTCCTGCGTGGTGGCGGCGAACTGCTCGACCTGCGCATGCGCGTGGGTGCGCTGCCGCGATATCCCAGCAACGCGCTCAAGTACAACCTCACGTGGAGTACCGAGGGGCTGATCAACGAATACTGCAATCCGTGCGAAGCCATCGTCGATGGGCGGCGCGTGGAAGTGCCCGCGCTGGAAGGGCTGGAGACCTTCGCGCTGGACGGCGTGGAATACGAGGCGTTCAATACCTCCGGTGGACTGGGCACACTGCCTGAGACACTGGCGGGCCGCGCGCGGCAGGTCGATTACAAGTCGGTGCGCTATCCCGGTCATTGCGCGCAGATGAAGCTGCTGCTCAATGATCTGCGCATGCGCGAGCGGCGCGGCTGGCTGCGCGATATTCTTGAGAACGCGATTCCGATGACCGAGCAGGATGTGGTCGTGGTGTTCGCCAGCGCGACGGGCCATCCGCCTGGTGTGAAGGGCGAGGGCAAGCGCGGTCCGCTGACGCAGGCGTCGTTCTCGGCGCGCATCGGCGGGATGGAGAACTTTGCCGGTATCGGTCATGTGAACGCGATTCAGTTGACCACTGCCGCAGGCATCTGCACGGCGCTGGATCTGGTGGCATCGGGCGTGCTGCCGCAGGCGGGGTTCGTGCGGCAGGAGGCCATGCCGCTGGATCGCTTCCTGACCAATCGCTTCGGCCAGCATTACGCGCGGCACCCACTACAGGAGACGCTTGCATGAAAGCACACGACATTGCCGGTTGCTTCCAGTCGATGGGACTGGCGCAGCCCTTCACTGGCGGCGAGGCATTGCCAGGCACCCTCGGCGTACGCTCGCCCATCGATGGCGAGGTCTTCGGCCAGGTGCCGGTTTGCCTGCCTGCCGAGGCCGATACCCGCATCGCCCGTGCGCATGCCGCCCAAAGCCTTTGGGCACTGACGCCCGCACCGGCACGCGGCGAAGTGGTGCGCAGGTTCGGCGAAATGCTACGCATCCACAAGGATGCACTCGGGCGGCTCGTCTCGTTGGAGGCGGGCAAGATCCTGCAGGAAGGTCTCGGCGAAGTGCAGGAGATGATCGACATCTGCGACTTCGCGGTGGGCCTGTCGCGACAGTTGCATGGATTGACGATTGCATCGGAGCGCCCCGCGCATGCGATGCGCGAGACATGGCATCCGTATGGGCTGTGCGGCGTGATCTCGGCGTTCAATTTCCCGGTGGCGGTGTGGGCGTGGAACGCGGCGCTGGCGCTGGTGTGCGGCAATGGCGTGGTGTGGAAGCCGTCGGAGAAAACGCCGCTTTGCGCGCTGGCTGCGCAAGGGCTGCTGGATCGCGTGATCGACGAACACGCACCGCAATTCGCGGGACTGAGCTGCGTGCTGAACGGCGGGCGCCAGCTCGGTCAGTTGCTCGTGCAGCATCCGTCGGTGCGGCTGGTCAGCGCCACCGGCTCGACGCGGATGGGACGCGAGGTGGGCATGGCCTGCGCCTCGCACTTCAAGCGCGCGATTCTCGAACTCGGTGGCAACAACGCAGCCATCGTCGCACCGTCGGCCGATCTGGAACTGACGATTCGCGCGATGACCTTCGCAGCGGCGGGCACGGCCGGGCAGCGTTGTACCACGCTACGCCGTGCGTTCGTGCATGCGGACCTGATCGAGACCGTGACGCAGCGGCTGCGGCAGGTCTATGCGCGGCTGCCGGTGGGCGATCCGCTGCAGGCCGGCACGCTCGTTGGCCCGCTGATCGATGCGGCCGCGGGCGACACCATGGCGAATGCGCTGGCCAGTTGCCGCGCGCAGGGCAATATCGTCCACGGCGGCGAACGACTATTGGCCGACCGCTTTCCGCGTGCGTGCTACGTGCGTCCTGCGCTGGTGCTGACCGAGACCCAGCACGACACGATGCTCACCGAGACCTTCGCGCCGATTCTCTACCTGATGCCCTATACCTCGCTCGATGAAGCCATCGCGCTAAACAATGCGGCGTCGCATGGCCTGTCGTCGTGCATCTTCACGGAATCCCTGCGCGAGGCCGAGCGATTCATGTCGGCGGCGGGCAGCGACTGCGGCATCGCCAATGTGAATATCGGCACGAGCGGCGCGGAAATCGGCGGGGCGTTTGGCGGGGAGAAGGCGACCGGCGGTGGACGGGAATCCGGTTCGGATGCGTGGAAGAGCTATATGCGGCGCGCGACCAATACGGTCAACTACGGCGATGCGCTGCCGCTGGCACAGGGCATCCGCTTCGACGTCTGAGCCGACCTACGGTCTTCTCTTACATTCGCGCAGACGTTGCGAATCGTAACAAGGGTTACAGCAGCTTGACGCTGTATTACCAGACCCGCCCGTATAACGTTCTAGAGAGCAGCGCATTGCCGCCGCGCAATGGCTGCGACATAAGGACGTCGAAATGAAAACGAGAATCGTGGTGATGGGTTTGGCAGTGGCCGGTGCGGCCATGTTGGGCGGCTGCGCGGTGTACCCCACGCCGTATGGCCCAGCCGTGGCACCCGCGCCGGTCTATGCAGCGCCGGCCGTCGTGGTCAGCCCATCGGTGGGGTACTACGGTGGGGGGTACTACGGACGTGGATATTACGGACGGGGGTATTACGGACACCGGGGGTATTACGGGCGTTGGTAAGGCGAGCGAGCTTTCAACGCCCTCTCGGTTTTCTCCCCTCTCCCGCAAGGCGGGAGAGGGGCGGGGGAGAGGGCCAGCCGTTCAATTTGCGATAACTTCGGCAAGCAAAACTTCTAGCCCTCTCCCCCAACCCCTCTCCCATTGCATGGGAGAGGGGAGCTTACTAAGCAGGATCGGCGCTATTCCCCAACCCCATCCACCCCGGCGCCAGCTTCTCCCCCACATCCCTCAAATCCACCAGATCCAGCACGCGTCCCACCGTGTGGTCGACCAGTTCCGCAATGGTCTGCGGCTTCTGGTAGAACCCCGGCACGGGCGGGAACACGATGCCGCCCATTTCGGTCACGGCGGTCATGTTGCGCAGGTGGGCCAGGTTCAGCGGGGTTTCGCGCACCATCAGCACGAGCTTGCGACGCTCCTTGAGCGTGACATCGGCAGCGCGTGTAATCAGGTTGTCGGAGAGGCCGTGTGCGATGGCAGCCAGCGTGCGCATCGAGCAGGGTGCGACGATCATCGCGTGCGCGCGGAACGATCCGCTGGCGATGGTCGCGCCAACGTCGCGCACGTTATGCACGACATCGGCGAGTGCCTCGACCTCGGCACGGCCGATGTCGAGTTCGTGCTGGAGGTTCATGATGCCGGCCGGCGAGATCAGCAGGTGGGTTTCCACACCGCTCACATCGCGCAGCACCTCAAGCAGCCGGACACCGTAGATGGCGCCGGTGGCGCCCGTGATGGCGACGATCAGCCGTTGCGGCGCGCCGCCTTGTTCCACAGGCATGACGGACTCAGGCTCAGGCTTTCAGCAGGGTCTGCAGTTCGCCGTTCTGGTACATCTCCATCATGATGTCCGAACCGCCGACGAACTCGCCGTTCACGTAGAGCTGGGGAATGGTCGGCCAGCTGGCGTATTCCTTGATGCCCTGGCGGATGCCGTCGTCTTCCAGCACGTTGACCGTGGTCGGGGCGTCCACGCCGCAAGCCTTCAGGATCTGGATGGCACGGCCCGAGAAGCCGCACATCGGGAACTGGGCGGTGCCCTTCATGAACAGAACCACGGGGCTGCCCTTCACGATCTGGTCGATCTTCTGTTGTACGTCACTCATGATGGATACGTTCCGGTTGCGCGCGATGCCAGGTGGCACCGCGAATGAATTGGGGAATGGCTCCGGATTTTACCGGAATCGCGCCTGGCGTTCAGGAGCCGTTCGGATGCGCCCCCGATGCCGTGCAGATGGGGCCCCGGCGCCGGATCTCAACCGGGCAGCCGGCCGCCGCTGCAGCGTTCGTTGCCGCCGAGGTCGCGTGCCGTGAACACCTCCGCAAAGCCGGCACTGGTCAGCAGGTGGCGCGTGGCATACCCCTGGTCGTAGCCGTGCTCCATCAGCAGCCAGCCGCCCGGCAGCAGCCGGTCTGGCGCGCCGGCCACGATGGCGCCCAGGTCCGACAGGCCGTCCTTGTGGTCGGTCAGCGCGTCGATGGGCTCGAAACGGAGGTCGCCTTCGCTCAGGTGCGGATCGCCCTCGGCAATGTAAGGCGGATTGCTCACGATCAAGTGAAATCGCAGGGCATCGGGCAATGCGCCGTACCAGTCCGAGACCAGGAAGCGGATATTGTCGGCCTGCAGCGCGCGGGCATTGTCCTGTGCCACCATCAGCGCACCCGGCGAGATATCGGTGGCCCAGACTTCGGCATCGGCGCGTTCGCGGGCCAGCGTCACGGCCAGGATGCCGGAGCCGGTGCCCATGTCGAGCACGCGCGGCGTGTGGATATCGGCCAGCCGCGCCAGCGCAGCCTCGGCGGCTACCTCGGTGTCCGGACGCGGGATCAGCACATCGGGCGTGACGCGGAACGAGCGGCCGAAGAACTCGCGCTCGCCGAGCAGATACGCCATTGGCTCACCCGCCAGCCGCCGTGCCAGCAACGTGGAAAATGCATCATGCTGTGCTGCATTGAGGTGATCGTTGTCGCGGGTGATCAGTTGCGTGCGCGTGAAGCCGGTGACGTGCGAGAGCAGCATGCGGGCTTCGAGCGAAGGCAGGCCGGCCATGGCGGCAAGGGTCAGCGCTTCGCGCAGCGTGGGATCGGGCGGCAACGTGCCCGCTAGGGTGGAGGACGACATGTTCTACGGCCGGTACGTCTTGGGGAAAAGAACTGGCGCCTGCTGCAAAAAACCCCGTCGGGCATCGGCCTGACGGGGTTCTTTTCGCGACGTCGAGTGAGGCGTCCAGTGTAAGCCGATTCCGGCCTGCGGGCGACGCCGAATGCGTAGGGGTATTACTTGTTGACGGCGTCCTTGGCCTTGTCGGCGCCGGTGTTCACGGCGTCGCGCGCGGCTTCCTTGGCCTGGGCCATGGCATTGCCGGCATCGACCTTGGCCTTTTCGGCGGCGGCGGACACATCGGCGGCAGCACCACTTGCAGCGGCCTTGGCGGCGTCCGCGGCGTTGGCGGCGGCGGCAGCAGCGTCGCTGGCAGCGGCCTTGGCCGATTCGGCAGCGTTCTGCATCGCGGTGTCGGCGTTGGCGGCCGGTGCTTCTTCCTTCTTGCTGCAGGCGGTAACGGCGGCGGCGAGCATCAGCATGACGAGCAGTTTCTTCATGATTTCATCCTTGTGTGTCTGTTGAGGAGTGGACTTCCACATCCAGACTTCGTCCCCCGATCTCTTACCTGTCAGAAAGTGATGTATTGGGGTGGTCTGGTCGAAATCGATTATAGACAGCGCGCTTTTTCACGCCAGTGCTGTTTCACGCATTTACCTTGGTTACAAATGTCAATTTTCGTCGCCTAGTGCGGCCAGCTGATCGGCCTGGTGCTCGGCGGAAAGTGCCGATACCAGTTCGTCCAGATCGCCGTCCATGATCATGTCGATCTTGTAGAGCGTCAGGTTGATGCGGTGATCGGTCACGCGGCCCTGCGGGAAGTTGTACGTGCGAATGCGGTCGCTGCGGTCGCCGGTGCCGATCAGGTTGCGGCGGGTGCTGGCTTCCTTGGCCTGCGCGGCGCGCAACTGCGCGTCCATGATGCGCGCGGCCAGCACCTTCATCGCCTTTTCTTTGTTTCGATGCTGGCTGCGGTCGTCCTGGCACTCGACCACGATGCCGGTGGGCAGGTGAGTCAGCCGCACGGCCGAATCGGTCTTGTTGACGTGCTGGCCACCGGCACCTGAGGCGCGGAAGGTATCCACGCGCAAATCTGAAGGGTTGATCTGCACCTCGGCCACTTCGTCCGCCTCGGGCATCACGGCCACGGTACAGGCCGAGGTGTGGATGCGTCCTTGCGCCTCGGTGGCCGGCACGCGCTGCACGCGATGGCCGCCCGATTCAAACTTCAGTTTGGAAAACGCCGCATCGCCGGCAATGCGCACGATGACTTCCTTGTAGCCGCCGAGGTCGGACTCGGACTCGCTCATGATCTCCACCTGCCACCGCTGCCGTTCCGCATATCGCGTGTACATGCGCAGCAGGTTGGCGGCGAACAGCGCGCTTTCCTCGCCACCGGCACCGGCGCGGATTTCCAGCAGCAGGTTGCGATCGTCGTTGGGGTCCTTTGGCAGCAGCAGCGTTTGCAGGCTCGATGCAAGCGATGTCAGCCGGTCTCGCGCAGCGCCAATTTCATCGGCGGCGAAGTCCTTCATCTCGGGGTCGTCGAGCAGCGCCTCGGCCGTGGCCAGGTCTTCCTGCGCCTGGCGGTACTGGCCGTATTGCTCGGCCACGGGCGACAACTCGGCATGCTCGCGCGACAGCTTGCGGTACTGGTTGATGTCGGCTGTGGCGTTCTCGTGCGCGAGCAGGGCATTGACTTCGTCGAGTCGCTCGGCCAACTGGTCGAGCTTTTGGAGCATGCTGGCTTTCATCGGATACGGGATTCGGCTGGTGTCACGGAGCAATGCAGCGTGCATTGCGGAGGAGAGCGGCGACCCATCGTGCCATGTGCCATGGCCTGGGTCGATGCCGGATGCCGGCGGGTGCCGGCAGGGAGGGTGAGCGCGGCTAGCGCTCGGAATGGCTGCTGTGGCGGAACAGACCCGGCACCAGACGCAGCAGTGCCTCGCGGTCTTCGCCCTGCGTGTGGTTCAGCGCGTGCGTGGGGCCGTGCAGGAACTTGCGCGTCAGCGCGCCCGACAGGGCTTCGAGCACGGCTTCCGGATCGTCGCCGCGTGCCAGCATCCGGCGCGCGCGGTCCAGCTCGGCCTGGCGGATGGATTCGCCGGCGGTCTGCAGGTCGCGGATCACAGGCACCACGCTGCGCGTCTCCAGCCAGTGCATGAAGTTCAGCACGCGCGATTCGATGATCGCCTCGGCCTGCGCCACGGCAGCCTGTCGCAGGGCATTGCCTTCGCGCACCACGGCGCCGAGATCGTCGACGGTGTAGAGGAACACATCGTTCAGGCGCGCGACTTCCGGCTCCACGTCACGCGGCACGGCCAGGTCGACCATCATGATCGGGCGATGCTTGCGGCGCTTGACCGCGCGTTCGACGGCACCCAGGCCGATGATCGGCAGCGAACTGGCGGTGCAGGAGACGACGATGTCGAATTCGTGCAGCCGTTCGCCCAGGTCCTGCAGACGGATGGCCTGCGTGGTCAGGCCCTGTTCGGCCAGTTGCTCGGCCAGCTTCTCGCCGCGTTCGATGGTGCGGTTGGCCACCACGATCTGGCGCGGCTGCTGTGCCGCGAAGTGCGTGGCGCACAGCTCGATCATCTCGCCGGCGCCGATGAACAGCACGCGCTGCGTGGAAACGCTTTCGAAGATTCGTTGCGCAAGGCGCACCGCAGCGGCGGCCATCGACACGGAATGCGCGCCGATCTCGGTCTGGCCACGGACTTCCTTGGCCACCGCGAACGTGCGCTGGAACAACTGGTTCAGGTACGTGCCCAGCGCGCCGGCTTCGCCAGCAGTGCGCACGGCATCCTTCAGTTGTCCGAGAATCTGGGTTTCGCCCAGCACCATCGAGTCGAGCCCGCTGGCCACGCGGAATGCGTGACGCACGGCTTCTGACTGGGGCAGGGCGTACAAATGCGGCGCCAGTTCACCGGCCGGCACATTGTGATGCTGGGCAAGCCAGTGCAACGTGTGCTCGAATCCATCCTGCCCGGGCTGCAGCACATCGGTGGCGCAGTAGATTTCGGTACGGTTGCAGGTAGAGAGAATCGCGGCTTCGGTGCCACTGCGGCCCGCCAGGTGGGTGCGCAGGGCGCCCAGTGCGGGTTTGATCTGCTCAAGCGGAAACGCCACACGTTCGCGGAGCGAGACGGGTGCCGTTGTGTGATTGATGCCGATCGCGAGCAGTTGCATTTGTGGGGTTGGAATGCCATCCGGATCGATGCCGGAAGCGGGGGTCATTATACCGCTCGTAAACATCCTTGCAGGCGACTGGGGCGGTTTGTTCCAACAGCGCTATTGTTGGAACATTGCCAGGATATATGACTTTAGAGGCACTGGAGAGGCGAATGTTTGGTCTGTTGGTGGTGGGTGCAGTGGTGGGACTGGCGGGGGCGTTGCTGCATCCCGCCGGACGCGTCGTGCGGGTGCCGGTGGCGCTGCTGCTGGGAATGGCGGGCGCGCTCTCTGCTTTCTATGGCGGGCGGGCCGCCCATCTTTTTACGGACGGCCAGCTTTGGGGATGGGGCGCGGCAATCTTCGGCGCGGCCCTGCTGGTGGCGGTCTGGGGTGTTGCGCGGCCGCGTCGGTAAGAAGAGAAATAACTGTGGCGTCGGGAATTCAGCCGCGCGCGTCGAGGAATCGTCGTAGCACTGCGCTGGAGTAGTGGCTCGCCACGTCGCGCAGGAAGGCCGGAAAGTCCACGTGCGCGGCGTCATCGGCGCGATCCGACACCGTGCGCATCAACGCATAGGGCACGCCGTACTCGTGGCAGATCTGGGCCAGTGCCGCACCTTCCATCTCTACGGCCTGCAGCAAGGGCAGGTCGCGGCGCAGGCCGGCGACGGCCATGGCGGAATTGATGAACTGGTCGCCGCTGCCGATCATTCCCACGTGAAGCTTCGGCGCGTGGATGCCAAAGCGGGCCAGCACGCCGTCAGGCACCTCGCTGGCCAGGTCGTCGCGCAGGAAGCCTTCCACCGCCTGGCGCAACGCAGCGGTCAGCGCGGGATCGGCGGGAAATACCGACTGCCCCAGCAGGGGCACCTCGTGGCGCGGGAATAGCGGGCGGGCGTCCAGGTCATGCTGGATCGTGGCATCGGCCACGACGATATCGCCGACCCCGACCTCCGTTGCGACCCCACCGGCGAGTCCGGTGAACACAATGCCTTCCACACCGAATTCGCGAATCAGCGTCACCGTGGTGGCCGCTGCCGCCACCTTTCCCACCCGTGCCAGAACCAGCACCACAGGCTGCCCGTGCAGGGTGCCGCAGTGGTAATCGCGCATGCCAATCGTCTGCGTCGTGGCGCGGGCGTCTTCGTGGCGCATCGCGGCAATCAGTCCGTCGACTTCGTCGTGGAGGGCGGCAAGGATGCCAAGAGTCATGGTGTGGGAGCGCAACGGCGGGATGGAAAGCGGCGCCCAGCATACCGACCTCGCGACCGGCGCGAAAGCGGTGCGCCACTGTGGCGTGTACGCGACGCCGAGCATTTCAAGTTCGTCCGAATGTATCCGGGGTATGACAAATCGTTACAATGCGCATCGGAATACGAGTCATTCCTATTCCCATTCCTGACAGCCTACCCGAGATCAATCCATGTCTGTACGCGCCCGGCGCCGCCTGAGCGGTTCGCACGCCCTCCGCCTGACCACCTTCGCCCTGAGCATGCAAGCCGCCACCGTGGCGATGGCGCAGGAACAGGCGCCCGCCGCTACCGCCCACCACGAACTGCCGGCGGTGACCGTCAAGGGCAGCAATGAAACGCCGACCGGGCCGGTCACAGGCTTCGTTGCCAAGCGCGCGCTGACCGCCACCAAGACCGACACGCCGATCGTCGAGACGCCACAGTCGATCACGGTCATCACCCGTGACCGGATCGAACTCACCGGCGCGCAGACGGTGGCGCAAGCCGTCGGCTACACGGCGGGCGTGACCACGGCCGGGTTTGCGAACGACAACCGCACGGATTCGATCAAGATCCGTGGCACCGATTCCACCCAGTATCTCGACGGCCTGCTCAACGCCGTGGGCTTCTACAACAACACGCGGCCCGACCCGTACGCGCTGGAGCGCATCGAGGTACTGAAGGGACCGTCGGGCATGCTATACGGGCAAGGTGCGGTGGGCGGCGTGGTGAACCTGGTATCGAAGCGTCCGCAGGCCGAGGCGTACCGCGAGATCGGCGTGAGCTTCGGCAACTACAACCGCAAGCAGATCCAGGCCGACCTGACTGGTCCGATCGATGCCGATGGCAAGTGGCTGTATCGCTTCGTGGCGATGGCGCGCGACAGCGACGCCTCGGTGGACTACGTCAAGGACAACCGCTACTTCATCGCGCCGTCGCTGACGTACCGGCCGAACGCCGATACTTCGTTCACGATCCTGGCGAACTTCCAGCGCGACGATAGCGGATCGATGATCGGCTTCTTCCCGTGGCGCGGCACGCTGATCGAGAATCCGGCGGGTGCGATTCCGCAGAGCTTCTTCGTCAGCGAACCGGATTTCGACCGCTATCGCGCGCAGCAGCACGCCATCGGCTACCAGTTCTCGCACCGTTTCAACGACACGTTCGAAGTGCGCCAGAACCTGCGTTACTCGCACAGCACCGTGGACTACCGCAGCATCTACACCACCGGCTTCACCGGCGCCACGCACGGCTGGGTGCCGGGCAGCAACACGATGCTGCGCCGCGTGGTCTACATGAACCAGCCCACGCTGAACCAGTTCGCCGTGGATACGCAGGGCCAGTCGAAATTCAATACCGGCGCCGTCAAGCACACGCTGCTGACCGGCATCGACTACCAGCACAGCGATGCCACGGGCCGCAGCAACGCCAACGGCACGGCTGCACCGATCAATGTGTTCAACCCGGTCTACGGCAACTACACCGCGCCGACGGTGTTCAACACGTTGCAGCCGGCCAAGCAGATCCAGACCGGTGTCTACCTGCAGGATCAGCTCGAATGGAACAAGTGGCTGCTGATGCTGGGCTTGCGCTACGACTGGTCGCGCGCCTCGCAGGACAACACGCCCTCGGCCTCGCGTGACGACAACGAACTGACCAAGCGTTTCGGCCTGATGTACCGCACGGACTTCGGCCTGAACCCGTACGTGAGCTATGCCGAGTCGTTCCAGGGCCAGGCGGGCTTCAACGTGGACGGCGCGGCGTTCAAGCCGCTGCGCGGCAAGCAGTGGGAAGTGGGCGTCAAGTACCAGCCGCTCGGCAAGAACATGACGCTGACGGCCGCGCTGTTTGACATGCGCGAAGAAAACCGCAAGGTGGCTGGCGTGGTCAATGGCGTGCCGGGCACGGTGCAGGTGGGCGAGGCCCGCACGCGCGGCGCGGAACTGGAAGCGCTGGTGTCGCTGGGTCGCCTCGACCTGATCGCCGCCTATACCTTCCTGAACGCGAAGGTGATCGAGGGCTCGGCAGCCGAGCAAGGGCAGCGTCTGGCAAGCATCCCGACGAACACGGCGTCGCTGTGGGCCAACTACCGCTTCGCGCTGTTCGACATTCCGGGCTTCATCGCCGGTGCCGGTGTGCGCTACAACGGCCCGAGTACCGACGGCACGGGCAACAACCGCGTGGGCGGTTTCACGGTATTCGACGCCGTGGTGGCCTACGACCGGGGGCCGGTGCGCGTCTCGCTGAACATCAACAACCTCACGGGCAAGCAGTACGTGTACAGCTGTATCGCACGCGGCGACTGCTTCTTCGGCACGCAACGCTCGATCATCGGCAACGTGACTTATCGTTTCTGATCTGCCACACATGGCGGCGTCTCCCGGGAGACTTCGGCGCGGTCGCCTGCTACATTGCAGACCATGCCGAATCCCGGGGGATTGCCGCTTTGGACAGCTTCTCGCATCAACGATTCTCGCAGCGCAGGATCAGCCAGCAGGCGCTGGCCGACTGGCGCGCGCAGGGCCGGTTAAACGCCGATGATCTGCGCACGGCATGGCAGCCGACGCTGCCTGCCACTGCGGACTGGCAGCACTGGCTTGACCGCGTGCTGCTCTCTCTGGGCACGGCGCTGCTCTGCGCCGGTGTCATTGTCTTCTTCGCCTTCAACTGGGCCGATCTCCACAAGTTTTCCAAATTCGGCCTGCTGGCTGCGGTGCTGACGCTGCTCGCCGGTTTCGCGGCGTGGCGGCCATCGGGCGATCTAGCCGGGCGCGCCGCGCTGGCCGGCGCGCAAATCGTGTCGGGTGTGCTGCTGGCGGTGATCGGACAGACCTACCAGACCGGTGCCGATGCGTGGCAGTTGTTTGCGCTCTGGGCATTGCTGGCCACGCCGTGGGCACTGGCCGCGCGTGCTGCGCCGCACTGGTGGATCGTGCTGGTGCTCGGCAACGTGGCGCTGCTACGGTATTGCAGCGTGAACCTGGGCATCGGTGGCATGTTCGAACTGCTTTTCTCGGCGCGATGGGCGCGCGAGACGATGCTGTTCCTGCTCGGCCTTGCCGTGGTGCAACTGGCGGTCTGGCATGGGCTGGCAGCGCGTGCGCCAGCCTTCGGCTTCCGGGGCATGACAGGGCCGCGGCTGATCGGCGTACTGATTTGTGGCTACGCGGGGTGGGTGGCGACGGCCAGCGTGGTGCTGGACCATTTTGCCGCGCTCACGTTTCTGGTCAGCGCAGCGGCGCTGGCAACGCTCGGGGCGTGGGTCCGATGGCGGGCCTTCGACATCGTGGTGCTCAGCCTGGTCTGCCTGACTGGCATCGGCATCGTGGTGATGGCGGCCGGGCGCGGACTGGTGAGCATCGACGGCGATTTCGGCGCCTTCCTGCTGCTGGCGCTGCTGACCATCGGCCTGGCCGTGGCAGCGGCCACGTGGCTGCTGCGCGCGTGGCGGGCCGAGTCCGGTGCAGAGTCGGGAGGCGAGGCATGAGCGACGCAACCTTCGAGAAAGCGCTCTGGCAGCGGCTGGCGGCGCGCGGTGCGGTGCAGGGGGATTGTCCTGTCACGCTGCGCACGCCATGGCCTATCCGATTGCTGATGGGCGGCGCGGGTTGGTTGGGCGCGCTGTTCTTCCAGATGTTCCTGATTGGCACGGTGTTCGCCGCGACGCGCGGCAACGGACCGGCCATGGCGATCACGGGCGCGATCATGATCGGCGCGGCCATTGCGCTGTATCGCGTGCGGGCTGGCGAGAGTGGCCGCATTGCGATGGGACAGTTCGCGCTGGCCCTGAGCCTGGGCGGTCAGGGCATGGCGATTGCCGGTGTCGGAGAGGAATTCGGATTTCGCTCGATCGAGTCGGCATCGTTCTGGCTGGCTGTGGCTGTGCTCGAGGCGCTGCTCTTCGTGGTGGTCCCGGATCGCTTGCATCGATTCCTGGCGGCACTGGCTACGTGGTCGGCCGTGGCAATCGGTGCCTGCATCGCGTTGGGGGATATGGTGGCGCCGCGCTGGACCGCCATTCCGCCGATGATCGGATTGCTCGCCGCGCTGGCGCTGGCCGGCGTGGTCGTGTTTGCAATGCGTGAGGCAAGTCTGGCGGCATCAGGCCGCCATGCCGTGTGGGAACCCGCCGCCGATGCCACGTTGGTGTTTGCGCTGGGTGGCGCGCTGGTCGTGACCGGGATGATGCATCCGGCCGCACTTATCTTCGGCACCGGTCGGACCTGGTACGCGCCGGGCGCGTGGCTGGGCGGCGTGTTGACCGGAGCCGTACTCGTCGTGTTCGCCTGGCTTGAATGCAAGCGGCTTGGCGCCGATGCCCGCACCGCTGCGGTGATGCTGGTCACCGCCGCCGCATTCAGCGCGTTGATGGTCTTCGCCCCAGCCGTGACGGCAGGCGTGCTGGCATTGGCCCTGGCCATGCGACGCGGCTCGCTGACCTGGATGGGTCTCGCCATCACCAGCGTACTGATCGGCTTCGTCTGGTACTACAGCACGCTGCAATGGACGCTGCTCGCCAAATCCGCGACGCTGGCCGGCGCTGGCGTATTGCTGCTTGCCGTTCGCATCGTCGTTGCTCGTATGCCGCGCGCGGAGGCCGTCCAATGAAACGATGGATCCTGATCGCATGGCTGCTCACCATCGGCGTAGCGCTGGCCGGCATCGTTGGCAAAGAACGACTGATCGCCAATGGCGAGGTGGTCTACCTGCGCCTGGCTCCGGTCGATCCCCGCTCGCTGGTGCAGGGCGACTACATGGCGCTGAACTTCTCGATTGCCAACGATGTGCGCGTGGCCCACGGCACGGAGCAGACGCCTGCCTCGCGCGAAGAAGTCATCGTGATCCGCCGCGACGCCAGCCGGGAAGGCCATTTCGTCCGCCTCCACAAGGGCGAACCGCTGGCCGATGGCGAACTCCTGCTACGCGTGCAGAACGTGCCATCCCCGCGCTGGGGCGGCACAGGCACGCAAGTCTCCACGGACGCGTGGTTCTTCCAGGAGGGTCAGGCCGACCGCTACGCCAGGGCCCGCTTCGGCGAGTTCCGCGTGGACGCGAGCGGCCAGGCGCTGCTGGTGGGGATGCGAGGAGAGGGGTTGGAGGGGATGTGAGGGGGAACTTCCCGCAGTAATTCGGAAGGTTTGATGCAGAGCAATGTCATCGTGTGCAGTAAAGCACGCTTTACCAAACCTGACATACAGTGCCCGCTCCTTCTGCCACCCGTTCCCCTTCATGCCCCTGCGTGACACTGGCGCCTTCTTCGCCAAGCTGCTTCCCGCCATTCATTCGGACCTTCGTCGCATCGCGGCACGTTCATGTGGCGAGACGACTATCGAAGACCTTCAGGCGGAGGCGTGGCTGGTTGCCGAGGCGTTGAGTCGCGGCCGGGTCCCGCCGCCCGACATGGCGGACAGCGCAATTCATCAGTTGATCCTTGGGCGTCTCTACAACCGGTTCGTAAAGTTTGCGGACCAAGGCCTGCGTTTCGCCGTGCGTCTGGACGTGCGACATGAGGATGACGACGGCGGGACGAGAGACAACGCCATCGCGGCTTCACTGAGTGCACCCGACGAATATGATCCCTCGGTTGGCCTCTCGGCACGAGAGGAAAGGTCTGCGAAGGAACTGCAGCTTATCGGACGATTCGCGGAAGCCGTTGCCTATTTTCGTGTTTTCGCCAATATGGGCAACGACCGCAGGGCCATTGCGCATCATCTCGCGGTCGGGGCCAGCACATTGCGCCGGAGGCTGCGGCTTGCCGCACAGGTGATCGAATGGCAGCCGTCGCTGTTCGATGGCGTCACCGCGATCCCCGATGACTTCAAGCCGCCGTTCTGTAACCGGCGGCTCTGCGCAAAAGCTGCGCGGGGTGCGAGGAAAAATCGATATCCTCGCTTGCAGGCGCGACTGTTCCGCTGCGCCTACATTCCCATCCGTCCGTTCTGATTGCCCGCCCTCCAAAAAGAAAAGCCCGGAAAAATCCGGGCTTCTCGATGATACGTGATGGGTATCGACTCAGACGTTGAACAGGAAGTTCATCACGTCGCCGTCGTGCACCACGTATTCCTTGCCTTCGGCGCGCATCTTGCCGGCTTCCTTGGCGCCCGATTCGCCCTTGTACTGGATGTAGTCGTCGTAGGCGATGGTCTGCGCGCGGATGAAGCCGCGTTCGAAGTCGGTGTGGATCACGCCGGCTGCCTTCGGCGCGGTGTCGCCGATGTGGATCGTCCAGGCGCGCACTTCCTTCACGCCAGCCGTGAAGTAGGTCTGCAGGCCCAACAGCTTGAAGCCGGCGCGGATCACGCGGTCCAGGCCCGGCTCTTCCATGCCGAGGTCGGCCAGGAACTCGGCCTTGTCAGCGTCTTCCAGGTCGGCGATTTCGGCTTCGATGGCGGCACAGACGGCCACCACCGGCGAGCCGGTCTGCTTGGCGTACTCGCGCACGGCGTCGAGGTGCGGATTGTTCTCGAAGCCGTCTTCACGCACGTTGGCCACATACATCGTCGGCTTGGCGGTGATCAGGCAGAACGGGCGGATGGCTTCCCACTCTTCGGGCGCCAGGTCCAGCGTGCGCACGGCCTTGGCCTGGTCCAGCACGGCCTGGGCCTTCTCCAGCACCGCTACCAGGCGCAACGCTTCCTTGTCACCGGCGCGGGCCGGCTTGATGTAGCGGGCGTGTGCCTTCTCGACGGTGGCCAGGTCGGCCAGTGCCAGTTCAGTGTTGATGACCTCGATATCGGACAGCGGATCGACCTTGCCCGCCACGTGGATCACGTTTTCGTCTTCGAAGCAGCGCACCACGTGCGTGATGGCGTCCGTTTCACGGATATTGGCCAGGAACTGGTTGCCCAGCCCTTCGCCCTTCGAGGCGCCGGCCACCAGGCCCGCGATATCCACGAACTCGACCGTCGCCGGCAGGATGCGCTCGGGTTTGACGATCTCGGCCAGCTTGGCAAGCCGCGCATCCGGCACTTCGACCACGCCCACATTGGGCTCGATCGTGCAGAACGGATAGTTTTCGGCGGCGATGCCGGCTTTCGTCAGGGCATTGAACAGCGTGGACTTGCCGACGTTGGGCAGGCCGACGATGCCGCATTTGAGGCTCATGGTGTCAGGCGGAAAATGGCGAATCCCGTATTCTAGCGGATGGGCGTCCATGGCCGAGGGGGATTCTGGCACGGCCGCCCGGGCTGGCGGCGCGGTGATCCGTTGACGCCACGCCGTAATGGCGCCTTCATCACGTCGCTATAATCCAGCCATGTCCGGACCTCCAGCGCCGGCGCCTGGCGCCGCCGCTATCTATATGTCGTCGAATTCTTCCTCCCGCTTCCAGATTGCCGTCGTCGGCGGTGGCATTGTCGGCAAGGCTTGCGCGTTGCTGCTGGCGCAGCAGGGCATGCAGGTGGCGCTGGTGGCGCCCCGGCCCGTCGCCAGCACGGCGCTTACCGGCGAGGACGACTGGGATAGCCGCATTTATGCGTTCTCGGCCAGCTCCCAGGCGCTGCTGGAGCGGCTGCGGGTCTGGGAGGCGCTGGACCCCGCCCGGGTGCAGCCCGTGCGCGACATGCGCATCTTTGGCGATGAAAGCGCCGGGGAGTCCGGCCCATCGCCGCACGGCGATCTCCATTTCTCGGCCTACGCGGCGGCGGTGCCACAACTGGCGTGGATCATCGAGTCCAGCCACGTCGAGCGTCTGCTCGATACCGCGCTGCGCTTCCAGCATCAGGTGACATGGTTCGATGAGACGGCCGAAGAGCTGGCCCGCGATATCGACGGCGTCACGCTGACGCTGACCAGCGGCGCGCGCGTGCGGGCCAACTGCGTGGTCGGTGCCGATGGCGCACGGTCCTGGGTGCGGCAGCAGTGCCACATCGGCACCACCCAGCGCCGGTATCGCCAACTTGGCGTGGTCGCCAACTTCACTTGCGAACTGCCGCATCAGGAAACCGCATGGCAGTGGTTTCTCGGCGCACCGGAAAAACTGATGGCCGACGAGGAGCCCGCCAATGGCGAGATCCTCGCCATCCTGCCGCTGCCGGGCAACCGGGTGTCGATGGTCTGGTCCGCCGACGAGGCGCATGCCCGCGATCTGCTGGCGCTGTCGCCGGAGGCGCTGGCCGCCACGGTGATGCAGGTGGCCAGTGGCGCCGTTGGCGCCCGCTTCGGTGCCTTGCGTTGCATCACGCCGGCGCAGGGTTTCCCGCTGGTGTTGCAACGCGCCGAGCAGTTCGTGATGCCGCATGTGGCGCTGGTGGGCGATGCGGCACATGTGGTGCATCCGCTGGCCGGGCAGGGCATGAACCTCGGTCTGCGCGATGTTGTGGAACTTGGCCGCGTGATGGCCGACAAAGAATCGTTCCGTCCCGAGGGTGACCTGCGCCTGCTGCGCCGCTACGAACGGGCCCGCGCCACGGACCTGCTCTCGCTGACCGCCGCCACGGACGGCCTGCATCGCCTGTTCTCGCTGCCCGGCACACCGGCCCGCGTGGTTCGCAACCTGGGGATGCGCGCCGTCGGCGGTCAGGGACTGCTCAAGCGTTTTCTGATTGGCCGGGCACTGGGCTAGGCGGACAATCCGTACCTGCCGCCGCACCGACGATTCACCGAACACATTCAAGATCCAAGCCGGCGCACTGACCGGCCTTCCGAACCTGGAGTCAATATGTTGCAAATGTTCCGCCGCCGTTCCGCCCGCGTTGCCACCTTCACCGCCCTTGCAGGCGGCGTGGCCGTGGCCGGTTACGCACTGCACGCGCTGGCCGCGGATGAGCCGGGTACGGACAAGATCAAGGCGTCGATCCAGAAGATGCTGGGCGGCCGCGCCGAGGTCAAGAGCGTGACCAAGGCGCCGATGCCGGGCCTGTACGAAGTCAATGTCGGCGGCCAGATCGTCTATGCCGATGCCACCGGCCGCTACATCCTCAACGGCGAACTGATCGATACCAAGACCAATACGAACCTGACCGAAGAGCGCCTGGCCGAGATCAACAAGATCAAGTGGGCGGACCTGCCCTTGTCGCGCGCCATCAAATGGACCAAGGGCGACGGCAGCCGCACCATGGCGGTGTTCTCGGACCCCAACTGCGGCTATTGCAAGAAGATCGAGCAGACCTTCCAGCAGATGGACAACGTCACGATCTACACCTTCCTCTATCCGGTGCTGTCGCCGGACTCGACGGTCAAGGCCAAGCAGGTCTGGTGCTCGACGGACCGCACCAAGGCATGGCGCGACTGGATGCTGAACCACACGGCGCTGACCGGAAACGGTAGCTGCAATACGCCGGTGGATCAGAATCTGGCGCTTGGTCAGAGTCTGAACATCAATGGCACGCCGGCCGTGTTCTTCACGGACGGTACGCGCATTCCGGGGGCGGCCGATGCGGCCACGCTCGAACGCAAGCTCGCAAGCCTGAAAAAATAACGACGCCGGATGCACCCCCGGCTGTCAGGAGCGGCCGGCCTAGTCCGGCCGCTTTGCATTTCCGGCCCCCATCCATCACGAACCCTCACACCCACACAACATCCAGACGGGAGACATCACCATGACGTTCCAGGCTTTGCTGCTGACCCAGGCCGATGGCAAGACGCAGGCGGAAGTGGCACAGATCGACGAGGCCCGGTTGCCCGAGGATGGCAATGTGCTGGTGGCCGTCGACTACTCGACGATCAACTTCAAGGACGGGCTGGCGATCACTGGCCGCTCGCCGGTGGTGCGCAAGTGGCCGATGGTGGCGGGCATCGACGGCGCGGGCACCGTGCTGGCGTCGGAAGATCCGCGCTGGAAGACCGGCGACCGCGTGGTGCTCAACGGCTACGGCGTGGGCGAGACGCACTGGGGTTGCCTGGCGCAGCGCGCGAAGCTCAAGGGCGACTGGCTGGTGAAGCTGCCCGATGCATTCACCACGAAGCAGGCAATGGCGATTGGCACGGCGGGCTACACGGCGATGCTGTCTGTGCTGGCGCTGGAGCGCGGCGGGGTGAACGGGCCGGTGCGTCCGGGCGATGGCGAGGTGCTGGTGACGGGCGCTTCGGGTGGTGTCGGTTCTGTGGCCATCTCCATCTTGTCGAAGCTTGGCTATCGCGTGATTGCCTCCACGGGCAAAACCAAGGAAGCAGACTTCCTGCGTGCACTGGGCGCTGCCGACGTGATCGACCGCGCCGAACTGGGCGTACCGAACAAGCCGTTGCAGAAGGAGCGCTGGGCGGCCGTGGTGGATTCGGTGGGTTCGCACACATTGGTCAACGCCTGCGCGCAGGTCCGCTACGGCGGCGTGGTCACCGCTTGCGGGCTGGCGCAGGGCATGGATTTCCCGGCATCGGTGGCCCCGTTCATCCTGCGCGGCGTGACGCTGGCGGGGATCGACAGCGTGATGGCGGCGATGCCACTGCGCGAGACGGCATGGAAGCGGCTGGCGCAGGATCTGGCACCGGACCGACTGCAGGCCATCACGCGCGAGATCAAGCTGGCCGAGGCCATCGAGGCCGGACGCAAGATCGTGGAAGGGGGCATGCGCGGGCGCGTGGTGGTCGACGTCAACGCGTAGGGAAGTTGCCCCGATGTCCCGGCGACGCTGACCGGGACAGTACCTGCGTGGATCGGCGTTCTCGCCGCCCATCGGAACGTGACGCTACAATTCGTGACCATGACGCCGATCCGCTACGCCATCGCCCCGCTTCAACCTGAAGCCCATATGTTTGCCGTCACCGTGACGGTGGATGCCCCCGACTCCGCTGGCCAGGTGTTCACGCTACCCGCGTGGATTCCGGGCAGCTACATGATCCGAGACTTCGCCCGCAATATCGTCCGCATCCGCGCCGATGCAGGCGGCGAGCCCGTATCGCTGACCAAGCTCGACAAGCAGACGTGGCAGGCCGAACCGCTGGCTGCCAACGCCGGTCCGCTGACGGTGAGCTACGAAGTCTATGCCTGGGATCTGTCCGTGCGCGCCGCGCATCTGGACACCACCCACGGCTTCTTCAACGGCAGTTCCGTGTTCCTGCGCGTGGTGGGCCAGGACGAGCAGCCATGCACGGTGGATATCCATGCCCCGGCGGGTGAAGCCTATGCGGACTGGCGCGTGGCCACGTCGCTGCCCGATGCAAAGGGTGCGGGCGGCGCGCGCCGCTACGGCTTTGGCCGTTACCTGGCCGCGGACTACGACGAACTGATCGACCATCCCGTGGAGATGGGCACGTTCGCGCTGGCCAGCTTCCGCGCCTGCGGCGTGCAGCATGACGTGGTGTTCACGGGCCGCGTGCCGCAGCTCGACATCCAGCGTGTCTGCCGCGACCTGAAGCAGATCTGCGAGGCGCAGATCAAGCTGTTCGAGCCACGCACCGCCCGCGCGCCGATGCTCGACAGCAATCGCCGCTACGTGTTCATGACGATGGTCACCACCGATGGCTACGGCGGCCTGGAACATCGCGCCAGCACGGCGCTGATGTGCGCGCGCAACGACCTGCCGGTGCGCGGCAACAGCGAACAGAGCGAAGGCTATCGCACGTTCCTGGGTCTCTGCAGCCACGAGTATTTCCATACGTGGAACGTCAAGCGGATCAAGCCGGCCGCCTACGTGCCGTACCAGCTTGCGCAGGAAACGTATTCGCCGCTGCTGTGGCTGTTCGAAGGCTTTACGAGCTACTACGATGACCTGATCCTGGCGCGCACGGGACTGGTCACCGAGAAGCAGTATGTGGACATCCTGGCCAAGACCTGGAATGGCGTGCTGCGCGGTAGTGGCCGCACCAAGCAGAGCGTGGCCGAGAGCGCGTTCGATGCGTGGACCAAATACTATCGCCAGGACGAGAACGCGCCGAACGCCATCGTCAGCTACTACACCAAGGGTTCGCTGGTGGCGCTGGCGCTGGACCTGACGATCCGCGAGAAGACCAAGGGCAGGAAATCACTCGACGATGTCATGCGCGCGCTCTGGCAACGCTACGGCCGCGACTTCTATGCGCCGGGTGCCCGCCAGCGTGGCGTGACCGAGGCGGAAGTGTATGCGCTGTTCGACGAGATCTCGGGCCTGAAACTCGGCAACCTGCTGCGTGCGCTGACCGAGGGCACGGGCGAGATCGGGCTGGTGCCGCTGTTCCGTGCGTTCGGCATCCGGGCGGAGACGCAGAAGCCTTCGGCCACGGCGGCGCTCGGCATCAAGAGCCGTACCGACGAGGGCTGGGTGCGCGTGACCCAGGTGCTCGACGGTGGGGCAGGGCAGCAGGGCGGACTCTCGGCGGGCGACCTGCTTGCCGCTGTGGATGGCCTGCGCGTGGCACCGGGGCAACTCGACAAGATGTTGGCGCGTTATCGACCGGGGGACGAGGTGGCGCTGCACGTGTTCCGGCGCGACGAGCTGCACGTGCTGCCCGTGACGCTGGCGCGTGAGCCGGCCACGCAGTACAAGGTGTCCGTCGAGGCGGACAAGCATGCCGGACGCGCACGCTGGCTCGGCCAGTAACCTGCCAGCCGAGGCGCCGTCGCCCGTGCGGTGACGGCGCCCGTTTCACCATACGGTCCCATGGAATACGCGCACGATCCCCGCACGTTCCTCTTCTCGCACTATATCTATCGTGGACTGCGCTCGGCCACGGGCGTGATCGGCACGACGCTGATCGCCATGCAGTTCATGGACCTGCCCAGCGCCATGGTGGTGTCGATCGGCGCGCTATGCACAAGCCTGATGGACCTGCCGAGCCCGCTGAACCACAAGTTCAACGAGATGCTGGCGAGCGTGCTGCTATGCACGGCGGTGACAGCGCTGGTGGCGCTGGTCTCGCCGTTTCCGCGCGTGCTGCCGTTCGTGCTTGTGCTGGTCACGTTCCTGGCCGGCATGATGACGGTTTATGGCAACAAGACCATGCCGCTGCAGTTCTCGATGCTGTTCGTCATGACACTGACGATCAACGAGGACTTCGTGGTGGAAAAGGCCCTGACCCACTCGCTGCAATTCGGCGCGGGCGCCTTTGGATACCTGCTCTACGCGATGGTGGTCAGTTGGGTCACCGAGCGCCGCACGCGCCAGCAGATCCTGGCCGAATCGCTCTACGAGATGGCGGCCTATCTCGAAATCAAGGCGGCGTTCTACGACGCCGGCACCGACTACGAGGAGCAGTTCAACCGGCTGGTGCGCCAGCAGATCGTGGTGGCGGAGCGGCAGCAGGCGGCGCGCGACATGGTGCTGCGTGGCAACCGGACGCAGCACGACGGCCTCCTGGTGCAGGTGCATATGCGGATGCTCGACGTCTATGAGTACCTGCTGTCGACCAATACCGACTACGCGCTGCTGCGTCAGACGTTCGGCGGCACGCCCGTGCTGGACGGGTTGCGCCGGCTGGTGCTGGGACTCTGCAAGGACCTTGAGGAAATCGCCTACGACGTGACGCGCGGGCGGCCTTCGTACAGCGCCTACGACTACGGCCCCGACCTGCGCGCGGTGGAGTCCGAGATCGAGCAACTGCGGCATCACCACGTATCGCCGGTGGCGATGGGTGCCCTGCGCGACACGCTGGAAATGATGCGTGGTGCCATCGCGCTGGTAGGCCAGTTGCACGAGGCGTCGCGTACGCCCGTGGAGCCGCTGAAGGTGCTGCCCGGCTCGGACATGACGCCGTTCCTGACACGCCAGAAATACGAGTTCGGCGCCCTGCGCGACAGCCTGCACTGGCGTGCCCCGGCGTTCCGGTTCGCGCTGCGCATCACCATGGCGGTGGCGGTGGGGCTCTGGATCGGCGAACAACTGCCCTATGCCTCGCACAGCTACTGGATCCTGCTGACGATCGTCGTGATCCTGAAGCCGAACTTCAGCATGACGAAGCAGCGGTACAACGACCGGCTGATCGGCACGCTGATCGGCTGCATCATCAGCGTGGGCATCCTGCGCTGGATTCACGAACCGCTGGTACTGCTCGCCATCCTGTATCTGGCGCTGGTGGCAAGCGCCACGTTCGTGACGATCAAGTACCGGTACACCGCCATTGCCGCGTGCGTGCAGGTGCTGATCCAGATAAACCTGCTGCTGCCGGGCAGCCAGACGGTGGTGGGCGAGCGGCTGGTGGACACGGTGATTGGCGGCGTGATTGCCTCGCTCTTCAGCTTCGTGCTGCCGAGCTGGGAGTATCGGGCGATTCCCAAGCTGGTGGAGAACGTGCTGCAGGCCAACCGCCGCTACATTGCCGCCACGCGCGACCTGTTGACCCGCAAGGTCTCGGACGATTTTGCGTACCGTGTGCAGCGCAAGCAGTTCATGGACAACCTGTCGGCGCTGATCGGCTCGCTGCAGCGCATGCTGGACGAACCGCGTACCCGGCAGCGGGCCGTGGACAACCTGAGCCGCTTCATCGTGCAGAACTACCTGGTGGCCGCGCACGTGGCCGCCGCGCGTATCCAGGTACGGCAGTACTATGGCGAGCTCGACATACCCGCAGCGGAATCGGCCATCGTGCAGGCCACCGATGCCGCGCTGCGCTCGCTGACGCTGGCCAGCGAGCGGCTGGCGGGCGAGGTGCGGCACGACACGCAGGGCGTTGGTTTTGTCCGCAGTCCGGCGGAAGCCGCGGTGGCGGGCGTGGAACTGGTGCATGAGCCGGCGCCGTCGACGGCCAGCGATGCCGCAGCCGACGATGCCAGCGAGCGACGTGCGCGCATCGCGGATTCGGCAGACCGCCGGCGTGCCGAAGTGCTGGCGCAGGCCGTGGCGTCGGGCGAGATCGGCGCCGATGAGCCGCTGCAGAAATCGCACGACCAAGGCGAGGCATCGACAGCCAGTTCCTCCGGTCGCACGGCCAATGCGCTGCTGGAGCGCCGCCTGCGCGCGCTGCGCGAGGACACGGCAAAGATCGCGCTGCGTACCGGGGCCATTGGCCATGCGATCCGCACGCCGCTCAGGAAATAAGGAAGGTCCGGCACGTCTGGTGCGCTAACCGGCCACGGTGCCTTCCGGCTCCCGCCAAATCCGCATATCCTCTTCCCCCAGTCACCATAGGAATGAGGTTCCGCCATACGGAACCCAGCGGAGAGGAAACAGCAGTGAACGAGATCAAGCCCGCCGCGCCCGGCACGCCGGAAAAGCCCTATTTCGGTATCGATATCCCGCTGATGCGCCTGCTTGGGCTGCAGCCGGAATACATGGAAGAGGGGTTGTGCCGCACGCGGTTGCCGGCCAACGGCAATGTGGTGAATAGCCGGGGCGATGTCCACGGCGGCACGCTGATGGCGGTGCTGGACTTCACGCTGAGTGGAGCGGCGCGCTCGCACGCGCCGCTGGACGTGGGCGTGATCACCATCGACATGTCGACGCACTTTCTGGCCGCCGCACGTGGTGAACTGACGTTCGAATCGCGCTGCATCCGCCGGGGCAACAAGATCGCCTTCTGCGAAGGCGAAGCGCGCGACGCATCGGGCACCGTGTGCTGCGTGGCCCGCGCGTCGTTCAAGCTCGTGCAACTGGCTGGCGGCAACTAGGCCGCAGGTTTCTCCGCAGGCCGGTAGACCGCCAGGAACCTGGCGCGCTCGGTAATGCCGTAGTCGCCGGGCGCGTACTGCATCAGCCAGTCGCCCGGCTTGCCGGTCAGCACATCGCCCCCCGCCGATCGTTCGATCGCGAACGCCTGCGGCATCTCCTTCACCAGCACCGGCACAGGCCGGTTGCGGTAGGCGCCCGTTGAACCCTCCGGGACATAGCGCGCATCGAAGCGCTCGCGCGATACCACCCAGCGGTCGCCCGTGGCGCCGGTCACGATGGCATCGCCTGCCTGGTAGCGGTTCGGCCCTTCGCGGCTGACCAGTTCGCCGGGTACCTCCGCAAAAATCACCTGCACCGTTTCATCTTTCACGAACCAGCGCGCGGCGGGGTCGTTGCGCAGATCGATGTCTTTCAGCGTTTCCATTACCATCGCCATCAACCCCATCAACCCAGTACGCGCGGCGCGAAGCCGTGATTGAGCGGCCCGTTGCCGCTACCCAGGCGCAGGCGTGAGCCGGCCGCGATGGCTTGCGCAACGAAGTCGAGCGCCGTGCTCACCGCATCGGGCAGTGCCTCGTCGCGCGCCAGTTGCGCGGCGATGGCCGCGGCCAACGTGCAACCGGTGCCGTGCAGGTTCGGGGTATCGATGCGCGGATGCGTGTACACGCGCACCGTGCCATCGGCCAGCATCAACAGGTCGTCGAGGCCGGCGGCGTTGGGGCCATCGTCTTCGAGATGGCCGCCCTTGAGCAGCACCGCCTGGCATCCCATCGCGAGCAGATCGGCGGCAGCGGTTTCCATCTCGGCGCGTCGCGCGATGCGCCGGCCCAGCAGGTAGGATGCTTCGGGCAGGTTCGGCGTGACCAGGATCGCGCGCGGAAACAGCAGCTTCACCATGGCCTGGCTCGTGGCGTCATCGGACAGCGTTGCGCCCGACGTCGAGATCATGACCGGATCGACCACCAGGCGGCGAATGCCGTGGCGATCCACGGCGGCGGCCACGGCCTCGACGATGGCGGCGGTGCCGAGCATGCCGGTCTTGGCGGCGTCCACGCCGATATCGCTGGCCACGGCATCGATCTGCGCGCCGACCATGTCGGCGGGAATCGCGTGGACCCCGGTGACGCCGAGCGTGTTCTGCGCCGTGATGGCCGTGATCGCGCTCATGCCGAAGCAGCCAAACGCGGCAAAAGTCTTGAGGTCAGCCTGGATGCCGGCGCCGCCGCCGGAGTCGGAACCGGCAATGGTCAGGGTGCGGGGTGGCGTGGAATGCATGTGCGAGGCAGGGTCGGTCGGATGGAATTGGCAGGAAAAATTGTGGCAATTCGCGCCGCAGGGCGCGGACAGGCACGCTACAATACCGCCACTCCGAGGAGCGTTGCAACGGATGGCCTCGCCATCCGCCAGGCTCGGAATGTCTCAACGGCGCTCGCTGTCCCGTGGTCTGCACGGGGCGCGAGTCGACCTGCCTGCCCGCCACGCACGTGATCTACCACGTGCCTTCGTGCGCGGCGCGGCCATTACTACTCCCGTCCCCCGCCTCACCACCACAACGACCGGAGTGATTCATGAACGCTGTAACCGAACTCAAGCAAGACTACCTCGTGGCCGACATCGGCCTGGCCGGCTGGGGCCGCAAGGAAATCGCCATCGCCGAAACCGAAATGCCGGGTCTGATGGCCATTCGTGACGAATTCGCCGCCGCGCAGCCGCTCAAGGGCGCCCGCGTTGCCGGTTCGCTGCACATGACAATCCAGACCGCCGTGCTGATCGAGACGCTGAAGGCACTGGGCGCCGACGTGCGCTGGGCATCGTGCAACATCTACTCGACGCAGGACCACGCTGCCGCGGCCATCGCCGAATCGGGCACGCCGGTGTTCGCGTTCAAGGGTGAAACGCTGAAGGAATACTGGGACTTCACGCACCGCATCTTCGACTGGGCCGATGGCGGCACGCCGAACATGATCCTGGACGATGGCGGCGATGCCACGCTGCTGCTGCACCTGGGCGCCCGCGCCGAGAAGGATGCATCGGTCATCGGCAACCCGACCAGCGAAGAAGAAACCTTCCTGTTTGCCGCGATCAAGGAAAAGCTGGCCAAGGATTCCACCTGGTACAGCCGCAACCTGGACGCCATCCGTGGCGTGACCGAGGAAACCACCACGGGCGTGCACCGCCTGTACCAGATGGCACAGCGCGGCGAACTGCGCTTCCCGGCCATCAACGTGAACGACTCGGTGACCAAGAGCAAGTTCGACAACCTGTATGGCTGCCGCGAATCGCTGGTGGACGGCATCAAGCGCGCCACCGACGTGATGATCGCAGGCAAGGTCGCCGTCGTGGCCGGCTACGGTGACGTGGGCAAGGGCAGCGCCCAGGCACTGCGCGCACTGTCGGCACAGGTCTGGGTCACGGAAATCGACCCGATCTGCGCACTGCAGGCTGCCATGGAAGGCTACCGCGTGGTGACGATGGACTACGCCGCCGAACACGGCGACATCTTCGTGACCTGCACGGGCAACTACCACGTGATCACGCACGAGCACATGGCCAAGATGAAGGACCAGGCCATCGTCTGCAACATCGGCCACTTCGACAACGAAATCGACATCGCCTCGATCGAGAAGTACGAATGGGACGAGATCAAGCCGCAGGTTGACCACGTGATCTTCCCGGACGGCAAGAAGCTGATCATCCTGGCCAAGGGCCGTCTGGTGAACCTGGGCTGCGGCACGGGCCACCCGTCGTACGTGATGAGCAGCTCGTTCGCCAACCAGACGATCGCCCAGATCGAACTGTGGGCCGAGCGCGACAGCGGCAAGTACCCGGTTGGCGTGTACGTGCTGCCGAAGCACCTGGACGAGAAGGTGGCACGCCTGCAGTTGAAGAAGCTGAACGCGCAACTGTCCGAACTGACCGAGCAGCAGGCCGCCTACATCGGCGTGTCGAAGCAGGGTCCGTACAAGGCCGATCACTACCGTTATTGATCGTCGTCTGACTTCCCCGGGGTTTGCTCCCCTCTCCCGCCACGCGGGAGAGGGGCCGGGGGAGAGGGCCAGCGCCCAGTGCGCGATACCGCTTCGAATCGGTCCCGCACAAATACCCCAACCAAGAAAAAGAAGGAGTCGCAATGAGACTGTTGGCTGTCTGGATCATCAACGCCGCTTCGCTGTTTCTGGTGAGCTATCTGCTCAGCGGCATCGAGCTCGGGGGCTTCGGCTCCGCGATGGTTGCCGCGCTGGTGCTGGGTCTGGTCAATACGCTGATCCGTCCGATCCTGGTCATCCTGACACTTCCGGTCACGCTGCTGACGCTGGGACTCTTCATCTTCGTCATCAACGCGCTGCTATTCCTGTTTGTCGGCAACCTGTTGCAGGGGTTTGTCGTCAACGGCTTTGGCTCGGCGCTGCTCGGCTCCATTCTCTATAGCGTGATTTCGACGATCCTCGCGAGCGTGCTGCTCGGCGAGCGCGATTGAACGCGAGCGATTTCCTACGGGCGCCGCGCCCCCGCGGCGTGCCTACCATGACCGACCGCTACTTCAGCTTCGAATTCTTCCCGCCCAAGACGGCGGAGGGCGCGGAAAAGCTCCGCAACACGCGCGCGCAACTGGCACCGCTGCAGCCCAAATACATCTCCGTGACGTTCGGCGCCGGCGGCACCACGCAACAGGGCACGCTGGACGCCGTGCTGGAGATCCAGCGCGAAGGCATCGAGGCCGCGCCACACCTGTCGTGCGTGGGCTCCACGCGAGAGAACATCCGCGCCATCCTGCAAGCCTATCGCGATGGCGGCATCCGCCACATCGTGGCCCTGCGCGGCGACATGCCGTCGGGCATGGGCGAGATCGGCGAGTTCCGCTACGCCAACGAGTTGGTGGAGTTCATCCGCGCGGAGACCGGCGACTGGTTCCATATCGAAGTTGCGGCTTATCCCGAGTACCATCCGCAGGCCCGTTCGCCGCGTCACGATCTCGATAACTTCGTGCGCAAGGTGAAGGCCGGCGCCGACTCGGCCATCACCCAGTATTTCTTCAACGCCGACGCGTACTTCCGCTTCGTCGACGAAGCCCGCGCCAACGGCGTGGACGTGCCCATCGTGCCCGGCATCATGCCGATCACGAACTACTCGCAACTGATGCGCTTCTCGGAAATGTGCGGCGCCGAAGTGCCGCGCTGGGTGGCAAAGAAGCTGGAATCCTTCGGCGACGATAAGGAAGCCATCCGCGCCTTCGGCCTGGACGTGGTGACCGCGCTGTGCGAACGGTTGCTCGCGGCAGGCGTGCCGGGGCTGCACTTCTACACGCTGAATACGGCGGCAGCGACGAAGGCGATCTGGCAGCGGTTGAAGCTGTAAAGGCTTGTCTCACGCTGTATGTTTTCTCCCCTCTCCCGCTTCGCGGGAGAGGGGTTGGGGGAGAGGGCTTAGCGGTTCAACCTGCGGCCATCGCATCTTGTGAGGCTTACCCTCTCCCCCGCCCCTCTCCCGCCGTGCGGGAGAGGGGAGAAAACCAACTTCAAAACCCCCCCACCTCCGTCACCATCCACTCCATCGGCAAATCGTGTGGTTCCGCAGCCAGCGCAACCCGGCACGCTTCATAGCCAATCCCGATCGCCACCGGTGTGGCGCCAGCACCGGCCATTGCGGCCAGCGTGCGATCGTAGAACCCACCGCCGTAACCTAGCCGGAACTTATCGGCGCTGAAACCGACACAGGGTATGAGCAGCGCGTCGGGCGTCACGGCCTCGGTGCCATCGGGCACCGGTATGCCGTAGTGGCCGGCGCGCATTGTCGTGTCTGGCGTCCAGAGATGGAAGTCGAGCGGCGCACCGGGGCGGCTGACCACGGGCAGGGCGGCGGTGCGGCCCGGCATGGCAGCCAGCCATTGTGCGATGGCGCCGCGTGCGTCGAATTCCTGCTGGATCGGCCAGTAGAAGCCAACCTTTCGTACGCCAAGCCGTTCCAGCAACGGGCCGAGCGCCGCTTCGACGCGGGCATCGGCCTCGGTGCGGCCAGGCAGGTTGGCGCGCAATTCGAGCAGCCGGCGGCGCATGGTGCGCCGGTCTTCCGCGGCGTTGAATTGGCGGTCGTCCGGGCCTCTGTCCGGTACTTGGATGGGTGGCATGGCGTGCAATAATGGCCGGCAATCAGACCGATTCCGTCAAACGAACATTTGCGTGCGTGCCGTCGAAAAAGGGCATGCACGACCACATAAGGGATAGCTAAGAATGCCCAAGGGAGTATATCTGCGCCGCGCAGGCCGCATCGCATGGCTGGCCTTCGCGGGCGCACTGCTGGCCACGCCGGCCTTTGCCCAGAAGAAACCCGCGCCGCAAGCGCGACCCGCACCTCAGCAACCCGCCGCGCAAACCATCCCGTCCAATCCGGACGATGCGTTCGTTGCCCTGCGCGAAGCCGCACGCAAGAACGACGTGGATCGCGCCGCGGCCATCTCGGCCACGCTGGTCGATTATCCGATACCCTCGTACGTCGAGTATTTCCGCATCAAGCCGCAGATGTTCGACAGCGGCGGCCAGGCGCGCGTCGACACGCCGGACGCCGAAATTGCCGCCTTCCTGCAGCGTTATCAGGGCGAAGCCATTGCCGACCGCATGCGTAACGACTGGCTGCTGGTGCTGGGCAAGAAGCGCGACTGGGCCAATTTCGATATCCAGTATCCGCAGTTCGTGCTGAAGGACGACACGCAGGTGGAGTGCTACGCGCTGCTGTCGAAGGCGCTTAAGGGCCAGAACGTGTCGGCCGATTCGCGTGCGCTGCTTGTGGACCCACGTTACTTTGGCGAAGCGTGCGTGGACCTGATCGGCTACATGGCGCAGGCGCAACAGATCCAGCGCAGCGATGTGGCGTTCTATGCGCGTCAGGCGCTGGAGCAGAACTACACGACGCTGGCCGCGAAAATCGCCGGCACGCTGCCCGATGTGCGCGTGGACAGCGATGCGCTGGCCACCGTGGTCAAGATGGCACGCAACGATCCCGCGCAGGCTGCGGCCTATCTCAGCACTGTCGTCGGCAACCTGTCGCGCGACGAGCAGGGTGCGGCGTGGGGTGTGATCGGCCAGTACGCCGCCAAGAAGCTGATGCCCGAGGCCGCCGGCTACTATCGCCGCCAACTCGACATGGGCGGCAACCAGTGGCTGTCAGATGAAACGCAGGAGTGGCGCGTACGTGCCGCGATGCGCCAGGGTGACTGGAAGCAGGTGCGGCAGTCCATCGAACTGATGCGTCCGGAACTGCGCGGCAAGGACCCGGCATGGACGTATTGGTATGGCCGCGCGCTGAAGGCCGATGGCCGCACCAGCGATGCCGAGCAGCAGTTCCAGTCGATTGCCAGCCAGTTCAACTTCTATGGCCAGCTGGCCAGCGAGGAACTGGGGCGCCGCATCACGGTGCCGCAGCGCACGGCGGTGACCGATGGCGAGGCCATGGCGATGCGTTCGCGTCCGGGCTTTGTCCGCGCGCAGAAGTTCTACAGCCTGAATCTGCGTTTCGAAGGCAACCGCGAGTGGAACTGGGAACTGCGCGGCATGAACGACCGCGAACTGCTGGCTGCGGCCGAGTATGCGCGCAAGATCTCGCTGCTGGATCGCACGGTCAATACGTCGGATCGTACGAAGACCGAACACGATTTCGCACAGCGCTTCCCGATGCCCTACCAGGACATCATGCAGCGGAACACCGAAGCCGTGGGCCTGGACATGGCGTGGGCGTATGGGCTGATCCGACAGGAATCGCGCTTCATCATGGACGCACGCTCATCGGCGGGCGCGCACGGGCTGATGCAGGTCATGCCGGCCACCGCGCGTTTCGTGGCCAAGAAGATCGGCATGACCGACTTCTCGCCGTCGATGATGAGCGACCCGAACATCAACATCATGCTCGGTACAAATTACATGAGCATGGTGCTGACCGACCTCGACAGTTCATGGACGTTGGCTTCCGCTGGCTATAACGCAGGCCCGGGACGCCCCAAGAACTGGCGTTCGAGCCTGTCGCGGCCGGTGGAAGGCGCGATCTTTGCAGAGACCATCCCGTTCACGGAAACGCGCGTCTACGTCAAGAATGTGCTTTCCAACGCCACGTACTATTCTGCATTGATGAGTGGCCGCCCCCAGTCGCTGAAAGACCGGCTGGGTGTGGTCGCGCCGTCCAGCGTCACGACGACCAGCTTGCCCTAAGCCTGGCTGCCCCAAAGCGGGGCAGGGTCTTCGTGATGCCGGCGCACGCATCGATGCGTGTGTAATGGAATCGCAATGCGCGAATCGCAATGCGAAGACCGTGCTGCGGCTACCCTCGCCGGGTAGTGCGCGGCGCGGCCGTCACGGAGCCCACCATGCAGACCAGCAATGTTCTTGTCATCGGGGGTGCCGGCTTCATCGGCAGCCACCTCGTCTCCCGCCTTGCCGGCGCAGCTTCAGCGTCCGGCGCGCCGCTCGATCCGGCCGCCAATCCCGATAGTCCCATCGCCCCTGACCGCATTGTGGTCGGTACGCGCCATGTCGAGCATGCGCAGCACCTGCTACTCCTGCCGCGCGTGGAAACGGTGGAGCTTGGGCTGGCCGATACGGCAGTGCTCGACGATGCCATCGGATCGCTCGGCGTGGATGGCATCGTCGTCAACCTCGTCGGTGTGCTGCACGGCGACCGGGCCGATCCGTATGGTCCGCAGTTCGCCTCGGCGCACGTAGACCTGCCGCGCCAGTTGGTCGATGCGTGCCAGCGCACCGGCGTTCGCCGCCTGATCCACATGAGCGCGCTCGGCGCCGATCCGCAGGGGCCGTCGATGTACCTGCGCAGCAAGGGCGAGGGCGAGCGCATCGTGCGCGAGAGCGGCCTTGCGTGGACGGTGCTGCAGCCCTCGGTGGTATTCGGCCCCGACGATCATTTCCTGAACCTGTTCGCCCAGTTGCAGCAGATGGCGCCCGTGGTGCCGCTGGCCTGTGCGCATGCGCGCTTCCAGCCGGTGTTCGTGATGGATGTGGTGCAGGCGTTCGTCAACGCGATGGCGAATCCCTCGACCATCGGCCAGGTGTATGAACTGGGCGGTCCGCAGGTCTATACGCTGGAGGAACTGGTCAAGTTCGCGGGCCGCGCGTCGGGGCATCCGCGCCCGGTGATCGCATTGCCCGATGCACTGGCGCGCATGCAGGCGGCGGTGCTCGAACACATGCCCGGCGGTACGGTGTTGTCGCGCGACAATCTCGATTCGATGCGGCTCGACAATGTGCTGGCGCAACCGATGGCCGCAGAACTCGGCGTGCATCCGGTCAGCCTTGAAGCCGTGATGACGGATGTGCTGGCCGGTCGTGGCCGCGATTCCGTGATGCAGGGGCTGCGCGGCAGCGTGCATCGCTGAGCCCGTCCGTTGTGACTGGCGCTCACAGGCTTGCGAGCGTATTTCGTTTGGAGCTGCCGCGTCCGGGTCGATAGAATGTCCGGTCCACGGTGCCCGGCGAAATACGCCGCGCGCCTACGTCTTCCCGATCTTTGCCCCCCCAAGGAATTTGCGATGAAGCTCGTCATCGGCAACAAGAACTACTCCTCCTGGTCGCTGCGTCCCTGGCTGCTGTTGCGCCACGCCGGCATTGCCTTCGAGGAAATCCCGCTGCGCCTGTTCACGAAGGCATTCGATGAAGAGATCATGCAGTACTCGCCGGCCGGCAAGGTGCCGGCGCTGATCGATGGCGACGTGACCGTATGGGATTCCTTGTCGATCTCCGAGTACGTGGCCGAGACATTCCCCGAGAAGCAACTCTGGCCGACCGATCCCGCCGCGCGCGCCGTGGCGCGCTCGATCTGCGCGGAGATGCATTCGGGCTTCGGCAACGTGCGTAGCCAGATGCCGATGAACATCACGGCCGTGCTGCCCGGCATCGGATGGAGCGTGGCCGTGCAACGCGACATCGACCGCATCGCAGCCATCTGGACCGGCCTGCGCGCGCAGCATGGCGACAAGGGCCCGTTCCTGTTCGGCACCTTCACCGTGGCCGATGCGTTCTACGCGCCCGTGGTGAGCCGCTTTGCCACGTACGGCGTGCATCTGCCGGAGGCCGCCAAGGCTTATGCCGATTTCATCCTGACGGTGCCGGCCATGCAGGAGTGGGTGGCCGCGGCGCGCGAGGAGCGTGATTTCGTCGTGGCCGACGAGCCGTACCGTTTGCAACCCGATCGCCCGGACGCGATCATCGTCACGGGCTGATTCATGCAGGTCTATGCCGTCGGCGGGGCGATCCGCGACCAACTGCTCGGCAAGCCGAGCCAGGACCGCGACTACGTGGTGGTGGGCGCCACGCCGGAGGAAATGGAAGCCGCCGGCTACAAGCCGGTGGGCAAGGATTTCCCGGTCTTCCTGCATCCGGTGACCAAGGCCGAATACGCGCTGGCTCGCACGGAGCGCAAGACGGCGGTGGGCTACAAGGGGTTTGCGTTCTACACCGGACCGGAAGTCACGCTCGAGGACGACCTGGTGCGGCGCGACCTCACCGTCAATGCGATGGCCCAGGCCGTGGATGCGGACGATAACCTCGTCGGCCCGATCATCGATCCGTATGGCGGGCAGCAGGACCTTGCCGCCCGGCAGTTCCGCCATGTGTCCGATGCGTTTGCGGAAGACCCGGTGCGCATCCTGCGCGCGGCGCGCTTTGCCGCGCGCTTCCACGATTTCTCGGTGGCACCCGAGACCGTCGCGCTGATGCGCCGCATGGTGGAGATGGGCGAGGTCGATGCGCTGGTGCCGGAACGCGTGTGGCAGGAACTCGCACGCGGACTGATGGAAGCGCGTCCGTCGCGCATGTTCGACGTGCTGCGTGAATGCGGTGCGTTGGCGCGGTTGATGCCGGAACTCGACCGGCTGTGGGGTGTGCCGCAACGTGCCAATTACCATCCGGAAGTCGATACCGGCATCCACGTGATGATGGTGGTGGATTACGCGGCCAGCGTCGGCGCGTCGTTGCCAGTGCGCTTCGCCGCGTTGACGCACGATCTTGGCAAGGGCACCACGCCCGAGGATGTACTGCCGCGCCATATCGGCCACGAGCAGCGCAGTGTGGGATTGCTCGAAGCGGTTTGCAAGCGGCTGCGCGTGCCCAACGATTGCCGCGAACTGGCGGTGCTGGTGGCGCGCGAACACGGCAACATCCATCGCTCGATGGAATTCGGCGCCGCGGCCCTGACGCGACTCGTGGAGCGTTGCGATGCGTTGCGCAAACCGGATCGCTTCGCCGAAGCGTTGCTGGCATGCGAAGCCGATGCGCGTGGCCGGCTCGGTTTTGAAGACCGGGAATATCCGCAGACGGCGCGACTGATGGCGGTGCGCGATGCAGCGGCGTCGGTGGATGCGGGCGCGATTGCCAAGGCTTGCGAGGATCGCGTGGACCAGATCAAGGATCGGGTGCACAAGGCAAGGGTGAAGGCGGTGGCGGAGCGATTGGGTATTAAGGAATAGCGTTGAGTTTCCTTTTCCGCTTGGTTTTCTCCCCTCTCCCGCTTGCGGGAGAGGGGAGCAAAACCTGGTGGGATGGCATACCCCCCCCTACAACAACCTCCCAATCACCAGTGCCACCAGCGACAGCAATATCGTCGACGCAAACGGCAGCACATACTCCTTCCCGAAAAGCCGAAACCGCAGATCGCCGGGCAAGCGTCCGAGGCCGATCTTCTGCAGCCACGGCAGCGAGGCCGACAGCACGATCACGCAGAGGAAGATGGTGAAAGTCCAACGCAACATGGCGTGATCCGGGTCAGAGAGCGAAGGTACGGTCGCCGCGTGCGAAGCCGGCCAGCGGCAGCGCATCGTCGAGATCGCGGGTCAGGGCGATGACCTTGAACAGCTCGCCCATTTCCGCTTCGGACAGCAGCTTCTGCACGGCGTTGGCTTGCGGCAGGAACGCGCGGGCATCGGACGGATCGAGCGACATCATCAGTTCGGTGATACCGGCGTTCATCAGGAAGCGGGCCTGCGAGGCGAAGCCCGCCACAGTCAGGCCCGCATCCACCGCGACTTCGGCGATGCCGGTGAAGTTCACGTGTGCGGTGATGTCCTGCAGGCCCGGATACAGGAAAGGATCGGGGTGGGCGTGATGGCGGTAGTGGCACATCAGCGTGCCGCCCACGCGCTGCGGGTGGTAGTACTCGGCCGCCGGGAAACCATAGTCGATGAAAAACGCCGCGCCACGCGAGAGCATCGCCGCGACGGCACGCGTGAAGCCTTCGGCTTCGGCGTGGGTTTCGGTGACCACGTCGTGATCGCCCGGAAAATCCTTCAGCACTGTGGGCACGGCGGAGGATTCCATCACGCGATCCTGATAGGCGAAACCATTCCCATCGTGTGACACGCCACGTTCGTGCCACTTGCCGCCGATTCGGGCGAACAGGCTCACAGGCATCGCATCGAGCACTTCATTGCCGACGATCACGCCTTCGAAGCGGTCGGGCAGGGTATCGAGCCACGTCACACGCGACGCCAGATGGGGCGCACGCTCGGCAAGCGTCTGTTGCTGGCGCGCACGCAGTTCGCCGGAAAGCTCGACGATCCGGTACGTATCGGGCAACGCGCCTTCGGTTTCGAGCGCGAGCAGCAGATCCGCTGCCAGCCGGCCCGTACCGGCGCCGAATTCCATCACTTGCGGCAGGTTCATGCCGATCAGCGGTGCGAACTGGCGAGCCAGTGTGCGCGCGAAGAAGGGACTCAGTTCTGGAGCGGTGATGAAGTCGCTGCCGTCGCCGGCGTCGCGGCCGAACTTGGCGGCGCCCCCGCTGTAGTAACCCAGGCGCGGCGCATAGAGCGCCAGCGACATGAAGCGGTCGAAGCCGATCCAGCCGCCCGCAGCCTTGATGGCATCGGCGATGACGGTGGAAAGGGCCGTGGAGGCGCCGAGCGCGTCGGCGGAGGGAAGGGGTAGACTAGCGACTTTCTGCATACCGCGAATTGTAGCAATGCCAGATTTCAATACTGAGGGCGCTGCCGCCGCCCGAACCACACCCTCGCGTGGGGTGGCGCTGGTGACCGGCGGCGCACGCCGCCTGGGCCGCGCCATCGGGCTCGAGCTTGCCGCGCAGGGTTGGGACGTAGCCGTCCACTGCAACCGCTCGCGCGACGAGGCCGAAGCGCTTGCCACGCAGATCCGCAGTCTCGGTCGCCGCGCTGCCGTGCTGCAGGCCGACCTGTCCGACGAAAGTGCCACGAGCAAGCTGATCGCCGCCTGCAAGGATGCGCTCGGCGTGCCGTCGTGCCTGGTCAACAATGCCTCGCTATTCCAGTACGACGTGGCCACGAGCTTCTCGTACGCTTCGCTCGATACGCATATGCGCACGAACGTGGCCGCACCGCTGCTGCTGGCGCGCGAGATGCACAAGGCGCTGGGTGCCGACGGCAACGAGACCGAGCAGCGTGGCGTGGTGATCAACCTGCTCGACCAGAAGCTGAACAACCTGAATCCGGACTTTTTGTCGTACACGCTGTCGAAGTCCGCGCTGCAGACCGCCACGGTGCAACTGGCCCAGGCACTGGCCCCGCGCCTGCGCGTGGTGGGCGTGGCGCCGGGTATCACGCTGGTGTCCGGCGACCAGTCCGATCCGGGCTTCGTGCGCGCCCATGGCATGACGCCGCTTGGCAAGTCGAGCACGCCGGACGATATTGCGCAGGCCGTGGCCTACCTCGCCATCGCCCGCGCCGTGACCGGTTCCACGCTCTACGTCGATGGTGGCCAGCACCTGATGCCGCTGGCCCGCGACGTGATGTTCCTGACTGAATGAGTTTTAACGATAGTTCCCGCCATGACTTTTGCCGCCCTGTCCCATCCCAGCCTGCAAGATTGCCGCCGCATGTTCCTGCGCAATTACGAAGTGCAGATCAACATCGGCGTGCATGAATTTGAGAAGAAGGGCGAGCAGCGCGTGCTGGTCAATATCGACCTGTTCGTCTCGCTGGCCGAAACCACGCCGCAGGCCGACAAGCTGGAAGAAGTCGTGGATTACGACTTCATGCGCAACACCGTGGCCGAGCGCATGGCGCAAGGCCATATCCACCTGCAGGAAACGCTGTGCGACGACGTGGCGCGCGCCATGCTGAAGCATCCCAAGGTGCGTGCCGTGCGAGTCTCCACGGAGAAGCCCGATGTGTATCCGGATTGCGAATCGGTGGGCGTCGAAGTCTTCCACATCAAGCCGGCCTGAGCCACGCAGAGCGGTGGGGCGGCGGGTCCAGTAGAATATCGCCCCGTCAATCCGGCATGTTCTTCGGGGGTGTCAGGCCATTGTTCAGCGCCCGCCCCCGCTTCAGGTACGTCTTATGAGTCACTCCGCTAATTTCTACCGCCTGGAAACCCGTCTGCAGTCGCAGACCGGGAAGGCCATCGGCGACTTCGGCATGATTGAGGACGGCGACACCGTGCTGGTCTGCATGAGTGGCGGCAAGGACTCGTACACGATGCTGTCGGTGCTGATGGCGCTGCAGAAGCGCGCGCCCATCAAGTTCAAGCTCATCGCGATGAACCTGGACCAGAAGCAGCCCGGCTTTCCCGAGGAAATCCTGCCGGCCTACCTGAAGTCGGTGGGTGTGGAATACCTGATCGTCGAAGCGGACACGTATTCGATCGTCAAGGAGAAGGTGCCCGAGGGCAAGACCACCTGCTCGCTGTGTTCGCGACTGCGCCGTGGTGTGATCTATCGCACGGCCAAGGAACTGGGCGCCAACAAGATTGCGCTGGGCCATCACCGCGACGACATCGTCAACACGTTCTTCCTGAACATGTTCTTCGGCGGCAAGATGAAAGCCATGCCGCCGAAGCTGGCCACCGACGACGGCCAGCACATCGTCATTCGTCCGCTGGCGTACTGCGCGGAGAAGGACATCGCGTCCTACGCGCGCGCCATGCAGTTCCCGATCATCCCGTGCAACCTGTGCGGCTCGCAGGAAAACCTGCAACGCAAAAAGGTGAGCGAGATGGTGCAGGCATGGGAACGCGAATTCCCGGGCCGCATCGACAACATCTTCGCGGCGCTGCGCAACGTGGTGCCGTCGCATCTGGCCGATACGGACCTGTTCCCGTTCAACGGTCTGGCGACTGGACTGGCGAAGGTTGACGAGGCATCGCTGTTCGGGGAAACCACCTTCACGCAGCAGGCGCTGACGTTTACGGGCAACGTGGGAGCGAACCGGATGGAGTTTGTGCGGTTTGACAGGATTGAGAGGGCGGAGGAGCCTGCTTCCTGATTGGTTTCTCCCCTCTCCCGCGTAGTGGGAGAGGGGAGCAAACCAGAGAAGGGCAGACGTACTACTTCGCCGCCTGCGAAGCCCCCTCCCGCATCAGCGACTTCGTATCGTCGATCCACTTCTGGAATCGATCCACAGCATGCGCCTTCTGCTCCGGCGTGGTCAGGTTGGCGATCTTCACTGACAGATCCACCCCGGCTTCATTGCTGCGCTGCTGGCCGCTGGCCGGGCGCTGCCAGTGATCGGCGTATTTTCGCAGCATGTCCTCGACCTGCGCCTTTGGCGGATGTGAGGTCGACACCTCGCGCGCCAGCGTCAGCCATTCCTGCTGTCGTTTGACCCGCTCGGCATAGCGCGCCTCGGCGCCTTCCATATACGGCCCCATCGAATCGCGGATCGTGCGTTCCTGCTCGCCGGAGAAGCTGCCGTAGATCAGCTTCGCGTAGTCCATGATCTTGTCGTAGCGGGCATCGGTGCGTGCCTTCGGATCGGACTTCAGGAATTCCTTCCGGTACTTGGCGTTGCTTTCCGCAAACTTGCCTTCCATACGCTTGATCTGTTCGGGCGTCAGCGTCAGCATCAGGTCGGCTACATCGGGGACGGCGTTCTCGAAGGCGCGGCGGCCCAGGCGGTTCGTGTCCTGCTGCACCTGCCGGACCATCGAGGCATCGATGGGGCCGGCGACTTCACTCTTCACACGGGTCAGGACCGTGGCAATTTCGGGAAGCTGCGCCTGCCGGTGCCAGGAGAAGAACCGGGCGATGGCGTCTTTGGTGGGCGGCTCCTGCAGGTCAGAAACGTCCACATATCGATCCACCCACCAGTAGGCCAGGCGGTCACCCTGCTGGTAGCCAAGTTTCATGGCGTTGCATCCACCCAACGCCGCCAGGACGGTAAATGCTGCAAACCATGCAAAAACGCGTCGTGTCCAAATGTGAACAACCGTAACGTGAAGTGATCGGCCCGATGTGGTCCGGGGGTGCATGCTAGAATCGGCGCGCATGTTTCCAGGGGCGGTTGATCGCCCGCCAGCCCAGTCGTGGCAACGGTTTTGCCCTACTGACTGCAGTGCTCCACGGCACGGATTCTTCAGAATATTCTCAGACACACTCACTTAGGACCCTCCTTGTGAATATCGTCATTCTTGCCGCCGGCATGGGCAAGCGCATGAATTCCGCGTTGCCCAAGGTGCTGCACCCGGTTGCCGGCCGCCCCATGCTCGCCCACGTACTCGATACCGCCCGCACGCTCTCGCCGTCGCGGCTCGTCGTCGTGGTGGGCCATGGCGCCGAGCACGTGCGCGCCGCGGTTGCCGCAGAAGATGTCGCCTTTGCCGAGCAGGCTCAGCAACTGGGCACCGGCCACGCCGTCATGCAGGCACTGCCGTTGCTCGACGACGGCCAGCCCACGCTGGTCCTGTATGGCGACGTACCGCTGACGTCCGCGTCCACGCTTCAGCACCTTGTGCAGGCCGCTGGCGCCGAGCGCCTGGGCGTGCTGACCGTCGAGATGCCCGATCCCACCGGCTATGGCCGCATCGTACGCGACGCTGCCGGCAATATCGTCCGCATCGTCGAGCAGAAGGATGCCAGCGAGGAAATCCGCGCGATCCGCGAGATCAATACCGGCATCATCGTCTGCCCGACGGGTCACCTCCGCCGCTGGCTCTCCACGCTGCGCAACGACAACGCGCAAGGTGAGTACTACCTTACCGACACCATCGAACGCGCCGCCACTGACGGCGTGGAGATCGTGTCGTCCCAGCCGGCTGCACTGTGGGAGACGCTCGGCGTCAACAGCAAGGTACAACTGGCCGAGATCGAGCGCATCCATCAGCGCAACATTGCCCAACGTCTGCTTGAAGCGGGCGTCACGTTGCTGGACCCGGCGCGTATCGACGTGCGCGGCGAACTGACCTGCGGACGCGACGTGACCATCGACGTAGGCTGCGTGTTCGAAGGCCGCGTGCATCTGGAGGATGGCGTGCACATCGGTGCGCACTGCGTGATCCGCAACACCTCCGTAGGGGCTGGCGCACGCGTGCAACCGTTCTGCCACTTTGAGGAAGCAAAGATCGGGCCGGACGGGCGCATCGGTCCGTACGCGCGTTTGCGGCCGGGTGCGGAACTGGGCAAGGATGTGCACATCGGCAATTTCGTCGAAGTCAAGAACAGTCAGATTGCCGACCACAGCAAGGCCAACCATCTGGCCTACGTCGGCGACACCACCGTGGGTCAGCGCGTGAACATCGGCGCAGGCACCATCACGTGCAATTACGATGGCGTGAACAAGCATCGCACCATCATCGAGGACGATGTGTTCATCGGCTCCGATACGCAACTGGTGGCGCCGGTAACGGTGCGCCGTGGCGCGACGATTGGCGCTGGCACGACGCTGACGAAGGAAGCACCGGCCGACAAGCTCACGCTGTCGCGTTCCAAGCAGATGACGATCGACGCATGGCAGCGTCCGGTCAAGCAACCGAAAAAATAAGGGGTTAGAGCATGTGTGGCATCGTTGGCGCGGTTTCGCACCGCAATATCGTTCCGGTCCTGGTCGAAGGTCTGCGTCGCCTGGAATATCGCGGCTATGACTCGTGCGGCGTCGCCGTGGTGCGCGACGCCATTCTCGAACGCGCGCGCACGGTGTCGCGCGTGGCCGAACTGGACGCGCAGACGCAATCGTCGGGTCTCGGCGGCAACCTGGGCATCGCCCATACGCGCTGGGCCACGCACGGCAAGCCCGACACGGTCAACGCGCACCCGCACTTCTCGGACGAGACCATCGCACTCGTCCACAACGGCATCATCGAGAACTACGAGCCGCTGCGCGAAGAACTGCGCGCCGTGGGCTACGGTTTCGAGTCGCAGACCGATACCGAAGTGGTGGCCCACCTGATCCATCAGGCCTACACGTATCCGAGCAGCGCCACGCGTGGCGACCTGTTTGCGTCGGTGCGCGTGGTGACCAAGCGCCTGCACGGCGCTTACGCCATTGCCGTGGTGGCGCGTGACAATCCTGACGTGGTGGTCGGCGCGCGCGCCGGTTCGCCGCTGGTCGTGGCCCTCGGCAACGACGAAACGTTCCTGGCATCGGACGCGCTGGCCGTGGCCGGCACTGCCAATCGCATCATCTATCTGGAAGAAGGCGATGTGGTGGAACTGACGCGCGCTGGCGTCACGATCCGCGATGTCAACGATATCGAGGTAGTGCGCGAGGATCGCGTGGTGGAGGCACACGCCGCCGCCGTGGAACTGGGTCCGTTCCGCCACTTCATGCAGAAGGAAATCTTCGAGCAGCCGCGTGCCCTGGGCGATACGCTCGAAGGTATCGCCGCCATCACGCCCGACCTGTTCGGCGATAACGCGGAGCAGGTGTTCGCCAACATCGACAGCATCCTGATCCTGGCTTGCGGCACGAGCTACTACTCGGGCTGCACGGCCAAGTACTGGCTGGAATCGATCGCCAAGATCCCGACGCAGGTCGAGGTCGCCAGCGAATACCGCTACCGCGACACCGTGCCGAATCCGCGCGCACTGGTGGTGGTGATTTCGCAATCCGGCGAAACGGCCGACACGATGGCTGCACTGCGCCACGCCCGCTCGCTGGGCCACACGCACACGCTCGCCATCTGCAACGTTGCCACGAGCGCGATGGTGCGCGAGACCGAACTGCGCTTCCTGACCCGCGCAGGCACCGAGATCGGCGTGGCATCGACCAAGGCGTTCACCACGCAACTGGCCGCGCTGTACATGCTGACGCTGGCGCTGGGCAAGGTGCGCGGCTACCTGAACGACGAACAGGAAGCCGAGGCGCTGACGAATCTGCGCCACCTGCCCGCCGCGCTGCATGGCGTGCTGGCGCTGGAGCCGCAGATCATCGCGTGGTCGGAGGACTTCGCCCGTCGCGAGAACGCGTTGTTCCTGGGTCGTGGCCTGCACTATCCGATCGCTCTGGAAGGCGCGCTCAAGCTCAAGGAAATCTCGTACATCCATGCGGAAGCCTACCCGGCCGGCGAGCTGAAGCACGGCCCGCTGGCACTGGTGACGGAAGCCATGCCGGTGGTGACCGTGGCACCGAACGACGCGCTGCTGGAAAAGCTGAAGTCCAACATCCAGGAAGTGCGCGCACGCGGCGGCCGTCTCTACGTGTTCGCCGATGCCGACACGCACATCCAGTCGTCGGACGGCATCCAGGTGATCCGCATGCCCGAGCACTACGGCGCGCTCTCGCCGATCCTGCACGTCGTACCGCTGCAACTGCTGGCGTATCACACCGCCTGCGCACGCGGCACGGATGTGGACAAGCCGCGCAATCTGGCTAAGTCGGTGACGGTGGAGTAAGGCTGCTGCGGGCCGGGCGACCGGTTCGCAAGGTGACGTTGTCTCAGCGAGAAGGGCCGCTCATCCGGGTGGCCCTTCTTGCTTTCTGCGCGGGGGAAACGTCTACAACCAGGCATGTGCCTACCGCCCGGTAACCCCACACCCGATAGCAGAATGCATTTCGGGGTATCCTTGCCGGCATGCTGCGTCTGCGCCTCTCCCAATCGGCGCGGCGCGGTGCGCCTGCCCCGTCCCTGCATCATGCCGTGCGGGCACCATGGCGCTTCCAGCCCTTGCACATCAATATGAAAGACCTAGAAAGTGAGCTGATCGGCTCTGCCCGCCTGCCGACCAGTTACGGAGAATTCACCGCTCATGCCTTCCAGGGCATGGATACGGGAACCGAGCACCTGGCCCTGTCGATGGGCGATATTTCGGGCGAGAACGTGCTCGTTCGTTTGCATTCGGAATGCCTGACCGGCGATGTGTTTGGCTCGTGCCGCTGCGATTGCGGCGAGCAGCTCGATCTCGCCATGCGCAAGATTGCCGAGGAAGGGCGTGGCATTCTGCTGTATCTGCGTGGCCATGAAGGCCGGGGCATCGGGCTGTCGAACAAGATTCGTGCGTACGCGCTGCAGGATGGCGGACTCGACACCGTGGATGCCAATCTGGCACTGGGTCAGGCTATCGATTCCCGGACCTATGCCTTCGCGGCAGATTTCCTGCGGCAGTGGGGTGTCACCTCGGTGCGGCTGATGAGCAACAATCCGATCAAGATTCGGGCGCTCGAGGATGCGGGCATCAAGGTGACCGAACAGATGCGTCACATCGTGCCGTCCAACTCCGAAAACGAAAAGTATCTGGCGACCAAGCGGTCGCGCATGGGTCACCTGTTCGACTGACTGGCGGGGGCGACGCAGATGTAGGCGCAGACCGACAGCCGGTTGCGAGGCGCCCCGACAGTCCCCCGCAGGCGGCTCCTCTATCTTGGAACCAAGGGCCGCGCACCCTGGATGGTGTGCGCGGAATGTTCCATGACGCGTTGCGCGCAGGCGTGCGGCGTGTCCGAGAGATAACGAGGAGTTTGCTATGGCTGACAACAATGTGTCTGTACTGAACGACCTGATCGAAGTCTCGCGCGATGGCGAGGAAGGCTTCCGCAAGGCCGCCGAGGATGCGAAGAATCCCGAGTTGAAGACGCTGTTCTCGAGCCGCGCAACAGAGATAGGCGCCGCAGTGCGCGAATTGCAGAGTCAGGTCACGGCGCTCGGCGCCAAGCCCGAGGACCACGGCAGCGTGGCCGGCGCGCTCCATCGCGGCTGGGTGAGCCTGCGTACCGCGGTATCGGATCGTTCGGATCTCGCCATCCTGGAGGAGACCGAGAAGGGCGAGGACGTGGCAAAGAAGAAGTACGCCGATGCGCTGCAGGAGACCGACCTGAGCTTCGACATCCGCGCGCTGATCGAGCGCCAGTACCAGGGTGTGCTGCGCAATCACGACCTGATTCGCGATCTGCGTAATCGCTATCGCGCCAGTGGGGAATAAGGGCACGGGCGATATAACCGCATGCCCCGCAAATAAGGCGCCTCGTTTCGAGGCGCTTTTTTATTGCCATAAATCGGAATCAATATCAGTCTCAGATTCAATGGCGAGTCGTAGATGAGGATGCGTGTCGTCCGCAAAGCCGCATGGGGCTTGACCTTCCGGGCTGGCGGATTAACATGAAAATCACCGCATGCCATATTCGGGGATCGACGCCATGAAATCGGACAAGAAGGTAATACAGCTGCTGAATGTCCAACTCCGGCATGAGCTGACGGCGATCAACCAGTATTTTTTACACGCCCGCATGTATGGACATTGGGGGCTCAAGGCGCTGGGCAAGCACGAGTACGAGGAATCGATCGAGGAGATGAAGCACGCGGACAAGATCATCGATCGCATCCTGATGCTCGATGGGCTGCCCAACCTGCAGGACCTCGACAAGCTCATGATCGGCGAGACCACCGAGGAGATGCTCGGCTGCGATCTGAAGCTTGAGCTGGTCTCGCAGACCAGCCTCAAGGAAGCCATCAAGTACTGCGAGTCCGTGAGCGACTACGTCTCCCGCGACGTCCTTTCGCCCATCCTCGACGACACCGAGGACCATATCGAGTGGCTGCAGACGCAACTGGATCTGGTGAACCGCGTCGGCCTGCAGAACTACCAGCAGAGTGCGATGGGCGAGATCGGCGCGTAGCAGCGACAGACAGCACCCGCCTTCGGGTAATAACGGCACGCCCTGCACGTTTTTTCGACTTCGGCTACACTGCGCCCCGCACCACAGACACCGACGACCGGTTCCGGATCGTCTATCCCCGTGGCGGGGTGGCAGAGTGGTTATGCGACGGCCTGCAAAGCCGTTTACGACGGTTCGATTCCGTATCCCCGCCTCCATCGTTTTTCCGTAGTCCGCTTCATCCCCATCTACTCGACACTGTCACACGACATGCAGATACTGCTGCCGCCGTGTGTGGCCTGTTTCGTGCTCATCGATGGAGCGGACAGGCTGATGCGTGGCACCCGTCGCTTTCGGTGGTTTCCCTTCTGGAATCCGGAGGCCGATTGCGATAGTGTGGGGCGCGTGCACCAATCGCGGCATTGCATCGCTCCCCTTGGCGCACCAAGATTCACCATGCAGGGCTTCCATGGCATATCCGTCCCGATGTGATGAGAGATACAGAGGCTCAAGATGATTAAAGATCTGCGAATCCGGCTTGCGCAGCCCGCGGATGTGTCTGCCATTGGCGCCGTGCTCGAGCGGTGCAATTTGCCAGTGGACGAGTTACCGCGCCTTGCCGGCGAGTTTCATGTTGCCGTGCTCGAATCCCAACTTGTCGGTTGCGCCTGTGCCCAGCTTTTCGGGGAGACGGCGATCATCCGCTCGGTTGCCGTGCTGAGGGAGTGGCGTGACCAGGGCATTGCGAGCCATCTCGTGAGCGCCGTGATGATGCGGGCGCGCGCCAACGGCAGTCGGCGCGCCGTGCTGCTGACCTCCACGTGCCCCAGCTATTTCTCCCGCTACGGCTTCTCGCTGATCCACGCCTCCAAGCTGCCTGCCGAAGTGCTGGAGAGCGAAGAATTCCAGCGGCTGCGCAATACCAGCGCGCTCTGCATGTCTGCCGAACTGGGTTGAGCTTCGGCAGAAAATCGGAATTGCATCAATAATCGGGTCTCACAAATTCTGCCAACGCGCATCGAGGAGACCCCATGCCGACTGCTGTCCGCGCCATCCGCCTTCACGAATTCGGCCAGCCGCAGGTCATGCGGCTCGAATCGGTAGAGTTGCCGGCCCCCGCCCCAGGCGAGGCACGCGTACGGCATACGGCGATCGGTTTCAACTTCATCGATATCTATCAGCGTCGCGGCACCTATCCGCTGCCGACTGGCACCGGGCTGGGCTTCGAGGCAGCCGGCGTGGTGGAGGCGGTGGGTGAGGGCGTGGCCGATGTCGCCGTGGGAGATCGCGTGGCCTACATGAACGCGGGCTTGGGTGCGTATTCCGAAGGACGCAACGTGCCGGTGGACAAGCTCGTGAAGCTGCCCGACACCATCACCGACGAACAGGCCGCCGCGACGATCTTCAAGGGCATGACGGCGCAGTATCTGGTGCGTCATACCCACGCCGTGAAGCCGGGCGATACCGTGCTGGTGCATGCGGCGGCGGGTGGCGTGGGCCAGATCCTGAGCGGATGGGCGAAGGCGCTGGGCGCGCGCGTGATTGGCACCGCCGGCTCGCCGGCCAAGTGCGAGCGTGCGCGGGCGGCCGGGTGCGATATCGCCATCGACTACAGCCATGGCGACTGGGTCAAGCAGGTGCGCGATGCCACGGATGGGCGCGGCGTGACCGTGGTCTACGACGCCGTGGGCAAGGACACGTTCCTCGGTTCGCTCGATTGCGCGCAGACGTTCGGGATGGTGGTGCTGTACGGCGCGGCATCGGGACCGGCACCGGCCATCGAGCCTGAACTATTGAACAAGAAAGGCTGCCTGTTCCTGACGCGGCCATCGGTATTTCCGCACAACGCGGATGCCGCGCGGTTCCGCGCCAACGCGAAGGATCTGTTCGATGCCATCGCGGCAGGTCATGTGAAGGTGGATATCGGTGCGCGCTTTCCGCTGGCCGATGTGGCGCGCGCGCATGAGGCCGCGGAGCGAAGGGAGACGACGGGGGCGATCTTGTTGATGCCTTGAGCGGCTGCGTGTGTCAGTCCGCACCCCTCTCCCGCCTCTGTCTTTCTCCCCTCTCCCGCTTGCGGGAGAGGGGCGGGGGAGAGGGTAAGCGTTTCAAGCTACGAACAAGCATCTCGGTTCGCGAGCGCTCGCCCTCTCCCCCAGCCCCTCTCCCGCGCGCGGGAGAGGGGAGAAAGAATGGTGCGGGAAAGGGGAGAAAGCCGCTAGTGCACTGTGGCGCAAAAATTAATCTCCACACTCACATGCACCAGTTCCTCGTGCACCGATAGCGCCTGCCGCACGCGCTGCGGCGTCAGCGTGGTGTCATGCGTGACCAGGCTGGCGATGCAGGCGAACTGTTCGCGGCCTACGCGCCAGACGTGCAGGTCGGCGATGCGCGTGCCTTCCTCGCCTTCGGCAAACTCCGCCAGAACCTCGCGGACTTCTTCCACAACGGGATGGTCCATTTCGCGGTCGAGCAACACAGTGCCGCTCTGGCGCAGCAGGCCGATGGCCCAGCGTCCCACCAGCACCGCACCCACAAGGCCCATCACCGGATCGAGCCAGCTCCAGCCGAGCCACCAGCCGCCGGCCAGTGCCACGATGGCGAGCAGCGAAGTGGCGGCGTCTGCTACCACGTGCAGGTAGGCGGCGCGCAGGTTGATGTCGTGATGATGGTGATGGCCGTGGTCATGCGCGTGGCCGTGATGGTCGTGCCCGTGATCGTGTCCATGATGATGAGCCCCGCCAAGGATCATCGCGCAGCCCAGGTTCACCAGCAGGCCAATGGCCGTGACGATCATCGCCTCGCGGTAGTGAATCGGTTCGGGACTCAGCAGCCGCTCCACCGATCCGAAGATCATCAGACCCGCCACGCCCAGCAGGAACACCGCGCTGGCAAACGCGGCGAGCACTTCGATCTTCCACGTGCCGAACGTGAACCGTGCATCGTGCGCGAGCTTGCGTGCGGCCGCATAGGCGAAGGCTGATAGCCCAATGGCCACGGCGTGCGAACTCATGTGCCAGCCGTCGGCCAGCAGCGCCATCGAGTTGAAGCCGAGCCCGGCGGCGATCTCGATCGCCATCATCGCCAGCGTGATCCACATCACCAGGCGCGTGCCGCGTTCGGCAGCCTGGTTGCCGGTGTCGAAGACGTGAGAGTGGGTCCACGCGGACAGGTTGTGCGAGTGCATGAGGAATCTCTTGAGAATCGGGGGTGTCAGTCCGGAGCGTATCAGCCCCGTGAAGTTTGCTTCTTGACGACCCTGCGGGTAAGAGGGCGTTCCCGTCGCCGCCCGCGCCGGCATTTTCATGAATCGCAGGCTCGAATGACTTGCGTCGCACGAATCAATAGCGGTGGAATTCGCGGATAGACTGCTGCCCAGGCCACAGGCCATCCCCACAATTCCAGGAGACGCCGATGTTTGAAGGATTTGCCACGCATCGTATCGATCATGACGGTGTGCCGATCCACGCCGTGGTGGGCGGAGAAGGGCCGCCGCTGCTGTTGCTGCACGGTCATCCGCAGACTCACGTCATCTGGCACAAGGTAGTGGGCGAACTGGCGCGGCATTTCACCGTGGTGGCCACCGACCTGCGCGGCTACGGGGACAGCGGCAAGCCCGCCGGCCTGGCCGACCACAGCAACTACAGCAAACGCGTCATGGCGGCCGACCAGTTGGCCGTGATGCGCCAGCTTGGCTTCGAGCGATTCCGCGTGCTCGCGCACGATCGCGGGGCGCGCGTGGCGCATCGGCTGGCCGTGGACCATCCGCAGGCCGTCGAGAAGTTGGTCACGCTCGATATCGCGCCCACGCTGGCGATGTATGCGCAGACCAACGAGGCCTTTGCGCGTGCCTACTATCACTGGTTCTTCCTGATCCGTCCTGCGCCGTTCCCGGAGACGCTGATCGAGGCGGACCCGGCCCAGTACCTGCAGCAGACCATGGGCAGCCGCAGCGCGGGCCTGGCGCCGTTCACCGCAGAGGCGCTGGCCGAGTACGAGCGTTGCCTGCGTCTGCCGGGCGCGGCGCATGGGCTTTGTGAAGACTACCGCGCCAGCGCCGGCATCGATCTGGAGCACGACCGCGCCGATATCGAGGCGGGCCGTGGTGTCGAATGCGAGATGCTGGCGTTGTGGGGACGCGACGGTGCGGTCGGAAAGTGTTTCCAGCCGCTCGAAGAGTGGCGCAAGGTGGCGCGGCAGGTGACCGGCCATGCGCTGCCCTGCGGGCACTACATCGCCGAGGAAATCCCCGAGCAGTTGCTTGCCGAAGTGCTGCCCTTCCTGCGCGGCACGGCATCGTAAATACCTGATACCAAAGTCATTTCGGCGGGTCCCGCATGGGACCGGCTCGCCTCTGGAGCACCGCTCCGGGCCAAAGCGCGCCAGGCGCTGGCCTTTTCACATTTTGTCCATTCGCCGAAATCACGAGAGACGCAGGCGTTTCTTCCGTCTGCAGCATTCCGCGCGGGCTGGCATTATGGCTGGCGGGAGTTTTCTGACGAATCAGATGCATGTGCAATGCGCCGCGGTGAAACGTGCCGCGATCGTTACATACATTCATGGATGCATGTATAATGCGCGGCGAAAATTCGTTCAAAAAATCCCCACCTGCTGTTCATACAAACAATGACGTACCGATTTATTGCAAGCTGCCTCGCTGTCTGGCTCGGCCTTTGTGTTGCCGCAGGCTGGCTGGTGGAGCGGCTCTGGGCCTGACCCGCGTTCCCCGCTGCCGAATGGAAGGGACGGGCGAGGGCGTGTCGAGTGCGTTGTTTTTCCGAGCCCTCTCTCTTCGATGCCTTTCAACATGAAGAAAGCACAACAAGAACGAAACATGTCTACTGCCCCCCGTTCCTGCATGAAGCTCCTGGGCCGAACCGTGGCCGCTGCCGCATTGGTGGCGGGTGCCAGTTCGGCGGCCAGCGCCGAGGAGCTGGTGGGCTGGAAACACCCCGCCGTGCATGTGGCCTATGGCCGTGACACGAGCCATGATGTCAACAAGTACGAAGTCGGCATCAACTTCAACACGCCGATTCAGTATGGCAATCCGCAGGGCTGGCTGTTCCGCCTGCAGGCCGAAGTGAACCTGGCTGGCTGGGATACGCGTGGCGGCACCAACCAGCAGAATCTGGTCGAATTCGGTATTTCGCCAATCCTGCGCGTGGAAAAGCGCGGCGGCTACTTCGTGCCGTTCGTCGAGGGATCGGTAGGCCTGCGCGTGCTGAGCCACGCGGGCACGTCCGATGAACATCGGATGGGCAGTGCGTTCCAGTTCTCGGACATGCTCGGCGTAGGTGTGGGCTTCGGCAAGAACGCCGCCACCGAAGTGGGCTTCCGCTTCCAGCACATCTCCAATGCCGGGATCAAGGAACCCAACCCGGGCAGCAACTTCTATACGGGTTACGTGCGCTACCGCTTCTGAGCGCCTGCGCAGAACTGCCAGCCGTCAGGCGGCGCGGACCATCGCGGTCCCGCCGCTGCGGACGGCATCGAAGAACGCCCACAACTCGGGGGCGTCGCTGGTGGCCACGTTGAACCGGATCCACGGCGAGTCTGCTTCCGCGGGATCGAAATACGCGCCCGGCGCCAGCCAGATACCGTGCTCCAGCGCCAGCGTGGCCAGGTGATTGCCGCTCACGGCGACGCCATCGTGCCCCGGCGCCAGTCGCGCCCATGTGAACATGCCGCCTTCGGGCCGAAGCATGATTTCCAGCCCATGCGCTTCCATCTTTTCCGACACGTGATCCTGTTGCGCGCGTAACCGTTCGGCCAGCGCCGCCACATGCCGCCCATAGTGACCGCTGGTCAGTACCGAATACACGAGCCGCTCGGTGACTTCCGACGAGGTCAGTCCGACCGCCATCTTGGTGCGCGCGAATGCCTTGGCAAGGTCAGGGCTGGCCGCCAGATAGCCCACGCGCAGCGACGGCGCGATCGTCTTCGAAAATCCGTTCACGTAGACCACTTGCGACAACCCATCCATGGCCGCCAGCATCGGTGAGCCTGCGGGGGCGAGTTCGCGATAGATATCGTCCTCGACCACAAGCAGGCGATGCTGCTCGGCCAGTTGCAGCACGCGAAACGCGTTCATGCTGGTCAGGCTGGCGCCGGTGGGATTCTGCAGCACCGTGTTGACGAACAACGCACGGGGGCTGTGATGGCGAATGGCGTCTTCGAGCGCATCGGTGTCCAGACCCGCCGCGGTGCGCGGCACGCCAATGGCACGCAATCCGGCCAGCCGCAGGATCTGCAGCAGGTTGCAGTAGCAAGGGGCTTCCACGAGCACGGTATCGCCCGGTCGCAACAATGTGCGGACCACGAGGTCCAGTGCCTGCGTGGCGCCCTGCGTCAGCACCACCTGCTGCGACTGCACGGGCATGCCGTACTGGCTCAGATGCGTGGCGATGTGCTCGCGCAACGCGCCGAATCCGTAGGGGTGGCCATAGCCGGACACCTGCGCGGCCGGCACGCGCGATGCACTGCGCATGGCCTGGTGCAAGCCTTCCTCGTTGAGCCAGTCACCCGGCAGCCAGCCCGCGCCCGCCTTGATCGGCACGGAGTGATCGGCGAATACATCGGAGAGCAGCCATGCGGCGTTGAGACCCGGTGCCTCCCAGCGCGGTGCGCGTGCATGACCCGAAGGCGTGTGGCGATGGGCCACCGTGTAGCCCGAGCCGGGGCGCGCCGCCAGATAGCCCAATGCCGTCAGCCGGCCATAGGCTTCGGCCACCGTGAAGGTGCTGACGTTGTGCTGCTGCGCCAGACGCCGCACCGAAGGCAGCGCAGTGCCAGCACGCAGCGCGCGCTGATCGACCATGGCGGCGATGGCTGCCACGATCTGCTCGGTCAGGGTTTCACCGCCACGGCGGCTGCGGACAAGATTCAGGTTGAGCATGCGGCGCTCGGGAAAATCGAAACCTGTACAGTGTAATGGCTGTGGCAGGCCGGGTGGCGATGGAGGAAATTTGACGCGCCGCAGCGTGAATCGGCTGTTTCATCGATGTAACAGCGGGTGCCGTGCAACTTCGGAGTCGGATTCGCCATGCGTTGCATCTGTACGGTCTGGGCATCTTGACCTGTACGGTCAGGCGGAGCCGTGGAGACCGTATATTCTTGAGTTCGGACCCCGCCGGTAGAGTTGCCCAATCCGTGGCATGCCGCCACGCCCCGCGCATTGCGAACAGGAGAAAGTATGGACGCCGCCAAGACCGTGATTCCCGATCTCGAAGCCTTGTGGATGCCCTTTACGGCCAATCGCCAGTACAAGAGCGCGCCGCGCCTGCTGGCGTCGGCCAACGGCATGTACTACACGACGCACGATGGCCGCGAGATCCTCGATGGCTGCGCCGGTCTGTGGTGCGTGGCGGCTGGTCATGCACGCAAGGAGATCGTGGAAGCCATCGCGCAGCAGGCGGCCACGCTGGACTACGCGCCGCCGTTCCAGATGGGGCATCCGCTTGAATTCGAAGCAGCGACCAAGGTGGCGGCGCTGATGCCGAAGGGGCTGGATCGCATCTTCTTCACGAACTCGGGTTCGGAATCGGTCGATACGGCGCTGAAGATCGCGCTGGCCTATCACCGCGCACGCGGCGAAGGTACGCGCACGCGCATCATCGGTCGCGAGCGCGGCTATCACGGCGTGGGCTTTGGCGGCCTGGGCGTGGGCGGCATCGGCCCGAACCGCAAGATGTGGTCGGCCAACGTGATGCCCGGCACCGATCACCTTCCCGCCACACTGAACATCGCCGAAGCGGCATTCTCGAAGGGCCAGCCGCAATGGGGCGCGCATCTCGCCGATGAACTGGAGCGTCTGGTGGCGCTGCACGATGCATCGAACATTGCCGCCGTGATCGTCGAGCCGATGGCAGGTTCCGCCGGCGTGCTGATCCCGCCCGTGGGCTATCTGGAAAAGCTGCGCGAGATCACGAGCAAGCACGGCATCCTGCTGATCTTCGACGAGGTCATCACGGCATTTGGCCGTCTTGGCGCGGCCACCGCTGCCGAGCGCCTGAAGGTCACGCCGGACCTGATCACGATGGCCAAGGCCATCAACAATGCTGCGGTGCCGATGGGTGCCGTGGCCGTGCGCCGCGAGGTGCACGACGCCGTGGTCAATGCCGCGCCGCAGGGTGGCATCGAACTGCCGCACGGCTACACGTACTCGGGCCATCCGCTGGCCATGGCCGCGTGTATCGCCACGCTCGACCTCTACAAGCGCGACAAGCTGTTCGAACGCGCTGCGGAGATGGCACCGAAGTTCGAGGCTGCCGTGCATGGCCTGCGCGATGCGCCGCACGTGAAGGACATTCGCAACCTCGGCATGGTGGCGGGCGTGGAACTGGAATCGCGTCCCGGCGCACCGGGTGCGCGCGCCTACGAGGCGTTCCTGAAGTGCTTCGAACTGGGCGTGCTGGTACGCTACACCGGCGACATCCTGGCGTTCTCGCCGCCGCTGATCATTTCCGAGTCCGAGATCGACAAGTTGTTCGACACCGTGAAGCAGGCGCTGCAGAGCATCCAGTAAGACCCCGAGACACCGAAGAGGAAGACCGCAGTGAACATCGCAGAAAACCGGCAGATCGCCGAGATCCACCACTACATCGGCGGCACCGTGCAGCGCGCCGCCACCGATCGCTTTGCCGATGTGTTCAACCCGGCCACCGGCGACGTGGCCGCGCGTGTTGCCATGGGCACCGCCGATGACGTGGCAGCCGCCGTCGCAGCCGCCAAGGCCGCGTGGCCTGCCTGGGCAGAAATGCCGCCGCTGCGCCGCGCGCGCATCCTCTTCAAGTTCAAGGAGCTGCTGGACCGCCATCACGACGATCTGGCCGCGCTGATCACGCGCGAGCACGGCAAGGTGTTCTCCGATGCCAAGGGCGAAGTCACGCGCGGCATCGAAGTGGTGGAGTTCGCCTGCGGCATTCCCAACCTGCTCAAGACCGACTTCACCGACAACATCGGCGGTGGCATCGACAACTGGAACCTGCGCCAGCCGCTGGGCGTGGTGGCCGGCATCACGCCGTTCAACTTCCCGGTGATGGTGCCGATGTGGATGTTCCCGGTGGCGCTGGCCTGCGGCAACACGTTCGTGCTGAAGCCGTCTGAGCGTGACCCGTCGCCTAGCCTGCTGATCGCCGATCTTCTCAAGCAGGCAGGTCTGCCCGATGGCGTGTTCAATGTGGTGCAGGGCGACAAGACCGCTGTGGATGCATTGCTCGCGCATCCCGATGTGCAGGCGCTGTCGTTCGTCGGCTCCACGCCGATCGCCGAGTACATCTACACGGAAGGCACGAAGCACGGTAAGCGCGTGCAGGCACTGGGCGGTGCGAAGAACCACCTCGTGGTCATGCCGGATGCGGATCTCGATCAGGCTGTGGATGCACTGATCGGTGCCGCGTACGGCTCCGCAGGTGAGCGCTGCATGGCGATCTCGGTGGCCGTGGCGGTTGGCGATGTGGCCGACAAGCTCGTGCCGAGACTGGCCGAGCGCGCTGCTGCGCTGAAGATCCGCAACGGCATGGAAGACGATGCCGAGATGGGCCCGCTGGTGACGGCCGCGCACAAGGCCAAGGTCGAGGGCTACATTGCCCGCGGCGTGGCCGAGGGCGCCAAGCTGGTGACCGATGGTCGCGGCCACAAGGTGGACGGCCACGACAATGGCTTCTTTGTCGGCGGCACGCTGTTCGACAACGTGAAGCCGGACATGACGATCTACAAGGAAGAGATCTTCGGTCCGGTGCTGTCGGTGGTGCGCGTGCATGACTTTGCCGAGGCCGTGTCGCTGATCAACGCGCACGAGTTCGGCAACGGCGTGTCGTGCTACACCAGCGACGGCGGCATCGCCCGTGCCTTCGCGCGCCAGATCCAGGTCGGCATGGTCGGCATCAACGTACCCATTCCGGTGCCGATGGCGTGGCACTCGTTCGGCGGCTGGAAGCGCTCGCTGTTCGGCGATCACCACGCGTACGGCGAAGAAGGCGTGCGCTTCTACACACGCTACAAGAGCGTGATGCAACGCTGGCCGGACAGCATCGCGAAGGGTGCCGAATTTACGATGCCGGTGGCGAAGTAATCCTTCCCCCTCTCGCTGAAAAGGCGCTCCTTGATGGAGCGCTTTTTTTGTTGCCGTCGTTTCCAATTACCTCAGATTGCAATCCCCAACGTTGCGTTTGACGCGCCTCAAGCTCCTGCCGTTGCTCCATCGCTACGCTTGCGCGGCCCGTCCATGGCGATCACTGATCGACCCTGGCGGCAAGGGGAATCCTTTCCCATCGTACGGCGCCGGATCTGCCGTAACTCCCCCGGCCACGATGTTCCGCGCCCTGCGTGCGAGGGAAATTATTGGGAATGCAACGTGAAGCTTGAAGCAAAGGTAATGCGCCTGGGCGCGGTGGCGCTGTGCGCAATGGCGCTGGTGGCTTGCGGTGGTGGCGACGACGGTCCGGGAACGACGATTACCAGTGGCCCGTCGGGCGGTACATCGAGCGGTACATCGGGTGGTACATCGGGTGGTGCATCGGGTGGTACGCAGCCAGCGTCGAGCGTGGTGGTGGGCGCGGTGGAAGCATCGTTCGTGGAAGGCAGCGATGCCCGCTTCGCGGCGGTCGGACTCGATACGCGGGTTGGCGCGCTGGGTGGCGCGAAGCAGGCCGCGAATGGCACGTTCCCCGCGCTGAGCACGTACAGCACGAGCAGCGCCGCCGTCGGCGGCATTGCTGGCAACGCGTCCTATGCGATGGGCAACTGGGTTGGCAAGGTCCAGGATAGCGATGGGAACAAGGAAGTCTCGACGCCGAATGGCGTGTCCTACGCCGTGTTCAACCGCCCGGCGCAGGCCAAGGCCGATGGCACGCTGACGTGCACGCCGCACATCACTTCGCCGCGTACTGCAAGGGGCAAGGGCGAGACGATGGCAGGCACGTCGACGATGACCATCGCCGATGGCGTGATTTCCGTGAGCGCCAACCTGGTCCTGACGCAGGTAGACGGCAATGCGACGCCGGTCACGTTCAACCACACATTCACGATGATCGGGGGCACAACTTTCGTGGGCATGATGACCAGCACGCCCACGAGGCCGATCGAATACACCTTGAGCATCGGCGACGGTGTGGGCGATGGCCATATCGTCGTGATGCCATGGCGCCTGAACGCGGCTGCTGGCGTGCAGCACGGCATGACGGTCCTGGAGTGCAAGCGTCCCGTATAAGGGCGCAGTCCCCCCTTCCATGAAGAGGGAGGGACGTCAGGTTACCGGCTGCCCGCTTCGTCGAAGAACGCACGCGAGCGGGCATCGCCGGCATAGGCGGAGTTGATGCGCACCCAGGCCGAGGTCTCGCCACCGGGGCGGAAGAAATGCCCCGGCGCCAGCGAGATGCCATAGCGCTCGGCCATTGTCACGATCTCGCGCGAGTCCTCGATGCCGCGTGGCCGCGACCACAGGAAGTTGCCGCCGGCCGGCTCGCAGAAGACTTCCCAGTTGTACTGGTCGAGAATCTTCACCGCATCGGCCGTCACCTCGCGCGTGCGTACGCGCAACCGTTCCACATATTTGCGATAGGCGCCGCGCTCCAGCATCGTCGCGGTCACGGCCTCCGCGAAGTGCGATCCCGCAACGCTCGTCAGCACCTTCACATCGATCAGGTCCTTGATCAGCGTCTTGTCGGCCACGACATAACCCACGCGCAGCGCGGCAGACACCGTCTTCGAAAATCCGCCGATGTAGATGACGTGTTCAAGCTGGTCGAGCGTGGCGAGTCGATCGGTGAAGTTGAGCTGGAAGTCCGAGAAGATATCGTCTTCCACGAATCGGAAGTTGTGCTTGCGCGCGAGTTCGAGCAGGCGGAACGCGACGGGCGGCGCGAGTGTGGAGCCCGTGGGGTTCTGCAGGATGCTGTTGGTGAAGAACAGCTTGGGCTTGTGCTCGCGCAGCAGGCGCTCGCACGCTTCCGGGTCGGGACCGTTCGGCGTGTGCGGCACACCAACGAGTTGCACGCCGTGCATGCGCAGCAGGCCGAACAGGTTGTAGTAACCGGGATCTTCGACGAAGACCGTATCGCCCGGCTTCAGCAGATGGCGCACGATCAGGTCGAGTGCCTGGCTCGCACCCGAGGTGATCAGCACCTGCGACAGATCGGCCTGCACACCCACCTGACGCACACGCGTCAGCACATGCTTGCGCAGTTCCGGATGGCCGAGCGGCGTGGCGTAGTGGATCACGCTGTCGATGTCGTGACGCGTGATATGGCGGATGGCCTGCGTCAGTCCTTCCACATCGCGCCATTCCTCGGGCACGAAGCCGCCCGCGAGTTTCAGCGTGCCGCTGGGATGGTGGAACTGGTCGATGATGTGCAGCGACAGATCTTCGGCGAGGCTGGGGTCCGACCAGCCGCGTCCGCTGCGACCGGCCAGCGCGCTCTCGGCCACATAGAAGCCCGAACCCTGGCGCGAATCGACCAAGCCTTGCGAGACCAGACGGTCATAGGCTTCGATCACGGGAAAGCGGCTGATGCCGTGTTCGGCAGCCAGTGCGCGAATCGAAGGCAGGCGCGCGCCCGGCGTGGCTTCGCGGGACGAGATCCACGACTTCACGCCGAGCACGATCTGCTCGGTGAGCGGCACGCCGGTGGAGGGGTCGAGAATGAGCTTCATGGGAGCGGGGGCGAGGGCACTGGCGAGCAACTGTCAGTAAAAACTACTGAACAGTACTTCGAAAACTGTTCGGAACTGTGCATGGGATTGTAGTGCGCGCCGTGGATAAATACAGCCATGGCGCAGCGCCCCCTCGGCTTTCCATGACAGGCCACGCAGCGCCGGGCACCTTAAGGAGACGCCCATGCGTGAACTCAGGACATTCGAACTCGACGATCCCGGCCAGCCAGTGAGCTGGCGCGCCCGCCACGGCCAAAGCGTGACCGCGCTCGAAGGTCGACTCTGGCTGACCGTGGAAGGTCAACTGGCCGATATCTGGCTGAAGCCGGGCGATACCCGCGCGCTGACCGAAGGTGACCGTGTGTGGCTGTCCGCGGAAACCGATGTCGCGCGATTCCTGCTGACCGAAGTGCCGGCGCCGTGGTCGATGCGCCGCGCCGTGTTCATTGCTCGCCAACTGGCGCGCCGCTGGAACGCGCGCAAGACCGATGCGTTTGGCGATTGCCCGCAAGCCAGCGCCTGAAACGCTTCTACTTCTACCGTTCTCCTGGGATCCGGAGCCGCACGCATCACCTTCGCCGACCTCCCGCGGCGCGGGCGCGGTCTCCGGGCCCTTCTCCTTTCCTCCTCGTTTCTCGTCGGTCTTTCCTGAATCCCGTCGCCGTGCCACGATGATGTGGAAGCGTTTGACGTCATCCGTAGCATCGATCGGTGCTTACCCGCGCCCCTCGACTTACGTTAACGTAAACGTCATATAATCGTCCGGCCCCTGTGAGTGCGGTCGTCAGAACCGCAGACGTGTCGCGCTATGCACACGTCAGCCGCAAGCGGGCAGCCAGCCACATAACGAGCGGTGGAGACAATGACTGATCTTTCCGATGTGAGCAGGACAGCGGCCGCCCATTCCAAGGCGACCGCAGGCAGCGGCCCGGCCAACAAGGTGCGTTTTGTCACCGCCGCGTCGCTGTTCGACGGCCACGATGCGTCGATCAACATCATGCGGCGCATCCTCCAGTCCCATGGCTGCGAGGTGATTCACCTGGGCCACAACCGGTCTGTGCACGAGGTGGTGACCGCAGCGCTGCAGGAAGACGTGCAGGGGATTGCCATCTCCAGCTACCAGGGTGGCCACGTCGAATACTTCAAGTACATGATCGATCTGCTGCGCGAGCACGGCGGCGAACACATCCAGGTGTTCGGTGGCGGCGGCGGCGTGATCGTGCCCGAAGAGATCCGCGAATTGCAGGCGTACGGCGTGGCGCGCATCTACAGCCCCGAGGACGGCCAGCGGCTGGGCCTGATGGGCATGATTGCCGATATGGTGCAGCGCTGCGATATCGATCTCACGCGTTACGCGCCGTCCACGCTCGATGCCGTGGCCGCAGGTGATCGTCGCGCACTCGCACAACTGATTACCGCGCTGGAGAACGGACAGGCTGCGCCGGCGTTAGTCAGTGCGCTGCACGACCGCGCCAAGACCGCCACCACGCCGGTGCTCGGTATCACAGGCACGGGTGGTGCCGGTAAGTCGTCGCTGACCGATGAACTGATTCGCCGCTTCCGGCTCGATCAGCAGGATGCGTTGTCGATTGCGGTGATCTCGATCGATCCGTCGCGCCGCAAGTCGGGCGGCGCGCTGCTTGGCGACCGCATCCGCATGAACGCGATCAACCATCCGCAGATCTTCATGCGCTCGCTCGCCACGCGCGAGGCGGGTTCTGAAATCTCGCAGGCATTGCCCGATGTGATCGCTGCGTGCAAGGCCGCATCGTTCGATCTGGTGATCGTGGAAACGTCGGGTATCGGGCAGGGCGATGCGGCCATCGTGCCGCACGTGGACCTGTCGCTGTACGTGATGACGCCGGAGTTTGGCGCGGCGAGCCAGTTGGAGAAGATCGACATGCTCGACTTTGCCGATTTCGTCGCCATCAACAAGTTCGACCGCAAGGGCGCGCAGGATGCGTGGCGCGACGTGGCCAAGCAGGTGCTGCGCAATCGCGAGCAATGGCATAGCAAGGCCGAGGACATGCCGGTCTACGGCACGCAGGCATCGCGCTTCAACGACGATGGCGTGACGATGCTGTATCAGGGATTGGCCGAGGCATTGGGCGCACGCGGTCTCGAATTCAGGGCTGGCGTGCTGCCGAAGTTGACGGGCCGTATCTCCACGGGCCAGAACGTGATCGTGCCGCCCGCGCGCGGCCGCTATCTGGCGGAGCTGGCCGATACCGTGCGTGGCTATCATCGCCGCGTCGTGGAGCAGAGTCGCACTGCGCGCGAGCGTCAGCAACTGCGTGCGGCGCACAGCATGCTCAAGGCATCGAACCATGATGCGGATGGCCACGCGCTTGAATCGCTCGCCACCGAACGCGATGCATCGCTGGGCGCCGTGGAGCGCAAGCTGCTGGCGATGTGGCCGCAGATGCAGGATGCGTACAGCGGCGACGAGTACGTGGTCAAAATCCGCGACAAGGAAATCCGCACGGGTTTGATCACCACGACGCTCTCTGGAACGAAGATCCGCAAGGTGGTGCTGCCGCGCTTCGAGGACGATGGTGAAGTGCTGAAGTGGCTGATGCGCGAGAACGTGCCCGGCAGTTTCCCGTACACCGCTGGCGTGTTCGCATTCAAGCGCGAGGGCGAAGACCCCACGCGCATGTTCGCGGGCGAGGGCGATGCGTTCCGCACCAATCGCCGCTTCAAGCTCGTATCGGAAGGCATGGACGCCAAGCGGCTCTCCACCGCATTCGATTCGGTCACGCTCTACGGCGAAGACCCGCACGAGCGCCCGGACATCTACGGCAAGGTCGGTAACTCGGGTGTGTCGATTGCCACGCTCGACGACATGAAGGTGCTCTACGACGGCTTCGACCTGACCAGCCCCAGCACCTCGGTATCGATGACGATCAACGGCCCTGCGCCGACGATCCTCGCGATGTTCATGAACACCGCCATCGATCAGCAACTCGACAAGTTCCGCGCCGACAACCGTCGCGAGCCCACTGGCGACGAGGAAGCGAAGATTCGCGCGTGGGTGCTGCAAAACGTGCGCGGCACGGTGCAGGCGGACATCCTCAAGGAAGATCAGGGCCAGAACACTTGCATCTTCTCGACGGAGTTTTCGCTGAAGGTGATGGGCGATATCCAGGAGTACTTTGTCCACCATCAGGTGCGCAATTTCTACTCGGTGTCGATCTCGGGATATCACATCGCCGAGGCCGGTGCGAACCCGGTATCACAACTCGCCTTCACGCTGGCGAATGGCTTCACGTATGTGGAGGCCTACCTCGCGCGCGGCATGCATATCGATGACTTCGCGCCGAACCTGTCGTTCTTCTTCTCGAACGGCATGGACCCCGAGTACAGCGTGCTGGGCCGCGTGGCACGCCGCATCTGGGCCGTGACGATGCGCGACAAGTACGGTGCCAACGAGCGTAGCCAGAAGCTCAAGTACCACATCCAGACATCGGGCCGTTCGCTGCACGCGCAGGAGATCGACTTCAACGATATCCGCACCACGCTGCAGGCGCTGATCGCGATCTACGACAACTGCAATTCGCTGCACACGAATGCGTATGACGAGGCCATCACCACGCCAACGGCGGAGTCCGTGCGCCGCGCGCTGGCCATCCAGTTGATCATCAATCGTGAATGGGGCGTGGCCAAGTGCGAGAACCCGAACCAGGGCAGCTTCCTGATCGAGGAATTGACGGACCTGGTGGAAGAAGCCGTGCTGCAGGAGTTCGAGCGCATTGCCGAGCGCGGCGGCGTGCTCGGGGCGATGGAGACGGGCTACCAGCGCGGCAAGATCCAGGAGGAGTCGCTGTATTACGAGCAACTCAAGCACGACGGTACGCTGCCGATCATCGGCGTGAACACGTTCCGCAATCCGAATGGAGATCCCACGCCGCAGACGCTGGAGCTTGCGCGATCAAGCGATGAAGAGAAACAGAGTCAGTTGACCCGCCTGGCGGAATTTCAGGGCGGCCATTCGGCAGATGCATCGGCGATGCTCGACCGTCTGCGCCAGACGGTGATCGACAACGGCAATGTATTCGCCGTGCTGATGGACGCTGTGCGCGTGTGCTCGCTGGGGCAGATCACGCATGCGCTGTTCGAGGTGGGCGGTCAGTATCGACGCAATATGTAGGCTTGCCAGAGCATCGGAAGGCTGTGCAGGTGGTTCACGCGGCGGGGCGCTGGGGATACACTCAGCGTTTCCGCAAGCGTGCATCCATCAGACAATCACCATGCAAGCCGAGTACGACAGCCACAACATCTTTGCCCGCATCCTGCGCGGCGAACTTCCCTGCTTCAAGGTCTACGAGGACGCGGACACCATCGCGTTCATGGACATCATGCCGCAATCCGACGGCCACACGCTGGTGGTGCCCAAGGAGCCGGCGGTGGACATCTTCGGTTTGTCCGAAGCCGGTGCAGCGGCCGCCATCCGCGCCACGCAGATCGTGGCCCGCGCGGTGCGCGAAACGTTTGCGCCCGATGGCGTGGTGATCAGCCAGTTCAACGGCGCCGCCGCAGGGCAGACCGTGCCGCATGTGCATTTCCACATCGTGCCGCGCTACGCGGACCAGTCGCTGCGCGGTCACGCGCGCGACCAGCAGAAGATGGAAGTGCTCAAGGCGCATGCCGAACGCGTGGCGGCCACGCTGGCGAAGCAGGGCGCCTGAATCGACAACGAATCGAATCGATTGATATCTGACAAACAAAGGAAGCGAGACATGGCAATCAGGACAGTGGGTATCGTAGGGGCGGGCACGATGGGCAACGGTATTGCGCAGGCATGCGCGGTGTCCGGCCTCGACGTGGTGATGGTGGATATCAGCGACGCAGCGGTGCAGAAGGGCATCGCGACCGTGGCGGGCAGCCTGGATCGTTTGATCAAGAAGGAAAAGGCCACCGAGGCCGACAAGGCTGCGGCGCTGTCGCGCATCCAGGGCAGCACGGCGTATGAAGATCTGAAGCGCGCCGACATCGTGATCGAGGCCGCTACCGAGAACTACGATCTCAAGGTCAAGATCCTCAAGCAGATCGACAGCATCGTGGGCCCGGACGTGATCATCGCGTCGAACACCTCGTCGATTTCGATCACGAAGCTGGCTGCCGTGACGCAACGCGCCGACCGCTTCATCGGCATGCACTTCTTCAATCCGGTGCCGATGATGGCGCTGGTCGAACTGATCCGCGGCCTGCAAACCAGCGACGCCGCGCACGCCGACGTGGAAGCCCTGTCGAAGCAGCTCGGCAAGTACCCGATCACGGTGAAGAACAGCCCGGGCTTCGTGGTCAACCGCATCCTCTGCCCGATGATCAACGAGGCGTTCTGCGTGCTCGGCGAGGGCCTGGCATCGCCCGAGGAAATCGACGAAGGCATGAAGCTCGGCTGCAACCATCCGATTGGCCCGCTGGCGCTGGCCGACATGATTGGTCTGGATACGATGCTCGCGGTGATGGAGGTGCTGTACACCGAGTTTGCTGATCCGAAGTATCGGCCCGCGATGCTGATGCGCGAGATGGTGGCTGCGGGGTATCTGGGGCGGAAGACTGGGCGGGGGGTTTACGTTTATAGCAAGTAAGACCTGACTATCCCACTCGGTTTTCTCCCCTCTCCCGCGAGCGGGAGAGGGGCGGGGGAGAGGGCCAGCAGTTCAAATTGCGACAAGTCGGCAAGCAGAGCCTCTAGCCCTCTCCCCCAACCCCTCTCCCGCAAGGCGGGAGAGGGGAGCTAAGGACCGGAAACCAGCAGGGGAAAATAATCACTCCCCATACTGCCGCAACCCCTCCAGATCCAGCACCACGATCACCCCGTAGTCCACCCGCACCAGCCCCTGCTGCTCCAGCACCTTCAGTGCCTGATTCGCGCGTTGCCGCGAAATCCCCGCGAGCAGTCCAATCTCTTCCTGCGAAATCTCGATCGTATTGCCCAGGCTCGGATACAGGTGTTCGTTGAACAGCGATGACACCGCGCGTGCCACGCGCGAATCGATATCAAGCAGGCGTTCGTATTCCACGGCCGCGATGAATTGTCCGAGCCGCTCGTTGAACTGCATCAGCAGGAAGCGCGTGAAGGGCAGGCTGGTATCCAGCAACCACTGAAAAGTGTCGCGCGGCACAAAGGCGATGCGTGAGCGGCGCAAGGCCATCACGTCGTATTTGCGGATTTCGGATTTCAGGACGGCGCCTTCCCCAAACCAGCCGCCGGTGGGGACGCCCGTGAAGGTGACCGACTTGCCCGAGGGGGACACCGTGGTGATCTTGACGATGCCTTCGACCACGCCGAGCCAGTGCTCGGCCATTTCACCCTTGTGACAGACGTAGTCGCCTTGTGCGTACTCGCGCACCGTAGTCACGCGTTTGACACGCTCGCGTTGCTCGGGGCTGAGGTCGACCGCCCAGGCGCAGCGGTCGATGAAGTCGTGGCTTGAAGCGGCAGGCATCGGGCTCCCGTAGGGATTAACCCGGAATTGTCGCCGGCGCGACAACCCGGTCAGATGGCATCGGCTATCTTACGATCACACGGAACCGGCCCTGCCACCAGATCCTCACCCGACCAGGCAGGCGAGACACGCAGCAGGCGGTGCGGCAACGACGCAAAACGCCCAGTATAGCGACCGGTCAGGCGGCTTGATACCCGGCATGGCACCTACGCCATTCGCAGGGGAGAGGAGACAGCGATGCAGGAATCGTCGGCAACGACCTTCCCGCGATGGCTGCAGGCGCATGCCTCGCAGCGGCCCGACCATCCGGCCCATCGTGAGAAGGATCTCGGCATCTGGCAGACATACAGCTGGTCGCAGGCTGCGCGTGAAGTGCGTGCGCTGGCGTGCGGGCTGGCCGCGCTCGGCTTTCGGCGTGGCATGAACCTGGCCGTGGTGGGTGACAACCGTCCGCGCCTGTATTGGTCGATGACTGCCGCGCAGGCGCTGGGCGGCGTGCCCGTGCCGCTCTACCAGGACGCCATCGCCAACGAGATGGTGTACGTGCTCGAAGACGCGGAGATCGAATTCGCCATCGTCGAAGATCAGGAGCAGGTGGACAAGCTGCTCGAAGTGGAACCGCAACTGGCGCAGCACGGCCGCGCGGTGCGCTACGTGATCTACGAAGATCCGCGCGGGCTGCGCGACTACGATCATCCGTCGCTGCTTTCGTACGAACGCGTGCAGGAAATTGGCCGCGAGTACGATCAGGCGAACCCCGGCTTCTACGATGCAGCGATTGCGCAGGGCGCGCCCGATGACACCGCGATCATCCTCTATACATCAGGCACCACGGGCAAGCCCAAGGGCGTGTGCCACTCGCATGCGGGCCTGATCGGCGCGGCGCGCAACGGCTGCCAGTTCGATGGACTCGGTCCGAATGACGATGTGCTGTCCTACCTGCCGATGGCGTGGGTAGGCGACAACCTGTTCTCGTACGCGCAGGCGATGGTGGCCGGCTTCACGGTCAACTGTCCTGAATCGCGCGAGACCGTGATGACCGATCTGCGCGAGATCGGCCCGACCTATTACTTCGCACCGCCGCGCATCTATGAAGGCTTGCTCACGCAGGTGATGATCCGCATGGAAGACGCGGGGTGGATCAAGCGCCGCCTGTTCGGCTGGGCGATGAATGTGGCGCGTCGCTGCGGTGCGGACATCCTCGACAAACGCCCCGTGCCGATGATGGATCGGTTGCGTTATGCGATGGGCGAAGTGCTTGTCTATGGCCCGCTGCGCAACGTGCTCGGCATGAGCCGCATCCGCGTGGGCTACACGGCAGGCGAGGCGATTGGCCCCGACCTGTTCCGCTTCTATCGCTCCATCGGCATCAACCTGAAGCAGTTCTACGGCCAGACCGAGACCTGCGCGTATGTGTGCCTGCAGCCCGATGGCAATGTGAAGTTCGATTCCGTAGGTCCGGCCGCGCCGGGCATGGAGATCCGCATTGCCGACAACGGCGAGGTGCTGGTGCGTGGCGTGGGCCTGCTCAAGTCCTACTACAAGCGCGACGACGCCACGCGCGAGGCCATCAACGACGACGGCTATTTCATGACTGGCGACGCTGGCGTGATCGATGCCGATGGCCATCTGAAAATCATCGATCGCGCCAAGGACGTGGGCAAGCTGGCCGATGGCTCGATGTTCGCGCCCAAGTACATCGAGAACAAGCTCAAGTTCTTTCCGTACGTCAAGGAGGCCGTGGCCTTCGGTACGGATCGCGATCGTGTGTGCGCGTTCATCAATATCGATTTCGATGCAGTGGGCAACTGGGCCGAGCGCCGGCACCTGGCCTATGCGGGCTATGTCGATCTGGCTAGTCAGCCCGATGTGATCGCGATGATTGCCGAGTGCGTGGAGCAGGTGAATGCGGATCTGGCGAACGACGCGATGCTGGCGGGTTCGCAGGTGGCGCGCTTCCTGATCCTGCACAAGGAGCTGGACCCCGATGACGACGAACTGACGCGTACGCGAAAAGTACGGCGCGGCTTTATTGCCGAGAAGTACGGCGTGCTGGTGGATGCGCTCTTTGCCGGACGCGCCGAGCAGTTCATCGATACGCGCGTGAAGTTCGAGGATGGCCGCGAGGGCAGTGTGTCGGCCACGCTGAAGCTGATGGATGCCAAGCGTTTCCCGCCAGCCGGCGGCGCGCGCGCGGCGTGATGGACGGAGGCAAAGCATGACCGCAACCCCTACAGCGTGGCAGGGTGGCATGGCGCGCGTGGATGCCACGGGCACGATGGTGGCGCCCGGCGGGCTGGCCCATCCCGCGCATCCCGAGACTGGCACCGCTGCGCACGACGCGCCGCGCACCGGCGATTCGCATGGCCCCGATGGCACCGCGCATACGCATACGCGTGGCGACGTGATCCTGGATCTGCAGAACATCTCGCTGTCGTTCGGCGGCGTGAAGGCGCTGACCGATATCTCGTTCGATGTCTGCGAGCACGAGATCCGCGCCATCATCGGGCCGAACGGTGCGGGCAAGAGTTCGATGCTGAACGTGATCAACGGCGTGTATCACCCGCAACAGGGCCGCATCGTGTTTCGCGGACAGGAGCGGCGGCAGATGCATCCCACGGCGGCGGCGCGGCAAGGCATTGCGCGCACGTTCCAGAACATCGCGCTGTTCAAGGGCATGACCGTGCTCGACAACATCATGACGGGCCGCAACACGCAGTTCCGCACGGGCGTGTTCGCGCATGCGCTGTGGTGGGGACCGGCGCGCGCAGAGGAAATGCAGCATCGCCGCAAGGTTGAAGAGGTAATCGACTTTCTCGAAATCCAGGCGATCCGCAAGACGCCGGTGGGACGGTTGCCTTACGGCTTGCAGAAGCGCGTGGAGCTGGCGCGTGCGCTGGCGGCCGAGCCGTCGATGCTGCTGCTGGACGAGCCGATGGCCGGCATGAACGTGGAAGAGAAGCAGGACATGTGCCGCTTCATCCTCGACGTGAACCAGCAGTTCGGCACCACCATCGTGCTGATCGAACACGACATGGGCGTGGTCATGGATATCTCCGATCGCGTGGTCGTGCTCGACTACGGCAAGAAGATCGGCGATGGCACGCCGGAAGAGGTCAAGTCGAATCCCGACGTGATCCGCGCCTACCTCGGCACGTCGCACTGAGCGCGACGCTAACACGCAGGAACTGACGATGACGTTCTTCTTCGAAATCCTGATTGGCGGGCTGCTCTCCGGGCTGATGTACTCGCTCGTGGCGCTGGGCTTCGTGCTGATCTACAAGGCGTCCGGCGTGTTCAACTTCGCGCAGGGCGCGATGGTGTACTTCGCCGCACTGGCCGTGGTGGGCCTCATGGACAAGGGCATGCCGATGTGGGCGGCGGTGATTGGCGCGTTCGTGGTCATGATCATCGTGGGCATGACCACCGAGCGCTTCGTGCTGCGCAAGCTGGTGAATCAACCACCGATCACGCTGTTCATGGCGACCATTGGGCTGTCGTTCTTTCTCGAAGGATTGGGACCGCTGCTGTTCGGCAACGAAGTGCGGCCGATCCAGCTCGGCATCGTCGACGAACCCATCGAATCGATCCTGACGAACTTCAACATCGTGCTGTCCAAGTTCGATCTGGCCGCCGCGGGGATTGCCGCTGTGCTGGTGGCCGGCCTCGCACTGTTCTTTCAGTACACGAAAGTGGGACGCGCGCTGCGCGCCGTGGCCGACGATCACCAGGCCGCGCTGTCGCTGGGCATTCCGCTGCAGAACATCTGGGCGATTGTGTGGGGCGTGGCCGGCTTTGTCGCACTGGTGGCGGGCATGCTCTGGGGCTCGCGCAACGGCGTGCAGTTCGCGCTGACGCTGACCGCGTTGAAGGCGTTGCCGGTGCTGATCCTCGGTGGCTTCACGTCGGTGCCCGGCGCCATCGTGGGCGGCCTGATCATCGGCGCGTCGGAGAAGCTGGCCGAGATCTACATTCCGCCCGTGTTCCAGTCAATGTTCGGCGGGAACTTCGGTGGGATCGAGGGGTGGTTCCCTTATGTGTTTGCGTTGCTGTTTCTGCTCGTCAGGCCCGAGGGGCTTTTCGGGGAGAAGCATATCGATCGCGTCTGACGGAGGCCCATCATGCTCTATCGCGAGTCCGGCCAGTTCAAGACGAGCTACGTTGCCGATAGCCAGATCTTCCCGATCCGGCAGGATCGCATCATCTTCGGATTGCTGATGGTGGTGGCGTTTGTCGTCATCCCGTTCGTCGGCACCGAATACTGGCTCAGTGCCATCCTGATTCCATTCCTGATCTTTTCGCTGGCAGCGCTGGGACTCAACATCCTGACCGGTTATGCCGGGCAACTCTCGCTCGGCACTGCGGCGTTCATGGCTGTGGGTGCGTACGCGGCCTATAACTTTCAGCTACGCATCGAAGGCATTCCGGTGCTGCTGACGTTTATCCTCGCAGGACTCTCTGCAGCTTTGGTGGGTGTGGCCTTCGGACTGCCATCGCTGCGCATCAAGGGCTTCTATCTCGCCGTGGCCACGCTGGCCGCGCAGTTCTTCGTGGTGTGGGCGCTGACCAAGTTTCCCTGGTTCTCGAACAACAGTTCGTCGGGCGTGATCACGGCGCAGCGGCTTGACCTGTTCGGCATGCAGATCGATACGCCGGTGAAGAAGTACCTGTTCGTGCTCGCGCTGGTGACGGTGCTCGCGCTGCTGGCGAAGAACCTCGTGCGCTCGGCAACGGGCCGTGCATGGATGGCCGTGCGCGATATGGACGTGGCCGCGGAAGTCATTGGCATTCCGCTGATGCGCACCAAGCTGCTGGCGTTCGCGGTCAGCTCGTTCTATTGCGGCGTGGCCGGTGCGCTCTATGCGTTCTGCTATCTCGGATCGGTGGAGCCGGATGGCTTCTCGCTGGACCTGTCGTTCCGCATCCTGTTCATGATCATCATCGGCGGCGTGGGCAGCATTCTTGGCTCGTTCCTGGGTGCTGCGTTCATCCTGCTGCTGCCGATCTTTCTCGACAACACGCTCCCCGGGCTGGCGGCGCTGCTGCACCTGCCGTTCACGAATGCCACGGTGTCGCATATCCAGCTCATGGTGTTCGGCGGGTTGATCATCTTCTTCCTGATCGTGGAGCCGCATGGGCTGGCGCGTTTGTGGCAGATCGCGAAGGAGAAACTCAGACTCTGGCCGTTCCCGCACTAGCCCATAACCGTCGTACCGATAACTACACCCGACCGAGGTGAAGGAGACTGTCATGACCGTATTTCAAAACGTGCAGCGCGCCGCCCTGGTGGTCAGCGTCGCGGCTGCCCTGCTGGCGCCTTCGCTGCCGGCACTTGCGCAGGCCAACGATCAGTTCGTGGCGCTGCCTAGCTATCGCGTCGGGCCGTATGGTGCCAACGGGCAATCGTTCTACGGCGGCTTTGTGGACTACCTGAACTACGTCAACCTCAAGGACAACGGGGTGAATGGCGTGAAGCTGTCTTGGGAAGAGTGCGAGACCGAGTACAACAACGCCAAGGGCGTGGAGTGCTACGAGCGGCTCAAGGCCAAGAACGCCACGAGCAAGGGCACGGCGTATCACACGATGTCCACGGGCATCTCGTACGCACTGGTCGACAAGACTGCTGCAGACAAGGTGCCGCTGGTGATGATGGGCTACGGACGCACCGACGCCGTGGATGGCTCGGTCTTCCCGTATGCATTCCCGCTGGTCACCACGTACCAGATGCAGGCATCGGCCATCGTCAAGTTCCTGGCGTCGAAGAGCGGCGGGTCGCTGGCCGGCAAGAAGATCGTCTACCTGTATCACGACTCGGCATATGGCAAGGAACCGATTGTCGCAATGCAGGCCGAAGCCCGCCTGAACAAGTTCAACCTCGTCGAGATTCCGGTGGCGCACCCCGGCAACGAGCAGGGCGCGCAGTGGTTGAAGATCCGTCAGGAGAATCCGGACTACGTGGTGTTCTGGGGCTGGGGCGTGATGAACCAGACCGCGCTGAAGGCCGCGCAGAAGGTGGGTTATCCGCGCGACAAGATGATTGGCTCGTGGTGGGCGGGCTCGGAGGAAGACACCGTGCCGGCGGGTGATGCCGCCAAGGGCTATATGAGCGCGACCTGGAACGTGGCAGGCAAGAACGTGCCGCTGATCGGCGATATCGAGAAGGTCGTGTATGGCGCCGGCAAGGGCAACATGCAGGACAAGAACAAGGTGGGCTCGATCCTCTACAACCGTGGCGTGTCTGCTGCCGTGGTCACCGTGGAAGCCGTACGCGTGGCGCAGGAGAAATTTGGCAAGGGCAAGGTGATGACCGGCGACCAGATGCGCTGGGCGTTCGAGAACCTGAACGTCACGAATGCACGCCTGCAACAGCTCGGCGCCACGGGCCTGCTGCCCGAGATCAAGACGAGTTGCGACAACCACGAGGGATCGGGCAAGGTGAAGATCCAGCAGTGGGACGGTGCGAAGTGGGTGGTGGTCTCCGACTGGATCGAAGGCAACAAGAGCCTGATCCACCCGCTGTTCAAGGCCAACGCCGCGCAGTACGCGAAGGAGAAGGGGATCACGCCGGCTTGTGTGAAGTCATAAGTCAGTTCCCCTCTCCCGCACGCGGGAGAGGGGTTAGGGGAGAGGGCCAGCGGTTCAAATTGCGAACTCTCTGTGATTGCACCGCCCGCCCTCTCCCCCGCCCCTCTCCCGCCTTGCGGGAGAGGGGAGCAAACACACGCATCGGGACAAAGGAAAATGACCCTCCTCTCCGTCAACAACATCGAAGTCATCTACGATCACGTGATCCTGGTGCTCAAGGGTGTGTCGCTCGATGTGCCCGAGGGACGCATTGTCGCGCTGCTGGGTGCCAACGGCGCGGGCAAGACCACCACGCTCAAGGCGATCTCGAACCTGCTGCATGCGGAGCGCGGCGACGTCACCAAGGGATCGATCGAGTACAAGGGCCAGCGCGTGGACCAGCTCACGCCGAATGACCTCGTCAAGCGTGGCGTGATCCAGGTGATGGAAGGGCGCCACTGCTTCGCGCACCTCAGCATCGAGGAAAACCTGCTGACGGGTGCCTACACGCGGGGTCTCTCGCGCGGCGAGACGCGCGACGAGCTGGAAAGGATCTACGGCTACTTTCCGCGCCTGAAGACCCGGCGTAAATCGCAGGCGGGCTACACCTCGGGCGGCGAGCAGCAGATGTGTGCGATTGGCCGCGCGATGATGGCCAAGCCGTCGATGATCCTGCTCGATGAGCCGTCGATGGGCCTGGCGCCGCAGATCGTCGAGGAGATCTTCGAGATCGTGCGCGACCTGAACACGCGTGAGGGCGTCAGCTTCCTGCTAGCCGAACAGAACACGATGGTGGCGCTGCGCCATGCGGACTACGGCTACATCCTTGAGAACGGCCGCGTGGTGATGGATGGCGACGCGGAATCGCTGCGCACCAACGAGGACGTCAAGGAGTTCTACCTCGGCGTGGCTGCCAACGATGCCGAAGGCAGCGCGCGCAAATCGTTCCGCGACGTCAAGAGCTATCGCCGGCGCAAGCGCTGGCTGGCCTGATACCGCTTACCGCTCCACATCCAATTTCGCCAGGGATGGCTGCCATCATGGGTGACTATTTCGATTCGCTGGAAACGCGTGCGCCTGCGGAGCGCGAGGCATCGCTGCTCGCAGCGGTCTCGCGACAGGTGGCGCATGCACAATCGCACGCGCCGTACTTTGCCGAGATCCTCTGCGATATCGATGCGCGCGAGATCAGCTCGCGCAGTGCATTGGCTGGCCTGCCGGTCACGCGCAAATCCGAACTCACTGCGCGACAGCGTGGTGCGCCGCCGCTGGGCGGACTCAATGCCACGCCGATTGGCGCGTTGAAGCATGTGTTCCAGTCGCCGGGTCCGATCCACGAACCCGATGGTTTCTCCGCGGACTGGTGGCGCACCGCGCGCGCGATGTTCGCAGCGGGATTCCGCGCGGGCGAACTCGTCTACAACACGTTCTCGTATCACTTCACGCCCGCCGGCATGATGATGGAATCGGGTGCGCATCGGCTCGGTTGCTGTGTGTTCCCGGCAGGCGTCGGCCAGACCGAATCGCAAGTCCAGGCGCTGGCCAGTCTGCAGCCCTCGGCCTATGCGGGGACGCCATCGTTCCTGAAACTGCTGATCGAACGCGGCGAGGAGATGGGGCAACCGTGTGCGAGCCTTTCCAAGGCGCTGGTATCGGGCGAAGCCTGCCCGCCGACGCTGCGCGCGTGGTTGCGCGATCACGGCGTCACGGCGCGGCAGATGTACGGCACGGCGGACGTGGGGCTGATCGCGTACGAAACCGAAGGCGGTGACGGCTGGGTAGTCGATGAAGGCGTGCTCGTCGAGATCGTCGAGCCGGGCGGCACGCAGCCGATGCCGGAGGGCGAGGTGGGCGAGGTGGTGGTGACGGTGCTCGGCAACGGCGACTATCCGCTGATCCGCTTCGGCACGGGCGATCTCTCCGCCATCGTCGCCGATTCGTGGGCGCAAGCGAGTCCGTGCGGCCGCACCAATATCCGCCTCAAGGGATGGCTGGGCCGCGCCGACCAGACCACCAAGGTCAAGGGCATGTTCGTGCATCCGGGTCAGGTCGCAGACGTCGTGCGGCGCCATCCCGAGATTCGCGCTGCACGACTCGTCGTCACGGGGACGGTCGGCGCGGACACGATGACACTGCATTGCGATGCCACGCGTCACGACGAAGCCCTCGCACGGGCCGTGGCGGAATCGATGCGCGACGTCTTGCGGCTACGCGGCGAGGTGAATTTTGTTGCGGAGGGATCGCTGCCGCAGGACGGCAAGACGATCGAGGATGCGCGTCGCTACGACTGAGAGGACTGATCGCCAACGCTGGCGGGGACATCCGGTTGCGGATACCCGCCGCGTGGCCGTGTGGGCAGGCGGATCATCCAGATCGAGACCGCAGCGCCGATCGCCAGCAGCGTGAGCGATGACACGGGCCGTGCGCGCAGCAGATACGCCGTGGTGCCCATCGACAGCCACATCATCGAGAGTGCCAGGCACTTGGCGCGCAGCGGAATGCTGCGATGGGCCTGCCAGTCGCGCACGAGCGGCCCGAACCGTTCGTGCGTGATCAGCCAGTTGTGGAATTTCTCGGAACCGCGCGCAAAGCACGCGGCCGCCAGCAGCACGAAGGGTGTGGTCGGCAGCAGCGGCAGGAAAATGCCGATGAAGCCAAGCACAAGGCTGATGACACCGAGCGTGACCCAGAACGCGCGAATCACGCGCTCCCGGTGCGAAAGCGTACCGGGCAGGTCGGCGGGGCCGATCGGTTGGTCTGGGTCGGTGGAAGGCAACGTTGGATGGCGAGGGGCGCAGGGCGCGAAACGCCCTTATGCTACCAGCCCCAGCCGGGCACGTGCCGCATCGTACTCGGCCTTCATGCGCGCCACGATCTCGCCAGCGGTGGGGATATCGCTGATCTGGCCCACGCCCTGGCCGGCGCCCCAGATGTCTTTCCAAGCCTTGGCCTTCGACGCACCGCTCGAAAAATCCATCTTGGTCTTGTCGGCGACGGGCAGGTTTTCTGGATCGAGGCCGGAATTCAGGATGCTCTCGCGGATGTAGTTGCCATGCACGCCCGTGAACAGGTTCGTGTAGACGATGTCCGAGGCGGCGGAGCCGATGATCGACTGCTTGTACTCGGCACTCGCATGGCCTTCCTGCGAGGCGATGAAACGCGTGCCCACGTAGGCGAAATCGGCGCCCATGGCCTGCGCGGCCAGCACGGCGTCACCGGTAGCGATGGAACCCGACAGCGCGATGGGGCCGTCGAAGATCTTGCGCACTTCGCCCACCAGCGCAAACGGCGACAGCGTACCCGCGTGACCCCCGGCACCCGCTGCCACCAGGATCAGCCCATCCACGCCAGCTTCGATGGCCTTCTCGGCATGGCGGATGCTGATCACGTCATGCAGCACGATGCCGCCATAGCTGTGTACCGCGTCGATCATTTCCTTTACCGGCGCACGCAGCGACGTGATGAAAACCGGCACCTTGTGCTCCACGCACAGCCGCACATCCTGCTCCAGCCGCGCGTTCGATGCATGCACGATCTGGTTCACCGCCACCGGCCCCACCGGCTTGCCCGGATTGGCCGCCTTGAATGCGTCCAGTTCTTCCTCGATCTGCGTCAGCCACTCGCCCAGCAACTCGGCCGGCCGCGCATTGAGCGCCGGAAACGAACCGACGATACCGGCCTTGCACTGTGCCAGCACCAGCTCCGGGTAACTGACGATAAACATCGGCGATGCGATCACGGGCAGAGCCAGGTTCTGCAGTGCGGCTGGAATATGTTTGGCGCCGGGCATGAAGTCTCCTCGAATGATGGGTACGTAGTCGATGAACTGAACGATCGTTCGATTATAGGGAGTTTCGGATGGCGTGGCGGCGGGGGCGGGTAGAGGGTGGGGTCTACGGGTCCGCGTATAGCGGGCACCAAAAAAAACGCCCCGCTCGTGAGAGACGGGGCCATTACCACGAAGACTGATAAGAAGAGACGGTCAGACACCTGCCAATGCCCAACCGTGAGATGAATCTTAGGTGGTCAATATGACCTCCAGAAGTCAGTTCCGAGGCAGTTTCGGACTCAGACTTTTTCGAGCAGCAGGCCCTTGAGGTATTCGCCTTCGGGGAATGCTGCCGACATCGGATGGTCGGTGCCGGCCGAGAGACGACGCAGGATGCGGGCGTCGGCGCGGGCATCGGTGACGGCGCCGGCCACGATCTTGTGGAACAGCTCCATGCCGATGGCGCCGGAGCACGAGTACGTGAACAGCAGGCCGCCCGGGCGCAGCAGTTGCATGCCGACCAGGTTGATTTCCTTGTAGGCACGCGCGGCGCGGTCGATATGCGCAGCGGAGGGTGCGAACTTGGGCGGGTCCAGCACGATCAGGTCGAACTGGCGGCCTTCGGCGCGGAACTCGCGCAGCATCTTGAACACGTCGGCGTCGAGCCACGTAGCGCGGTCGGCATCGAAGCCGTTCAGCGTTACGTTGTTCGCGGCGGTCTTGAGGGCTTCGCCCGACGAATCGATCGACGTCACCGATGTGGCACCGCCGCGCAGCGCGGCCAGCGAGAAGCCACCCGTGTAGCAGAAGCAGTTCAGCACCTCGCGGCCTTCGGCCAGATCGCCGACGAGCTTGCGGTTGTCGCGCTGATCGACATAGAAACCGGTCTTGTGGCCGTTGCGCACGTCCACGTAGTACTTCACGCCGTGCTCGGTCACCGACAGTTCCGGATCGGGCTCGGCACCGGCCAGCACGCCGGTCACGAGTTCCAGGCCCTCGCGCTGGCGCACTGCTGCGTCCGATCGTTCGTAGACGTTCGGGCAGCCGGTTTCGCGGATCAGCGCCTGCACGAGCGCGTCCTTCCACTGCTCCACACCCGCCGAGTTGAACTGGCAGACCAGTTGGCCGCGCTCGCCTTCGCCGTAGTAGTCCACAACGAGTCCGGGAATGCGGTCGGCTTCGCCAAAGATCAGGCGCACGGCACTGGTGTCGCGCACCCACTGCTTGCGATGGGCCACGGCAGCGGCCACGCGGCGCTTGAAGAGCGCGTGGTCCACGGGCTCGTTCTCGTCGAACGTCCACACGCGCACGCGGATCTGCGATTCGGGGCTGTAGGCGCCGCGCGCCAGGAAGCGGCCATCGGCGGCCCGGACGACCACGGTCGATCCCGACTCGCAGCGGCCTTCGGTCGAGGCGATACCCGTGGCGTAGACCCACGGATGGCGGCGCAGCAGGGATTTTTCCTTGCCCGGCTTGAGGGTGATGACGTTCATGCGGTTACAGCACCACCTTGACCATCGGGTGTGAGGTCAGCGTGCGATACAGCTCGTCGAGCTGTTCGCGGCTGGTGACCCACACGGTCACGGTCAGGCCCAGGTAGTTGCCGTTGCGCGACGGACGCATCTCCATCTTGCCGGCGTGGAAGTTCGGGTCGAATTCCTGGATCAGCGTCACGATGGCTTCGGCAAAGCCGTCCTGCATCGCGCCCATCACCTTGATCGGGAAATCGCTCGGGTATTCGATCAGCGACTGCTCGGGCGGGATATCGCCCGGGATCAGCGGACCGTCTTTCGGATCTGTCGTCATTGAGAGCCTTCTTACTTGCGCTTGAACCAGAGGCGGATCGTATCCCACAGGCGGCCGAAGAAGCCGGCTTCCGGCACTTCTTCCAGCGCCACTACCGGGAACTCGCCCACCTTGTTGTTGCCGTCCATCAGCTTGACCGTGCCTACCTGCTGGCCGGCCGAGATCGGCGCGAGCAGCAGTTCCTGGCGCTCCAGCACCGGCTTCAGGCGGCCGCCCGTGCCCTTGGGCACCGTGACGAACGTCTCGTTGGCCACGCCGATCTTGACCGTGCCGGACTTGCCCTTGTAGATCTCGGGCGTGGCCAGGACCTGGCCCTTGTCGTACAGGCGCAGCGTGTCGAAGAACTGGAAGCCGTAGTTCAGCACCTTCAGGCTTTCCTGCGTACGCACCTGGTCGGACGCCGTGCCGATCATGATCGAGATCAGGCGGCGCTGGCCGTTCGGCACATTGGCCAGCGGACGCTGGGCCGACGAGATCAGGCAGTAGCCGGCAGACTTGGTGTGGCCGGTCTTCACGCCATCGACGGTCGGGTCGATGTACAGCAGGCGGTTGCGGTTGGGCTGCTTGATCTTGTTATAGGTGAACTCCTTCTGCGAGTACATCGCGTAGTACTCGGGGAAGTCCTTGATCAGGCGCGTGGTCAGCGTGGCCAGGTCCACGGCCGTGGTGTAGTGCTCCGGGTCGGGCACGCCATCGGTGTTCGTGAAGTGCGTGTTCTTCATGCCCATGCGCTGCGCTTCGCGATTCATCATCGCCACGAAGCCTTCCTCGGAGCCGCCCACGGCCTCGGCCAGCGCCAGCGCGGCGTCGTTGCCCGACTGGACGATCAGGCCCATCAGCAGGTCCTGCACCTTCACCGGCTTGCCAGCCTCGATGAACATGCGCGACTCATCGCTTTTCACCTTCCGCACGATGTCCGTGGGGGTGACGATCTGGTCCAGCGTCAGGCGCTTTTCCTTGAGCGCCTCGAACGCCAGGTAGGCGGTCATGATCTTGGTCAGCGATGCGGGTTCGATGCGCAGATCGGCGTTTTGCGACGCCAGGGCCTGGCCACTGGTCACGTCGAACAGCATCCAGGACTTGGCGGCAACCTGCGGCATCGGCACGCCTTGCGCCATTACGGCGGCGGGGGCGGCGGCAAGCGCGGTGGCGATCGTCGCGGCAATGGCGACCGGGGCAAAGGCGGATGCAAAGTGCGGCGTGGCTCTGTTCAGCATGTGCGGATATCCAACGAAAAAAAGGTTGCTGCGCGGACGGGACGAATCACCGTACCCACGCGTTGACAACGAGCTGCTTGATCAGGTGCAGCTTGCGATGAAAGAAATGGTCGGCGCCGGGAATGACGATGACCGGCAGTTCCTGTGGCCGCGCCCAGTCCAGCACGCTGGCCAGTGCCACGGTCTCGTCCTGCTCGCCATGGATCACGATGGTGTCGGCCGGCACGGTAGCCACCTCCCAGCGGCTCGTGGCCGTGCCCACCAGCACCAGCCGCTGTGCGGGCGTGCCCGCTTCGGCCAGGCGGCGCCCCACGTGCGTCTGCACGAAGCTGCCGAAGGAGAAACCGCCCAGCGCCAACGGCAGCGAAGCTGCGTCTGCGGACCACGCGGTCTGCGTGCGCATCCAGTCGATCACGGCCAACAGGTCGTCCTGCTCGCCGATGCCCTTGTCATGCTCGCCCTCGGTATTGCCCACGCCACGGAAGTTCGGGCGCACCGTGGCATATCCGAGCGCGACGAAGGTGCGCGCCAGCGTCTGCGCCACCTTGTTGTCCTTGGTGCCGGCAAACAGCGGATGCGGATGCGCCACGAGCGCCAGCCCGCGCACGGGTTCGTTCTGCGGCAGATCGATCGAGATATCGATGGCGCCGACGGGGCCGGCGATGGTGGTGACCTGGGTATGCGCGTTCATGGTGGCAGGGGCAGGGGGCTACGGATCTACGGAACGACTGGACGACAGGCAGCGGCACAACAAAAAACCGGGCTTTGGACCCGGCGCGGGCGCGTGGTGCGGATCAGTGATCCACCATCAGTCGTTCGACGGGGACGCCGTTGACCAGATGGCTGTCGATGATCTCGTCGATGTCCTGCTCGTCGACGAACGTGTACCAGACGGCCTCGGGGTAGACCACCAGCACCGGGCCGAGTTCACAACGGTTCAGGCAACCCGCCTTGTTGATGCGCACGCGGCCTTCGGCCCCGGCAATGCCCAGTTGCTTGCAGCGCTTCTTGGCGTACTCCTGCATGGCCTTGGCATTGTGGTCGGCACAGCAGGCCTTGCCGTCGTCGCGCTCGTTCAGGCAGAAGAAGACGTGGTGTTTGTAGTAGCTGCTCATGACGGCGAGCCGGCAATCGAGGCACCAGCGGCATGAGGCTGGCAGCCGCGCGCGGCGGAATCGGGAAAGGTCGGAATTATACGTGTTCGTGCCGGCGCATCCGCATGCGGACGGCGACCGGAATTCCGGAATCGACGATGTGCGCATGGCACCCGGGACCGGCATTTGCGCGCGGAAACCTGGCTTTCATGGCGATTTCATGCCCGATGCGCCACTTTTGGGGGCATCGACAGCATTGTCACTGTCCGAATCTCCGGAAGCCCCGATTCCGGAATTCCGGAACGCCGGAGAGGCTGCGCGGGCGTTGAAAAGGGTTTTCCTTTGAAATCAAGGGCTTGTGGATTCGCCGGGCGTTGGCATGGCCGTTGCAATTAGTTACAGCAGACGCGCCCGAGGCGCGCGACGTGGGCGCCTTCCGAGCGCCCGGCACCGGTCAAACACACCGAGGAAGACACCATGAGGAAACCCTTCTACAAGATCCTGTACGTCCAGGTTCTGTTCGCGATTGCCGTGGGCATCATGCTCGGCCATTTCGCGCCGCAGACCGGCGTGGAAATGAAGCCGCTCGGCGATGCCTTCATCAAGCTGATCAAGATGATCATCGGCCCGATCATTTTCTGTACCGTGGTGTCCGGCATTGCCGGCATGCGCGACATGAAGAAGGTGGGACGCGTAGGCGGCAAGGCGCTGCTCTACTTCGAAATCGTCTCCACGTTCGCGCTGCTGATCGGTCTGATCGCATCGCATGTGTTGAAGCCCGGCGTCGGCTTCAACATCGATCCGGCCACGCTGGACACCAAGTCGATCTCGCAGTACGTCTCGAAGGCGCACGGCCAGAGCACGGTCGAGTTCTTCATGCACATCATCCCCGACACGATCTTCAGCGCGTTCGCCAACGGCGACATCCTGCAGATCCTGCTGGTCTCGCTGTTCTTCGGTTCGGCGCTGGCCATCGTGGGTGACCGCGCGCGCGTGATCCACGAGATGGTGGATCAGGTGTCGAAGGTGTTCTTCCACATCGTCCATGTGATCACCAAGGTGGCCCCGATCGGCGCCTTCGGTGCCATGGCGTTCACCATTGGCAAGTACGGTCTGGGCTCGCTGGTGCCGCTGCTGAAGCTGATCGGCACGTTCTACTTCACGGCCATCGTGTTCGTGCTGGTGGTGCTGGGCACCGTGGCGCGCCTGACGGGTTTCTCGATCATCCGCTTCATCGCATACATCAAGGAGGAGCTGCTGATCGTGCTGGGCACGAGCTCGTCCGAAGCCGCGCTGCCGCACCTGATGGAGAAGATGGAGAAGCTGGGCTGCTCGAAGTCTGTCGTGGGGCTGGTCGTGCCGACCGGTTACTCGTTCAATCTCGACGGCACCAACATCTACATGACGATGGCGGTGATCTTCATCGCGCAGGCCACCAACATCGAGCTGACGCTGCTGCAGCAACTGACGATCCTCGGCGTGGCGATGATCACGTCCAAGGGGGCCAGCGGCGTGACCGGCTCGGGCTTCATCACACTGGCGGCCACGCTGGCCGTGGTGCCGACGATTCCGGTGGCGGGCATGGTGCTGATCCTTGGTATCGACCGCTTCATGAGCGAGTGCCGCGCGCTGACCAACATCGTCGGCAACGGCGTGGCCACCGTGGTGGTGTCTGCCTGGGAACGCGAACTCGACCGTGCGCGCCTGAACCGCGTGCTGCAGGGTGGCGACGATGACAGCGTCGCGCTCGCCGACGCCCGCTGACGTGACGCTGGCCGCGCCCCCCGGGGAGGCGGCCTCTTCCGCGGGCAGCGGGGAAGCCGGGCCGGGCGGCGGTCAGTCCGGCCAGCGGGTATCATCGGCGCGAGAGCTTCCGCGCCCATCGATGCCCCATTCCGACGACTTCCTCGCCGTGCACGACCCCACCGCCCCCGACGCACTGCACGCGCCGGAGAACGGCTCGCGCTGGTGGGGATTCGCCGTCGCGCTGCTGGCGGGGCTGCTGATCCTCTGCTCGCTGACGTGGCTGCTGTCGGTGCAGCGTGGCATTGCGGCGCTGCAACAGTCCACCGCCATGCGCGCGGATCGCTACGCCGCCACGCTCGAATCCACGCTCGACCGCTACGAATTCCTGCCAGCGCTGGTGTCGCTGCACCCCTCGGTGCGCGCATTGCTGGCCTCGCCGCAGGACCCCGCGCGCATTGCCGCGGTCAACGACTACCTTGTCGATGTCAATCGGCGCGCACGCGCCTCGGCCACCTATGTGATCGCCGCCAATGGCATCGCGCTGGCCGCCAGCAATCACGGGGAGCCCGGCAGTTTCGTGGGCACAGACTATCGCTTCCGTCCGTACTTCCAGCGCGCCGCGCGTGGCGAGATCGGGCGCTTCTACGCCATCGGCATCACCAGCGACGAACCGGGCTACTACATCGCCCAGCCGATCGAGGCAGGTGGCAAGTTCATCGGCGTCACGGTCGTGAAGCTGAACCTGGAGTGGTTCCAGCGCGCCGGATCGGGACGTGGCGAGCCGCTGCTGGTCTCCGACGATCACGGCGTGATCTTCCTCTCATCGGTGCCCGGATGGCAGTACCGCACGCTGCGTCCGCTGCCACGCGACCTGCAGGCGGAAATCGTCAACAGCCGCCAGTATCACGATGTGGATGTGCGCCCGTTGCCGCTGCAGCCGCTCGATTCGCCGGTCACGCGCTGGCTGGCCAATGCCACGCTGAGCGATGGCGAGCGGCTGGTGCGCGTAGGCAACGCCGAACGCGGCGCGCCCGATGTACCCGATGGCATCGACGAGGCAGGCATGCGCTTCGGACTCTCTGCGGACGGCGCGGACCGCTATCTCGAAATCAACCGCTCGGTGGGGCCGGCCGGCTGGAACATGCAGGTCATGGCGCCGCTCGACCCGGTGCTGGCCAATGCGCGTGGCGCCACCATCGGCGCGGCGCTCGCCTATGCGTGCGTGTGCCTGCTGCTGGTGAACCTGCGCCAGCGCCGCCAGCGCGCGCGGGACATGCAGTACAGCCGACGCCTGCTCGAAGCGGCCTATGACGAACTGGAGCGTCGCGTGGAGGCGCGTACCGCCGACCTCATGGCCATCAACGAACAACTCGAAGGCGAAGTGGCCGAACGCACGCGCGCCGAGAGCGAACTGCGCGCCACGCAGGACGAACTCGTACAGGCCAGCAAGCTCGCGGCACTGGGACAGATGGCGGCCGGCATCACGCATGAACTGAACCAGCCGCTGGCGGCGCTGCGCACGTTCTCCGATAACACACGTGTGCTGCTGGAGCGCGGGCAGCTCGACGCGGCCACAGGCAATCTCACGGCCATCGCCGGACTCACCGAGCGCATGGGCAAGATCACCAGCCAGCTCAAGCTGTTCGCAGGCAAGGCACGGCAGCGGCGCAATGCGGTGCAGGTCCGCGCGGCCATCGATCATGTGCTGCAACTGATTGCGCCCCGGCTCGGCACCACCACGCTGGCCGTGCATGTTCTGGAAGACTGCCCGGACCTCGGCGTCTGGGCCGATGAATTGAAGCTCGAACAAGTACTGCTCAACCTCGTTGGCAACGCGCTCGACGCCATTGCTGGCGAAGGCCGGCCCGATGGTCACATCGACGTGACCGTGGAAGCGGCGGAAGAGCGCGTGCGCATTGCCGTGCGCGACAACGGCCCGGGCATCGCACCGGAAGCCTTGCCGCGCCTGTTCGAGCCGTTCTTCACGACCAAGGAGATCGGCCAGGGGCTGGGTCTTGGACTCGCCATCTCGTCGTCGATCGTGCGGGAGTTCAGCGGTCAATTGACGGCCGGCAACCTGGCAGAGGGCGGGGCGGAGTTCGTAGTGACGCTGCGGCGGGCGCGGCAGCCGGTGGCCGCATGAGATCGACATGCGCATGACGAGGACAGGGACATGATGGCGATGCAAGACGGACTGCGCGTGCTGTTCGTGGAAGACGAACCCCTGGTGCGCCAGGCCACGGCGCAGAGCCTGGAACTGGCCGGGTTTGCGGTATTGGCGCTGCCATCGGCGGAAGCGGCCATGCCGCATCTGAGTGCGGATTTCCCCGGCGTCCTGGTGACCGATGTGCGGCTCGGTGGCGCATCGGGACTCGACTTGCTCCAGCACAGCCGCAACGTGGCGCCCGGTGTGCCCGTGATCCTCGTCACCGGCCATGGCGATATCACGATGGCCGTGCAGGCCATGCGCGAAGGCGCCTACGACTTCATCGAGAAGCCATTCGGCGCCGACCGGTTGACCGAGACGGTACGCCGCGCACTGGAGCGCCGCGCGCTGGAACTCGAAAACCTCGCCCTGCGCCGCGAACTGGCAGGCCAGGCCGCCGGCACGCGCATCATCGGCCGCTCCCCCGCCATGGGGCAGGTGCGTGACCTGATTGCCAACGTTGCAGCCACCGATGTGCCGGTGATGATCAACGGCGAGACTGGTACGGGCAAGGAACTGGTGGCACGCAGCCTGCACGCGTTGTCAACGCGCCGCGATGCACCGTTCATCGCGCTGAATTGCGGCGCGGTGCCCGAAGCGATTTTCGAGTCCGAGATGTTCGGCCACGAGCCGGGCGCCTTCACGGGCGCGGGCAAGCGCCGCATCGGCAAGCTCGAACATGCATCGGGCGGTACGCTGTTCCTCGACGAGATCGAGAGCATGCCGTTGGCATTGCAGGTCAAGCTGTTGCGCGTGTTGCAGGAGGGCACGCTGGAGCGGCTGGGATCGAATGCATCGGTGCCGATCGACGTGCGCATCGTGGCCGCTGCCAAGGGCGATATGGAATCGCTGGTGGCGCAAGGCGCGTTCCGGCAGGATCTGCTGTACCGCCTCAACGTGGTGACGATTCCGCTGCCGCCGCTACGTGACCGCCGCGAAGACATCGTGCCGCTGTTCGAGCATTTCACGCTGGTGGCCGCCGTGCGCTACCAGCGCCCCGCGCCGATCCTCTCGGAGTCGCAACGCCAGCAACTGATGCAACGACCCTGGCCGGGCAATGTGCGCGAGCTGCGCAATGCCGCCGATCGCTTCGTGCTGGGTGTGCCCGAGGGCGGCTCCGCTGCAAAGGCGGAATCCGTCGATGACACCACACCGCTGCGCGAGCGCATGGAGCGTTACGAGCGCGCGGTGATCGCGGACACGCTCGCGCACACCGGTGGGGCCGTGAGCCAGGCGGCCGATCTGCTGCAAGTAGGCAAGGCCACGCTGTACGACAAGATCAAGCGCTACGGACTGTAGTTCGACTACGCTTTCTTCCCCCCTCGCCCGTGAAGCGGAAGAGGGGAGAAAGCCCCTCCCTACTTCCACATATTCCGCATCCGCCCCGCCAGATCCACCTGCGGCAGTGCGGGCTTGACCGGTGCGTCACCGGGCATGGGCGGTCCGAGCGGACAAGCTAAACGATGACTGACGACAAAATGCTGTCGATGCTCTGCTGCTAGATTTCGTCGCCAAGAGTCGCTGTGGCACTAAACACTGCACTGGGGAATGTGCGAATGACTCGACCTCATTTCATTGGTTCAACGGTAATGTCTGCTACGACAACTGTTACTTCAACGAGCCGGAGGCAAGATATCGCACTGACCGTGCGAACTTCTGGAGTCTTCCATGAAGAAGTTTTGGGTCGGTATCCTGACCGCTTCAGCTTTCGTTTCCTGCGCGTCGGTGGTCTATGCCAAGGACGAACGACGCGCGTCTCCACAAGCGGGGACTCGTACTTACGCGCAGAACTACAAGGACATGGTGCTGGCGACCTGCATCGCGAACGCTTACAGGCACGACAAGGATGCCGCCATTGACGCGGGAAGCAGCGTCAGCGCATTGCGGGACTGGACTGCTTACGATCTGGAGAAAGCTCCAGACGAAATCAAGTCACTGGTGGATCGTTACCTGGCGCGCGATTATCACAACCCGCTCGTTGACGCTGAAATCAAGGGCGTCCGCTTCGACTTGCTGAAGTGCATGGATCTCTATCACAGCACGGAACTGGACGCACAGGTCAAACGTCTGGTCATCCATCCCAAGCGCACCTACAGACAAGACAATCCGCCACCAGCCAAGTCGAGGTAACTCTGCGACGCCGCCTACTTCCACATATTCCGCATCCGTCCCGCCAGATCCACCTGCGGCAGTGCGGGCTTGGCCGGTGCGTCGCCGGGCATGGGTGGGGGCGGCCACGAGCGGCTGTAGAAATTCGGCATCACGCGGTTGGGCAGGAAGCGCGTGCGCGATGCATAGACGTGGCGGTCACCGAAGCCCACCTGGTTATGCACGTAGAAGCGCTGCGGCACGATGACGTCGAGGTGATCGCGAGCGCGGGTCATCGCCACGTAGAGCAGGCGGCGCTCTTCCTCGATTTCCTCGGTAGTGCCCGTGGCGAGGTCCGATGGCATGCAGCCGTCCACGGCGTTGAGCACGTAGACCGCCTTCCACTCCTGCCCTTTGGCCGAGTGGATCGTCGAGAGGATCAGGTAGTCCTCGTCGCGTGACGGCACGCCGGATTCGTCGCTCGATGCGCTCGGGGGATCGAGCGTCAATTCAGTCAGAAAACGTTCGCGCGAGCCATACGTGGCTGCGATGCGCTCGATCTGCTGCAGGTCGGCCTGCCGCGCGGGCGCATCGTCATGCATGCGTTCCAGATGCGGCAGATACCACGCCACCACCTGCTCGAATTCCGAAGGCCACGGCGAGGTGGGCGCCATCAACGTGCGCGCCAGCGAGAGCAGGTCATCCCATGCAGGCGCGGCGGCGGGCGGTGCTTCGAACGCTTCGAGTGCGAGCAGCGGCTCGGTGGCGGCCTCCAGTCCTTCGAGCACGCGCGCAGCTGTCTTCGGCCCGACGCCGGGCAGTAACTGCAGCGTGCGGAAGCCGGCCATGCGATCGCGCGGATTTTCGAGCCAGCGCACCACGGCCATCACATCCTTGACGTGGGTCGATTCCAGAAACTTCAGCCCGCCGAATTTCACGAACGGAATGTTGCGACGTGCGAGTTCGATCTCGACTTGCGCACTGTGATCGGCCGCGCGGAACAGCACGGCCTGCTGCATCAGTGCGAGCCCCGACTCGCGCCGTGCCAGCACCTGTTCCACGACGAAGCGCGCCTGATCGGCCTCGTCATTGACCACCACCACGCCGGGCTTCTCCGCCGATTCGCGCAGCGACCAGAGGTCCTTGGTGAAGCGCTCGGCAGCCAGTCCGATCACGGCATTGGCGGCGTGCAGGATCGGCTGCGTGGATCGATAGTTTTGCGACAGCGTGACCTGCTGCGCGGCGGGCGTGAACTGCGCGGGGAAGTCGAGGATGTTCCGCACGGTGGCGCCACGGAATGCGTAGATCGATTGCGCGTCGTCGCCGACGACGGTCAAGCCACGCCCCTGCGGCTTGAGTGCCAGCAGGATCGACGCCTGCAGCGCGTTGGTGTCCTGGTACTCGTCGACGAGCACGTGATCGAAACGCGCGCCCATGTCTTGCGCGATGCTGGGCTCAGTCAAAGCCTGCGCCCAATAGAGCAGCAGATCGTCGTAGTCGAGCACCTGCTGCTTCTGCTTGGCCTCCACGTAGCCGGCGAAGAGCGTCTTCAGCGCATCGGCCCACATTGCATAGCGCGGAAACTGCGTTTTCAGCACCACTTCGAGCGGCAGCTGCGTGTTGACCACGCGCGAGTAGATCGCCAGGCAAGTTTCCTTGCGCGGAAAGCGCGACGTCTGCTCGGACATACCGAGGTCGTGCCGCACCACATGCATCAGATCGGCCGCATCGCCGCGGTCGCTGATCGTGAACGTTGGGGCCAGCCCGAGTGTCTCGGCATATTCGCGCAACAGCCGTGCGCCGATGGCGTGGAACGTGCCCGACCACTGCAACGCGGCGCGCCCCGCACCCGTCTGTGTGCCCAGCGCCTGATCGACGATCCGCTCGACCCGTCGCCCCATCTCGGCGGCGGCCCGCCGCGAGAACGTCAGCAGCAGGATGCGACGCGGATCGGCACCGCCCACCACCAGATGCGCCACGCGATGCGCCAGCGTATTGGTCTTGCCCGACCCTGCGCCAGCGATGATCAGCAACGGCGCATCACCGTCGTACTCCACGGCAGCACGCTGCTCCGGATTCAATCGGGCGAGATAGGCGGGGGCGTCAGATGCCGGATCGGCAACATCGGCGTCGGGGGCAAGATCCGGCAGCACGGGGGATGAGGGCAGGAATAAAAAAATCTGGCGCCCACTGTATATCCATACAGCTTGGGATGGCAAGGCTCGTGATCGCAAACGGCAGTCTGCTCCCCTCTCCCGCCTGCGGGAGAGGGGCCGGGGAGAGGGTAAGCGGTGCAATCACCACACGTCGCAATTTGGACGCCATGCCCTCACCCCCACCCCTCTCCCACAAAAGTGGGCGAGGGGAGCGCATAGCTAGTGGCGTTAGTCCTGTCTCACACGCCGGTTTGCTCCCCTCTCCCGCTTGCGGGAGAGGGGCCGGGGGAGAGGGCCAGCGCTACAAATTCAGACAAGTTGTACCAAATGCGGTCGAAGCACAGAACAAAAAAGGTGCCACATGGGCACCTTTAACTTGGTGAGGCCGTCCAGTATTCCATGCAAAACAAGCGATTCTGTCCAGAATATTGAACATCTGAAGAACTACGCCGCCCCCAGCGCCCCCTCCAGCAGCTTGTGCAGCGCATCCCACTCCGGCTCGCCGACATAGCGCTTGAGGATCTTGCCGTTCTTGTCCACGACAAAGGTGGTAGGTGTCAGTTGCACGTCGCCGAATGCCTTGGCGTTGGCGCCATCCGAATCCATCGCCACCTTGAACGGCAGTTCGCGCGTCTTGGCGTAGTTCGCCACATACATGGGTGGGTCATAGTTCATGGCGACGGCCACGAAGTCGAGTCCCTTGTCCTTGAACTGCTTGTAGGTATCGATCATCTGCGGCATTTCCTTGACGCAGGTGACGCAGCTCGTGGCCCAGAAATTGACCAGGTACACCTTGCCCTTGAGGTCTCCGGTGCTGACCTTCTGACCGGACAGCAGCGTGAACGTGGCGTCGGGCACGCTGCTGGTGGGCGTCATGGCGCGATAGCCGAAGAAGCCGAGCAGTGCGATGACGATGACGGCGGCGGCGATGGGCCAGCGCTTGCGGGAAGTTGCGGGTGTAGTGGCGGACATGGATACAGCCTTTTGGAAATCAGCACGCGGCGGACTGCGGCTATTCTACTGCCGCGCGCGGATGTGGGGGCTGCGGCGCCTCAACTGGCCTGAATCGGCATCAGGTGACCTCATCGTGCTGCGGACCGCGCCGATACGCGCGCGCGTGCCTCGTCGAGCGCTTGCTCTAGGTATGCGCCGTAGAAATCGGCCTGCATGCCGCGCAGCGGATTGGCCAGATTGCGGCCCTGGCGGTCGAGGAACAGTACAGTCGGGGCCATCGAAATATTGCGGGCCTGCGCCCAACGCTTGGCCGTGGTCATCGTGCCGTCGACATCGCGAATCGGCGTATCGGCTGTCATGTCGATTTCCCGCGCGGCGATTTCCCCGGCGGCAAGCTGGGGGCCGAGGTAGTTGCGGCGCACAGTCTCGCAATAGGAGCAGCCCGGCAGCGTGACCAGCACGACGAGAGGTTCTCCGTCCCTGGCTGCGGCGGCCGATTGGGCCGCGATATCGGTGACGGGCGGCAGATGGGCCGCAGCGCTAGCCACGCCGATACCACCAGCCAGCAGCATAGTGCCAAGCATGGACCGGACGGCGGGGAGCAGGGGGCGAACTGGCATAGGGGGCCTCACAAAATGCGACGCCGGCGACAGGCAGGGGATGCGTGGCCGCGCGGCTTCCCGGATAATAGCGGCTTGCGCCAGAATGCGCCGCCCCCCATGCCCGCACACATCCGCCCCCGGAAGTCCTTCCTGCTGTTGTTCACCCTGCTCTGGCTTGTGCTGGCGGGCTGCTCGCCGCGTTACGACTGGCGCACGATTGTGTCCAACGATGGCAAGTACGCCGCGATGTATCCCGCCAAGCCGACCAACGCCGCACGTGATGTCTCCATCGCGGGGCGCAAGCTGCCCATGACGATGGACGCCGCGAATATCGGCGGCACACTGTTTGCCGTTGGCGTGGTGACGCTGCCGGTTGACGATCCGGCATTGCGGCGCGAGGCCATCGATGCCATGCAGGCAGGATTGGTGGCGAACCTCGGCGCGCATCCCGATACGCCGGCGCGTTCGACGCAAGTCACCGTCATGTCGGCTACGCAACCGCCCGTACCGCTGCAAGGTATCGAGATCTCGGTGGCCGGCGTCTCGCCGCAGGACCAGTCGCCGCGCCGGCTGACCGCGCGGCTGGTGGCAACCGGAATACACGCTTATCAGGCCGTGGTGCTTGAAGCCGGCGATGCCGCGCGCGATACGCGCCAAGCCGAGCAGGTCGAACAGTTCCTCACGGGCTTTCATCCGTTCTAGATTCGTTTCGTCGTCGTATCCATCAGGGAGTGCAGTATGCGTTGGGAAGTTTGGTTGGCCTATTTTGCGGCGTGCTGGGTGATCGCTGTGTCGCCGGGTTCCGGTGCCGTACTGTCGATGAGCCACGGCCTGTCCTACGGACTGCGCAAGACGTCGACCACGATCCTCGGTCTGCAGACCGGGCTGGTCATCATCCTGCTGATTGCCGGGGGCGGACTCGGCGCGCTGCTGCTGGCATCGGAAGATGCATTCCTCGTCGTGAAGACGATTGGCGCGATGTACTTGATCTATCTGGGCGTGCAGCAGTGGCGCTCGAAGGTGGAGACCGATGCCGAGGCAGCGCCGGGCGCGGTGCGCGTGGCCGTGATGAGCCGTCGTCGCCGCTTTGCCACGGGCCTGCTGACGAACGTGACCAACCCCAAGGGCATCATCTTCATGGTGGCAGTGCTGCCGCAGTTCATCGACCCGGCCCACGCGCTGGGGCCGCAACTCGCGATCCTGGCCGCCACGATGTGCTTTGTCGATCTGATCGTGATGCATGGCTACGCGCTGCTGGCGTCGCGGATGCAGGGCCTGTTCCGCAACGCGCGCGCCGTGCGCTGGCAGAACCGCTTCTTCGGCAGCGTGCTGATGGCCGTGGGCGCCGCGCTGTTCTTCGTCCGGCGCCATCACGCCTGAGCGGCCACCTTGCCCGGGGTGGCACATCGCGTCCGGGTTTGCTTCAATGGGAGTGACCCCGTTCACCATGGAGACCCCGATGCTCATCGCCCGCGCCCAGACCATTCCGATGGGCCGCTACCATGCGCACCGCGAACCCGGCCCCGGCGATCCGCCGCCACCCGGCTTCCCACCCGACCAGGATCCGATCGAGGAACCGCCGCCGCCTCCGCTGGAGCCGCCGGTCTGAAGCGAGAAGGCCCGCCGAATGTTGGCGGGCTTTTTCGTTGGCGCTAACCCGTTCGCAACACCCTTCGATACTGGATCGCCTCGGCCACATGCTTCGCATTGAGAACTTCCGCGCCGTCCAGGTCCGCGATCGTGCGGGCTACTTTCAGGACGCGGAAGTACGCGCGAGCAGACCAGCCCAGTTTTTCCATCGCGCCGCGCAGCAGCGATTGCGCTTCGGTGTTCAGCGGACAGTGCGTGTCGATGGCACGGCCCGACAGGTCGCTGTTCGGCATGCCCTGGCGGGCCAGTTGGCGGTCGCGTGCGATGACGGCGCGGGCACGCACCGTTTCGCTCGGTTCGCCGGGTGGGCCGTCGAGCATGTCGCGCTGGTTTTGCGCGGGGACTTCTATCTGCAGGTCCACGCGGTCGAGCAGCGGGCCCGAGATGCGCGACTGGTAGCGCTGGATCTGATCTGGCGTGCAGCGACACATTCGGGTGGGATGACCAAGGTAGCCGCACGGGCACGGGTTCATCGCGGCCACGAACTGGAACCGGGCGGGGAAGTCCGTCTGCGCGGCGGCGCGCGAGATCGTGATGTGGCCGGTCTCCAGCGGTTCGCGCAGGACCTCCAGCACGCGGCGCTCGAATTCAGGAAGCTCGTCGAGGAATAGCACGCCGAGATGTGCCAGCGAGATTTCGCCGGGACGAGGATTGCCGCCGCCGCCGACCATCGCCGGTCCACTGGCGGTGTGGTGCGGGCTGCGAAACGGCCGCTGGCCCCATCGCGCAGGATGAAAGCCGCCCGGGGTCAGACTCAGCACGGCGGCGGCTTCGAGCGCTTCGGCCTCGGTCATCGGCGGTAGCAGCCCGGGAAAGCGCTGCGCCAGCATCGACTTGCCCGTGCCCGGCGGGCCGACCAGCAGCACCGAATGCTGACCCGCCGCCGCAACCTCCATGGCCCGCCGGGCCTGTATCTGTCCGCGCACGTCGCGCAGGTCGGGGACATCGGCCGGTACCTCGCTGCGCAAGGGGGGCCGCGCGCGGGGCAGCCGGCATTCCGGCAGCAGCCCGGCGTGATGGCACACCGCGCGCAGCGTCTTGCCCGCGTACACCGCCAGGCCCTCTACCAGCGCTGCCTCCGCGCCATTCCCGGCGGCCACGAGGAAATCGCGCGGCGGCAGATCGTCGGCCGCGCGCGCCTGGTTGTCGCGCGCCAGTCCCATCGCCATGGCCAAGGCGCCGCGCACCGGACGCAGGTCGCCAGCCAGCGACAGCTCCCCTGCAAATTCGAAGCGGTCGAGGGCATCGACCGGCAACTGGCCACTGGCGGCCAGGATGCCCATGGCGATGGCGAGATCGAATCGGCCCGATTCCTTGGGCAGGTCGGCGGGCGCCAGATTGACTGTGATGCGGCGATTGGGGAACTCGAAATCGCTGTTGAGCAGGGCGGCGCGTACGCGCTCCCGGCTTTCGCGTACCTCGGTGTCGGCCAGCCCGACGATGTTGAACGCGGGCAACCCGTTGGCGAGGTGGATTTCGACGGATACCGGTGGCGCTTCGATGCCGGTCAGCGCGCGGCTGCGGAGGACGGCGAGACTCATACCGTGGCGAATACCTTTTCGGAAGTGTTAAAGAAAAAGGCCACCGGAATCCGGTGGCCTTTCTGGCGAAGCAGGGAGAGGAGAGCGCTCGGGCTCATACCCCCGGTGTCGGCGGCGTGCCGGCGCCAGCGCGGGCCTCCAGCGCCGCGACCCGTGCCTCCAGTTCTTCCAGTCGCGCGCGCGTACGGGCCAGCACCTGCGACTGGACGTCGAATTCCTCGCGCGTGACGAGGTCCAGCCGCGCAAAGCCCTGGGTCATCATGCTGCGGACATTTTTCTCGATGTCCTTGGCCGGCGAGTTGCGCAGCGCTTCGCTGACCTTGCTCTGCAGGTCGTTGAACAGATCGGTCGGTTTCATGGTGACGCTCCTTAGGTGACCCGATTCGGATAAGGCCCGTGCCGCGTGGCCCCGAGGCGTGCATGCCATGGCGCATCGGCCACGTTCGCACCGAAATGGGGAAGCCAACCCGGGCATCACGCCCTCGCTTTCCGCCTTCCAGTGCACCGCCTTGGGGCGCGCGCTTGCTTGGGCGATCCCGGGCATGCGTTCTCCACGTCCGGACGCCAAGCGCGCAGCACTTGACCCTTCATGACGCGGATTATGGCGCTTCAGCGCCCGCCATGAAAGCTCCAGCAAGGCTTGCCCCCGATTTTTTGCCAGATCCAGGACATTTCGTAGCCCGTTGCTGGCGCGTCATATGTGCCTCTTGCATATCTTCGACACATTGTTTCGGACGTTTCTTAAGCAGGGCGACCCCGTCCGGCATGGCTGGCATGGCAGTTGCAGTAATGGTGGCCAGGAGCGTCACCCTAAAAGCAATAAAGCAGCAGATCCCTCAAAACGAGCCCGCTAAGACTTTAGGAAATGGAGGAAACCCGATGAAGACGTCGAGCCTTGCAGCCAGCGCCGCTGCGGTACTGTTCAGCCTGGCCGCTCCGGTCGCGTTCGCGCAGACCGCCCCGGACGCCGCTACGCCCGCCGCACCCGCCGCCGAGCCGGCATCGCCCCACACGTTCACGGCCAACGTGTCGCTGGTGTCCGACTACCGCTATCGCGGTATCAGCCAGACCAACCTGCGTCCGGCCATCCAGGGCGGGTTCGACTACGCGCACGAAAGTGGCTTCTACCTCGGCAACTGGAACTCGAGCATCAGCTGGCTCGAGGATTCCGACGGCTCGGTGTCCGCACCGGTCGAGATGGACTTCTACGGCGGTTTCAAGAACACGTTCAAGGTCTCCGAACTCGAGTTCAACTACGACCTGGGCGTGCTCCAGTACTTCTACCCGGGCGGCTACACGACCACCCGTCCGTACACGACCGAACTCTACGCCGGCATTGGCTATGGCCCCGTGTTCCTGAAGTACTCGCACTCGGTCACGAACCTCTTCGGCATTCCGGACAGCAAGAACAGCTACTACGTGGACCTGACCGCCAACGTGCCGCTGAACTTCTGGGACCTGACCTTCAATGCCCACGTGGGCTACCAGCGTGTGGACGGCAACAGCGATGCCTCGTACACGGACTGGAAGGTGGGCCTGACCAAGGATCTGGGCAAGGGCTTCTCGCTGGCCGTGGCCTATGTGGATACCAACGCCCGCGAGTCGTTCTACACGAGCGCCAACCGTGGCCGCTATCTCGGCAAGGCCGCCGCCTGGGCATCGATCACCAAGACTTTCTAAACCACACCCCTGAGGCATGGCGGCCCGCCTGACCGGGCCGCCCCGAGGAGAAACCCGATGAAACTCATCATTGCAGTCATCAAGCCGTTCAAGCTCGACGAGGTGCGCGAAGCGCTCTCGGACGTAGGCGTGTCCGGCATCACCGTGACCGAGGTCAAGGGCTTTGGCCGGCAGAAAGGCCACACCGAGCTGTATCGCGGCGCGGAATACATCGTCGACTTCCTGCCCAAGGTGAAGATCGAGGTGGCAGTGCCCGACGAGGTGGTGGAGCGTGCCATCGAAGCCGTGGAGAAAGCCGCCCGCACCGGCAAGATCGGCGACGGCAAGATCTTCATCGCGCCGATCGAACAGGTCATCCGCATTCGTACCGGCGAGACCGGCGGCGACGCGCTGTGACACCAGAGAGACAAGAGACAGAGGCAACGGAAATGAAAACCTGGATCAAGCGATTCCTGACGGCCGGCGCGGTGACGCTGGCACTCGGCACAGCCGGCCTTGGCCTGTCCACCCACGCGGTGGCACAGGACAAGCCCGCCGCCGAAGCCTCGGCACCTGCAGCGGCAGCCGCCGCTCCGGCCGCTGCCGCAGCAGCCCCTGCCGCGCCCGCCGCAGCGCCGGCAGCAGAAGCCGCACCGGCCGCTGCCCCCGCACCGGTTCCCAACAAGGGTGACACCGCCTGGCTGCTGGTGGCCACGGCCTTCGTGATCCTGATGACGCTGCCGGGCCTGGCGCTGTTCTACGGCGGCCTGGTCCGCTCGAAGAACATGCTGTCGGTGCTGATGCAGTGCCTGGTGATCTTCTCGGTCGTGGCGCTGCTGTGGGCCATCTACGGCTACAGCTTCGCGTTCACCGAGGGCAACGCATTCTTCGGCGGCGTGGATCGGCTGTTCATGAAGGGCCTGACGCCCGATGCGGTGACGGCCACGTTCAGCAAGGGCGTGGTGATTCCGGAACTGGGCTTCTTCGCCTTCCAGTGCGCCTTTGCCTGCATCACCTGCGGCCTGATCATCGGCGCCTTCGCCGAGCGCGCCAAGTTCTCGGCCGTGCTGGTCTTCGTGGTGCTGTGGTTCACGTTCGCCTACATCCCCATGGCCCACATGGTCTGGTTCTGGCCGGGTCCGGATGCGTACACCGACGCCGCTGCCGCTACGGCTGCCACGGCCAAGTCCGGCTGGCTGTTCCAGAAGGGCGCGCTCGACTACGCAGGCGGCACCGTGGTGCACATCAACGCCGCTGTGGCGGGTCTGGTCGGTGCGTTCATGATGGGCAAGCGTATCGGCTTCGGCCGCGAAGCGATCCGTCCGCACAGCCTGACCTTCACGATGGTGGGTGCGTCGCTGCTGTGGTTCGGCTGGTTTGGCTTTAACGCCGGTTCGGGCCTGGAAGCCAACGGCGGCGCTGCACTGGCCTTCGTCAACACGCTGCTGGCAACTTGCGCAGCAGTGCTGTCGTGGACGTTCGGTGAGTGGATCGGCAAGGGCAAGCCGTCGATGCTGGGCGGTGCCTCGGGTGCGGTGGCTGGCCTGGTGGCCATCACCCCGGCAGCCGGTTTCGTCGGTCCGATGGGTTCGATCGTGATGGGCCTGGTGGCCGGCCTGGTGTGCCTGTGGGGCGTGAGTGGCCTGAAGCGCATGCTGGGTGTGGACGATTCGCTGGACGTGTTCGGCGTGCACGGCGTGGGCGGTATCGTCGGCGCGTTGCTGACCGGCGTGTTCGCAGCCCCGAGCCTGGGCGGCGTGGGCATCTACGACTATGTGGCGAACAAGGTTGCCGACGACTACTCGATCGCCGGTCAACTGTGGATCCAGTTCGAAGGCGTACTGACCACGATCGTGTGGTCCGGCGTGGTGGCCCTGGTGGCCTTCAAGCTGGTGGACATGCTGATTGGCCTGCGCGTGCCGGAGGAGGAAGAGCGCGAAGGCCTGGACATCACCTCGCACGGCGAGACCGCCTACGAAGGCTGATGCCCGACAACAGAGTTGTGCTGGAGAGCTGATTGGGAATCTTCTCTCAGGAGTTTGACCCCGGCCTTGCGCCGGGGTTTTTTTATGCCCATTTTTCCCGAAGCGTCGCAAGGCTGGGTGCATTGCCACGTTACTGGAACGATCCCCTGTCGTTGGCATGGGAGTCGTTCCCGCCTTTGATTTCGGGCAGCGCGATGGCAGTTGCCGGTCTTTACTATCGCCGGATTGGTTTTGACGCTGACGCAGCCACGGATGCGTCGGGGCAGAGAGGGGTTTGATGCCTGGCGGACTCAGAATTTGCAAACGCGATGCGCGCCACCGTTTCGCCATTTCTGAACTAGATTTCCTAAGGCGTCCCAATCGGGACACCAGGCCGTCCCGCCCAGTATCCGGCGCGATAACAACGTCTTTTCCGGATCGACAAATTCTGATGTGAAAGGAGTGCTATCGTGAGCCAGACTTCTTCGGAAGCGCAGTCGTCGCCGTCTACCGAGATGCATCCGCGATTGTGGGTGGCAGGGGACCTCAACGCCTTTTTCGGCCTGTTCACAAACGTGCTGCTGAACGTGCTGGTGTTGTCGAGCCTCGCGTTGTACGTGGTGCAGATGCCGAACGATACGGTCTATGGACGCATCCTTCCGGCGCTCGGCATCGCGTTGCCGCTCGGCAACCTGTTCTATGCCTACCTGGCGTGGCAACTCGCAAAAAAGGAAGGGCGCAACAACGTCACCGCCATGCCTTATGGGCCCAGCGTGCCGCACATGTTCATCGTGGTGTTCGTGGTCATGCTCCCGACGTATCTCGCAACGAAGGATCCGATCCTGGCCTGGAAGCTCGGCCTCGTGTGGGCACTGATCGTCGGCATCATCGTGCTGCTCGGCGCCTTCGTGGGCCCCACCATCCGCAAGTACACGCCGCGCGCCGCCATGCTCGGCACACTGGCCGGTATCTCGATCGCGTTCATCTCGATGCGCCCGGCGTACCAGATGTTCGACGGTGCGTGGATCGGGCTGGTCTGCTTCATGATCATCCTGCTCGCATGGATCGGCAACGTCCGGCTGCCATTCAACATACCGGGTGGGCTGGCTGTCGTGGTGGTGGGCTCGGCGATGGCGTGGATTGCCACGGCACTGGGCTGGAGCGACATGATGCAGCCCACAGCCGTCGGCGAGGCCATGCAGCACTTCTCTCTGTATCTGCCGGTGGTCAGCGGCGATGTCCTGTCGATACCGCTCAAGCAGATTTGGCCGTTGCTGGTCACGGCGATTCCGCTCGGCATCTACAACTTCACAGAAGGCATCAACAACGTCGAATCGGCCAGCGTCGGTGGTGACAACTACAACCTGCGCGCCATCCTGACGGCCGATGGCCTGGGCGCCATCGTGGGCGCCTTCCTCGGCTCCCCCTTCCCTCCAGCGGTCTATATCGGGCATCCGGGCTGGAAAGCGATGGGCGGCCGCATCGGCTACTCGCTTGCCACCGGCATCGGTGTCGGGCTGCTCTGTTTCCTCGGGTTGACCGCATTGCTGCTGTCTGTGATTCCGCTGGTGTCGATCGTGCCCATCCTGCTGTTCATCGGACTCGTGATCGGCGCGCAGGCATTCCAGGCATCGCCCAAGCGCCATGCCCCGGCCATCGTGCTGGCGCTCGTGCCGAACATTGCCGAATGGGCGAAGACGCAGGTCGATGGTGCGCTCGGAGCGAACGGCGTCAACATCGCGGCCATTCCCGAAGCCATCCACAACAACATGGCGAATGCCGGCGTGCTCTACCACGGCATGGAACTGACCGGCGGCGGCGCCGTGCTGGCCGGGCTGATGATCGGCGCCATCGCGGTGTTCGTGATCGACAAGCGCTTCAACTGGGCGGCCGTCTATGCCAGCGCCGCCACCGTTCTCTCATTCTTCGGCTTCATCCACGGTTCGCAACTGGCGATCAACGCATCGCCCAGTGTGTCGTTCGGTTACGGCGTGGCAACGCTGATCTTCGTGGGGCTGGCCTGGCAGCAGCAGCGAAACGGCGAGCGCATCAGCTGGGCACCATCCAATGATGACGAGGAAGAACCCTCACACGTTTGAACAGGAGCAGATCCATCATGGCGAAAACGCTATTCGTGAACGGTACTCTCATGCGCGGCCTGGCGCTGCACGGCAACCTTGCCGGTGCCGAATTCCTGGGTGAGTTCCGCACCAAGCCGGTGTACCGCATTCACTCGATCCACGACATTCATCCTGGCATGTACCGGGTGGAGCAAGGCGGCGTGGCGGTGGCCGGCGAGATGTATTGCATGAGCGATGAAACCTGGGCGCGTGTGGAGGCGGGAGAGCCGCCGCACTTGTATTGCGGCCCGGTGGAGCTTGAGGATGGCCGCGTGGTGGACGGCATCCTCTATCCGCAGAAGGAAATCACGGCGGCGCACACCGATATCTCGGGCTTCGGCGACTGGCGCGCCTACATGGCATCGCGGACGAAGACGATCGAAGCGGAGCCGTACGCGTTGTCCTTCACGCCGGCGACGACCGCGCTGGTCATCATCGACATGCAGCGGGATTTCCTGGAACCCGGCGGATTCGGTGAGATGCTTGGCAACGACGTGTCGCTGCTGCGTGGCGCGATTGCCCCGTGCAAGGCGTTGCTGGAAGCTGCCCGCGCGCGGGGAATGCTGGTGGTGCACACGCGGGAAGGCCACAGCCCTGACCTGGGCGACTGTCCGCCGACCAAGCTGGCGCGCGGACAATTGCAGACAGGCATCGGCGATGTCGGCCCGATGGGCCGTATCCTGGTCCGCGGGCAGGCTGGACACGACATCATTCCCGAGCTGTATCCCATCGCGGGCGAGCCGGTGATCGACAAGCCGGGCAAGGGCGCCTTCTACGCGACCGATTTCGAAGCTCGGTTGCGCAATCGCGGCATCAAGACGCTGATCGTGTGCGGCGTGACCACCGAGGTGTGCGTCAATACGACGGTGCGCGAAGCCAATGACCGGGGCTTCGAATGCCTCGTGGTGTCCGATGCCACCGGATCGTATTTTCCGGAGTTCCAACGCATGGGCCTTGAGATGATCAAGGCACAAGGAGGCATCTTTGGCTGGGTAGCGTCATCCGCCGCCGTCGTGGCCGCGCTGGAGGGGAGGCCGGCATGAGCACCACGACCTGCCAGTATTTCCCGAATCTGTATCGCGATTCCGTGGCGTTGATGCAGTTGTCCGCGCGGCTCGGCAAGTTGCCGGGCGTGGCGACGGCATCGGCGCAAATGGCGACTCGCGCCAATCTCGAACAGATGGCCGGCGCGGGCTTGCTCGATGCGGTGCCCGAGCCACGCCCGAACGACATCCTGCTCGTGCTGCGCGGCGATGCCGCTGCATTGGAAGGCGCGTTGGAACAGGCCGCCGCACTGCTCGACGAGAAAGCCGCATCTGGTTCGTCCGAGGACACGCAACGCGAGCCGCTGCGCAGCGTGCAGATGGCGCACGACGCCAGCGACGGACACGCGAATCTCGTGCTGATCTCTACGCCGGGCGACTACGCCGCTGCGGAAGCCATGAAGGCGCTGCGACTCGGCATGAATGTCATGCTGTTTTCGGACAACGTCAGCGTGGCGTCCGAGATCGCGCTGAAGCGCTACGCACAGTCCCGCAACTTGCTCGTCATGGGACCTGACTGTGGTACCGCCATCATCGACGGCTTGCCGCTGGCCTTTGCCAACGTGGTGGCGCGGGGCGATATCGGCGTCATTGCCGCATCGGGCACGGGACTGCAACAGGTGACCTGCCTGATCGATCAGTACGGTTGCGGTATCACGCATGCCATCGGCACGGGCGGACATGACCTGTCCGAAGCAGTGGGCGGCATCACCATGCTGACTGCGTTGCAGCAACTCGCGGAAGACCCTGCGACACGCGTCATCGTGCTGATTTCCAAACCGCCAGCCGCAACGGTGGCCGACAAGGTGCTGGCCGCCGCGCGCGAGACTGGCAAGCCGGTGGTGGTGTGCTTCCTCGGTGCCAATCCGGATACGCTGCGCGCGGCCGGCGTGGTGCCGGCCAGCACGCTGGAGGAAGCCGCGCAGCGAGCCACCGAGCTATCTACCGGGAAGCCATCGCGGCAGGATGATGGCGCAGAAGCATTGCAGGAACGCGCTGCCGCACTGGCCGCGCGGTTGAAGCCGGAGCAGACGATGCTGCGCGGCCTCTACTGCGGCGGTACGTTCTGCTATGAAGCGTTGCTGATGCTGCAGGACGTTCTGCCAGACCTTCGATCGAACACGCCTACCGGCAAGGTCGCGCGGGTCGAAGACCTGTGGAACAGCGTCGGCAACACGATTCTCGATCTTGGTGACGACGATTTCACGCGCGGTCGGCCACACCCGATGATCGATCCCGGATTGCGCAACGAACGGATCGTGACCGAGGCGGCGGTCCCCGGCGTTGGCATCATCCTGCTCGATTTCGTGCTGGGTTATGGCGCGCATGAAGACCCGGCGGGAGACATCGTGCCGTCGATCCAGGCGGCGCGCGAAGCAGCCGCCGCCGCGGGTCATGAAGTGCTCTTCATCGGCCACGTCTGTGGCACGCGCAACGATCCGCAACAACTGGACGCACAGCGCGCCACGCTGGTGGGCGCCGGTGTGGAATTGGCAGAGAGCAATGCGCAGGCGATCCGGCTGTGCCGCGCAGTACTGGAGGCTGGCAAGGCTTCCAAGGCAACGGACAAGGGAGCCCAGGCATGACACCGTTGATCAAGCAGAAACCCGTGGTCATCAACGTCGGCCTGGCAGCCTTTGCCGACAACCTGCGCCAATGCGGCGGCGAAGTACAGACACTGCAATGGCAGCCGCCTGCCGAAGGCGATGTGACCGCTGGCTGGGCCCTGGCGCAACTGCTGGCCCATCCCCGCGTCGAGGAAGCCAACCGGATCGCCTATTCCCGCTACCTTGCCGCGCAGCCTGTGCTGAGCGGCGTGTCGACTGCCGCGCAGGTGCTCCCCGGCATGACGAAAAAGCGCATCCTGCATTCCGGCCCGCCGATCGAATGGGCGCGCATGTGCGGACCGCAGCAGGGCGCGGTGCTAGGCGCGATCCTGTTCGAAGGTTGGGCGCCGTCGCTGGAGGATGCGCGCAAGCTGGTGGAAGCGGGCGAGGTCGAGTTGTCGCCGTGCCATCACCATGGTGCGGTCGGGCCGATGGCCGGCATCATCAGCCCGTCGATGCCGGTCTGGATCGTGCGGAATGCGGCCGGGGAGAACGTGGCCTACTGCAACCTGAACGAGGGCCTGGGCAAGGTGCTGCGATTCGGCGCCAACAGCGAGGAAGTGGTCCAGCGGCTGCGCTGGATGGCGCAGACGCTGGGGCCGACACTCGCCACGCTGGTCGAGGAGATTGGCGGCATCGAACTGAAGCCGTTGATGGCGCAGGCGCTGCATATGGGCGATGAAGTCCACAACCGCAATGCGGCGGCCAGCGCGCTGCTGTTCCGCAAGCTGACCGTGGCGGCGCTCGCATCCACCCGGCTCGATGCGCGGGCGGTGTCCGAGTCACTGGCGTTCATCGCCAGCAACGACCATTTCTTCCTGAACCTGTCGATGGCAGCCTGCAAGGTCATGCTCGACGCCGCGCACGGCGTACCGCATGCGTCGATGGTGACCGTCATGGCGCGCAATGGCGTCGACTTCGGTATCCGGCTGTCCGGACTTGATCAATGGTTCGTGGCACCTGCCGCGATCATCGACGGGTTGTTCTTTCCCGGCTTCGGCACGGAAGATGCCGCACGGGATCTGGGCGACAGTGCCATCACGGAGACGGCTGGGGTAGGCGGCTTCGCCATGGCGGCGTCCCCGGCCATCGTGCAGTTCATTGGCGGCACGCCGCGCGATGCGGTGGCCAACACGCGCCGCATGCTCCATATCACGCTGGGACAGAACGGCGCGTTCACGCTGCCGGCGCTTGATTTCACCGGCACGCCGGCGGGCATCGATGCCCGGCGCGTGCTCGATACCGGCATCCAGCCCGTCATCAATACGGGTATCGCACACAAGGATGCAGGGGTCGGCCAGATCGGCGCGGGGATCACGCATGCGCCACTGGCGTGCTTCAGCCAGGCAATCGAGGCTCTGGCAGCCACGCTGCCGGCCCCCCAGTAAGGAGTCGAGCATGCATAACGTTGCGGACAAGGACGCGCCCATCGCGGTGATTGCGGTCGGCGGCAATGCACTGGCCCCCGAGGGCGGCGGCACGAGCCTGCACGACCAGGCGCGCGCGGCGGCCGACGCGGCCAGCCATATCGTCGATGTGGCGGAGCAGGGCTGGCGCATCGTGCTGACGCATGGCAACGGGCCGCAGGTGGGCTACATCCTGCGCCGGTCGGAACTGGCGATGGGGGAGGTGCCCCCGGTGCCCATGGACTATGCCACCGCCGATACGCAGGGCGCGATCGGCGACATGTTCCAGCGCAGCCTCTACAACACCTTGCACCGCCGGGGGGTTTCCACGCGCGTGGTGACGGTGGTGACCCAGGTGGTGGTCGATGAACATGACCCGGCCTTCCTGAACCCGACCAAGCCAATCGGATCGGTCATGGACGAGGCCACGGCGCGCCAGCGGGCACAGGCCAATGGCTGGAGCATCATGGAGGAAGCCGGTCGCGGCTGGCGCCGGTGCGTGGCGTCGCCACAGCCCAAAACCGTGGTGGAAACGGACACGATCCAGACGTTGCTGGCGCAGAACCACATCGTCATCGCCTGCGGCGGCGGCGGGATTCCGGTCACGATGGCCGAGGACGGCACGCTATGCAATCGCGAGGCGGTGATCGACAAGGACCTGGCGTCCGCGCTGCTGGCACGCCAGTTGGGGGCGCAGCGCCTGCTGATCGTCACGGCGGTGCCCAAGGTGGCGATCAATTTCGGCAAGCCCGAACAGCGCTGGCTGGATCAGCTGACTGTGGCGGAGGCCGAGCGGTACATGCAGGAGGGGCATTTCGGCAAGGGATCGATGGGGCCGAAGATCGAGGCAGTGCTCGACTATGTGCGCGCCAACCCGCAGGGGGAGGGGATCGTGACCGACATTTCCAACATGGGCGCCGCACTGGCTGGCGCTGGCGGCACGCGAATCAGCGGCTGAATGGGCGTGGATGCAGTATTCGCAGAGTGCTTAAATCGGATCTTAAAAAGTCTCAATTGTCTTTAGGTGAGCGCGGGCATAGAGTGCCAGTGAGGCAGTTTCCTCCACCTGCAGAACGCTCCCCGTATCTGTCAGGCCATTTGAAAGCGCGGCGCCAGCCGCGCTTTTTTTTGTCCGCTTTTTCCCCTGCCCCTGGCGGGCGAGCCGCCTGCTGCAGGCGGCTCGCCCGCCGCCGCGGGGTTTGAAATAGGCGGATCGGCCCAATATCTTCCTCCCTCAAGCTGGCTCCGCATAAGGTTATTTGTTGTGGGCCAGCAGCCCCTTGGCCGTTCCCTTACAATCGGGGCGGACAATAAAGCTGAAAATTTAGGATGGATATGGTCCCGCACCTCATCACCGCGCTGAACGGTCCACTGCTCGAGCTGGAAAAGAAGATCCTGGACGCCACACCGTCCATCGAGCGCTGGTTCAGGCTGGAATGGCAGGAACATACCCCGCCGTTCTATTGTTCCGTCGATCTGCGCAATGCCGGCTTCAAGCTGGCCCCGGTGGACACGAACCTGTTCCCGGGCGGTTTCAACAACCTGGCGCCCGAAATGCTGCCGCTGGCCGTGCAGGCCGCCATGGCCGCGATCGAGAAGATCTGCCCGGATGCCAAGAACCTGCTGCTGATCCCCGAACGCCACACTCGCAACATGTTCTACCTGCAGAACGTGGCGCGACTGTCGCTGATCATGCGCCAGGCCGGCCTCAACGTGCGCCTGGGTTCGCTGTCAGAGGAAATCACCGAGCCCACCCCGATCGAACTGCCCGACGGCCAGACACTGGTCGTGGAGCCGTTGGCGCGCCTGGGTTCGAAGGGCCGCCGCCTGGGGCTCAAGGACTTCGATCCCTGCTCGATCCTGCTGAATAACGACCTCTCGGCCGGCATCCCGCCGATCCTGGAGAATATCAACGAGCAATACCTGCTACCGCCGCTGCATGCGGGCTGGTCCACGCGCCGCAAGAGCAGCCACTTCGCAGCCTATGACGAGGTGGCCAAGAAGTTCGCCAAGCTGATCGACGTCGATCCGTGGATGGTGAACCCTTACTTTGCCCGCGCCACTGGCGTGAACTTCCATGAGCGCATCGGCGAGGAAGAACTGGCCGATTCCGTGGAAGGCGTGCTCAAGAAGATTGCCAAGAAGTACCGCGAATACGGCATCAAGGAGACCCCCTACGTGGTGGTCAAGGCCGATGCGGGCACCTACGGCATGGGCATCATGACCGTGCGCGATCCGTCCGAGATCAAGGGCCTGAACCGCAAGGAACGCAACAAGATGAGCGTGGTGAAGGAGGGGCTGGAAGTCTCCGACGTCATCATCCAGGAAGGCGTTCACACGTTCGAGAAGGTCAACGAGGCCGTGGCGGAACCCGTGGTCTACATGATCGACCGTTACGTGGTGGGTGGCTTCTATCGCGTGCACACGGGCCGGGGCAACGACGAGAACCTGAATGCGCCGGGCATGCATTTCGTGCCGCTGGCGTTTGCGCCGAACGGCATTCCGGACAGCCACGCCAAGCCGGGCGCGGCCGTGCCGAACCGTTTCTATATGTACGGCGTGGTGGCGCGGCTGGCATTGCTGGCCGCTTCGGTGGAACTCGAGAAGACCGACCCGAATCCGATCCTTTGATGCGCGGCGCGGTCTCCGCGGGCCGCCCGCCTCCCTGTCCGCCCCCGGTCCGGCTCGGCTGAGCCGGACGTTCATTTCCTGACGCGAACGCGACACCCCATCATGCGCATCCTCTTCATTACCGATCCGCTGGAATCCTTCAAGACTTACAAGGATTCGACCTACGCCATGATGAAGGAGGCCGCGGCGCGCGGCCACGAACTGGCGTTCTGCCTGCAGTCGCAACTCTCGCTGTCGGCAGGCGTGGTCGAGGCCGTGACGCGTCCGCTGGACCTGACCGACGACGCGCACGACTGGTTCCGCCTGGGCGATGCCGCCCTGACGCCCCTGGCCACGTTCGACGCCGTGCTGATGCGCAAGGACCCGCCGTTCGACATGGAATACGTGACCAGCACCTGGCTGCTGGAACTGGCCGAGAAGCAGGGCGCGCGCGTGTTCAACAAGCCGCAGGCGATCCGCGACCATTCCGAGAAGCTGGCGATCGGCCAGTTTCCGCAGTTCATCACGCCGACGCTGGTCACGCGCGATGCCGACCGGATTCGCGCCTTCCACGCCGAGCATCAGGACATCATCGTCAAACCGCTCGATGGGATGGGCGGCATGGGCATCTTCCGGGTGGGCCCGGACGCGCTGAACCTGGGTGCCATCGTCGAGACGCTGGGCGACAACGGGGCGCGGACGCTGATGATCCAGCGCTACATCCCCGAGATCAAGGCGGGCGACAAGCGCATCCTGCTGATCGGCGGCAAGCCAGTGCCGTATTCGCTGGCTCGTATTCCGCAGGGCAGCGAGATCCGGGGCAACCTGGCCGCAGGCGGCCTGGGCCGTGCGCAGGAACTGAGCGCGCGTGACCTGGAGATTGCCGAAACCCTGGCGCCGGGCCTGTGGAAGCAGGGCTTGCTGCTGGTGGGACTGGATGTGATCGGCGACTACCTCACCGAAGTCAATGTGACGAGTCCAACGTGTTTCCAGGAAATCGCGCAGCAGACCGGTTTCAATGTGGCGGGGATGTTCGTGGATGCGCTGGAAGCCGCGGTGGCAGCCGAGCGGCGCTGAGTTATCCACGAAATTTGGCAATCCGATGCGGAAGTGCCACAGTGGGGATCTCAGCCATAAAGACGGGAAGGGGCCGTAAGGCTGCCTGCTACAATTCGCAGCAGTCCAACGGATTCACATCATGGCCGGAATTCTGATCATCGCGCATGCGCCGCTAGCCTCGGCGCTGCGCGATTGTGCTGCCCACGTGTACTGCGGCCAGCCACCCCGGCTCGCAGCCATCGACGTGGCCGCCGACGCCGACCCGGCAGCCGTGCTGGCCGAGGCGCGCCGCGGCCTGGAAGCCGTCTGCGAAGAAAACGGCGCGCTGGTGTTGACCGACATCTTCGGTGCCACGCCCGCCAACATCGCCGCCAAGCTGGCCGAGTCAGGCCGGGTCAAGGTATTGGCAGGCGTGAATCTGCCGATGCTCGTGCGCGCGATCTGCTATCGCACCGAAAAACTCGACCAGCTGGCCACCAAGGCCCTCGCCGGTGGCGCCCAGGGGGTGCTGCAGGTGGGTACCACCTCAGTCCAGAACCAAACCGCAAATCATCCCGACAAATATGCTGCAGAGGGACACAACCATCATCAATAAGCTCGGGCTGCATGCCCGTGCGTCCGCCAAGCTGACACAGCTCGCCGGAAAGTTTACAAGCCAGGTCAAAATGTCGCGAAACGGTCGCCAGGTTGACGCCAAGAGCATCATGGGCGTCATGATGCTGGCCGCCGGCATCGGCTCGACGGTTTCTATCGAGACCGATGGCCCCGACGAGCAGGAAGCGATGGATGCGCTGCTGGCGCTGATCGCCAACCGGTTCGGCGAGGGCGAGTGAGTGTCGCCACAATAAAAATTTCTTAAACGTTCCTGACGGAGCGGGTCATGCCCTTTGCCTTGCACGGCATTCCGGTTTCGCGTGGGGTCGCCATCGGGCGCGCCCACATCCTGGCGCCCGCGGCGCTCGATGTTTCGCATTACCTGGTCGATGAGGATCGGCTCGATGCGGAAGTAGAGCGATTGCGCGCGGCGCGTGCCGCCGTGCGCGCCGAGCTTGTCACGTTGAAGCGCGACCTGCCGCGCGATGCGCCCGAGGAGATGGGCGCGTTCCTGGATGTCCACGCGATGATCCTCGACGACGAGGCCCTGTCGCGCGAACCCGAACAGTTGATCCTGACTCGCCGCTACAACGCGGAGTGGGCGCTGACCACGCGGCTCGAAGAGCTGATGCGCCAGTTCGACGAAATCGAGGACGAATACCTGCGCGAGCGCAAGGCCGACATCCAGCAGGTGGTGGAGCGGATCCTGAAGGTGCTGGCCGGCGCGCCGGTGCTGGCCCCGGCGCCTGTACCGGCGCTGGCGCCCGATGGCGAGGCGGCACCGGGCGTGATCGTCGTGGCCCACGATATCGGCCCCGCCGACATGCTCCAGTTCAAGCACACGATGTTCCACGGCTTCGTGACCGACCTGGGCGGGCGCACCTCGCACACGGCCATCGTCGCGCGGAGCCTGGATATCCCGGCCGCTGTCGGCGTCAAGAGCGCCAGCGAGCTGATCCGGCAGGACGACTGGGTGATCATCGACGGCGATGCCGGCCTGGTGATCGTGGATCCGTCGGCCATCATCCTCGAGGAATACCGCCACCGCCAGAGCGAACGCGCGCTGGAGAAGAAGCGGCTGCAGCGCCTGCGCCATATGCCGGCGGTGACGCTGGACGGGCTGGAAATCGAACTGCTGGCCAATATCGAACTGGCGGAGGACGCCGGCGCAGCGCTGTCCGCCGGTGCCGTGGGCGTGGGTCTGTTCCGTTCCGAATTCCTGTTCATGAACCGGCGCAGCGAGATGCCGGACGAGGAAGAGCAGTTCCTGGCCTATCGCAACGCCGTGGAGGCGATGCACGGCTTGCCGGTGACGATCCGCACCATCGACGTGGGCGCCGACAAGCCGCTGGACGGACTGAGCGATGATTTCGAGACGGCACTGAACCCGGCTCTGGGACTGCGCGCCATCCGCTGGTCGCTGTCGGAGCCCGGGATGTTCCTGACGCAGTTGCGCGCGCTGCTGCGGGCGTCGGCCTTCGGACCGGTTCGCCTGCTGATTCCGATGCTGGCCCATGCCAGTGAGATCGATCAGACCCTGGACCTGATTGCGCAGGCCAAGCGCCAGTTGGACCAGCGCGGCCTGCCGTACGACCCTGGCATCAAGATCGGCGCCATGATCGAGATTCCGGCCGCCGTGCTGATGCTGCCGCTGTTCCTCAAGCGCATGGATTTCCTGTCGATCGGCACAAACGACCTGATCCAGTACACGCTTGCCATTGATCGCGCCGACAACGCCGTGGCGCATCTCTATGACCCGCTGCATCCGGCCGTGCTGCAACTGATCGCCCGCACCATCCGCGAAGCCAACCACGCCGGCGTGCCTGTGGCGGTCTGCGGCGAAATGGCAGGAGACCCTGTCATGACGCGACTGCTGCTGGGCATGGGCCTGCGCGAGTTCTCGATGCACCCGGCGCAATTGCTCCGCGTGAAGCAAGAGATCATCCACGCCGACTGCGAGCGCCTGTGCAAGGTCGTGGATCAGATCCTGAACTGCTACGAACCCGACGAACTGGCCAGCGCCCTGAAGCAGCTGGCAGCGTGAAGGCGGCCGAGCCAACCAACCCTTCCTTGTGAAGGGTTTTTTTACGTTGGCGTTTTACCGATTGCGCCACTTTTCATCAGTGAAAGTGCGGCAATCGATCCTTGAAATTGTCCAGGCAATGCGTCGCGTGCACGGCAGTTCTCATTCGTTTAATGGGAATTGTTATCATTTTGGTTCTCTGTTATTCTGCCTCTCATCGCGTTCGGCATGCCGGTGCCGACGCTGCTCCGCAGGAGGCTTTTGTGTACGTTTGCATTTGCAACCAGGTTACCGACCGTGAGATTCACGGCGCTGTGCATCTTGGCGTGACCACGATGGACGAGCTTGCCGAAACGCTTGGCGTAGGAACCTGCTGTGGCCGTTGCCGCGATTGCGCGAAGCAAGTGCTGTGCGAAGGCGTGGCCGCCGTACAGGATATGAAGGTCTCCAGCCTCTCGGCCATCAAGGTCGTGGAAATTTCCGTTTGTTCGACTGCTTCGTCACATGCCATAATCGAGGCTCGTGACCCGGCAGTTGCGAACGATCAGCGCACGGCGCTGGTTGCCTGAAGCCTTTTTGGCTGAGTTAGCTCACTTAGCACAGCGAGACTGTTCACAGAACAAAGCGTGAATTGAGAAGCGCGCCCACGGAGGATATCCGCGGCGCGCTTTGTTGCTTGCGTGTTTTGTCGTGCTGGCCTTCGTGGAAGCCGGGTTCATTGTTGTCTGCAATCCAACAGGAGCCCCCATGAAAGGTGACAAGAAGGTCATCCAGCATCTGAACGCCCAGCTCAAGAACGAGCTGACCGCGATCAACCAGTATTTCCTCCACGCACGTATCTATCGCCACTGGGGCCTGAAGAAGCTCGGTGATGTCGAGTACAAGGAATCGATCGGCGAAATGAAGCACGCCGACCGCCTGATCGACCGCATCCTGATGCTCGACGGCCTGCCGAACCTGCAGGACCTGCACAAGGTGATGATCGGCGAAGACACGCCCGAGATCCTCAAGTGCGATCTGAAGCTCGAGCAGACTGCGCACGGCACGGTCAAGGAAGGTATTGCGTATTGCGAGTCGGTCGGTGACTACGTCAGCCGCGAACTCCTGGTCGATATCCTCACGGACACCGAGGAACATATCGAATACCTGGAAACGCAACTGGACCTGATCGACAAGGTTGGACTGCAGAACTACCTGCAGTCCCAGATGGAGCCGGGCGCGCAATAAGCGCGCCGGTCCACGGCCGGCCGCCTTCGGAAACGGGGTGGCGGGTTAGGCGCGTGGCGCAGGATGGCGCCGCGCCCGAGTGTGAAGCGGTGCAATAACCTTTCTCATTCGGATTCTTGTCTTCATCCAGTCGTTCGTCTTCTGCGACGCATCGCGCCAGTCACGGCGACCCAACGGGGAGGGGGCTCCACCGACGGGTCGCCGGCAGCACCGGCGCCGACCCTCTCAAATCCCCTCGGTTTTTCCGCTACAGACCTCGCAGCCCGGGGTGCGAGCCAGCCGCATCGTGGTCCATTCCATCGACAGTGCATTGACCATCAGCAGCCGTCCCGAGAGGGTCTGACCGACGCCGGTCAGCAGCTTCAAAGCCTCGGCGGCCTGGACCGTACCGACCATGCCGACCAGCGGCGCGAAGACGCCCATCGTGGCGCACGCGGCTTCGGGAGCGGGTTCCGATGGCGGGAACAGGCAGGCGTAGCAGGGCGCGTCGGGCTGGCGGAGGTCGTACACACTGACCTGGCCGTCGAACCGCAACGCGGCGCCGGACACCAGCGGTTTTCGATGTGTCAGGCAGGCGCGGTTCACAGCCTGTCGCGTTGCAAAATTGTCACAGCAGTCCAGCACGACATCGGCCTGCGCCACAAGGGCGTCCAGTTCGGCATCGCCCACGCGTTGCGGCACCAGGCGGATGTCGATATCGGGATTGATCCGCAGCAGGCCCTCACGCGCTGACTCTACCTTGGGGCGGCCGACGTTGGCCGTGGTGTGCAGGATCTGGCGCTGGAGGTTGGTCAGGTCCACCTCGTCATCATCGACGATGGTGATCCGTCCCACGCCAGCCGAGGCCAGGAAGGGTAGTGCCGCAGCGCCCAGGCCTCCCGCGCCGATGACCAGCGCGTGGCCGGCCAGCAGCCGTTGCTGGCCTTCGATGCCCAGTTCGTCCAGCAGGATGTGGCGCGAGTAGCGCAGCAACTGATCGTCATTCATGGCTCGATACCAATGAAAACGGCCCGACGGTGCGATACCGTGGGCCGTGAATATGGGCGAAAACGCGCCGCCGCAGCCGCGCGCCTTCTGCTTACTTCTTGCCGGTAGGCGTGCCCAGCGGCTGGCCGATCGGCGCGCTGGCAGGCGGCTGGCTGGCCGGTGCCGCAGGCTTGGCGGGCGCCGGCTTGGCAGCGGGCTTCGCGGCCTTGCCGTCCTGCTTTTCTTCCTTGGTGTCCGGCTTGCCGGCGGTGCCAGTGGCTTCCAAGCGTGACTTCGAGCGTTGCACGGGCTTGCCGTCGAGCTGCGCGATGGCCTGCTGCAACATGAAGTCCTCCGGCGAGCCGAACTCCACCGGCTTCTTCTTGCGTTCCTTTTCGCGCTCTTCAGCCGTCTTCTTCGAGTTTTCTTCTTCCAGGCGACGCAGTTCGTCCACGCGGCGACGCTCGCGTTCGTTCATTTCCGGCTCTTCCGATTCCTGCTTGTTGTGCAGGTGGCGCTCGGTGTCGATCTCGCGCGTGATCAGTGCGTCATCCGGATCGCCTTCGGGATTCTGGTCGACCGGGATGTCAGGACGGATGCCCTTGGCCTGGATCGACTTGCCCGACGGCGTGTAGTAGTACGCGATCGTCAGCTTGATGCCGGTGTCGTTGGTCAGCGGACGCACGGTCTGGACCGAGCCCTTGCCGAACGTGGTCTTGCCCATGATCAGCGCGCGCTTGTGATCCTGCAGCGCGCCGGCCACGATTTCCGAAGCCGATGCCGAGTAGGCGTTGGTCAGCACCACCATCGGCAGCTTCTTGAACTGCGGCGGCAGATCCTTGAGCGGATCATCCTCGAGCGACGAGAGGCGATAGTTGTTGAACGTTGCCTTGTAGACGCGCTTGGCGTCGGGCACCTGGCCGTTGGTGGACACCACCGTGGAATCGTCGGGCAGGAACGCCGCGGCCACGCCGACCGCGCCCTGCAGCACGCCGCCACCGTTATTGCGCAGGTCCAGGATGATGCCCTTCAGGTTCGGGTTCTTCTCCGCCATTTCCTTGAGGCGGCGGCCCAGGTCGGCCACGGTGCGCTCCTGGAAGCTCGTCAGGCGTACCCAGCCGATGGTGTTGTTGTCGAGCATCTTGGTCTTGACCGACTGCACGCGGATCTCGGCGCGCGTGATCGAGACCGGGAACGTGCGTTCCTCGCTCTTGCGATAGATGGTCAGCGTAACCTTGGTGCCCGGCTCGCCCCGCATGCGCTTGACCGCTTGCTCCAGCGGCAGGCCGCGCACCGGCTTGTCGTCGATACGGGTAATCAGGTCGCCCGGCTGGATGCCAGCGCGGAAGGCCGGCGTGTCCTCGATCGGGTTGATGACCTTGACCAGGCCCTCTTCCTGCGAAATCTCGATACCGAGGCCGGCAAAGCGGCCGCGCGTGCCTTCCTGCAGTTCCTTGAAATCCTTCTCGTCGAGATAGGCCGAATGCGGATCGAGGCTGGCGACCATGCCCTTGATGGCTTCGGTCAGCAGCTTCTTGTCGTCCACGGGCTCCACATATTCGCGTTTGATTTGCCCGAAGATGTCGGACATCAGCCGCAACTGGTCGAGTGGCAGTGGCCCGGAGGAATTCTGGGCCGTGGCCGAGATTTGCAGCGTGGCCAGCACGCCGGCAACGACGCCGACCGAGACGAGGCTAATGTTCTTGAGCGTCTTACGCATGAGGGCAGCCTGAACGTGTGAGGATTTTTGCAAGGTGAAATCCAGCCGAAGGCGGAGGGCGACCGGCGCGGATTTGACCGACAGTATAAGAGCGTGCGCAGAAAAAGGCCTGCGGGCCACCAGACCACGGTGGGGGTGGCCACACAACGGGTGCAGCGCCTACCCGGACGCAGTCCGGGCCGGCGCTGCGGCGCACCGGTTGTCAGCGGGCCTTGCCCTGGTTGGCCACGGCGGCCAGCGACGCGGCGATGGCCGCCTGGTCACCCAGGTAGTAATGGCGCAGGGGGCGCAGGTCGGCGTCCAGCTCGTACACGAGCGGGGTACCGTTGGGAATATTGAGGCCGACGATGTCGTCATCCGAAATCTGATCGAGGTATTTCACCAGCGCGCGGATGCTGTTGCCATGGGCGGCAATCACCACGCGCTTGCCCGCTTTGATGTCCGGAGCGATGGATTCGTTCCACAACGGCATCACGCGGGCCACGGTGTCCTTCAGGCATTCCGTCAGCGGGATCTGCTCGCGCGGCACATTGGCATAGCGGGGATCGTCGAACGAGGCGCGCTCGTCGGTCGGCTCCAGCGCAGGCGGCGGGGTGTCGTAGCTGCGGCGCCACACCAGCACCTGGTCGTCGCCGTATTGCTTGGCGGTTTCCGCCTTGTTGAGTCCGGACAGGGCGCCGTAGTGGCGCTCGTTCAGGCGCCATTCATTGCGCACCGGAATCCACATCTGGTCCATTTCGTCCTGGACGTGCCACAGCGTGCGGATGGCGCGCTTGAGCACCGACGTATAGGCCACATCGAAGCCGAAACCGGCTTCCTTGAGGAGTTGGCCGCCCTGCTTGGCCTGGGCCACGCCGGTATCGGTCAGGTCGACGTCGACCCAGCCGGTAAAGCGGTTTTCGAGGTTCCACGTGGATTCGCCGTGGCGGATGAGGACGAGCTTGTACATTGCAGCTTCCAGGGTAGTAGGTAACCTGTGGCGCCATCGAGGCTATCGAGGCTCTGGGCCGGCGGGTCGGCGCGGGTGCGCGAAACACGACCTGCAAATATCGGCGCTGGCGCGAAACCGCGTATTTTATAATGCCGCCGACCCAACCCAACGGAATGCCAACGTGAATTTCTTCGCCGATTACAACAACCTGGCCCTGATCGCGATCGCCGTGGTCTCGGGCGGCCTGCTGGCCTGGCCGCAAATCAAGGCCGGTACGGGCGGCAAGCGTCTGAATACGGCTGCCGCGACGCAGCTGATCAACCGTCGCAATGCGGTGGTCGTGGATATCCGCGACGCCGCCGATTTTGCCAAGGGTCACCTGCCCCAGGCCAAGAGCGCGCCACTTGCCGACCTGCCTGGCCGCGCTGCCGGCCTTGCAAAGGACAAGGCGGTCCCCATCATCGTGGTGTGCCAGACGGGCCAGCGCTCGAGCAAGGCCCAAGCAGCGTTGAAGGAAGCCGGTTACAGTGAGGTCTACGCGCTGGAGGGCGGCCTGGCTGCCTGGCAGCAGGCCGGCCTGCCGGTCGTCAAGTAAGCACGAAAGCAAAGCCCCATTTTCGAACGCAGTCGCGGCGCGGTATTGCCCGGGGTGCCCTGGGTGGTCCGCGCCGTTGTTTTTTTAGTCAAAGGAGAACCCGCATGGCCCGCGTCGTCATGTACAGCACGGTTGTGTGCCCGTATTGCCAGATGGCCGAGCGCCTGCTCAAGCAGCGTGGCGTGCAAGAGATCGAGAAAGTGCTGATCGACCGTGAACCCGGCCGCCGCGAGGAAATGATGACCCGCACCGGCCGGCGCACCGTACCGCAGATCTACATCGACGATACCCATGTGGGCGGCTTCGACGACCTGTCGGCGCTCGACCGCCAGGGCGGACTCGTGCCCCTGCTCGCGGCCTGAGGTTGCTCCGACCCATGCGGCATGCCGTGCGGCGGCAAATCAATAGACGATTCTGATTCTGCCGCCGTACGGTGAATTCGACATCGGCGTCATGTACCATATGCGCTTTCCAACCGCCGGCCGGCGGATCTAGACCGCCGGCAGCGCATGGCGCAGCGCGCCCAAACCGATCCATCCGGAAGCCTTTCATGAGCGACCAGCAACAAGCTACCCAGCAGGACGACCAGCCCTTCTTCAACATCCAGCGCGTGTACCTGAAGGACATGTCGCTCGAGCAGCCGAACTCGCCGGGCATCTTCCTCGAATCGGAAGCGCCGTCCGTCGAGGTGCAGGTCAATGTGGGTGCCGCCCAGCTGCAGGAAGGCATTTTCGAAGTCGTGGTGACCGGCACCGTGACGACCAAGGTGCAGGACAAGGTTGCCTTCCTCGTGGAAGCACACCAGGCCGGTATCTTCGATATCCGCAACGTGCCCGCCGAGCAGCTCGACCCGCTGCTGGGCATCGCCTGCCCGACCATCCTGTACCCGTACCTGCGCGGCAACATCGCCGACGTGATCACGCGTGCCGGCTTCCAGGCCATCCACCTGTCGGAAATCAACTTCCAGGCGCTGTACGAGCAACGTCTGCAAGCCGCGATGGAAGAAGCACAAGGCCAGGGCGCAGAGTCGGGCATCGTGCTGCCGGACGGCAGCCAGGCTCGCCACTGATTGCGTCACTGATCAGGCGCGTGATCCGAATCGCATTCGGATTTCGGCAAACGGGGCTTCGGCCCCGTTTTGCTTTGTCGGGCGCTGATCGATCCGTTGGCGTCCATACTGTCGCCATGACACTGCTCACCGCCAATCTCGCGGAACAGCCATGAAAATCACGATACTCGGTGCAGGCGCCTGGGGCACCGCGCTGGCCAGCCACGCCGCTGCCGATACCCGCCACGATGTGGTGCTCTGGGGCCGCGACGCGGACCAGTTGGCCGCTATCTTCGCCACCGGCATCAACGCGGCCTACCTGCCAGGCGTACCACTGTCCGGACGTCTTGCTTACGATCCCGATTTCGACCGCGCCGTAGACCATGCGGTGTCGGATGCCAATGGCCTGTTGATCGTCGCCACGCCCGTGTCGGGCCTGCGCGAGATGACGCGGCGACTGGCTGCGCGTCGCAAGGGGCCGTTGGCCATGCTCTGGCTCTGCAAGGGGTTTGAAGCGGAGACACACGCGTTGCCGCACCAGATGGTCCGCGAGGAACTGGACGCGCTTGGCGTGGCACCCGGCGAGATCGAGTACGGCGTGCTGACCGGTCCGAGCTTTGCCCGCGAAGTGGCACAGGGCCTGCCGTGCGCGCTGACCGTGGCAGGCACGACGCACGCGCTGACCGATCGCGCGCAGGCGGCCTTCCACCATCACGCGATGCGGATCTATGGCAGCGATGACCTGACGGGCGTCGAGGTCGGCGGCGCGGTCAAGAACGTGCTGGCGATTGCCACGGGCGCGAGCGATGGTTTGGGTCTTGGGCTCAACGCACGCGCGGCGCTGGTGACGCGTGGACTTGCCGAGATGACGCGCCTCGGGCTGGCGCTCGGTGGGCGTACCGAAACCTTCATGGGTCTCGCCGGCATGGGCGACCTGATCCTGACCGCCACGGGCGACCTCTCGCGCAATCGCAAGGTCGGCCAGCAACTGGCGGGCGGCAAGACGCTTGAGCAGATTCTGGCGGATCTTGGTCATGTGGCCGAAGGCGTGCGTTGCGCGCAGGCCGTGGCCGCGCTGGCGGGACGATTGGGTGTGGAGATGCCGATCACGCGGGCTGTGTGTGCGGTGCTGTTTGAGGGATTGCCTGTGGCGGATGCCGTGGCGAGGTTGTTGCAGCGGGATGCGCGGGATGAGTGAAATCCCTGCGCTGTCTCTGTTGAACTGCTAGCCCTCTCCCCCGCCCCTCTCCCGCAGGCGGGAGAGGGGAGCAAACCGATTGGGTCCGATATGCCCGTGGTTTCTCCCCTCTCCCGCGACGCGGGAGAGGGGCTGGGGGAGAGGGCAGGCGCATCTCTTTCGAAAACATGCCAACCCGCCGCCAATCCCTTCAAGCCCTGCTCGCCGTCACCACCGCGAGCGCTTTCCCCGCCTTCGCCAACGATACCTGGCCCAGCCGTCCGATCCGCATGATCGTGCCGTTTCCTGCCGGGTCTTCCCCCGACCTGATTGCACGCATCGTCACGGAGAAACTGGCGCATGTGCTGGGCCAGCCGGTCGTCGTGGAGAATCGGCCCGGGGCGGGCGGCAATATCGGCACGGGACTCGTCGCCAAGGCAGCCCCCGATGGCTACACGCTGCTGTTCACGATCAATGGGCCGCTGGTCACCGCGCCGTCGCTGTACCGGAACCTGAGCTACGACCCGATGAAGCAGCTGGCGCCGATCACACTGGTGGCCACGTCACCCAATGTGTTGGTGGTGGATGCAAAGCTGCCGGTGCATAACCTGCGCGAGTTCGTGGCGCTGGCGAAGTCGAAGCCGGGCGCGCTGAACTATGGGTCGGTCGGCAATGGCAGCGCCGCGCATCTGGCGATGGAGCAGTTGAAGGCCATGGCCGGGATCGATCTGGCGCATGTACCGTATCCCGGCTTTCCGCAGATCACCACGGCCATCGTGGGCGGGCAGGTGCAGGCGGGTTTCATGGTGCCGGCGATTGCGATGCCGATGGTCAACGCCGGAAAGCTGCGACTGCTGGCCGTGACGACGACTGGGCGCACAGCGCTGCTGCCCTCGGTGCCCACGGTTGCGGAATCGGGCTATCCGGGATTCGAGGCGATCTCGTGGCAGGCCATTCTTGCGCCAGCGGGTACGCCGGCGTCGATCGTCGATCGGCTCTATCGGGAACTGGTGAAGATCATCGGCAGCGAGGACGTGCGCGAGCGGATGCGGGCGCAGTACTTCTCGCCAGCCGGCACGGCGCCTGCGTCATTGCGACAGATGATGGCGCTGGAGAAAGCGCGCTGGGAGCGCGTGATCCGCGCGGCGGGCGTCACGCCCGAGAACTGATCAGGCGCCGCCTGCGTAGCCGTTCTGGCGCCAGGCTTCGAAGACCACCACGGCCACCGTGTTCGACAGGTTCAGGCTGCGGTTGTCGGGGCGCATCGGCAGGCGGATGCGCTGCGCAGCAGGAAACCACTCGCGGCGTTCCGGCGCCAGGCCGCGTGTTTCCGAACCGAACACGAACCAGTCGCCCGGCTGGAAGCTCATCTGCGCGAAAGGCGTGGAGCCATGCGTGGTCAGCGCGAACATGCGCGACGGGTCGGGTTGCTCGGTAGCCATCAGCGCCTCCCAGTTCTCATGCACGCGCATCGGCGCGAACTCGTGATAGTCGAGTCCGGCGCGGCGCATGCGCGCATCTTCCAGCGGGAATCCCAATGGCTTGACCAGATGCAGCTGCGCGCCGGTATTGGCGCACAGGCGGATCACATTGCCGGTGTTCGGCGGGATTTCGGGTTCGACCAGGACGACGTTGAACATGGGATGGACTCGGGAAACGGGGCGCAGCTTACCGCTTACCGGCGCGGGTGTCACGGCGTGCGCAGTGCCGCGATGGCCGTGACGCGCGCCGCGCCGTGCGCTTTCAGCACTCTGGCGGCTTCGCGCAGCGTGGCGCCGGTTGTCATCACATCGTCAATCAGGCCGACATGGGTGCCAGATACGGCCCCGGCATCGCTCAGCCCAAACGCATCGCGCAGGTTGGCATGCCGGGACGCGAGATCGAGTGCACGCTGGCTTGGCGTGTCGCGGTCGCGGACCAGCAGGGTTGCAGAACTGGCGATGCCGAGCTGCCGGGCCAGCGGCCGGGTGATCTCCCATGCCTGATTGAATCCGCGTTCTGCCAGGCGGTGCGATGAAAGCGGGATGGGCAGCAGCAGGTCGGGGAGGGGCGTCGCGCGAAGCTGGCTGGCCAGTTGCACAGCGATCCACCCGGCGGCGGGCAGCCGGGCGCCGAACTTGAGCCGCAGGATCAATCGGTCGAATGGAGCGGCGTAGTCGCCAAGCGTCAGCGTGGCGTCGATCGGATCGTTGTCGGCACAAGTGCCACACAGGCCCACACTATCGGGCATGGCGCATCGGGGGCAGCGTGGCACGGGCCGCAGCAGCGCGTCCGCGCAAGCGGTGCAGACCACTTCACGCTGGACCTGCTCGCAGATCAGGCACGCCGACGGCAGCAGATCTGGCCACAGGCTTGTCACGTGATCGACGAGGGCCGCTCCGGCAGCCTTCCATCCGCGCGCGTATACTTCGGGGCCTGCCCGGCCGCCTCGCGCGGCCTCGTCCATGGAAGGTGCGACAGTTTGTCGCATCGCCCGCTGATCCCCATCCGTTTCTTGCTGCCCTGTCCGTCCGTGTCCCTGCATGCTTCTGAATCCCCCGATGCCTGGTTGCCGCCCGCGCGGCTGACCCGGCTTGCCTTCGACCGCCGCAGCCCGCGCTTCGGCCAACTCGATTTCCTGCTTGGCGAGATTGGCCAGCGCATGCAGGAGCGGATGGAGGTGGTCAAGCTGCAACCGCGCCGCGCGCTCGATATCGGCTGCGGCCACGGGCAGGGTCTGGCGGGTTTGCGTGCACGCTTTCCCGACGCGCAGATTGCCGGGCTCGATATCTCCGGCGCGATGTTGCAACAGGCCGGGCAGCGCGATCCGCAGCGCCGGCCCGGCTGGATCGGCCGCATGCTGGGCAAGCGGCCGATGTTCGATCTGGTGCAGGGCGATCTTGCCACATTGCCCTTCGGCGCCGCCAGCTTCGACCTGCTGTGGTCGAACCTCGCGCTGCACTGGCACCCGGAGCCGCATCGCGTCATGCCCGAGTGGCACCGCGTGACGGCCGATGAGGGCCTTGTCATGTTTTCGCTGTTCGGGCCCGATACGCTGAAAGAACTGCGCAACGCGTTTGCCGATGTCGATCTGGACGCGCACACGCTGCGTTTCGTCGATATGCACGATATCGGCGACATGCTCGTGCACAGCGGCTGGTCCACACCCGTGATGGACATGGAGACGCTGACCGTCACCTACGAATCCCCGGAGAAGCTGTTGCAGGAAGTGCAGGCGTTCGGTGGCTTCCGTCGTCCGGGCAACCCCGGGCTACGGGGCCGCCGCTGGCATCGCGCCGTGCTGGCCGCGCTCGATCGGCAACGTAACGCGGATGGCGTGATCCCGCTGACATTCGAGATTGTCTACGGCCACGCATGGAAAATTCCCCCGCGTGGCAAACAGGCGACTGACGATCAGGGGCGTGCCATCATCCCGGTCGACAAGATCGGCCGCGCACCTCGCCCCCGCTGACGCGCGGGGGGCACCACGGTTGCCCGACAATCGGACCGCATCGTTTGTGTTGCCTATCGGGGCCTGTGGTGTCATGCACAAAAATGCGCACGAGGCAAGCACTTCGGTCAAATCCTAAGTTGTTCGAGTATGCGAAGGGTCATATAATGGCCCGGTTTGTCGCAGTGGTCCCCTGGCACAAGAACGCTTCTGGAATGCACTTCGCACGTGCTCTCCTTGTGGCGCCTTTCGTCCCGGGTGTGCATCCGATGCAGAGTGGTTGGCGATGCAAGACTTGGGTATCGCATTCCAGACGGCAGTAGGTGACTCCGGCGGAAATCTCGACGGACGCACCCCCTTGCCGAGCAACTGGCTGATGAAGCGGAATTGCTCGCTCTCTCCCCGCCAGGTTGCCTGGTTCTACTTCTCCATCGCATGTTTCTCGATTGCCGTCGCGGCGTTTGTCACCGTGTGGCATGGGGCCTGGCTCGTGTTGCCGTTTGCGGGCCTGGAACTCGCGGGGCTGGGGATTGCCCTGCTGGCGTATGCGCGCCATGCGACGGATTATGAACGCGTGTGTGTAACCGACGGCATGCTGGTCGTGGAGACAGCCAGCGCCAGCCGGATCACGCGGGAAGTCTTCAATCCGCACTGGGTGCGGGTTGAACTGGGTGAATCGTTCCGGGCGCTGGTGGTCTTGCGGTCGGACAAGCGCACGGTACGGGTGGGGTCGTATCTGGACCCGTATCGGCGGCGCAAGTTCGCGCAGGAACTCGTGGCGGCCCTGCATGGCATCCGGACCGGATGCGACGCAGGGCAGGGCGGGGACAGATTTGAATCTGCAGATTAGGTAGATAAACAATGAAAATGTGGAAGAAGGCATCCGCAGCATGTCTGGCGGGGGCATCCCTGCTCGTCAGCCAGGCGGCCTCTGCTGTCAGCGACATGCCAGGCGGTCCCGCCGTACGGCAGCTGAACCTGACCGAACCCGTTACAAAAATCGCCGAACAGATTCACTGGCTGAACTGGATGATGCTCATCATGTGCACGGTGATCTTCATCGCCGTGTTCGGCGTGATGTTCTATTCCATCTTCAAGCACCGGAAGAGCAAGGGCGCCAAGTCAGCCTCGTTCCACGAAAGCATCACCGTGGAAGTGGTCTGGACCGTCATCCCGTTCCTGATCGTGATCGCGATGGCGCTGCCTGCCACCAAGACCGTAGTGGCCATGAAGGACACCACCAACTCGGACATCACGATCAAAGCCACCGGCTACCAGTGGAAGTGGGGGTACGACTACCTCAAGGGGCCGGGCGAGGGCATCTCGTTCGTGTCCACGCTGACCACGCCGCGCGAGCAGATCAACAACCAGCAGGAAAAATCGAACACCTACCTGATGGAGGTGGACAACGAGCTGGTGGTCCCGGTCAACAAGAAGGTCCGTATCGTCACGACGGCCAATGACGTGATCCACGCCTGGATGGTGCCGGCCTTCGGCGTCAAGCAGGACGCGATCCCCGGCTTCGTGCGCGACACGTGGTTCCGCGCCGAGAAGACCGGCGTGTACCGTGGCCAGTGCGCCGAGCTGTGCGGCAAGGAACACGCGTTCATGCCCATCGTGGTGCGCGTGGTGTCTGACGCCGAGTACACGAAGTGGGTCGACGATCGCAAGAAAGCCATGGCCGCTGCCGCCGACGATCCCAACAAGACGTGGACGATGGACGAGATCAAGGTGCGCGGCGAGAAGGTCTACGCCGCCAACTGCGCGGTCTGCCACCAGCCCAACGGCAAGGGCGCCGGCGCATTCCCGGCGCTGGACGGCTCGAAGGTGGTCACCGGCCCGAAGGCCGGCCAGATGCACATCCTGCTGGAAGGCAAGGCGGGCATGCCGTCGTGGAAGCAACTGTCCGATACCGAGCTGGCTGCCGTGATGACGTACACGCGCAACAGCTGGAGCAACAAGACCGGCGAAGTGATTCAGCCGGCGGACTTCGTGAACGCCCGTGCGGGCAAGTTCCCGGAAGGCGGCGGCGCACAAGCCGGCGCTGGCGATGCAGCCCCCAAGGCCGCAACGCCGACCGAGTCCAAAGACAAGCAGGCCAGCCTCGCGGGCAACCGCGTCGCAGGCTGACCCGCGGCTGCCCCGCATTCAGCAATTGGAGTCATTGCGATGAGTACCGTTACCCCGGAGACACTGGGCCATCCGCACGACCACGCGCACGATCAAGGGCATGGCCACGGCCATGACCACGATCACGACCACGCGCACGATCATCCGCATGGCTGGCGCCGGTGGCTGTTTGCCACCAACCACAAGGACATCGGCACGCTGTACCTGCTGTTCTCGTTCACGATGCTGCTGTCAGGCGGCGCGCTGGCACTGCTGATCCGCCTGGAGCTGTTCGAGCCGGGCCTGCAGTTCTTCCGCCCCGAACTGTTCAACCAGTTCACCACGATGCACGGCCTGATCATGGTGTTCGGCGCGATCATGCCTGCGTTCGTGGGCTTCGCGAACTGGATGATCCCGCTGCAGATCGGCGCATCGGACATGGCGTTCGCGCGCATGAACAACTTCAGCTTCTGGCTGATGCCGCCGGCCGCGCTGCTGCTGGTGGGTTCGTTCTTTGTGCCGGGCGGCGCCACCGCCGCGGGCTGGACGCTCTACGCGCCGCTGTCGGTGCAGATGGGCCCCGGCATGGACATGGCGATCTTCGCCATGCACATCATGGGCGCGTCGTCGATCATGGGCTCGATCAACATCATCGTCACCATCCTCAACATGCGTGCCCCCGGCATGACGCTGATGAAGATGCCGATGTTCTGCTGGACGTGGCTGATCACCGCCTACCTGCTGATCGCCGTGATGCCGGTGCTGGCTGGCGCCATCACGATGGTGCTGACCGATCGCCACTTCGGCACGAGCTTCTTCTCGGCAGCCGGTGGTGGTGACCCCGTGATGTACCAGCACATCTTCTGGTTCTTCGGGCACCCCGAGGTCTACATCATGATCTTGCCCGCGTTCGGCATCGTGTCGCACGTGGTGCCGGCCTTCGCGCGCAAGCGTCTGTTCGGCTATAGCTCGATGGTGTACGCCACGGCGTCGATCGCGATCCTGTCGTTCATCGTCTGGGCGCACCACATGTTCACCACGGGCATGCCGGTGACGGGCCAGCTGTTCTTCATGTACGCGACGATGCTGATCGCGGTGCCTACGGCCGTGAAGATCTTCAACTGGATTGCCACGATGTGGCGCGGCTCGATGACGTTCGAGACGCCGATGCTGTTCGCCATCGGCTTCATCTTCGTGTTCACGATTGGCGGCTTCACGGGCCTGATGCCCGCCGTGGCACCGATCGACATCCAGTTGCAGGACACATACTTCATCGTGGCCCACTTCCACTATGTGCTGGTGGCGGGCTCGCTGTTCGCGCTGTTCGCCGGCTTCTACTACTGGGGGCCGAAGTGGAGCGGGTTCATGTACGACGAGATGCGCGGCAAGATCCATTTCTGGGGCTCGCTGATCTTCTTCAACGTGACCTTCTTCCCGATGCACTTCCTGGGCCTGGCCGGCATGCCGCGCCGCTACGCGGACTACCCGACGCAGTTCACGGACTTCAACGCCGTGGCCTCGCTGGGTGCGCTGGGCTTCGGTCTGATGCAGGTGTACTTCTTCTTCGCCGTGGTGCTGCCGTCGTACCGTGGCGGCGAACCCGCTGGTGACAAGCCGTGGGATGGCGCCGAAGGTCTGGAGTGGACCGTGCCGTCGCCGGCACCGTTCCACACCTTCGAAGAACCGCCGCACGTTCGGTAACAGGTATTTGCAGCAGGGCCGGATGCCTCGCGCATCCGGCCACTCAGTTGAAAACACGAGAATCATGCAGACCCCAGCAAAAAGCCCGTCGCACACCGAAAGACAAGCCAGCCAGAAAGCCGCCAACCGGCGCCTGGGCCTGATCCTGCTGTCGATCGTGGCGGTCTTCTTCCTGGGGTTCTTCGCCAAGATGGTTTTCCTTGGCGGCTGAACCCAGAAAAGAAAAATGACATAGCAGGAGACAGGCGTGGATGCGCAGGACAAAGCCCTAGAAAAGCGTTTCAACCGCGGCATGCTGATGCGGCTGCTGGTGCTGGTGACGCTCATGTTCGGCTTTGGCTACGCGCTTGTGCCGCTGTACAAGGCGATCTGCGATATCACCGGATTGAACGTGGTCACCACGCGCGACCTGCACGGCGCCGGATCGTTGAAGAATACGCAGGTGGACAAGAGCCGCACGATTACCGTGGAGTTCGATTCCAACGCGCGTGGACCGTTTGCGTTCCGGCCGGTGAAGCACTCGATGGAAGTGCATCCGGGCGAGCTGACGACGATCGTGTACGAAGTGGCGAACGGCCAGACGCGCGATATCTCGGCGCAGGCCATTCCGAGCTACGCGCCGAAGCAGGCGACCGAGTATTTCAGGAAGGTGGAGTGTTTCTGCTTCAAGCAGCAGACGCTGAAGGCGAACGAGGCGCGCGAGATGCCGGTGGTGTTCGTGATCGATCCGAAGCTGCCGAAGGATGTGAAGAACATCACGCTGTCGTACACGTTCTTCGAGGTTGGTACGCCGGTGGCACAGGCCCCGGCGGAACCGGCCACCGAGCAGAAGGGGAGTTGAGATGCCGACGAACGATCCCGTCAATCGCAAGCTGTCTTTCGGGCAGACGATACGCGCGGTGCTGTGGTCGTTCATCGGGTTGCGCAAGGGATCGGAGCACGAGTCTGATATGGCGCGGCTCAATCCGATTCACGTGATCATCGCAGGGCTGATTGCGGCGGCGGCATTCGTGGCGATCCTGATCGTCATCGTGAAGATCGTAGTCAGCCAGGCATAGCAGGGCAGCAGATACAAAGCGAGCACGCCCCCGGCAGACGTCTGGGCCGGATGGGCGGAAAACCATGAAATCGAGACTTTGAGCTGGAGATAGAAGAATGAGTGCGAATCGCGCAAACGCCCCGTACTACTTCGTGCCGGGCCCGTCGCGCCATCCGATCACGGCGGCCTTCGGCCTGCTGCTGACCGGTGCCGGCGCGGCCGGCTGGGTCAACGGGCAGCCCTGGGCGCCCTATGTTTGCGGCTTCGGGCTGATCTGGTTCCTGTTCGTGCTCAAGAGCTGGTTCGGCGACGCCATCGGCGAATCCGAAGGCGGGCTGTACGGCAAGAACATCGACGTGTCGTTCCGCTGGTCGATGGGCTGGTTCATCTTCTCCGAGGTGATGTTTTTCGCGGCGTTCTTCGGCGCACTGTTCTACGCGCGGACCATCGCCATGCCGTGGCTCGGTGACCTGAACAACAAGATCATCTGGCCGGACTTTGCCGCCGTGTGGCCCAACACCGGCCCGGCGGGCGTGGTGGAAGACTTCCGCACGATGGGTCCGTGGCCGATCCCCACGATCAACACGGCACTGCTGCTGACATCGGGCGTGACGCTGACCTGGGCGCACCACGCACTGCTGGCCGGCAAGCGTAGCCAGGTGATCCAGGGCCTGGCGCTGACGGTGCTGCTGGGTGCGATCTTCATGGGGCTGCAGGCGTACGAGTACATCCACGCTTACCGCGACCTGAACCTGAAGCTGACCTCGGGTGTCTATGGTTCGACGTTCTTCCTGCTGACCGGCTTCCACGGCTTCCACGTGACGATGGGCGCGATCATGCTGGCGGTGGTGCTGGGCCGCGTGCTCAAGGGCCACTTCACGCCGGATCACCACTTCGCGTTCGAAGGCGCCGCCTGGTACTGGCACTTCGTGGACGTGGTGTGGCTGGGTCTCTACGTGGTGGTGTACTGGCTGTAAGCGCGGCCGCCCGCGTGGCGGCTTGCCGTACCGATGCAGAGTCGAAGCGCCGCGAGGGCCAGGGGTCCGGCGGCGCTTCTGTTTTTGTCGGGGAAGGTCGCTCGCTCAGGGCGACATCAGGATGCCGGTGCTGTGAATCCAGCCCATCCAGTTGGCAAACAGGATGAACAGGAACAGCGCCACCGAGAAGCCCACGCGCAGCATCAGCGAGCGCATCATGTTGGGCGTGCGGCCCCGGTCGCGCATCATGAAGAACAGCGCGGAGGCCAGGCTGCCGATGATCAGGATGAAGGCAACAATGATGACAAAGCGCATGGCGGGGCCTGTTCTGGGAAGCGCCCATTATGGCATCGCATCGCAGCGGGAAAACCCGTGACGACCCGTACGAAGCGCGTGTTGTGGCGCTCACCCGGTGCGGTGCCGATCATCGCGGCGCTGGTGGTGATTGCCGTGACCTGTGCGCTCGGCAACTGGCAACTGCGTCGCGCGCACGAGAAGATCGATCGCGCGGAGCGGCTGACATCGCTGGCGGCACAGCCGCCGGTGGAACTTGCTGCAGGCAGCGACGCGCAACTCGTCGATCGCAAGGTCCGCGCATGGGGCACGTTCGACGCGGCGCATACCGTGCTGCTCGACAACCGTCCGCATGGCAACGGCACGGACACGCGCGCGGGATTTCTGGTTCTGACGCCGTTGCGTCTGGCCGATGGTGCCGCGGTGCTGGTGCTGCGGGGCTGGCTGCCGCGCAATGTACAGGACCGCACGCGGATCGCGCCTTTTTCGACGCCATCCGATGAGGTGCAGATCGACGGCACGGCACTTGCCGGTGTGCCGCGTGTCTACAGCATGGGCCGTGACCCGGCGGCAGAAGCCGGGCAGAAGATCCGCCAGAATGTGGACCTCGCCGCGTTGTCGCGCGAGATCGGCGCACCACTGCTGCCTTTGGTACTGGAGCAATCCAGCGATAACGCCGACGGCCTGGCGCGCGACTGGGCGCCGGCCGACCTTGGCGCCGATCGTCACTATGGCTACGCCGCGCAGTGGTTCGGGCTGGCCGCCCTGACGCTGGTGCTGCTGGCCGTGCTGGGCTGGCGCCGCGCCCGACTCGAACGCCGGGAGGGGCCGCAGGCCGCATCGGCACAGAACCTAACCGAACGATGAACGTACAGACCGAACCCATGTCGCAGCAAGATCCTTCGGCCACGCCCCAGCCACCTGCCGACGCCCGCATCGATGCGCGCACACGCCGTGGCCGCCTGCAGATGCTCATGCTGCTGCTGGTCTGCGCCTCGCCGGTGCTGTTCTCGTACTTCACGTACTACGTGATCAAGCCCGAGGGCGGCAGCACCAACTACGGCGCCCTGATCGATCCGCAACGTCCCATGCCGGCCGTCACGCTGACCGACGAGCGCGGCCAGCCAATGCCGCTGGCGCAACTGCGCGGCAAGTGGGTGATGCTGATGACCGATCCGTCGGCCTGCGGCGAGGCCTGCGCGCGCAAGCTGTTCACGATGCGTCAGATCCGGGCGGGGCAAGGCGAGAACCGCGAGCGGATCGTGCCGGTCTGGCTGATCCAGGATGCGGGCGAGGTGGACGGACGGCTCGCCGCCGCCTACAACGAACCCTATGCCGGGGTGCGATTCCTGCGCATGGACGCCGGGGCCATCGCAAAATGGCTGCCGGCCCGCGAGGGTGGCCGCGTCGAGGACACGATCTTCCTGGTGGACCCGCTCGGCAACCTGATGATGCGCTGGCCCGCCGATCCCGATCCGGCCAAGGTCAGCAGCGACCTCAAGAAGCTGCTCAAGTACTCGCGTATCGGATAATGGTCGGCTTCTAAGGTTTTTACGATTTCACCGGTTGTATCGCAATGCTGCTCCAGCTCGCCATCATTGGCATCCTGATCGCCCTGCTGCCACTGTCCTATGTGATGGTGCGCGGCAGCCGTGACAAATACCGCAAGCTCGTGTGGATCACGGCGTTCCTGACGCTGGACCTGATCATGTTCGGCAGTTTCACGCGGCTGACCGATTCCGGGCTGGGTTGCCCGGACTGGCCCGGCTGCTACGGCCACTCCAATCCCCATTCGGCAATGGAGCCGATCCGCGCTGCCGAGACCGCGCTGCCCAGCGGCCCGGTCACGCTCATGAAGGCGTGGATCGAAATGATCCATCGCTACTTCGCCATGGCGGTGGGCGTGCTGATCATCTCGCTGATGGTGCTGGCCTGGGTCAAGCGGCGCGAACTGCGGCAATCGCCGTGGTTCTCCACGGGCGTATTCGTGCTGGTCTGCGTGCAGGGGCTGTTCGGCGCGCTGACCGTGACGATGAAGCTGCAGCCGATCATCGTGGTCACGCACCTGATGCTGGCGATGCTGCTGCTCGCGTCGCTGATCTGGCTCGGTTCGCGCAACGATCCGCCGCATCCGGTGGCGCCGCAGGCGGCGTCGCTGCGCCGGGCCGGCGTGCTGGCCGTGGTGCTGCTCGTCATCCAGATCTTCCTGGGCGGATGGGTGAGCACCAACTACGCGGTGCTGGCCTGTACCGATTTCCCGCTCTGCAACGGCCAGTTGGTGCCCGAGATGGACTTCCGGCACGGCTTCACGCTGTGGCGACAACTCGGGATGACGGCGGATGGCGACTACATCCCGCACGCGGCGCTGGTGGCCATTCACTGGGTGCATCGCGGCTTCGCATTCGTGGTGCTCGGCTACCTGCTCTGGTTCGGCCTGCGGACGATGCGGCTGGAGGGTCTGGCGCGCCACGGCAAATGGTTGCTGGCGGTGCTGGCGCTGCAATTGGCGACGGGTTTGTCGAACATCGTGTTCGACTGGCCGCTCGGCGCGGCGGTGTTACACAATGGTGGAGCAGCCCTGCTTTTGATACTGTTACTCCGTCTCAACTACAATATCGGCCTCGCGACCCGCTCCGCAGGCGCCGCCGCTCCTACCCGGATAGCCGCGCGCGTCACATGAAGGACAAGATGCCCCCCGCCGTTTCCGCCACCGCTGCCCATCCCCGTTCCCCGGTGGGCCGATTCGTCCACCTGGCCCGCCAGTACGCCGCGCTGACCAAGCCGCGCGTGACGCAACTGGCCGTGTTCTGCGCCGTCATCGGCATGTTCCTGGCCACGCCGGGCATGGTGCCGTGGCCGGTGCTGATCGGCGGCGCAGCGGGTATCTGGCTGCTGGCCGGCGCGGCATTCGCCATCAACTGCCTGGTGGAACAGAAGATCGACGCGCGGATGCGCCGCACGGCGTGGCGCCCCTCGGCCACCGGCGAGATCACCACCGTCCAGACGCTGATCTTCTCGGCCGTGCTGGGCGGCGCGGGCATGTGGTTGCTGCACGCGTACGCCAATGACCTGACGATGTGGCTGACCTTCGCCACATTCCTCGGTTACGCGGTCATCTACACGATCCTGCTGAAGCCGGCCACGCCGCAGAACATCGTCATCGGCGGGCTGTCGGGCGCCATGCCGCCTGCGCTGGGCTGGGCCGCCGTGGCGGGCACCGTGCCAGCCGAGGGCTGGTTCCTGGTGCTGATCATCTTTACGTGGACGCCGCCGCACTTCTGGGCGCTGGCGCTCTATCGCCGGGCCGACTACGAGAAGTCCGGCCTGCCGATGCTGCCAATCACCCATGGCGAGCGCTACACGCTGCTCCACATCCTGCTCTATACGCTGGTGATGATCGCCGCCACGCTGCTGCCGTTCGTCTACGGCATGAGCGGCTACATCTATCTGGCCGCCGCGCTGGGGTTGGGGCTGGTTTTCCTGGGCTACGCCTGGGCGCTGTTCCGCAACTATTCGGACCAGTTGGCGCAGAAGACCTTCCGCTACTCGATCCTGTACCTCTCGCTGCTGTTCGCGGCGCTGCTGGTGGATCACTACTTCAAGTTCGTGCCGCAGATCTGACGCACCTGCCTGCGGCATCTTGACGCGCCCGGGAGCCAGCGCCGATGTGATCGGCGATACTTTCGGGCGTCTCTCCCCCTTCCTCCCACTGCCGCATGCCGAATTTCTCCACGAGTTTCTCCCTGTTGCGCCGCCTCTGCCTGCTCGCGCTCTGCACGCTGTTCCTCGCTGCGTGCGGCCAGCCGAAGCCTTCGTTCAAGAATGTCGATATCTCGGGCGCGTCCGATTTCGGCAAGGACTTCGCGCTCCAGGACCCCACGGGCAAGACGCGCACGATGGCGGACTTCAAGGGCAAGGTCGTGCTGATGTTCTTCGGCTACACCCACTGCCCCGACGTGTGCCCGACCACCATGGTCGAACTCAAGCAGGTCATGGAACAGATGGGCGCCGATGCCGACAAGGTGCAGGTGCTGTTCATCACCGTGGACCCGGAGCGCGACACGGCGCAGTTGATGGGGCAGTACGTGCCGGCCTTCGACTCGCGGTTCATCGGCCTGCGTCCCGCTGACGAAGTCGCGCTGAAGAAGGTGGCGAAGGACTTCAAGGTCTACTACGCCAAGGTGCCGGGGACGTCACCCCTGAACTACACGATGGACCACTCGGCCGGCAGCTACGTGTTCGACCAGAACGGCCAGCTGCGCCTGTTCATCCGGCATGGACAGGGCCCGGAACCCATCGCGCATGATTTGAAGGCGCTGATGGCCTCCTGAGCGTTCCACGGGGCATGAAAACGAAAAGGCCGGTCAGTTGACCGGCCTTTCGTACTTTCGGGGAGCGAGAGTCAGGCGAAAGCCGCCAGCGCACCCTTCATCTTCTTCATCGCCGCCGATTCGATCTGGCGGATACGCTCGGCCGATACACCGAACTCGTCAGCCAGTTCGTGCAGCGTGGAGCCGCCCGAGCCGTCATCGTTCACGTCGAGCCAGCGCGCCTCGATGATGCGGCGGCTGCGCGGATCGAGCTTGGTCAGGGCTTCTTCCAGACCCTCGACCTGCAGACGGTCCTGACGCTTGGCTTCCAGCACCTTGGTCGGCTCGTTGTGGTTGTCCGCGAGGTAGGCGATGGGCGCGAAGTCTTCTTCGCCATCGTCGACCTGGCCTTCCAGCGCCAGATCACCGCCTGCCATGCGGGTTTCCATCTCCATCACTTCCTCGGGCTTCACGTTGAGCTCGCGCGCAACGGCTTCCACCTGTTCGGGCGTGAAGGTGTGCAGGCCGGTCTTGTGGCTGCGCAGGTTGAAGAACAGCTTGCGCTGGGCCTTGGTGGTCGCCACCTTGACCATGCGCCAGTTCTTCAGCACGTATTCATGGATCTCGGCCTTGATCCAGTGCATCGCATACGACACCAGCCGCACACCCTGCTCGGGGTCGTAGCGCTTCACGGCCTTCATCAGGCCGATGTTGCCTTCCTGGATCAGGTCGGCGTGGGGCAGGCCATAGCCCAGGTACTGGCGGGCAATGGACACCACCAGGCGCAGGTGCGACATGACCATGCGACGCGCGGCGTCGACAGATTCGTTGTCGCGCAGGTCGCGCGCCAGCCGAAGCTCTTCCTCGGGGGTGAGCATCGGAATACGGTGGACGGCCTGGATATAGCTTTCCAGATTGCCCAGCGTGCCCGGGAACGTCAGCGCGAAAGCGTTCGCAGCAGCGTTCTGGGGCGCCGTCGGCAGACGGCGGGAAACTTGGTTTTGCTCGGCAGACAGGACTGCGTTCACTTTGACTCCTTTCGCATCCGGCTGGCAGTTGCCGGTGTGTCCCGGTGGGACACCGCATTGCAACGCATATTAGCACTCGAACCGGACGAGTGCTAAGTTTGAGGTCTTATGGGAATGATAGTTCCAGACGATCAGAAGCTATTTTCAAATAGGCACAAAACTTTGCTCCGGTGCCCCGGATCCGCGACTGGCAAGGGTTTGACGGCCGCGCTTCCTCAACAGGAATGTTAGAGGGCGTTCTTGTCCATCGGTTTCATACGAATTCTGAGGAATTCTGGGATGGTCTATTGCTGGATTCGCTACACTGGAAGTTGTTTTTCAGCCCCTTTCCGGAGCCATCCATGTCTGCTATCGAACACTTGCTGAAACCCCACGTCCGGGACATCGGCGAGTTCACAGTGCGCCGCCTGCTGCCGGCCGCTACCACCCAGACCGTCGGACCTTTCATCTTCTTCGATCACATGGGGCCTGTGGAGATGGCGCCCGGCCAGGGCATGGATGTGCGTCCGCATCCGCATATCGGGCTCGCCACCGTGACTTACTTGTTCGAGGGCGAGATCATGCATCGCGATAGCCTGGGCAGTGAACAGGTCATCCGCCCTGGCGACGTGAACTGGATGACGGCCGGACGCGGGATCGCACACTCAGAACGGTCGCCGGACGCCGCGCGCGAGGCCGGGCCGCGCCTGCATGGCATCCAGACCTGGGTGGCGCTGCCGAAGGCGCACGAGAACGATCCGCCCTCGTTCCACCATCACCCCGGCGCCACGCTGCCCAAGCTGGAACTGCCTGGCGTGCGCATGACCGTGATCGCTGGCGATGCCTTCGGCGCCGAGTCGCCCGTGCGTGTCTATAGCCGCACCTTGTATGTAGCCATCGAAATGGAGCCGGGCGCCAGTCTCGTGATTCCGGCGGAGCACGTACAGCGCGGAATCTATCCGGTGGACGGCAATGTGGAACTGGATGGCGAGACGCTGCCGGCCGAGCACCTCGTGACGCTGACGCCGGGCGAGCCTGTCACGGTGACCGCCACAATCCCGTCGCGCCTGATGCTGCTGGGCGGCGATCCCACTGACGGCCGGCGCTTCATCTTCTGGAACTTCGTGGCCAGCAGCAAGGACGCCATCGAGGAAGCCAGCCAGCGCTGGCAGGACGACCAGTTCCCGCACGTGCCGGGCGAGACCGAACGCATCCCGCTGCCGACACGGCGCTAGGCGCCCTTTACCTGTTCGTCAGACCGGGCTGGCCCAGGCCACCCGGGTGGCCTGCTTCAGGCATTCCTTGATCGTCTCGACCTGGGTGGCGATCGGGGCCGGCACCGGTGCCGCACCGTCGAGCACCTGCCGGATCCACGCAGCGGTGGCCGCCACATCGGTGCCCGGTGGCAGTTCGGGTACGTCGCCAATCGAGCCTGTAACCGGATCGATCATCGTCTGCTGATGGCCATCGTGCATCCAGTCGATGCGCGTACTGCGCCGCGCGTCGGCCACCACCTCGCCCTCCGTCCCGCGTCCCAGCAATACATTGGCCGGTTCGTGCGAGAAGTAGTCGGTCAGCGTCTCGCGGTACTCGGGGTGGGTGTAGCTGTAGAGTCGCAGCGCCTCGCCCGGTGTGTGCTGGCCCACCGGCTGCAGCATCTTGACGATGGTGTGCGACGAATTGCGCAGGCCGATGATCGAACGCTTGTCGAGCAGCGCCGAGATTGCGGGCGACAGCACGTCGATGGGCAACACCGCCAGCGGATGCGATGATGCGGCCAACTGATCCTGTGCGGCCTGCGTGCTGGAAGCCAGCGGCACGCCCAGTGCTTCGAACAGTTCGAGGCTGGTCACCCGGCCTGCAAATGCGCGCACGCCATGCACCAGCGTCGGCACGCCATCGCGCGCCAGCAGAAGGGCCAGCAGCGGCACCAGGTTCGGTTGCTTGCGCGCGCCGTTGTAACTGGGGATGACCACGACGGGTTTGTCGGCGGGCGCTGCCAGCGGCTGGCAGTGCGCGTGCGCGGCTTCGAGCATGCCGGCCAGTTCGTGCGGGGCCTCGCCCTTGATGCGGTAGGCCATGAGCACCGCGCCCAGCTCGATATCGGAAACACGGCCGGCCAGCATGGCATCGAAGAGTGCCTGCGCGTCTTCGCGCGGCAGGGCACGGGCGCCATTGACGCCTCGGCCGATCTCCTTGATGTAGCGGGCGGCAGAAAACGGAGATGCAGAAGTCATGATGACTGCGGAATCGTGGGGGTGGCGTTCATGATAGCCCACGATTCCTGCTCGATCTGCACCATGACGTCACGGTTTGCTCAGGCAGCCTGTTGCAGCGCCGGATTGCGCTGCTTGCGGTACAGGAAGTCGAGCACGGCGGTACGGCAGGCGTGATAGGTGCGGTCGTCAGCCAGCGCCACGCGATCGCGCGGGCGCGGGATATCGACATGCAGGATTTCGCCAATCGTCGCTGCCGGGCCGTTGGTCATCATGACGATGCGGTCGGCCAGCAGCACGGCTTCGTCCACGTCGTGCGTGACCATCACCACAGTGCTCTTCGTCCGTTCGACGATCTTGATCAACTCGTCCTGCAGATGGGCACGCGTCAGCGCATCGAGCGCACCGAACGGCTCGTCCATCAGCAACACCTTGGGCTGGATGGCGAGCGCGCGGGCAATGCCTACGCGCTGCTTCATGCCGCCCGAGATTTCATGCGGATACTTTGCCTCGGCGTGAGTGAGTCCCACAAGCGCCAGCGTCTCGTGCGTGCGCGCCTTGCGTTGTGCGGCGTTCTCCGTGGCCCCGAACACGCGGTCCACGCCGAGCAGCACATTCTCGAAGCACGTCAGCCAGGGCAGCAGCGAGTGGTTCTGAAATACCACGCCGCGCTCCGGGCCGGGCCCCGCGATCTCGCGCCCCGCGCAGATCAGTGCGCCGGTCGTGGGCGTGGTCAGGCCGGCAATCAGGTTCAGTAGCGTGGACTTGCCGCAACCCGAGTGGCCGATCAGCGTGATGAACTCGCCTTCGGCAATCGACAGGTCGATATCGCGCAGCGCCACGAATGGTCCCTTGCGCGTCTTGAAGGTCTGTCCCACGCCTTCGATGCTGACGAATTTTTCCATGACGTCGCTCCTTAGGTATTGCCGTAGCTGAAGCGGCGCGCCAGGGCCAGCAGCAGGTGCTCCAGCACCAGGCCCACCACGCCGATGATGAAGATGGCGATGACGATGTGTTCGACCTTGAGGTTGTTCCACTCGTCCCACAACCAGAAACCGATGCCGGTGCCGCCCGTCAGCATCTCGGCGGCCACGATCACGAGCCACGCGGTGCCGATGGAAAGCCGCACGCCCGTGAGCATGTAAGGCAGCACGGCCGGAAACAGTACGCGGCGGAAGATCGTCCATTCGGAAAGATCGAGCACGCGCGCCACATTCAGGTAATCCTGCGGCACGCGCGTCACGCCCACTGCCGTGTTGATGATCATCGGCCAGATCGAGCAGATGAAGATCGCCCAGATGGCTGCGGGGTTGGCTGCCTTGAACAGCAGCAGTCCGATGGGCAGCCACGCCAGCGGCGACACCGGCCGCAGCAGGCTGATCACGGGCGCGGCCATCGCGTTCAGAAACGCGAATCGTCCGAGCAGGAAGCCAGCCGGAATGCCGATGACCGCTGCCAGCCCAAAGCCGGTTGCCACGCGTGCCAGCGACGCCAGGATGTTCCAGCCGATGCCCTGGTCGTTCGGGCCGTTGCGGTAGAACGGATCGGAGAACAGCGGCACGGCTGCATTCCATGTGGCACCCGGCGTGGGCAGCGACGGAATCATCGTGGCGATGCCGTGCCAGACGAGCACGAACAGCACGAAGCCCACCAGCGGCGGCACACACTTGAGCGTCAATGCGGAGATCGCCTCGCGCCGCGCGGCCTCCTTCTCCTGCGCGGCAATCTCCAGCGCACGGCGGCGCGTGTGCTCTTTCATGTCGGATTCCGCAGCGGTCTGAACGATGGTATTCACGGCAATCTCCCGGGCAGAGGCGTCAGAGCGGTCAGAGCGCCGACGCCTTGATCTTGAAGCCGTCGGCATACGCCTTCGGGTCCTTGGTGGCGTCCCACGTCACGCCGTCGATCAGCTTGGCGGTACGGAAATCGCTCTTCGGCAGCGGCACCTGCGCGGCGGCTGCGCCTTGCTTGTAGATGTCGATGCGGTTCACCTTCTTCGCCACGGCGAGGTAGTCAGGGTGGTCCTTGAGCAGGCCCCAGCGCTTGTGCTGCGTCAGGAACCACATGCCATCGGACAGGAACGGATAGTTCGCGGCGCCATCCGAGTAGAACTTCATCGAATCCGGGTCATCCCACGTCTTGCCCAGCCCGTTGCTGTAGCGGCCCAGCATGCGGTCCAGGATGATGTCCATGTCGGTGTTGACGTAAGACTTCGCGGCGATGGTCTCGGCCGTCTTGCGGCGGTTCGACGTGGAGGCGTCGATGTACTTCGACGCTTCGAGAATCGCCGCCACCATGGCGCGCGCCGTGTTCGGATGCTTCTGCACGAAATCCGACGTGGTGCCGAGCACCTTCTCGGGGTGATCCTTCCAGATGGCCTGCGTGGTTTCTGCCGTGAAGCCGATCTTGTCGGCGATGGCGCGCGCGCCCCACGGCTCGCCCACGCAGTATCCGTCCATGTTGCCCACGCGCATGTTGGCCACCATCTGCGGTGGCGGCACGGTGATGGCTTTGGCGTCCTGCATCGGATGGATGCCGTTGGCGGCCAGCCAGTAGTAGAGCCACATCGCGTGCGTGCCGGTGGGGAAGGTCTGCGCGAACACGTACTCGCGCTTCTCCTTCATCATCAATGCCTTCAGGCTCGCGCCATCCTTCACGCCCTTCTCGGCCAGCTTTTGCGAGAGCGTGATGGCCTGTCCGTTGTGGTTCAGGTTCATCAGCACCGCCATGTCTTTCTTCGGCCCGCCGATGCCGAGTTGCACGCCGTAGATGAGTCCGTACAGCACGTGCGCGGCATCGAGCTCGCCGTTGACGAGCTTGTCGCGCACGCTGGCCCAGTTGGCTTCCTTGCTCGGCGTGATCTTGATGCCGTATTTCTTGTCGAGGCCCAGCGTCGAGGCCATGACTACCGACGCGCAATCCGTCAGCGGAATGAAGCCGATTTTCACCTCGGCCTTCTCCGGGGCATCGGAGCCGGCGGCCCATGCGCCGCTGCGCACCAGCGGGTCTACCAGCGTCATCACGCTGGCGCCGGCGATGCCAGCCAGTACGCGACGGCGCGTGGGGCTGGAAGGAAGATCGAGCAAGACAGGTGCGGCAGCTTCAGGGCGGGGTGGCATCGCGATGGCTCCGAAAGAAAAAAAAGCGTCCCCACTGCAGCCGTCTCGCAAAAAACGGATTGCAATGCAGGACGCCGTTGTCCGGTGGCGCGCTGAAATGTGAAAGGCGCACACACGCAAGTTGTGGATGTTCTGTTTGCTGCCCGGCCGTCGTTGGCCGTTGCATGGCACTACGCAAGCGGTGTGCCATGCTCGTTGCGGTGCACAAACGGGTAGCGCCTCGCGCGCTTTTCACCGAGCGGAGGCGCGGCGCGCCGGGCCGGTGCGGTGCGTCGCCATCGAATCGTGCGAATGGGAAAAAATCGTGCATCGCCATGCGCGACGCCGGCGCGTGGCTGCACGCCATGGCCGCGCCAGAATCGTGCAACGCACCGGCAGCGTGCGGTCCCACCTTGGGTGTATGCTTTCCCCCTGCCGCGCCGAGGCCACACTGGCCGTGTCCACCGAAAACGCCGGCGCGGCGTTCCATCAAAAGAGAAACAAGCTGGAGATCTGGATGACCGAGTTCGTATTTGCCCCGCAAGCCCCCGTCGGTGTGCCCGTGCGCGGCAGCAACGCAAGCTTTCCCGTGCGCCGTGTCTATTGCGTGGGCCGCAACTACGCCGCGCACGCCCGCGAGATGGGCTCGGACCCCGATCGCGAACCGCCGTTCTTCTTCTGCAAGCCGTCCGATGCCGTCAGCTATGTAGCCGACGGCACCGAGGGTACGTTCCCGTATCCGCCGGGCACCGGCAACTGCCACTACGAAGTGGAACTGGTTGTGGCAATCGGCAAGGGTGGCCGCGACATCTCCGTCGAACAGGCCGCCAGCCATGTGTATGGCTACGCGCTGGGTCTGGACATGACGCGCCGCGACCTGCAGAACGAATCGAAGAAGACCGGCCGCCCCTGGGAAACGGGCAAGGCGTTCGACAAGTCGGCGCCCATCGGTCCGATCGTGCCGGTTTCGGCCATCGGCCACCCGGAGAAGGGTGAAGTCACGCTGTCCGTGAACGGTGTGGAGAAGCAGCGCGGCGACTTGTCGGACCTGATCTGGTCGGTGCCTGAAATGGTGTCGTACCTGTCGAAGCTGTTCGAACTGCAGCCCGGCGACCTGATCTACAGCGGCACGCCCGAAGGCGTGGGTCCCGTGGTCAAGGGCGATGTCATGCAGTGCCACATCGCAGGCGTGGGCGACATGACCGTCAAGGTCGTCTGACGCCATGCTCGAGCTATACAGCTACTTCCGTAGCTCGGCTTCGTTCCGCGTGCGCATCGCCCTGAACCTGAAAGGGCTGCCCTACGACTACAAGGGCGTGCATCTGCTCAAGGAAGGCGGCATGCAACTGAAGCCCGAGTATCGCGCGCTCAACGCCGATGGCGTGGTGCCGACACTCGTGGCAGACGGCCGCCCGCTGATCCAGTCGATGGCGATCATCGAGTATCTCGACGAGATCCATCCGGAACCGGCCCTGTTGCCGAAGGACCCGTACGACCGCGCGGTCGTACGCGGCCTGGCGCAGGAGATCGCCTGCGAAATCCATCCGCTCAACAACCTGCGCGTGCTGAAGTATCTCAAGCACGAACTGAAGGTGACAGAGGAAGCCAAGGACGCCTGGTATCGCCACTGGATCGAACAGGGCTTTGCTTCGCTGGAAATCAACCTCTCGCAACTCGGCCACGTCGACCGCTACGCGTTTGGCGATTCTCCGACGCTGGTCGACCTCTGTCTGGTGCCCCAGGTATTCAACGCGCAACGGTTCAACGTAGACCTGACCCCGTTCCCGACGATCGCAAAGATCCATGCCGCGTGCATGGCGCTCGATGCGTTTCAGAAGGCGGCACCGGGCGTGCAGCCGGATAGTGAGTAGGTCGCCAGTCTAGGATTGTTCCGATCCTTTAAGGCCCGACGCAATGTCGGGCCTTTTTATTTGTCGCGTTGCAGTTGCGATAAGACAAATTGAGTCAGTAGGCCGACGGATACGCTTCGTGCGATCAACGTTTTTTTCTCACGGGATGGCATGTGCGCGACATCCGTTATCCGCTCCTTGATGGTGACATGACCTCCACTGGAGGCACTCTGATCGCCGTGTGTGAACTGCAGGACTTGCATCACGGCAAGCAGGTCGCGCTGGAAGGGAACATTGCCACTTGCCCGGCTTGCAAATCTTCTGGCCTTGTCCTCAACGATTGCTTTCCCAACTACAGCATAGCGGGGAAGCTATGCCAGTATCGCCAGCCGAGTTGCTCGGCGTGCTGGAAAAATCGGATCGACTGATCGAACGCAGGTTTTATCCAAAGGGATATCAAGGTGGCGCGTCCGGTAATTGGTAGGTTTGCGAAATGGGGCGTCGGCGTGATCGCCATTGCCGGAATCTGTATCTATGTCGGCGGATTTGTTATCGACATTGGTGGCCGCGTCACGACAAAGCCGGTGCTTCTCTATGAGCGGTTCGAAGGCATGCTGGCTGATGACCAGCCATTGCACGTGGTTGCCGAAAACACCAGATGCCGCGCTTTCCAGATTGGTATGAAAATTTTGATCAATTTCCGCATCTGGTGCGGCGGAAGCGTGGTCGGATGGACGGACGACACGGCGGCGTTCGATCCGCCGGTGGATATGAATTCGATAGTGCAGTAGCAGAAGCGGCGATTGTTGGCGCTAAATCGAAAACTCCCGGTTTTCTCCCCTCTCCCGCGGGCGGGAGAGGGGCGGGGGTGAGGGCAAGCGGTTCAAATTGCGATGTGGTTGGCAAGCGGAGCCTCCTGCCCTCTCCCCCAACCCCTCTCCCACTACATGGAAGAGGGGAACCAGCACCGCAAACGACAAAGCCCCGCAATCGCGGGGCTTTGTCTCGTCTGAAGCGGGAGCGAAGATACAACTGGCCTACCCCAGCAACGCCTCCGCAAACTCTTCCGCCCGGAACGGCTGCAGATCCTCGACCTTTTCACCCACGCCGATGAAGTACACCGGCACGGGGCGCTGGCGGGCGATGGCTACCAGGATGCCGCCCTTGGCGGTGCCGTCGAGCTTGGTGACGATCAGGCCGGTCAGGCCCAGGGCGTCGTCGAAGGCGCGGGTCTGGGCGAGGGCGTTCTGCCCGGTGTTGGCATCGATCACGAGCAGGCATTCGTGCGGCGCCGTGGGCATTGCCTTGCCGACCACGCGCTTGACCTTCTTGAGTTCTTCCATCAGGTGGAGCTGCGTGGGCAGGCGGCCGGCGGTGTCGGCCATCACGATGTCGATCTTGCGGGCGCGGGCGGCGTTCACGGCGTCGAAGATCACGGCGGCGGGGTCGCCGCTTTCCTGCGCCACCACGGTGACGTTGTTGCGCTCGCCCCAGATCGTCAGTTGCTCGCGCGCAGCGGCGCGGAACGTGTCGCCGGCGGCCAGCAGCACGGACTGGTGGTACGACTGGAAGTGCTTGCAGAGCTTGCCGATGCTGGTGGTCTTGCCCGCGCCGTTGACGCCGGCAATCATCATCACCAGCGGCTGCTCGCGGCCCAGCTCCATGGTCTTCTCGAGCGGCTTGAGCACCTGGACGAGCAGGTCCTTGAGCGCCGCCTTGACGCCCTCGGCGGTCTCGATGCGGTCATTCTTGATGCGGCGGCGCAGTTGGTCGAGCAGGTACTCGGTGGCTTCCACGCCGGCATCGGACATCAGCAGCGCGGTTTCCAGTTCCTCGAACAGCGCCTCGTCGACCTTCACTCCGACGAACAG
>Ga0102591_1000161_pt1 | contig 154381 bp, 150 predicted proteins | sample AraplaCol_mCL_r2_2_FD_76860 | JGI IMG/M metagenome (GOLD analysis project Ga0102591, IMG submission 76860) | Arabidopsis root microbial communities from North Carolina, USA - plate scrape MF_Col_mCL_r2 (SPADES assembly) (version 2) | ecosystem: Host-associated > Plants > Roots > Endosphere...
TCTTGCCGAGCAGACGCTGTAGTTCTTTGACCTGGTTCTGAAGGGCACGATATTCGGATGCTGGAACGACATCTTCCTCGGCAGCAGTTGCCGTCAGAGCTCCTTGGGTGGCAAGCTTACGCCAGGTGAACAACTGGTTGGGTTGAATGCCATAACGTCGAGCAACGATGCTCACGGTTGCGTCCGGCTCATATGTCTCCTGGATGATGGCAAGCTTCTCTGCCGTCGACCAGCGACGGCGGCGCTCAGGGCCGGACAGGACTTCTATCTTAGGACTGTGACTGGTCATAATGGGCACATTACCTCGCACACTTGTTAAGTGGGAGATCCTGTCCGCATCTCAGCTCGATCGATCGGAGTTGCTAGGCGCGCCGGAACCAGCGACTTTTCTATCTCGACCATCTCACCCGACCGGGGATCTGTCGCGATGGTATCAGCAAATCTTGGCGCTCCTGGCCTCCCCCCCGCAAGGCGCTCGTGACTTGCCTGCCACGCTGCTCTCGTAAGCTCGCGTCTTGCAAGGCGAACTAACCGCTCGATTTTGGCTCACTGCGACGATTGAAGGTCGCTGGAGAACGCGGCTTTCGCGCAATGGAACAATTGCGCTATTCAGCCCTTTCGGTGCTATGAAAAGACTTCTGTTTGGCTCAATGATCTTTCTCGGCTCGCTTGGCTTTTCCCACGCCCAGGAATTCTCGACCGATGCAATCAACAACGCGGATGTCCTATCAAGGCTCAACGAGCAGGTTGCGCAGGACCCCCCTGTCCCTAATGCCGCAATTGTCCATCTTCAGGTCCTGCTTGACCGGGCAGGCGCATCGCCGGGTGTGATCGATGGCTTCGATGGCGCCAATGTCAGCAAGGCGATTGCTGGTTTCGAAGCAATGCAACATCTGCCGGTGGACGGCAAGCTCGACGCTCAGGTGGTAGAGCGGCTCGGCGACGACAAGCATGTGATTGGCCCGTATATCATCGCGCCCGACGACGCTAACGACCTCGTTAGCGAAGTGCCGAAAGACTATGCAGAACAAGCCAAGATGGATCACCTCGGCTATACAAGCGTCTTAGAAAAGCTTTCCGAGCGCTTCCACATGGATATCGACCTTCTCCATGCCCTCAACCCTTCCGCAAAATTTTCGCCCGGCGAGACGATTTCCGTAGCCGTTGTCGGAGCACCCAGAACCGGCCAGGTCAAGCGGATCGAAGCGCGCCGCAGGGACGGGCAGCTCGTCGCCTTTGCCAATGAAGGAAATATTCTGGCGGTCTATCCGGCAACAATTGGAAGCGAAGACAACCCGTCGCCTTCCGGAAAGCACAAAGTCAACGGCGTTGCCCGCAACCCGACCTACAAATACAATCCGCGTGTCAATTTCCAGCAAGGCAAGAACAAGACGAAGCTTACGTTGCCGAGGGGTCCGAACAATCCGGTGGGATCTGTTTGGATCGATCTCTCGGAGCCGACCTATGGCATCCACGGGACGCCTGAACCATCCCTCATCGACAAGGCTGGCTCTCATGGCTGTGTGAGATTGACCAACTGGGACGTCCGGGAATTGGCAAGCATGGTTAAGCCCGGCGTCGTCGTGGTCTTTACCGACTGATGCTGGCCGCCCGCCTCGGAGGCTGCTAGCGACCTCGACCCGCTGGTGACCCTGAGAACCGCCGATATTGGCGGTAGCAGGTCTCAGGTCATAGACTTAGTCGCCAGCGGACAGGACGGCCGGCCAATGCTACGGTCGTTCACGAGCGTCGCTTGCGAACGCCGGCATCCATCAGTCTTGCAAGAGCGGACCTCACCTCATTGACGATCGCATGAGAGAATGAGGCTTTTGGTCCGTAAAGGTACTCACGCCCAGCCTTTGTGAGCGCGAACGACATTCCGCAGTCGAAGCCGCTGCTGTCCTCCGTCACGAGATCCATCTCCCACGCATGTTTCAGACCAGAAAGAACGAGATCGAGGTCATCCGTGTCGGAAACTGGAAAACGCCCCCATTGGTCGACCGTCATCAGAGCGTTTCGGATTTTGTTCATTCGAGGCAATGCTCTCACAGGTGGAAGAAGAAGCAGTAGTGCATATTGCGGAATACTTGTCTTCCTTGAAGCACTCGGTGCTTCGGACCATTTTTGGGTTTTCCTTCAAGCACCACATCTTCGACTGGCGAGTGCTGCCCTCCTTCTTGTCCGGCGGTGCAGCGTTCGGTGACCCGCTTGCGAGATGTTTCATTAATCAGCGATCCACCTCGCTCTTTATGCTCGCAATAACGGGCAGTCGGCTACCCAACCGGACAGGGCGAAAAAAATCGTCGACTCTACCTTCGATCTCCCCGCTTTCCAGCTCCCTTTCCTTTGACACCCTCATGCCAAACGTTCCGGGGGCAGTCTCCGTTGGAGCCACGAAACTCCCGCTGTGGGAGTATCGCAGGCCCTGGAGCAACTGCGCGGCTCGAACGGACTTCAGGCCGCTCCTAGAATGCAGGTGACTTCGCTGACCGGTTCCGGCCACAAGCAAGATTAAGGCCACCTGGCTGAAGATCGCCTCCCCCGACCGCTAAGTTTCGAGGACGGAGGCGCCAGCACATGGATTGCGCCGCCGAGGTTATGCGGGCGGCGGCGACATTTCAGCGTCACGCCGGGATCAGAGGACTGGTCGGGTCAGGCGCTCCATCGAAGAACAGATAGAGGGCCTCGATCTTACCGTCTCTGGCGATGACGAAGTCGGTTCCGGCGTAGGCTGGATCCTCTCCCGGTACACCAGCTACCCATCTCACCCTGCCCGCTCGATCATGAAGGATCTCAGCGTCAGCCAGGGTTGTGTAGCGGAAGCTTGGATGCATGGCACGGATTTCGCCGGCGACGCGAACGATCGCGTCGCGTCCTTGATAGATGCCATGCGGTTCGACGAAGACGGCGTCTTCATGAAGGATTTCTTCGGCCACCTTGCGGCGGAGGGCTTCGTCGCCCTCCCCGAAGATTCCCTGAAGATTGCGTTCAAGCAATGTTGCAATATCGGCCATGGTCGTTCTCCGTTCGCAGGCTTAGATCTGAACCTGGCCGCCGTCGACGAACAGCTCGACACCGTTCACGAAGCTTGCATCCTCAGAGGCCAGGAAGAGTACGGCTTTCGCGATCTCCTCCGGTTTGCCGATACGGCCTGCCGGGATGAGGCCTGCGAGGTAATTCTTCGTGTTTTCGGCACTGTCGCCGTTGCCGAAGAGCTCGTTCAGGCCTGCGGTATCGGTCACGCCGGGGCTGACCGCATTGACGCGGATGTGGCGATCCTTCAGGTCGAGGATCCAGTTACGGGCGAAGCTGCGGATCGCCGCCTTCGTGGCGGAGTAGACGCTGAACGCAGGCGTGCCCGAGATGCTGGTCGTCGAAGAAGTGAGAATGATCGACGCGCCGTCCCGCAGCAGAGGAAGAGCCTTCTGCACGGTGAAGAGAGTGCCTTTCACGTTTGTGTCAAAGGTGTTCTGGTAATGCTCTTCGGTGATGGCGCCGAGTGCTGCGAACTCGCCGCCGCCTGCGTTGGCGAAGACGACGTCGATTTGCGAGTGCTTCTGCTGTACCTCGTCATACAGACGATCGATCTCGGTCAGTTTGCTCATGTCGGCCTGGACACCCGTCACCCGGCCGCCAATCTGCTTGACGGCGGCGTCCAGTGTTTGCTTGCGGCGACCAGTGATGAATACGGCAGCCCCCTGTTCCGAGAAAGCCTTGGCTGTTGCGAGGCCGATGCCGCTCGTGCCGCCGGTGACGATGACGACCTTGTTTTCAAACTTCTTGCTCATTGTCTTGCTCCTTATGTCCGCGGCGTCTTGCCGTTGAAAAGAACATGACAGCAGAACGCTGATGCAAATAGTGGGCAAAAATGATACCCATCGTTCCATACGGAGAACGATGATGAAACCTGACCTGAATGACCTTGTCTACTTTGCCGAAGTGGTCGACCACGGCGGTTTCGCTGCGGCCGGGCGGGCCTTGCGTGAGCCGAAGTCAAAGCTAAGCAGACGCGTGGCGGGTCTTGAGGCCCGGCTGGGCGTTCGCCTTATCGAGCGATCAAGCCGCCGCTTTCGGGTCACAGACGTGGGGCAGTCCTTTTACGAGCGATGCAAGGCTATGCTGGCTGAGGCAGAGCGGGCCGAGGCGCTGGTTGCCGAAGCACAGTCGGAACCGCATGGCTTGATCCGGATGAGCTGCCCCACCGGACTCGTCGAACCCATTTCGGATTTGGTGACCAAGTTTCTCGCACAGTATCCGAAAGTCCGCCTGCAGCTCGTTGCTGTGGATCGACCCGTGGACCTGATTGAGGAGCGGATCGATGTGGCACTAAGGGTTCGGACCTTACTCGACGGCGATGCGTCGCTGACTATGCGTTCGCTCGGAAGCTCCGTCCGGATCCTCGTTTCGGCTCCGCAGATTGCCAGCCGCATTGGCAGCATCGAAGATCTCGCACGGGAGCCGACCCTGTCAACGACCGATGACCATGGTGAAGTGAACTGGTTTCTCGAAACCGACGATGGTCGCTCACATACGCTTCTTCATCAACCACGTATTGGCTGTGCGGACTTCGCGGCCGTTCGAACGGCAGCCCTTGCTGGTCTCGGCGTCGCACTGCTGCCTGACCAAACCTGCCGGGAAGCGCTGGAGCATGGACGGCTCGTTCGCGTCTTACCTGCTTGGCGCGGCATGAAAGGTCTTGTGCATCTGGTATTCACGACGCGGCGCGGCCTTCCTCCTGCCGTCAGGAAGTTCATCGATAGCCTCGCGTCTGGCTTTCCTCGCGAGGCACTCGGTTGATCCCGGCCTCTTCCGGACGAGACGAGGTGGTCGCGATGATGAAGCTGCGCATCAGCGGACCGAAACAACCTGGATGGTTGTAAACAGGTGTGGCAACTAGCCGGACCCTGCCGCGCAATCGCGTCACATAAGGATAGCCGCAAGTCTGAGAGAGCAGGAGCTCAGGGCGAAGCCAGGCATCGTCATAAGCAACGTCTCGTGCAAGCTCGCCCGCCACGTCCAGCTTCCGAAAGGCCGGCCCGGATGAACGACCACAAGGCTTCAGTCGCCTCGGCGAGTGGCGCCGGCGTAACACACATGGCGATGCTGGCAATGATCATTTCAATTCGCCCTGCAACAGCTCGGATGCAATCGCCGAGACATCGCCGCCGAGAGGACGGTCTTCGGTGAAAGGCGCCGACAGAGCACGGACAAAAGCATATGTCCTTGCCGTTTCTCGGCCGCACCGATGCGACGGTCGCAGGTCCACAGCCTGGGCGGCGGCGAGCAGTTCGCATGCAATGACAAGCCGCCAGAGATCGAGCATCTCGCCAAGCTTTCGAACCGCAAGCGCCGATTGCGTCGCATGATCTTCCGCGCCCTCGGAGACGGCGAGGAAATCGAGCATGACAGGATTTGCCTTGTGCCGGATATCGGCCATCAGCGCGGCAACCGTCTTCTGCAGGGGCACGAAGCCTGCCGATGCTCCACCGGCGGGCGAGAGATAGCGCGGCAGCCCGTTCCGGCCCGTTCCGGTTAGTTGGATAAAACGGCCCGCGGAGGCCGCTGCTGCCTGGGCGACCGCAAGACCCAGTGTCTCGAACGCCAACGCGAGGGATGGCGTATGAAAATTACCGGTCGACAGAACTCGCTTTTCATCGATCAAAACCACCGGGTTGTCGGCGGCTGCGTTGAGTTCGATCTCAACAGCAATCCTGGCTGCCGAGAGCGCTGTCGCCAGCGTTCCGTGAATGGGTGCAATGCAGCGAAGACTGAGAGGATCCTGAAGTGCCGCCGTTGTCTCGAACAGTATCGATCCTTCGAGTGCGCGAAGCAGGCATGCCGCTTCCTCTGCCTGCCCGGCCGCCGGCCGGGCGGCCTGTATGCCCGGAGACAGGATCAGCGGATTTCCACCAAGCGCCTCGAATGTCAGGCCGGCCGCTTCCCGTTGAGCGCCGAAGATGCGCTCCGCATCGAAAAGGATGAGTGCACCTGTCCCGGCAGATACGGCGGAGGCATTGATGAGCGAAATCCCATCCTTCGGCTGCAGGCCGACAGGTGAAAGGCCGGCCAGTCGCAAGGCTTCATGCGCCGGATGGATCGCCCCTTGGAATTCTGCCTCACCCTCGCCGACGAGGGCGCGGGCCATGGCGGAGAGAAGCACAAGATCACCGGCGCCGATCGAACCCAGCGACGGCATGACAGGATGTACCCCGGCATTCAGCATCGAAAGCAGCGCCTCGAAGACCGGCAGTGAAATACCGGAGCCGCCAACGGCGAGCATGGCGAGCCGTGCCGCCATGACCGCGCGGGTCGCGTCGCGCTTCAGCGGTTCCCCGACAGCCATCCCTCGCCCGCGGATAAGGGTTAGCTGAAAGGCCTCAAAATCTCCGGTCACCGCGGTCTTGAGGTTGGCGCCGAGACCGGTGTTCATCCCGTAGATCTGCTGCCCAGCCGCTGCCGCCTCTTCGAGGATGCGGCGCGCCGTGAGCAGGCGGCTGCGGACCGTTGCGGATGCGGCGACCGCCCGATGATCACTGGCAATCGCGGCGATATCCTCGATCGTGACATAGGCACCGGAGAATTCGATCGTCATGCAAACCTCAGCCTCTGGCCGATGCTTGCCTTCTGCGCCTTGGTCAGCAATGCGTGGCCCAAGGCGATATCGCTCAGCGAAAGGCCGCGATGCCAAAGAAGGATAGTCTCGTCGTCATTCGAGCGACCCGGCTTCAAACCGGCAACGATCTGGCCAAGCTCGGCATGCAATGTCTGCTCCGAAAGCCGCCCGGTTTCAACATGAGCCCTTAGCGAGCCAAGCTTGCCCGATTTGCACTGGCCCCAGTCATCGACGACCAGCTTGTCCATGATGTCCGTCAGGGAAAGGTCAACCGCGCTCATCGTTCCATAGGGCACGACGAAGGCGCCCTCCTTGATCCATTCCGTCTTCAGCATCGGCTCGGGTGCGGAAAGACGCGAAGCCTCGACGACGATGTCGGCGCCCTCCACGCAGTCGCGCCAATTGTCGACGACGGTGATCTTCTTGCCGAGATCGGCCTCCAGCTTGGCGCCGAAGGCATCGCGGCTTTCCGGCCGACGCGAATGGACGCGGATCTCGTCAAAATCGAAGAGATGGTCGAGAAGACGGACATTCCAGTAAGCCGTGCCGCGGGCGCCGATATGGCCGAGCACCTTCGAATTCTTCCTCGCAAGGTGACGGGCGCCGAGCGCCGTGACGGCGCCGGTGCGCATGTCTGTAATGACGGTCGCATCAAGGATTGCCTTCGGCACCCCCGTGCGCGGATCGAAGAGATTGAGAACGCCGAATTCGGAGGGATAACCGAGCTTGTAGTTGTCGACGTAATCACCGACGACCTTGACCCCGGCAAGCCCGATCGGCGCCACATAGCCGCGCAACACGTTGAAGTGTCCATGGAAGCTCGCATCGGGCTCAAGGTGGACGCGCGGCTCGATCACGGTCTCGCCCTTACCCTGGGCTGCAAGCGACGTTTCGATGGCCGCGAGGATTTCACCGTCCGTCAATGCCAGCGCCTCGATGTCGAAGGCGTTCAGATAGTCGATATAGATGGGGTCCATTTTCATCTCATTTCATGATTTTGCCGGTGTACCGACACCGAGATTGTCGCGCAGGGTGCGGCCTTCATAATCCTGCCGGAACAGGCCCCGGCGGCGAAGTTCCGGCACGACATGCGTGACGAAATCTTCAAGACCGGACGGGAAGAGCGGTGCCATCACGTTGAAGCCGTCTGCCGCCCCTTTTGCGAAGCGCTCCTCCATCGCGTCGGCTATCTGGGCAGGCGTTCCGACGACCTGCCAGTGCCCGCGGGCACCGGCGAAATGGCGCGCGAGTTCGCCGATGGAAAGCTTCTCGCGCCGGCCGAGATCGATGATCAATTGCTGCCGGCTCTGGATCAGATTGGTCTGCGGCATGTCGGGCAGTGGCCCGTCGAGCGGATAGGCCGAGAGGTCCTGGATGCTGAGATAGCTTGCCAGCAAGGCGACGCCGACCGCGTCGGGGATCAGTTCCTGAAGCTCGCGATATTTGGCCTTAGCCTCCGCTTCCGTGGAGCCGATGATCGGCGAGATCCCCGGCATGATCTTGATGTCATCGGGCCGGCGGCCGTATTTCGCCAGCCGCGCCTTCACGTCGTCATAGTAGGCCTTCGCCTCGTCCAGCGTCTGCGAAGCGGCAAAAACCACGTCAGCGGTGCGCGCCGCCAGCTCCTTGCCGACATCGGACGCGCCTGCCTGGACCATGATCGGCCGGCCTTGCGGCGATCTCTGGCTTTCAAGAACGCCTTCGACAGTGAAATGCTTGCCACGGTGAGCGAGCGGGTGAAGCTTGCCGCGATCGAAGAAGGCTGTTTCGCCAGGCGGCAAATAGGCATCCTCGTCAACGCCGTCCCACAAGGCGAGCGCCGCGTTGGCAAATTCCTCGGCGCGCTCATAGCGTTCCGAATGCGGACGCAAGCCGCTGCTTGCAAAATTCTCGGCCTCCAGTTCGCTCGCCGAGGTGACGAGGTTCCACCCTGCCCGGCCGCCGCTCAGCTGATCGAGCGAGGCGAAGGTGCGAGCAAGCCCGTAAGGTTCGTTGTAGGTTGTCGAGGCCGTTGCGACGAGGCCGACATGCGAGGTGTTGACGGCAAGCGCCGCCAGCAGGCTCAAAGGTTCGAAGCCGGTGGAGCGAGCCGCCTGGCTCGCCATATCCGGATTGCGCTCGCGGATCGCTGCCGCATCCTCGACGAAGACCATGTCGAACTTGCCGCGTTCGGCAATGCGCGCGAGCTCGATGAAATGCGCGATATCGATGCCGGCGGGTGCGTAGGCATCGGGGTGGCGCCAAGCGGCGATATGGTGGCCGCCTGCCATCAGGAAGGCCCCGAGCCGCATCTTGCGGTCACCACTCATGATGCACGCTCCTCTTTGGTGGCAGGATGTGACGGACGCGCGAGCCCAAGATGCGAGCGCAGCGTCTTGCCTGGCTTCGGCTCGAGCAATCTTCGCTTGCGCAGTTCCGGCACGACATCGGCCACGAAGGCCTCTGCCGCTGACAAAGTCGGCGGGAGGATCGCGAAACCATCGATCTTCGCCGCTGTCTGCCATGTCTGGAGCGTGTCCGCGACCTCGTTGAAGCTGCCGATCGGAACAAGCCCTGCAGGCACATCGCTCTGCAGGCTGTCATACTGTGCCTGCGCCATCTCGCGTGTGGCTGCGGCGAAGGGAACGACGTTTGACAGCAGCCGGACATCGCCGCGCGATCGGCCGGCCGCCTTCAACGCTGCCTCGAATTGGCGGACTGCTTCGACAGTGCGCTGCGCCGATGCCTCCTGCAGCAAAACGACTTCGCCAAGCTCGGCTGCGAGGGCATAGTTTTCCGCCGTCAGCAGCTGCGCGATGACCGGCCGACCCTGCGGCGACCTGTTGACGTTGAGCGGCCCACGGACCGAGAAATGTTCGCCCCGATGGTTGAGGACGTGCATCTTGCCCGGCTCGAAGAACCGGGCATTCTGCTTGTCGTAGATGAATGCGTCGTCCTCGAAACTGTCCCAGAGCGCCCTGACGAGGTCGACATACTCACGCTCGCGCGCGGACTGACCGGTCGAAGGAATGGCAAGCCAGCCGCTGCGTCCCTGGCTGATCTGATCAAGCGAGGCGAAGCGGCGCGCGAGATTGTAGGGCTCGTGCTGAAATGTGGCAGCGGCAGCAAGCAGACCGATACGCTGGAGCCTGGCGGCAAGCGCAGCGACGAGCGTCGTCGGCTCGAACGGTGTCGCAGTCGACGACAGCGCATCGCGCGGTCTGGCACCATGGAGATCTGGAAGCAGCGCGAAGTCGAAGCCTGCGTCCTCGGCCTTTTTCAGCTGCGAAAGAAGCGCCGCAAAGGAAAGCCCTTCGATACCTCCGCCCTCGCGCCAGGCCGAGGGATGATGCCCGAAGGGGGTAAGCGAAAACCCGAGAAGCATCGACATCTCCCGTTCTCAAATCGAAAAGATTGCGTCGCGCGTCAGCCTGCCGGTGATCTCGTCACCATTGACGACCGCCAGCTGGTCGCAGTCTGCAGCAACCATCAGCGACAGCGCTTCGCGCAGATTGGCGCTGCGCGGAACACTCGGCGCCGACACCGGTGGTGGCCCCGCCGCCATGGCGTCCGCGACGGAAAACAGGCTGAGACGCTTGATCGCCCTGTCAATGCCGACGAAGCTCGATACGAAAGCGTCGGCCGGACGCGAGAGGATTGCATCCGGCGTATCGTATTGTACGATCCTGCCCGACTTCATGATGGCGATCCGGTCGCCCAGGCGGATTGCCTCGTCGAGGTCGTGGGTTACAAGCACCACGGTCTTGCGCACGCGCTTCAGAATCTGGCGAAACTCGTCCTGCAGGCGTGTCCGGGCGATCGGGTCGATGGCACCGAAGGGCTCGTCCATAAGCAGCACGGATGGATCTGCCGCAAGCGCACGGGCAACCCCGATACGCTGCCGCTGGCCGCCGGACAGCTGACGCGGATAGCGCTTCAACATTTCTGCCGGATCGAGACCGATCAGATCGAGCAATTCATCCACACGGTTGGCGGTTTTCGCCGGCTCCCATCCCAGAAGGTTCGGAACCGCGGCGATGTTTTCGCCGATTGTCATGTGTGGGAAGAGCCCGACATTCTGGATGACATAGCCGATATGCCGGCGCAGCTTCACCGGATCAGCTCCCATGACGTCCTCGCCATTGACGAAGATCCGTCCTTCGGTTGGCTCGATCAGACGGTTGATCATCCGCATCGTCGTTGTCTTGCCGCAGCCGGATGGACCGATCAACGCGACAGTAGAGCCCTCGGGCACGTCAAGCGTCAGGTTGTCGACCGATGGCCCAGTGCTTTCGGAATAGCGCTTGGTGACGTTTTCCATGCGGATCATGCGGCAGTTCTTTCTGAAAAGAGCAGTTTCTCGACGCACCCCAGCACGAATTCGGTGGTCAGCGCCAGAATGGCGATCGGCACGGCACCGACCAGAAGACGGGACATATCCATCACGCCTATGCCAGTGGCGATGAAATCGCCGAGCCCGCCACCACCGATAAAGGGCGCAAGCGTAGCGCCCGCCAGAACCTGGACCGCAGCCGTACGGGCACCGGCAAACATTGCGGGCGCAGCAAGTGGAATGCGGATCTTGCAAAGGACCTGACTGCGCGTCATACCCATGCCAATCGCCGCCTCGACCGCGTCAGCATCGACATCGCGCAGGCCGACGAACGCATTGAGAAGGATTGGCGGCAGCGCCAGCACCGTCAGCGCCACGATCGACGGCAGGAGGCCGATACCAAGTAGCGGCAACATGATCGCCAGTATCGCCAGGCTCGGAACCGTTCTCAGACCATTGATGGTATTGATCACGGCAAAGGCCAGCCGGCCATAGGTGACGATCAGGACTGCGAGCGGCAGCGCAATCACCAGCGCGATGGCAAGCGAAACACCCGACATCAGCAGATGCTGCCCGAGAGCACGAAAGAACTCCGCCTGATGATCGACAACCCAGAAGAAGGCCGTGCTCAGCATCGCCACCCTCACTGCCAGCCGACGAGCAGCTTTTCAGCGCGCGTCAGCAGAAAATCGAAGATGATGGCGAGCAGCGCCGTCAGAATGCCGCCGACAAGGATTTTCTCGGGATATTCCTGATCAATGCCGATCAGGATGATCGTACCGAGACCGCCGCCATCGATGAAGGCCGCAACGGTCGCAATCCCGATGACGGTGACAAGCGCGATGCGCGTGCCTGATATGATCAGTGGCATGGCAAGCGGAAGCTCGATGCGGAAGAGCCTCTGCCAACGACCATAGCCCATGCCATCGGCGGCATCGAGCACGTCAGCCGGAACACCGCGAATGCCGGTCACCACATTGCGCAGAAGGATCAGCAGGCAGTAGGAGGACAGCCCGATCAGCGCCGGTTCCATGCCGAGCCCGACGAACGGGATCAGGAGGGCAAAGAGCGCAAGGCTTGGAATGACGAAGATGATGTTGGTGACGGTCAGCGCGAAGGCATAGAGCCTCGGACGCCTGGCGCAAACAATACCGAGCGCGAGGGCTATGACCAGGCCGATCAGCACCGATGAAATCGACAGGAGAAGGTGCTGCCAGACGGCGAGCGCGATCTCCGGAATGTGCTTTGGTGCCCAGTTCAAATGAAAACGGTCCTGCCTACTGTCATACCGATGCGGCCAAGGGGAGAACTTGGCCGCATTTTACTTCCATGGGAAGAAAAACTTCCGCCGCGATCAGATGCCCTGCGACTTCAGGAATTCCGCCGCAACCTCGCCCGGCTCTTCCTTGTCGCGATCGACCTTGGCGTTCAGCTGACGCATGGTCTCGTTGTCGAGCAGCGGGCTGATCTTGTTAAGCACCTCGGCAATCTTCGGGTTCTTGGCAAGCGCGTCCTGACGGACGACAGGTACCAGATAATAGGGCGGGAAGAGCTTCTTGTCGTCTTCGAGAACGACGAGCTTGTTGTCAGATATCTGCCAGTCCGTCGCAAAGCCGTAGGAGACGTCGAGATCCTTGTTGGTCAGCGCGCTGTAGCGAATGCCGAGTTTGGCGAAGATCTTGAATTCCTTGAACTCGATGCCGTAGGTCTGCTTGAGGCCCGGCAGACCGTCCTTGCGTTCGCTAAACCCGCCCTCGGCGCCGAAGGTCAGATCCTTTGAGACGGGACCGAGATCGGTCAGCGTCTTGAGCTTGTACTTCTCAGCCGTCTCCGGCAGCGTGATGATCGCGTAGCCGTTGTTGATCTTTGTCGGCTCGAGGAGCGTCAGCTTCAGGTTTTTCTCGTAATAATCCTTGACGTCGGAATAGATCTTGTCGGCAGAGCCTGAAAGATCGCCTTTGACGACTGCTGCGAGCGCGGTGCCGGTATATTCGGGGTAGAGGTCGATATCGCCATTGGTCAGCGCGGTATGCGCAACGAGAGTGGCGCCGAGGTTGAGATGGCGATCGACTTCAACACCGGCCTTCTCGAGAGCTTGCGCATAAATTTCCGCGACGACAAACTGCTCGGTAAAATTCTTGCTGCCAATCTTTACGGGGTCGGCATGGGCAGGCGCGACGGCGGCAAGCAGAGCGCCTGTGATCGCTGGGGCCAAGGTCTTCGAAATCATCTACATTTCCCTCTCGTGTCGAGTTCACCCATTTTTCCTAGAAGCTTTGCGAGATGGCGACACGCAAAGGCATGCCAATTTTCAACTCATTTGGGAGAAAATTGCCTTTCACCAGATCGATAGTTGAGAGCGGCTGTCGATCCGGTCTCGATCGACGCCTCCGGCCGAACGCAGATCACCTCTATTCTGGAGATCAACAATCCCAAGGCCTCAGGGAAAGCTAGCCGCGACTGGCTGTCATTCGCGATCACCGCCAGCGATTGCGGCGGCCACGGCGCCTGCGACGGCCTGAGCCTGGATGCGAATATCCGGAACCGCCGTGATCTCCCAGAACCGGCCTGCCGTCAGCGCTCCGACTGCATAGAGCCTGGCGGCGCTTCCGGCATCTGCCTGCACTTTCGATTGCCGATCGACAACGATGCCGAGCCCCTGTGCATCTGCCTTGATCAAGGCTTGGCGTTTCATTTCCGCAAGCAATGGTGAGTGCGCGATACCCGCCCTTTCGACGCCAGTGCAATTGACCAGCCAGTCGGCGTTCACCTGCCTGCTTTGCAGCGTCCCCTTGGCCCTATAGGTGATGGTAAGGGCGCCCCCGGTCTGTTCCACGCCTGAGAGGAAGCCGGCATGCACAGCGACGCGACCACTCTCCATCAACTCGTGAAAGCGTGCATGGACATCTGGGGCCACTCGATGGCGATGAATGTTCCACCATGGCAGCGCGTGCCGAAGAAAGCGGGCGCGCTCGGCAGCCGGAAGCCGTGCCCAGAGCGCCTGCGTCTGCGGGCGTAGACGGTCCATGACTGAGCGCCAGTCACCTGCAGCGCGGCTTTCCTCGCGCAGTCGACGAAGCAGCTCACTTAACTTGACGGGCAGGGTCTGCGGATCAAAATCGACCGGGGGCGCCGGAGCGACGACGTGTCCATGGGGGACAAGGCCGCGCCGGGAAAGGACATCGATTTTTCCGCGGAAACCGCGTGCGTGCAGCGCCAGAACCTGATCGATCATCGTCAGGCCGGAGCCAAGAATACAGACGTTATCGTCGCGCCCGACGCGTCTCAGCCACGACAGGCGCCACGGGTTTTCGACGATACGCTTCCTTGCTGACGCGGCCAATCCGGATACATCGAAGGGCAGCGGCGCATTGCCGACGCCGAGGCACAGCACGACGTTCCGCCCGGCGATCTCCCCGCCATTGTCGAGAAGGAAGCCAAGTGTGGCGTTATAGCGCTCGATGCAGCCCGTTGCCTTGGCGCGGATGAAGTCCACCTTGCATCGCGGCCGCCTGTTGCGCAGTAGCGCCGCAAGGCTGTCGCGAACGTAGAGGCCGTAATCCTGGCGGGACGCAAAATCGCCGTCTCTCAGCGGCCGCTTGCGCTCGGCAAGCCATTCGACAAATGCATTCGGCCTGTCTGGAAAGAGGCTCATCCGGCCGGCCGGCACGTTCAGCCGGTGGAGATAGAGCTCCGAGCGATAGGCGGTTCCGCGGCCAAAGCCCGGGTCATCGCCGATCACGGCCACGGCAGCCGATGCCGGGAGAAACTCGATGAGATTGCAGAGCGTCGCGATCGCCGAGAAGCCGGAGCCAACCAAAATGGTATCATAAATCATTCGTATCCCTCATAAGCGCACGGCAAACGCGCCCGGGCGGGATCGGGTTCCCGCGACGTCAAGGGCGCTTCAAGCGTAGCGGCTCTTGGGCCGGGGAAGCCCAAGATGGTCGCGCAGCGTCGCTCCCCCATATTCGCTACGGAAGAGCCCCCGCCGCTGAAGCTCAGGAACCAGCCGCTCGACGACATCGTTAAGGCCCTGCGGCAGGTAGGGGAATACAACGTTGAAACCGTCCGATCCCCTGTCATGAAGCCAGTCGGCCATCTCGTCGGCGATTCGCTGCGGCGTTCCGACGAAGGCAAGGCCTGAATACCCGCCGTAGCGCTGCGCCAGCTGACGCACGGTCAGACCCTCCTGAACAGCGAGCTTCAGCACCTGCTCGCGGCCGGTCTTGCTGGCATTGGTCTCGGGGACCTCGGGAAGCGGCTGGTCAGGATCGAATTTCGAGGCGTCATGACCAAGCGCGATTGACAGTGAGGCGATGGCACTGTCGTAATGCACGAGGCCATCGAGATGCGCGCGCTTCGCCCTCGCCTCTTCAAGCGTATCCCCGATCACCACGAATGCCGCAGGCAGGATCTTCAGATGATCAAGTTGGCGCCCCACTTTCTCCATCCGCCCCTTGATATCGGCGTAGAGCGCCTGTCCGGAACGCAAGTCGCGCGGCGAGCAAAAGACGACCTCGGCCGTTTCAGCGGCAAGCTGCCGACCCGGGTCGGATTGACCGGCCTGTACGATGACGGGCCATCCTTGTGGAGGGCGGGCGATATTGAGTGGACCCCGTACGGACAGTTCAGGGCCTTTATGGTTGAGGACGTGCATCTTCGCCGGATCGAAGAAGGCACCGCTTTCGATATCGCGGATAAAGGCGTCGTCGTCGAAGCTATCCCACAAGCCGGTGACGACGTCATAGAATTCGCGCGCACGTTCGTAGCGTTCGCCATGAGCGACATGCGCACTGAGGCCGAAATTCAGTGCAGCATCGGGATTGGACGTCGTGACGATGTTCCACCCGGCGCGTCCGCCGCTGATGTGATCGAGAGATGCAAAGCGCCGCGCCACGTGATAGGGCTCGTCGAACGTCGTCGATGCCGTGGCGACGAGACCAATGCGGCTCGTGAGCGCCGCAATAGCGGAAAGCAGCGTGAACGGCTCGAACGATGTGACCGTGTGGCTGCGCTTCAAAGCCTCCTCGGGCATGTTGAGCACGGCAAGATGATCGGCCATGAAGAAGGCGTCGAACTTCGCCGCTTCGAGTTTCTTCGCAAACGCGACGATAAGGGCAAAGTTGAAATTCGCGTCCGGATAAGACCCCGGATACCGCCAGGCTCCGGTATGGAGGCTGACGGGGCGCATGAAGGCGCCCAGATGAAGCTGCCGTTCGGTCAATTGCGTTCACCTTCTCGGCTCCCGGTGCCGATACTTGTCGGAGGCGTGGGAACTCGGTTGTCGCTTGGGTTCGGCCCAATATTCTCTACGGCGCGGCGGCGCTAAAGGAATAAATTTTCGTTCTGCAACGCGGCTGCGAAAAGAAGCCGTGGTCGCGCACGAGCATCAGGTACTACGTTCGGGTCGGCACACGTTAGCATGGTCGCGAACGCCGGCACCATGGTATCCGCGCCGTCGCTACGGAAAACCACACGGCGCAGCCGCAGCATGCAGCGCTGCGTTGAATCGACCTTGTTTGTGTGAGCATTCGCGGAAGCGATGGGCTGTTTTCCGAAGTCACTCGCCCCAGAGGCAGGAAAGCGGGACCGCCGCCAATCTATCACTAAAGGGTAAGATCTTGTCCCCGTCGCAAAGAACTCATCCTGCCTTGAAGGCGCTTCCGGTGGCGGCCGCAACTTTCCGGAGCAAAGCAGCCCAAACACCTAGCCGTCAGTAAAAATGCAGCGACACCCGCCAAGATTTTGGCTCAGTCCGCGGAACGCCAAGGGCACGGGACAGTCCATCCCGTCTATGTCGAAAAGCATCATGGAAGCCTTAAACGCGACATGGACGACGAATACGGTAACAGCCGCGCGCTTGGTAAAACAGGAAGGTGCGGCCTCCCTCATCCCTCAGCGTCATGCGCGGGCGAGAAAAAAGGGGCTGACATAACAGGAATTCGCGGACCTGACCGGCGTTGGGCGAACTAGGCGCCGCCGGGATGTCACGCAGCTATCTGGAATTCCTCTAGGGTAGTACCATGTCTGTCGGACACGCAGTCGACAGGTCGCAGATGCATTGGCTCAGCCGTTGGAATGCCCGCTCCTTGGCCTCCCAGTTCTTCATAACCGGGGGCGTCGTCTCGATCATGGCGATGCTCCTGATCGGCATTCTGCTGACGCGGCTGATCGAGGACGCGGTGATCCATAATTCCGGCGCAGCGACCGCGCTCTATGTCGATAGCGTCGTCGCCCCGCTGCTTCCCGATATGCAGACGGAAACCCTTCTCGACGAAGGAAGCGCCCAGGCGCTCAACGAGACGCTGTCGCAGGGCGCACTCGGCAAGCGCCTCGTCTCGTTCAAGCTCTGGAGAAGCGACGGCACCATCCTCTACTCCCACGAACAGGAGCTGATCGGCCGGAAATTCCCGGTCAGCGACAAGCTTCGCCAGGCCTTCTCGGGCGCGCTCGTCGCGCGATACGAGGTCGCCAGCGATCCGGAGAGTGAGAAGGAGAGGCAGCTCGGCAAGCCGCTGATGGAAATCTACAATCCGGTGCTGCAGCCATGGTCCGGCCAGCCCGTCGCCGTCGTCGAGTTTTACGAAACGGCTGAGGGGCTCGCCGACAGCATTGCCCGCGCAAGACTTTGGAGCTGGGCCTCGGTCGCTGGACTGACGGCGATCTTCTTTCTGGCGCTTTCGGCTCTGGTTTTCCGCGGCAGCCGGCTGATCGAGGCGCAACGCAGCGATCTCCGCGACAAGGTGACGGAACTCTCGGCCCTGCTTGCCGAAAAACTTGCCCTGCAGCGGCGCCTGCAACGATCCTCGCTGCGGGCCGCCGCCCTTAACGAAACCTATCTTCGCAGCGTCGGAGCCGACCTTCATGATGGTCCTGCCCAGCATATCGCCTATGCCTCGCTGCGGCTCGACAGCGAGATGCTGGTCGATGCCGCGACAAGCCCCGACATGCGGGAAAAGGAGCTGTCCTGGATCCGCTCGAGCCTTGCCGAGGCGATGCGCGAAATCCGTACGATCTGCCGAGGCCTCGTCCTGCCGGAGATCGAGGGCGCCTCATTCGGAGAGATCATCGAGCGGGTGGTCTCCGCCCATGAGACACGGACAGCAAGCACGGTCTTGCGCAGCGTCGAGGATGATCGCTCGGACCTCTCGGCCGCGGTGAAGATCTGCGTCTACCGCTTCGTCCAGGAAGCGCTCAATAATGCCTATCGCCATGGCGGCGGCATCGAGCAATCGGTGACGGCGCGTGTGCGCGACGGCGAGGTCAGGATCGAGGTTCGCGATCAGGGCGATGGCTTCGATCCGAACGAGGTGCGGCCGACAAGCCTCGGGCTTGCGGGACTTCGCGAACGGGTCGACAGTCTCGGCGGAGACTTCGATATCAAGACCAGCGGCGCCGGCACGGTCGTGTCGATGACGCTTCAGCTGATGGAACTGGAGGATGTAAAATGACGGCGATCACCATCGGCATCGTGGACGATCATCCGCTTTTTCGCGAGGGCGTCAGCCGCAGCCTCTCGGAGGTCGATGATTTCGTGGTGATCGGCGAAGGCGCCAGCAGCGACGACGCGATCCGGCTTGCGGCCTCCGACCGGCCCAGTGTGCTGCTGCTCGACGTCTCCATGCCGGGTGGTGGCCTGGAGGCGATCAGTTCCGTTCTGTCGCGAAGCCCGGAAACGCGGGTGCTGATGCTGACGGCTTCCGAAGAGGTCGATACATTGTCTGCGGCCCTGCAACGCGGCGCAGCCGGTTATGTGCTGAAGGGGATCGGGTCGCGCGGCCTTGCCGAAGCGATCCGGGCGGTGGTACGCGGTTCGAAATTCGTCTCTCCGGCGATGTCCGCCAAGGTGATGGAGCGCTCGCTGGGCGCTCAGTCCTCGCCCAAGGCATCACTCACGCCGCGCGAGCTCGAGGTGATGGAACTCGTCGCCGAAGGCCTCTCCAACAAGCATATCGGCCTGCGTCTCGACCTGCAGGAAAAGACCGTCAAGCATCACATGACGCAGATCTTGCTGAAGCTCGGCGTGACCAACCGTACCGAGGCCGCCATCAAATGGCGGGATCTGGCCTAGGATTGGTCCTAGCGGAGATACCGCGACAGGCGCGTAACATCGGCCTGCGTCGCCAGCCTGTTGCTGATCGTCCGGCCCTTCGCATCCTTCATCACGTAGCGGTTCGAGACGATCGTCTCGGTGATGCCGTTGCGGTGGCGGATCCGGATTGTGCCGTCCGCGCCGCGCGTCGCCTGGACGCCAGCGCCCGTAGAGGCAGCCCCGGCATCGGCAGGATCGGCGGAGCTTGCCGGACCGCCATTGCCCTTGCCATTCCCGTTATTGCCATTGCCATTTCCAGTGCCGCCGCCGGAATTTCCATTTCCGCCGCCGTTCCCGCCGCCATTGCCGTTATTGCCGCCGCCATTGCCATTGTTGCCGCTCTTGGCGAAGGCATCGAGGCTCAGACGACGTGCGCCACCGAGCGGCAGAAAGGCTGCGGCCAGCCCGGCTCCGGCGATGATCTTCAGAAAGCGTCGTCTCGACTGGCTCATGGTTTCCGTCTCTGCTTCTTGCAGCCTCTACGCAAGACAGGACGTATGAGATCGCTACCGGCTGCGAAAAGCAAGGTCCCGGGACCATGGTGCCGGATCAGACACGGACCATGGTCCGACGTGCCGGGCGCAGTTGCGCACCTTTCCTCAGCGCCCGCGGCGCTTGGAAGCACCAGCTGCCACCGCTTTGATATTGCGAATACTCCGCGCTTGTCATAGGCCTCATCAGACGATCGCAGGGAGCCCGCCGGATGACAAAACAGAAGCCGAAAATCGCTATCAATGGCTTTGGCCGTATCGGCCGCTCCGTTCTCCGCATCCTGCTGAAAGAGCGCCGCGATATCGAGGTCGTGCTCGTCAACGACATTGCGCCGCTGGAAAGCTGCGCCTACCTCTTCCAGTATGACAGCGTTTTCGGTCCCTGGGCGGAAGACGTATCAGCCGAAGACCGCGCATTGCGCATCGGCTCGCGCTCCATCCCCTTCCACAACAAGCGCGACATTCGCGCCCTCGATCTCTCCGGCGTCGATATTTTCCTCGAATGCACCGGCCAGCCCTATACCCGCGATTATGTCTCCCGGGCGCTGGAAGCCGGGGCGAAGCGCGTGTTGATTTCGGGTCCGGCTGAATCGGCCGACGTGACGGTCGTGCTTGGCGCCAACGAACAGATGATCGCCGGCCACAAGATCATATCCAACGCCTCCTGCACCACCAACGCGCTGGCGCCGCTCCTGAAAACGGTCGATGACCTCTTCGGTATTATCGGCGGACAGATGACGACGGTTCACTGCTATACGGGCAGCCAACCGACCGTCGACCAGCCGCGCGACGATTTTGCCCGCAGCCGCGCCGCCGCCCTTTCCATGGTTCCGACCAGCACCAGCGCCCACAAGCTGGTCGGCAAGGTCCTGCCGTCGCTTGCGGGAAAGATCGAAGCCCGTGCCATTCGCGTTCCGACCGCCAGCGTTTCGGCGATCGACCTGACGGTATCGCTGGAGAAAGCGCCGTCTCTCTCGGAAGCACGCGATAAGCTGAAAAGCGCGATCGCCGCATCGCCTGTCATCGGCTGGATCGAAAAGCCGCTCGTATCCGTCGACCTGCGCGCCCGGCCGGAATCCCTGGTGGTGTCAGGCCCGGAACTCTCGGTATCTGCCGGTGGCTTGCTGCGCGTGTTCGGCTGGTACGACAACGAATGGGGCTTTGCCAACCGGATGATCGACGTCGCATCGCTGATGGCCACTTCCTGAGGGGACGATAGCATTGCCGCATCGAAACGCATTCATCGCGCTATCAGCATTCGCGACAGTCGCCTCCCTGTTATGGGCACCGTCGCTCATGGCGCAGGACGCGCCGGCCGGTTCGACCTGGTCCAAGGATCCGGCCAGCCATTGCGAATTCGTTTCTCCCATCTCGTTGACCGCAGGCCCGACCTATTGGAGCGGTGCGTGCCCCGGCAACAAAGCCTCCGGCCTCGGCATGCTGCGCCGCCGTGACGGAGCCCAGGCCGGTCCGGCTTTCTACGGCGAAATGCAGAACGGCGTGCCTGTGATCGGCGTGATCGACAATGAAGGCTACCGCGTCGGCCGCTTCAGCAACGGCGATATCGGCGGCAGCGCCGAGCTTGAGCCGCAGGATCGCCTTGACGCCTTCCATGCCGCGGCAAAGGCTGCGCGGGCAGTTGGCACCCGCTATGCCAAAGAGGGCAACGCCGCATCGTCCCGCCGCTATGAAGAGATTGCCCAGCAACTCGACATGCAGATCGAATGATGGCCGGGCGGCGGCTGACATGTGCCGGCATGGCCCTGTTCCTGTTCTGCCTTGCCGGGCCATCCCTCGCAGATGACGCCACGCTGCCTGACGACGTCAGGGCCTTCATCAGCCGCCGCGATGATTGCGACCATTTCCGTGGCGAAGCCTCGCCCGACGAAGAACGGCAGGCAGAAATCGATCAGCAGCTGCGCACGCTGTGCAGCGGAAGCGACGCAGAGCTGGCCCGGCTGAAACACCGCTATGCCCGGAACAAGACCGTCCAGAAGGCGCTTGACGATTGCGATCGGAACATCGAGGGCGGCTCTCCGGATTGACATTCGATCGCCGTTTCCGGATGAGGGCCATGACCTGCTGTGGCGTTTTCTTGCGGCATCGCCTATCTGGTAGGTTCACAGAGCACGACTGCGCGGAACTGGACATTCGATGAGCAAATCCACGACGACCCTGAAGATAACCGCGCTCGTAATCGCAGCTCTGGCCGCCGCTGGCTCCGCGTCTGCCCAAGAGGCGGCAGCACCCTCACCCTTTGCCGATTTCGCTGAAAAGTGCATGAACGAAGGGCCGCGTTATGACCGCACGGCGGCACTTGCGAAGGAAAGCGGGTGGGGAGCGCTGTCGCAGGACATGACCCTCGGCATCCTGCCGCTCGATGAGCCGACCGCCTTCGACGGCTGGATCACCCAGACGGGTGGCGACAAGCCCTTCGAAGCGATCGTCATCGCCAAGGCAACCGTCGGCGAGAAGCCGGTCGAAAGCTGCACCATGGCTTTTGCCGGGGTTGACGCCGCGCAATTCGAACGCGATCTCATCGCGGCGAAAAGCGCCACCGCCTCCGGCCAGCAGAATGGCGAAGTGCGGGTGCGCAAATTCTTCTCGATCGAACGCGAGGGTTTCAAGGAAGCCGTGACGCTCGACCTGCCGACCTATCCGAATGGCGCCGACGAAGTGGTTGCCAGCGTCGTCGCCGAGCAGCAGATCGAGAACTGACCGCTGCTGCCAGATCCGGCGTTTTGACGGCGCCGGAATAAAATCTTTGTGATGGAAGCTATCGGCCTCCTGCTTCGTACATGCAGGTATGAGGACCATCACACGACTTTCCGCTTCCGGAAATCAACTCTCGCGCTACGCCCTGCCCGAAACACGGGCCGCCCGCAAATGGGCTCCGCCGGTTTTCTCGCCTGGGAACCCGGCTGCACCTGCCCGGCCAGCATTTGCGCTGCGCGCACCCAACTAAACCCTGATTTGACCACCGCGGATACCACCGCCAAGGAGACATGCATGGATCGCAACGATCAGCAGGCCATCGACAGCCTTTTCACCAAGCTCGCCAATGTTGAGCGGCAATCGGCGCCGCGCGACACGCAATCCGAACAGTTCATCAACGAGCGCATCACCCAGCAGCCCGGCGCGCCCTATTACATGGCGCAGACGATCGTCGTGCAGGAACAGGCGCTCGAGGCCGCCCAGCGCCGCATCGAGGAACTGGAGATGTTGAGCTCCAGTGCGCAGCCGCAGCGCGGCGGCTTCTTCGCGTCGATGTTCGGCAGCAGCAACCCGCCGCAGCGCGCGGTCGCCCGCCCGCAGAGATACGATGCCGCTCCCGCCTCCCCCTGGGGTGGCGCTCCGAACCAGGGATACGGTCATGCCGCTCCGATGGCACCGCGTGCCGGTGGCGGCTTCCTCGCCGGTGCGGCGCAGACGGCGATGGGTGTCGCCGGCGGCATGCTGCTGACCAATGCCGTCATGGGCATGATGGGCGGCAACGAGGCGCAGGCCGCCGAACCTCAGGAGGAAGCCCCCGAGGAAGAGATGGACATGTTCGGCGACGAGGAATGATATCGCCTGAGAAGTGCTGCCAGAGCACTTCAGTCGTGTAGAGACATATCGCGTAAATCAGGATCAGCCTCGCCGCGCTGCGGCGGGGCTGATCCGCATTCGGGCGCAAGACTGGCGAGCGCTATCGATCCTGTCGGCGCATCGCCAGCGCTGTTATCAGGCAGGTTTCTCGCTGCAGCGACGGCGAGTACCAGAAGTGCCAGGCGAAAAGCGAAGGCACGCAAGATTTTTTCCGAAGCGTCCATATCCAATCCGGCTCCAAGATCATATCAAGCATGATCGGCAGCCGGCGATTTCGCACAATGCGGAAGATACAAGGCAAGGCTTCGGAAAATCCGAAGGCCTGACGCGGGAGGGACTATGCGCTTCGATCTGACCGACCTTCGTCTCTTCCTGCATGTCGTCGAAGCACAGAGCATCACACAGGGCGCCGAGCGATCGGGCATGGCGCTGCCTTCGGCGAGCGCCCGCATCCGCGGCATGGAGGAGATGAGCGGCATCCCGCTGCTGGAGCGCGAGGCACGCGGCGTCCGGCCGACGCCGGCGGGAGAAGCGCTCACCCATCATGCCCGCATCGTGCTCGGACAGATGGAACACATGCGCGGTGACCTGCAGCTCTATGCGGGAGGATTGCGCGGTCAGGTCCGGCTGTTTTCCGGCCGCGCCGCCATGGCGCATCTTCCGGCCAGACTGCGCCACTTCCTGGCCGACCACCCGGCGATCGATATCGACCTGCAGGAAAAGCAAAGCCCGGATGTCGTCGCCGCTGTCGCAGGTGGCCTCGCCGATCTCGGCATTGCCGCCGATACGAGCGAGACAGGATCGCTCGAAACCCGCCCCTTCGAGATCGACCGCATCGTCGTCGTGGCCGCGCTGGACCATCCGCTGGTCGCCGCGGGATCGGTGGCGTTCCGCGATATCCTCAGCGAGCCCTTCGTCGGCCTCCCGGCGGACAGCGCGCTGCAGGGGCACCTGTCGGCCCATGCCGCCCGCGAGGGCCGACAGTTCAAGATTCGCGTGCGGCTCGACAGTTTCGAGGACATCTGCGCCATGGCCAGCAGCGGCGTCGGCCTCGCCATCGTTCCAGACGTCTATGCGCGGCGCTATCAGGCCGAAATGGCACTCGGCGTGATCCCACTCACCGATGCCTGGGCGCTTCGCCATCTGCTGATCTGCGCCCGCAGCTTCGCCGCCCTGCCCGTCCATGCCCGCAAGCTGGTGGAGTACCTGACCAGCCCCTGAGGCTCAGCCGAAGGAGGCCGAGCGCTCGGCGGACATCGCCTCCCGCCGCGCGATTTCGCAGGCGAGCGCCCTCATGTCATAAGGCTTCGGCAGGAAAGCCGCTGCCGGACCCAAAGCGGAGATATCAACCTCCCGGCCCGAGGTGACCCAGAGCGGCAGCGACGGCCTTGTGGCCGCGAGCAGCCGGCTGAGATCCAGCCCGCTCAACCCGCCGGGCATATCGACGTCAGTGACTACGGCATCGACCTTGCCGTCTTTGCCGAGAACCGCAAGCGCCTCCAGCACATTGCAGCACTCGATCACCATATGCCCGCAGGCGATCAGTTCATCGGCCAATGCAAAGCGGATCAGGGCTTCGTCTTCCACGATCATCACGACTGCCATCCGGTTTCCCTCCGTTGTCGCATGGTGGGAGAACGCACGAAAATGCGGATCGGAGCGCGGCCGATGATTAAGATTTTAGTTTATGTTTAACAAAATCCGAACGAGCCGCAGGCAGTCACACCGCGCCGTTCCAGGCATAAATCTCGGCCGGCTCCTCGACGCCCCGGAGCTTGAAATGCCCCGCCGCCCGGAAGGCGCCGCCCGTCTGGGCCGCAAATTGCGCCGACGCCAGCAGGTTGGTTTCCAGCGCATCGGCGAGCTTTTCCATCCGCGACGCCTCGTTGACGGCCCGGCCGATGACGGTGAAATCGAGCCGCCGATCGGTGCCAACATTGCCGTAGAAGATTTCGCCGAGATGCAGCACGATATCGACAAGGAGCTCAGGTTCGCCACGCTCCCGCCTGCCCTGATTGAGCGCATCGTTCGTGGCGATCGCCCTCTGCGCGGCCGACAGCGCCAGACGGCAGGCCTGCGCCGTATCGGCAGCCTGCATCGGGAAGATCGCCAGCAGGCTGTCGCCCATGAATTTCAGGATCTCGCCACCTTCCTCGACAACCGGCTTGCCGATCGCGTCGAAATGCTCGTTCAGCCAGTCGACGATATCGTGCGGCTCATGCTTTTCGTTAAGCGACGTGAAGTCCTTGAGGTCGGCAAACAGGATCGCGGCATAGATCGACGCGCCATCGCCGCGCTGGATCTGCCCGGTCAGGATCAGCTCGCTCGTCCGCTCGCCGGTATAGACGGCGAGCACATCCTTCGCGACGCGGGTCATGGCGATGCGGCAGCAGGCGAGCGCCAGCGCGGGCATGACGCCCTCGAAACCGGCAAGCTGGCTTTCCGTAAAGCCGCCCGGCTGATCGGTGGCGATCGAGAAGCTGGCGCCTGCCAGAGCGGTATCACCAGGAAAGGGCGTAATCTTGATGACGAAATCGGTGGCACCGAGATCGCTGAGATCTGTCAGAACCGGAAATGGCGGCGTCTCGGCATTGGCCGGAAGGCTCCAGCGCATGAATTCCAGCTGGTTCTGCAGCAGATAGGAAATTGGCGAGCGCCGGAACAGCGCCTCACCCTCTTCGCCATGCTCCTGCGCCTCCTTGGAGATGCCCGTGTCCCGGTACCAGGCAACCGAGAGACCGCGATGCTTCGGATCGATGGATGGCATGGCGATCGAGGCGCGCAGCAGCGGAAATCCCTGTTCAGTCAGGCGCAGCGAAAGGCCTTCGAGCAAGGCATCGATATCATCGGCGGCAAGTCCCTGCGCGATAATCCAGGCAATCAGGTCGGCCAAACCGTTCATCGAATCCCTCCGTCGTCACGCGATGATATCGCATAATTGCCATCCGCCCGAAACCAGACGCCGCCGCCCTGCCTTGCATAAGCAGGGTGGCTGCATTAGCTCAACGGGAAAGGGAGAACGGCCGATGATCTTGCTGATAGTCGCGATAGCGATTTTTGTGGTGTTCTTCTTCCTCTTCCCCCGGCCCGCGCTCGTGGCACTCGCCGTCATCATCGCCACCGTGGCCTGCATCGGAGCCTATCTCTACTACCAGCAGTCCGGCCGCAACACCTCTGCGAGCCTGGTGACCGCCACCAGCACGGGAACCCAAGGCTGCACCGATCCCGCCAAGCCGGTCTACGTCGAAATCGCCAACGGCTCCGACCGCCAGGTGGACGCCGTCCGCTTCCGCCTCATCGCCAAACGCCCTGGCTACAGCGTCGAGGCCTATGCCGACTACCTGACGAGCTACAAGATCATCGAGCCCAAGGCCGTCTACGGCACCTGCTTCGCACTGAACCACTATCGCGGCCTCGACACACTCAACCTGTCGCCTGCCGACCTCGACTGGTCGGTAGAGATCTCATCGGTCGATTTTGCCGGGGATAACAGGTGATGGAGCTTATCGGCAGAACGTAACCGGTAGTCCTCCACCCTGCCTCGGCGCCCTCGCTGATTTCACAAACATGCAAATACACGCGCAGCCGCGTTGACTCCATTTTGCCTTTGTGATTTTGTTCGGTCATAGAACGAATTAATTGAGGACCTCGTGAGCGATACTCAGCGCATCTCCAGAAAGTTCTCCCAGCGCGCCGTCATGGAAGCGATCATCCAGAGCGGGCCGATCTCGCGCGCTTCGATTGCCAAGCAGACCAATCTCTCGAAGCAGACGATCTCGGAGATCGTCCGTCAGCTTGAGCTCGATGGCTGGATCCAGGAGACCGGACGCACGACGGGCCATATCGGCCGCAGCGCCGTGACCTATGAACTGATCCCCGACGCGGCCTTCATTGCCGCTGTCGACCTTGGCGGCACCAAGGTGCGCGTGGCGATCGCCGATCTCGCCTTTCATGTCTTCGCTGAAGAGGTGGCACCGACCGATCGCCGTGGCGGCCAGTTTGTCGTCGATCAGATCGCCGATCTTTGCTGGCAGGCTGCTGCGCGTCAAAATATCCCGAGAGAGAAGATTCGCATGGCGGTGATCGGGGCGCCTGGGGCGCCGGAGAAATCGACCGGCCGCATTCTTCTCGCTCCGAATATCCCCGGCTTCGACGCCATGGACGTGGCGTCTGCGCTCGAAAAGGCACTCGGCTTCAATGTGACGCTCGAAAACGATGTCAATCTCTGCGTCATCGGCGAGAACTGGCTCGGCCAGGGCCAGGGCATCGACAATCTCGCCTATATCGCCGTCGGCACAGGCATCGGCGGCGGCTTGATGGTCAACGGTCAGCTGGTGCGAGGCGTTGGCAATGCTGCCGGTGAGCTCGGCTTCTTGCCGTTCGGTGCCAATCCCTTCGAGCCGGAATCGCTGCGGACCGGCGCCTATGAGCGCGTCGCGGCCTCCTTCGGCATTATCGAGCGCTACCAGACGCTTTCCGGCCAAGCCGCGACGGTGCCTGAGATTTTCGAAAAGGCAGCGGGCGGCGACGCCGATGCCACCACCGTGCTTGACGACACCGCCAGGCTACTGGCGCAGGGCATTGCCGCCATCGCGGCGATCGCCAACCCGCAGAAGGTCATTCTCGGCGGCTCGATCGGCCTGCGTGATGAACTGATCGAGCGCGTGCGGACATTCCTGCCGCAATGCTTCCCCTACCCTGTCGAGGTCGAGAAGAGCGCGCTCGGCGCGCAGGCGGCGATCGTCGGCGCCATCGCGATCGGTCTCGGCCATCTGCACAACGCCCTGTTCGGCGCTGATGCCCCCGATAGCAGGATGTCTCTTCCGCCGGCGGAAACCATGCATTTCAGGGAGGCCGCCCGATGAGCGCAGACGAACTGACGAAGCGCCTGCGGGAAGCGCTCGACCGCGACGATGCCATCCGGCTGCTGCGCGCCGCGATCGGCCGCGACAGCATCACCGGCAACGAGGCCAATGTCGTCTCGCTGCTGAGGGATGAAATGCTCTCCCGCGGCATCGAGAACGTGAAGACCGCCGATTTCCTTCCCGGCCGTCCGAACGTCTGGGGCGAGCGCAAGGGTACTGGTGGCGGCAACCGGCTGCAGTTCATCGGCCACACCGACACCGTTCACGTCGATGGCTGGCGGGAGCACTGGGCCGGAACCGAGCGCGAAGATCCCTTCGCCGCTCCGATCATCGACGGCCAGATCTGGGGCCGTGGCTCCGGCGATCTCAAGGCCGGGATCTGCACGTCGCTGGCGGCGCTGTCGCTGCTCGACAAGGCCGGCATCAGACTGAAGGGTGATCTCGCCTTTGCCTTTGTCGGCGACGAAGAGAGCGGCCAGCCGGGCACAGGCATTTCCGCTGGTATCAAGGACTATGCCGCCCGCATCGAGGCCGGCGAAATCGAGCGGCCGGATTTCGTCGTCTACACCGAGCCGACGCAGCTTGCGGTCTATTCGGCGCAGATCGGCTTCTTCATCGCCGATATCACCATCACCGGCAAATCCGCCTATTTCGGCGTGCCGGAGCTTGGCAAGGACGCGCTGAAGGCAAGCCATGCCGTCATGTCGGCACTCTGGAAACACTCCGACGAGATCGCCGCCCGCGGCGAGCATCCGCTGATCGGGCGCGGTTTCTTGCTGATCACCGGCCTGACGGGCGGCGGCTTCATTGCGGTGCCAGAGGAATGCAAGCTTTCGCTGATCCGCAAGCTGCTTCCGGGCGAATCCCTCGACGATGCGGCGACCGAGATGGAAGCGGTCATTCGCGGCGCCATCGCCGACCCCGAGATCAAGGTCGAGATTGCCTATCCCGCCGGACGCGAACACCGGGTCGGCGGGTCGGCAGCCGAGATCGATCCAAACCTGCCTGCGGTGTCGATGCTCTGCGCGTCGGTCGCCCAATCCTTTGCCGGACGTGGCGCGATCGAGGGCGCGCCGTTCTGGTCGGAATCGCCGTTCTTCGTCAACCGGCTGGGCATTCCCGCCGTCTATTGCGCGCCGGGCGATATCCGCAACTGCCACACATTCGAAGAGCATGTCGACATCGAGGAATACCTCGCCGGGATAGTCGCGTTCGCCAGCTTCATGGCGCGCTACTGCGGCGTGGCGGAATAAAGAGTGCCAAACCAACAACGACGAAAAAGGGAACATGACCATGCTGATGAGGAAGATTCTGAATGCCGCGCTTGTGACGAGCGCTCTGATCGCCGCGCCGATGCTGGCGCAGGCCGAGACCGTCGGCCCATCGGGAGAAGCCGCGACCAAGAGCGAGGAAATCAAGCTCTCCGACGCCGATCTCGCCAAGCTCAAGGGCAAGGGCTACAAGGCCGCCCTGCTCTGGCACACATCGTCGGATTTCACCAATGCCGTTTCGGCCGGCGCCAAGGATGAGTTCGCCAAGGCCGGCGTCGACATCGCCGTGACGACGGATGCCGGCTTCGACGCTGCCAAGCAGCGCAGCGACATCGAGACCGCGCTCGCCGCCAAGCCGAACGTCATCCTGGCGCTGCCGCTCGACCCGGCAACGTCGGCCGAAGCCTTCAAGCAGGCCGTCAAGGACGGCACCAAGCTGGTATTCCTCTCCAACCTGCCCGCCGGCTACAAGCACGATACCGACTATGCGGCGATCGTAACCGACGACCTCTACCAGATGGGCAAGCAGGCAGCCGATGCGCTCGCTGCGGCAATCGGCAAGAAGGGCAAGGTCGGCTACATCTTCCACGACGCCACCTACTACGTCACCAACCAGCGCGACCAGGCGTTCAAATCGACGATCGAGAAGGACTATCCGGATATCAAGATCGTTGCCGAGCAGGGCATCTCCGATCCGGCCCGCGCCGAGGAGCTGGCCAATGCGATGCTCCTCCAGCATCCCGATCTCGACGGCATCTACGTGACCTGGGCGGAACCGGCCGATGGCGTGCTCGCGGCCCTTCGTGGCGCCGGCAACAAGACGACCAAAGTGGTCACGCTTGACCTCTCGGAACCTGTCGGCCTCGACATGGTCAAGGGCGGCAACGTTACCGCTATTGTCGCCGACAAGGCCTATGAACTCGGCCGCGCCATGGCGGCTGCCGGACTGAAGTCGCTGATCGGCGAAAAGACCCCGCCCTTCATCGTCGCCCCGGCGCTGACGGTCACCAAGGCCAATGTTGCCGAGGGATGGAAGGAATCGCTCAACCGCGATGCGCCGAAGTCGGTTCTCGACGCCGCAAAGTGATTGCGCTCACCGGCGGCCTCTGCGGCCGCCGGCTCTCCGGAAACCGGGAGGCGGGTCCACCGCTCCCCTTGAGCATTCATGCCGTTCCAACGGACGGCATGTCTATCGCCAGTGAACAGGCAGACCGGCCATGCCCCTGAAAATGCGCATCAATCTTCAGCAGTATGTCGTCTATTTCGGCTTCGTCGCGATCTTCATCTTCTTCGCGGTGATGCTGCAGGATAGCGGCTTCCTGACGACCAGAAACCTTTCCAATATCGTGCTGCAGACCGCCCCGGTGACGATCATGGCGATCGGCCTGGTCTTCGTGCTTTCGGCAGGCGAGATCGACCTTTCGATCGGCTCGATCGTTGCGGTCGCCGCCCTCAGCGCCGCCGTGGTGATCGAGAGCTATGGCGTGGTGCCGGGTGTTCTCGCCGGACTGGGCGCCGGGCTGGCAATCGGCTTCGCCAACGGGGTTCTGGTCGCCTATGTCAGGCTGCCGTCCTTCCTCGTCACACTTGCGACCATGGGCCTGTTTGCCGGTGTCGCCCGGTCGCTGACCAATCTGCGGTCCGTGCCTGTTACCGACGACACCTTTACCGGCTTCTTCGGCTCGGGTTCGCTCCTCGGCATCCCGTCGCTGATCTGGTGGACCATTCTGGCGATCGCCGCCGGGCATGTCGTCTATCGCGAGACCCGGTTCGGCGCGCATGTGCTGGCTGTCGGCGACAATGCGCGGGCCGCCAGCGTTTCCGGCATCAAGGTTCCGCACATCCGGCTCGCCGTGATGATGCTGAGCGGCGGTCTCGCCGGACTTGCAGGGCTCCTTTATTCCGGCCGTCTGCAGGCCGCCAAGTATACGCTCGGCGAAACCGACCTGATGACCGTCATCGCCGCCGTCATCGTCGGCGGCACGCTGCTCAACGGCGGCAGAGGCTCGATCGTCGGCGCCCTCGTCGGCTCGCTGATGATGGGCGTGCTCAACAATGGCCTGATCCTGATGGGCCTGTCCGTCTCCGACCAGATGATTGTTCGCGGCTTCATCATTCTTGCGGCAGTGGCCGTGTCCCTGCGCGAAAAGCTACGCTGAAGAGAGGTTTTCCCATGTTTCTCGACGTTCTCCGCCGCCGTAACCCGAAGTTCATCGAAGCCGCCATCGCCCTCCATCGCGAAGGCCGGATACCCGCCAATTCCTATGTGCTCGATCTCGATACGGTCGAGGCCAATGCCCGTATCCTGAAGAACGAGGCCGACCGGCTGGGCCTGAAAATCTTCGCGATGACCAAGCAGGTCGGCCGTGCCAGCTCCTTTACCCACGCCGTCATGCGCGGCGGCATCAACCGCTCGGTCGCCGTCGATATGGCCTGCGCTCGCGCGACCCATCGCGCCGGCCTCAAGGTCGGCCATCTCGGTCACCTGCAGCAGGTGGCGCGGCACGAGGCAACGGCCGCGGCCAAGACCTTCCGCCCGGATTACTGGACGGTCTTCAACGATGAGAAGGCAGCCGAAGCCGCGGCTGGGGCCAAGGCTGCCGGCTATACGCAGAGCCTGCTCGCCCGCATCCGCGCCGAAGGCGATACCTTCTACCGCGGCCACGAAGGCGGTTTCGACGCGGCCGATGTCGCTGCGGTGGCAGAGCATTTCGACCAACTCGACGGCGGCCGATTTGCCGGCATCACCACCTTCCCGGCGCTGCTTTTCGATCACCAGACGCGCAAGGTCATCCCAACCCACAATCTGGCGACGCTGACCAAGGCCGCTGAAGCGCTGGCCAAGGCCGGCCGCAAGGATATCGAGGTCAATGCCCCCGGCACCACTTCCTCCGTCCTGCTGCAGGCGCTTGCCGATGCGGGCGCGACGCAATGCGAGCCCGGCAACGGCCTGCACGGAACGACGGCGCTGCATGCGGTCGAGGACCTGCCGGAACTGCCTGCCGTCTGCTACCTGACGGAGGTCTCGCACCTCTCCGGCGGCAAGGCCTATTGCCTCGGCGGCGGCTTCTATATCGACCCGATCTTCCCCGACTATGACGTCAAGGCGATCGTCGCCGACGAGCCGACGACTGCTGCTTCCGCACTGCGTAGCGTCGAGATCCCGCCGCCCTCGATGATCGACTATTACGCGATGATCGACGCCGAAGGCGCCGAGGCGCCGAAGCCAGGCGACACCGCCGTATTCGGCTTCCGCGGCCAGGCCTTCGTCACCCGCGCCTATGTCGTCGGCGTCTCCGGCATCTCAAGGGGACAGCCGAAGGTCGAGAGCATCGAGAACGGCTTCGGCGAAGCCGAATCCTGGCCGGTCTGAGGTATTGCCGATGAACGCTTCCGCTCCCGTCCTGTCGCTGAAGGACATCAAGAAGAACTTCGACGCCGTGGTGGCGATCGAGAATTTCTCGCTCGACATTCATCCCGGCGAGATCGTCGCCCTCGTCGGCGACAACGGCGCCGGCAAGTCGACACTGATCAAGATCATCTCCGGCGTCTATGCCCCCTCGTCGGGGACGATCACCATCGAGGGCGACACCGTTTCCATGTCGAGCGCAACGATGGCGCGCTCGCACGGCATCGAGGTCGTCTATCAGGATCTGGCGCTCGCCGACCAGCAGACCGTGTACATGAACATGTTCCTCGGGCGCGAACTGACCAACGGCCTCGGCCTGCTCGACCGCAAGACGATGATCGCCGAAACCGAGAAGCTGGTGAAGGAACTCGACGTCCGCATCCCCTCGGCACACGCGACGATCAAGGATCTTTCGGGCGGCCAGCGTCAGGGCGTCGCGATCGCCCGCGCCACCCGTTGGGCAAAGAAGCTGATCCTGCTCGACGAGCCGACCGCCGCACTTGGCGTTGCCGAAACGGCGAAGGTGGAGGCGATCGTGCAGTCGCTGAAATCGCGCAATATCGGTGTCCTGATCATCAGCCACAGCCTCGACCAGGTCTTCAAGCTCTCCGACCGCATCTGTGTTCTCAGACGTGGAAAGCAGATCGGCATCCGCAAGACATCGGAAACCGACAAGAACGAGATCGTCTCGATGATAACGGGTGTGTAACGTACGCCCGCTGTTCTCAACGCCCGCCGCGCTTCGACCGTGAGTGCCGCGGCACCATGCGCCGCAGGAGCGATTTCGACTTTCGCTTTCGCGGGATGAGATCGATATCGCTGACGAGCTTTGCGCCGCCGTCGCGGCGTTCCAGGGTGATCTTGCGGCTGTGGAACGCTTCGAGCTCGGCCCGGTGGGCGACGCTGACGATGGTGACCTTCGGCAGTTCGCGGATGATCGTCTGCATCATCTGGTCCTGGCTCTTCTCATCGAGCGCCGAGGTTGCCTCGTCGAGCACGATGATATCGGGATCGTGGAGAAGCAGACGGGCGAAAGCGAGGCGCTGTTTCTCGCCGCCGGAGAGGGTCTGGTCCCAGGGCGCCTCCTCCTCGATCCTGGCGCTCAGATAATCCAGCCCGACGGATTTCAGCGCGCCCTTGATCTCCTCTTCGCTCCAGTCGTCGGCGGCACGGGGATAGGCCGTTGCCCGGCGCAGCGTGCCCGAGGGGATGTAGGGGCGCTGCGGCAGCATGAAGAGCCGGCTGCCGGCCCGGAAGTTGACACTGCCCTGGCCCCAGGGCCAAAGACCGGCAATGGCGCGCACCAGCGTGCTCTTGCCCGTGCCGGATTCACCGGAGACGAGCACACGCTCGCCGGGTTCGATATCGACCTGCGTTTCCTTGACGACCGAGGTGCCGTCATCGAGCGACACCGAGAGGTCGTTGAGGCTGAGCATGGCCTCGCCTTCCGTCTCGCCGTGCTGGATACGGCCGAGGGAGTCATTGTGTTCGGCGCGCTCGAGCCCGTCGAGCGACATCATCAGCGAAGCGATACGGCGCGCGCTGGCATTCCAGTCGGCAAGGCGCGGATAGTTGTCGACCAGCCAGCCGAAGGCCGCCTGGACGATGGTGAAGGCGGAAGCGGCCTGCATGACCTCGCCGAGCGTCATGGCGCCTTCGAGAAATTTCGGCGCGCAGAGCAGGATCGGCACGACGGGCGCGATCAGGCTCGATCCCTGCGAGACCAGCGTCGTCCGCATATGCTGGCCGGCCAGCAGCGCCCATTGCCGGATAACCTTGCCAAATGTCCGGTCGACGTCGTTGCGCTCCTCCTCCTCGCCGCCGAGCAGCGCAATGCTCTCGCCGTTTTCGCGCACATGCGTCAGCGTATAGCGGAACTCGGCCTCGGTCTGGTTCTTGACCTCGGAGACCGCGACGAAGTTGCGGCCGATGAAAGCGATCGAGGTCGAGGTAATCCCCGCATAGAGGACGGCGGCAACCACCAGAAAACCCGGAATGGTGATCATCGAGCCGCCGACCGGCAAGGTCAGAGCACCGCCGATCGTCCAGAGGACGACGATGAAGGTGGAGGCCGACAGGAAGGCGACGATGACACCGGCGATGAAATCGACCGGCGATTCCGTGGCGATCCGGAGGTCTTCGGAGATACGGGCCTCGGGGTTGGCGTGGTCGCCGCCGATCAGGTTCAGCTGATAATAGCGGCCATTCGCCAGCCAGCGCTGGATGACCGCCTTCGTCAGCCACGAGCGCCAGCGCCGCTGGATCATCATCCTGACCAGCACCTGCGCGGTGACGAGTGCCACGCTTCCGAGCACCAGCGGCAAGAACACTGCGCTCAGATAATAGACGGTGCCGGCATCATGCCGCTCGATCGCGTCGAAGATTTTCCGGTTCCAGAGATTGATACCGTATTGGAAGCCGACATTGAGGACGATCATCGCCAGCAGCCCGAGCGTGCAGGGCCAGGCGAAGCTGTCGCCATGACGGCTCCAGTAGCCCCGCGCGCTGATCCAGAAGCGCCGCAGCAGATAGCGCTTGCGCGCATGCTCGGCTTCTTCCGGCGTCAGGCCCGGATCGGGTTCGGCAATATCCGGCGGTGGAGGGGCCTCAACAGTCGATCCCTCCCCTTGGTGCGACTTCGCGGCACCTTCCGGTTTGGTGCCATCGACCGATTTCGGTTTCAATTGAGCTTCGGCCATGAGCCGACAACGGCGCAAAAATCAAAAGGTTTCATGGACGCCTTGCGGCGCGTTGCGGCAAGACGTCCAATGCGCGTGGCGATCCCCTCAACCGAAGGTGAAGGCGTAGGCCTGCACGCCGGGATCGAGGAAATGGATCTCGAACGTGTGGTCGCCGACCGGGCCGGCCTCGCGCACCAGCTGGTAGAGCCTTTGGCCGGTCACCGTGCCGTTGCCGTCGGCATCGGTATCGACACCATGGCTATCCCCCGGCGGCTTGCCATCGACCGTGACCTTGAAGCGGATCGGCTTTCCGTCCGCATTCGGACCGAGAACGAGATGCAGGTCGCGGGCATGGAAGCGGTAATAGATGCTGCCATCCTTGTCGTTGAGCCCGGCATTTTCGGCCCCGACCGTCCAGTTGCCCGTTAGGCCCCATTCGTTGAGCTTCGGCTCCGCCGCGCTATAGACATGCGGCGCATCGTTGACGGTACCCTTGGTATCGACGAAATTCTCCGAGCGCTGCCAGCCGACATAAGTTTCGGGAGACTGCACGTCGTTCTGGTTCGAGGCCGCCTCCGTGCCGGTCGCCTTCACATCGACGATGCCGCCCGCGACATTCTGCTTTCCGGCCTCGGCGAGCAGCTCTTGGATCACCCGCTCGGACTGGTCATATTCGCCCTCGCCGAAATGGTGATGGCGTATGCGGCCTTCGGCATCGATGAAGTAATGCGCCGGCCAGTATTGATTGTCGAAGGCGCGCCAGATGGCATAGTCGTTGTCGATGGCAACGGGGTAGGCAATGCCGAGATCGCCGATCGCCTTCTTGACGTTGTCGACATTCTTCTCGAAGGCGAATTCCGGCGCATGAACGCCGATCACCACCAGCCCCTGATCCTTGTACTTTTCCGCCCAGGCTTTGACATAGGGAATGGCGCGGATGCAGTTGATGCAGGAATAGGTCCAGAAATCGACGAGCACCACCTTGCCCTTCAGCGCTTCAGCCGAAAGCGGCGGCGAGTTCAGCCATTGGATGGCACCATCGAGCGGCGGCATCTTGCCTTCAACCGGCAATGTGTCCGCGGCCGCTTGAGGTTTTGCCTGCATCATCGTGTTGGCGCCGCTCATCATCATCTGGTTGCTGCCGCCACTCATCATCATCATCGCGCCGCCATCATTGCCGTTCATCACGACGGAAGACGGTTTCTGCGGCTGCAACTTGTCAATCAGTCCCTGCTCCAGCGATGCGGTGCTGGCAACCGACGCCTGTGTCAGGAAGCCGGTATCGAGCCCGAGGCCGATTGCGGCGACGGCAACGAGAACCGCCACACCGACCCCGCGGCGCAGCCATTCGCCGACGCCGAGCGACCGCTTCATCGTCTGATAGACCTTGCCGCCGACGAGGAGCGCCAGCGCAAGCGAGGTCGCAGCGCCGAGCGCATAGGCAAGCAGCAGAAGCGTGGTGCCGACGCTGGCACCCTGAAGTGCCGCCCCGGTCAGGATGAGGCCGAGAACCGGTCCCGCACAAGGCGCCCAGAGCAGGCCTGTGGCAACGCCGAGAAGCAGCGAGGCGACGACGCTGGAGCCGCCGGCGCGGGCTCCCTTGTCGGCGGACTGCGACAGACGCGCGCCGAGCGAAACCAGCGGCCGCGTCAGATGATCCGACAAAGCGGGAAACAACAGGATGATGCCGAAGACGGCAAGCAGGGCCAGCGCGGCATAGCGGCCATACTCGTTCGCCTGCACCGCCCAGCCGCCTCCGAGGGCGGCAAGTGTCGCGACCGCCGCGAAGGTCGCCGCCATCCCGATGAGCATCGGCAGGGTGCTGCGCATGAAGGGCTGCCCAGCGCGGGCGAAGACGAAGGGAAGCACGGGCAGAATGCAGGGACTGACGATCGTCAGCACGCCGCCGAGATAGGCAAGAACGAAAAGGATCATGGTACTGTCTCTGGTCGATCAGGCCGAAGCCCTATGGAATGTCATGGCGACGCCATTCATGCAGTAGCGCAGCCCGGTCGGCTTCGGTCCGTCTTCGAAGACATGGCCGAGATGGCCACCGCAGCGGCTGCAGTGAACCTCGGTGCGGACCATGCCCATCGAGCTGTCTCTCGTCGTGCCGACCGCGCCGTCGAGCGGCGCCCAGAAGCTCGGCCAGCCGGTTCCGCTCTCGAATTTCGTATCGGACGAGAACGCATCCTGATCGCAGCCGGCGCAGGCAAACTTGCCTTTCCCATGCTCGTTGAGAAGCGGGCTGGTGAACGGATATTCCGTCCCCTCCTTGCGGAGGACCTGATACTGGTCGGCAGTGAGCAGCTTCTGCCACTCCGCATCCGTATGGGTCAGCGGAAAATCTTGGGCGGCTTCGGCCGGCCGGGCCGAAAAGCCGAAGCGGAGCGCAAGGGCGCCAAGCCCGGCGCCAAAAAGGACATGACGTCTTCTGACCATGGTTTCAGTCTCCTCACCTGGTCTGCCAAACGAGACATAAGACACGCTGGAGGGCGTTCTTATTCCATCGCGCTATATTTTCCTGAATATAGCGCTGCCTGCATCTACGTGAGAAGCCTGCCGTTTGTTACACACGTCGCGGTGATCACACCAAAATGTGAACCAACGGCGCCTGCGCATGTTTTTCGAAGCGCGAGCAGTCGCGCGGCCGCGCCCTTTTGTCCCTTGCGAGACGGAAAAGCGCGTCGTAGGGGAAATCACCAGACCCCGCGTTGGACCCGATCCGCCGATGATTGTTCGTGACAAGCCAAGTTTCCTCGTCCTGTTCTTCATCTTCCGGGGATCGGTGATCGAGCGCATCTATCCGCAGGTCCTGGCGGTCATGCTGCTGTCGGCGGTGATCGTCTGGGGGCACAACAACGACCCGGGCATCATTCCCTCCGTGATCGGCGCCCCCTTCGCGCTGATCGGCATTTCGCTGTCGGTGTTTCTCGGCTTTCGCAACAGCGCCTGCTACGACCGCTGGTGGGAGGCCCGCAAGCTCTGGGGCCACCTCCTTGCCGTCAGCCGCGATTTCGCAAGGCAGAGCCTGCTGCTCGCCGGAAGCAAGGGCAGCAAGCTGCGCCAGCATCTTCTCAATCTGAATATCGAATTCGCCGCAGAGCTCGTGCGCCACCTGCGTACCAGCGCGGAACCGGCCGGCTCGACACGGCTGACCCCCGACGAGGCCGCCGAACTTAGCAAGCAGCGAAACAAGCCGGATTATCTGCTGCGGCTGATGGGCGGCCTGCTCGCCGCCGAGCGCCATGCCGGGCGGATCAGCGATATCGAATTCACGCTGCTCGACCGCACCGTCAGCGAAATGAACGGCGTGCTGACCGCCTGCGAGCGGCTGCGCAACACGCCGGTGCCCTTCGGCTACATGCTGCTGCTCCACCGCACAGCCTATCTCTTCTGCTTCATGCTGCCCTTCGGCTTCGCCGACGTGCTCGGTTACGTCACACCCCTCGCCGCCGGCGTCGTCGCCTACACGTTCTTTGGCTTGGATGCGCTGAGCGAAGAGCTCGAAGAACCCTTCGGCACCCTGCCGAACGACCTGCCGATCGCCGCAATCGCCAAGGCCATCGAGCTTTCGCTGCGCGAAGCACTCGGCGAAAAGGACCTGCCAGAACTGCCGAAGCCGGTAAACTCGATCCTGCTTTGAACGATGCTAAGCCTTGTCCAAATGGCGGATAAGGACCAGATAGTCGTCGCCAGCGAAACCCGGCCGCAATCCGCAGCCGAGTTCACCAGAGACATGCCTCAGTTCTGCGCCGGCTCGACCTTGTCCCAGAGCTCGTTGAAAGCGATGCTGTCGAAGAATGCCGTTGCCTTCACCACCTTGCCGTCCTTCAGGGTCAGCAGCCAGACATAGCTGTTCTTGTAGGAGAAGCCGTTATTGGCGGTGCCGGCGCCGTCGAAATAGGCGGTGACCATGTCGCCGTCGGCATAGACGCCGTAGATCTTGGTTGGCCGGAAGCGGTCGCTCGATTTGTTGAAGCGGGCGCCGAAGGGGCCAAGCACCTTCTGCATCAGCTCGGCCCGGCCCTTCGTGGTGCCTGAGGCCGCCGAGTTGCCGGTTATCGTCCATTCGATGTCATCGGACAACAGCGGCTGCAGGGCGCCGCCATCGCCGTTCTTCCAGGCCGTGAGGACGGCTTCGACCGTTGCCTTGTTCTTCGTTTCCATATCCAGGTTCCTTGTCTGCACCGCTGAAGTCTTTGCCGGTTCGGTAGCGGCTGCCGGAGCGAGCCCCATCAGTGCCACCAGCGCGCTGGCAGCCATGGTTCGAGCGAAGTAGTTCGACATAGGCGATACCCCCGTTGTTGAAGATCCCGTCGACGCAATGCGCGGCACCGCTGCCGTGGGATCCGCATTGCTGTGAAAGGAAACTTAGTGAGGGGTGATTACTGGGTCTATGCAACAGTATCTGCATGGGATACTGGCTTTTCCCCATGAATAGCAAGCGAGCGACCCTCACCGAACTCACGGCATTCACGACGATCGTTCGTCATGCGAGCTTTCGCGCCGCGGCCGACGAGCTCGCCATGTCGCCATCGACCCTCAGCCACATGATGCGTGGACTGGAGGAGCGGCTGGCAGTGCGCCTGTTCAACCGCACGACGCGCAGCGTCGCGCCGACCCAGGCGGGAACCAGATTGTTCCGCAGCCTCATGCCGGTCCTCAGCGAACTCGATGCCGCACTCGCCGATGTCGATACGTTCAGCTCGCGCCCCTCGGGAAACCTGCGGATCAACGCGTCGGAATCGGCGACGCAGATGATGATGCAGGAGATCGTTCCGACATTCGTCGAGCGCTATCCGGACGTGCATCTGGACCTCGTCACCGAAGGCAAGCTGGTGGATATCGTGGCGGATGGTTTCGATGCCGGGGTCCGGCTTGCCGAAGCGGTGCCGCAGGACATGATCGCGGTGCCCTTCGGTACCGAAGGGCAGTTCCTCGTGGTGGCGTCTCCGGCCTATCTCGAGACATTCGGCGTGCCCCGCACCCCCGACGACCTGCACAATCATCGCTGCGTGCGCTTTCGCCTTCCGAGCGGCAAGATGTACCGCTGGGAATTCGAGCGGCATGAGCATTCGCTGAAGATCGACGTGCCGGGGCCGGTGACCATCGACCATATGGGATTGATGGTGCGCGCAGCGATCCAGGGCGTCGGCATCGCCTATGTATCGGCCGACATCGCCCGGGAAGCCCTGGCAAAGGGCGAACTCGTCGCCGTACTCACGGATTGGACACCGCCCTTTGCCGGGCAGTGCCTCTATTATCCAAGCCATCGCCTGGTTCCGCCCGGCCTGCGCGCCTTCGTCGATATCATCAAGGAGGTCCAGCGCAGATCGAGGCATGCCTGAGGCAGCGCCGGCACTAAGATTGCGAGGCGGCGAAGTCCGTGGAAACCGATAGCGCCCGCCAGCTCTCGAGCTCGGCGCTCACCTGCTGATGCTTCGCTTCGATCGCCGCGACGGTATCGGAACCGAAGGGAATGCGCAGCGGCGGGTTCGGGGCATCGACAATCGTCAGCAGCGCCTTGGCCAGCAACGCCGGATTTCCCGGCTGGTTGTGGTTCAGCGAGGCCGCAAGCTTGCGGATTTCGCCGACGGTTTCGGCATAATCTGCAATCGTGCTTTCGGTGGTCGTCAGCGACTGCGCGTCGAGGAAGTCGGCGCGGAAATAGCCGGGCTCGACGATCGTGACGTTGATACCGAGCGGCTTGAGTTCCATCGCCAACGCCTCGCTGATCGCCTCGACTGCAAACTTGGTCGAAGCGTAGACGCCCCAGGCCGCCCAGCTGCGATATCCGCCGATCGACGACACGTTCAGGATATGGCCGGCGCGCTGCCGGCGCAGCTGCGGCAGCACCGCACGCGTGACGGCAAGCACGCCGAAGACATTGGTACGATAGACGGCCTCGACCTCCTTGCCCGAGATTTCCTCGATGGCGCCGATCACACCGAAACCGGCATTGTTGACCACCACGTCGATACGGCCGAACCGCGAAACGGCCTGCGCGACCGCGTTCTTCGCCTGCTCTTCATCGGTGACGTCGAGCTTGACGGCCAGAAGGTTCGGGCGCTCGCCGAAGCGATCGAGAATGGCCTTCGGATCGCGCGCCGTGGCGACGACATTGTCTCCGCGCTCAATCGCTTCCTTGACGAAGAGCGATCCGAAGCCGCGCGATGCTCCGGTGATGAACCAGGTTTTCATGGGTTGTGTCCTCAGGGGCTGAATGACCCCACTGGTAGACCACTTCGCCTCCCGCCTTAATCAGCCCAAACCGGCATTCCCTGCTGGCGATTCCCCAGCAATCGTCGGCAGGGTGGACCGCCTCATGAAGAAGCGGCCGATGCCGGTCGCAATTCCAGGGCGCGCGTGTGGGCGGCAGTCACCGCTTCGCGCAGGACATCGGCAAGCCGGTTGCCGCCGTTGAGCACGGCGAGCGCGGCTTCGGTCGTCCCGCCGCGGCTCGTCACCTGCTTGCGCAGCCCTGCAAGACTGCCGGGCTCCTTCAGCGCGAGTTCCCCGGCACCGACGACCATCTCCTTCGTCATCGCGAAGGCAAGCTCTTCGGAGAGCCCGAGCTGCATCGCAACTTCGGCGATGAGATCGACGATAAGGAAGATGTAGGCAGGGCCGGATCCGGAGACCGCCGTTGCCACGTCGATCAGCTCTTCGCGGTCGACCGCATGCGAAAAACCGCCGAGCGCCAGCAGGTCCTGCACCACAGCCTTCTGCCCGGGCGTGACGAATGAGTTCGAGAACGACACCGTCGTCCCGCATCCGGCAACAACAGGAATATTCGGCATGGCGCGGACGATCGGCCGAGGCCCGAGGCATTCCTCGAAGAAGGCGACGGGGACGCCGGCTGCAAAGCTGACGAAGACGGCAGACCGCATCACGCTGTAAGGTGGCGCTACGGCGGCCAGCATATCCGGCTTCACGGCGAAGAAGACCGCGATGGGGTCGAAACCCTCCGGCAGTTTCGATGCCCCGGCATAAACCGTCGCTCCGGCCTGTTTGGCGCGCTCAGCGAGATCCGCGTTGGGCTCGACGACGTGATAGTCATTGCCCGTAGCATCACGGCGATCGAGCCATCGCTTCAGAAAGGCGAAGCCCATGTTGCCGCAGCCGACCAGAAGCACGCTCGCCCGCGGCGCGGAATTCGTGTTGGAACCGATGCCGGTCATTGATGAACCATCCCCGGGAAGGACTTGCGCAGGAAGGCTTTCGAGCGCTCATGGCTCGGGGCGCTGAAGAAGGTGGCGGCAGACGCCGCCTCGACGATCTTGCCGCTTTCCAGGAAGAGGACGCGATCGGCAAAGCTTCGTGCGAAGCTCATTTCGTGGGTCACCACGATCATCGTCATTCCCTCCGACGCCAGCGACGCCATGACGTCGAGAACCTCGTGAACCATTTCTGGATCGAGTGCCGACGTCGGTTCGTCGAAGAGCAGAACCTGGGGCTTCATGCAAAGCGCGCGGGCGATCGCCACGCGCTGTTGCTGCCCGCCGGAAAGCTGCCCCGGATATTTGCCGCCATGAGCTGAAAGATGCACGCGCTCAAGCATCTTGCGGGCCAATGCATCGGCCTCGGTCTTGCTGGTCTTCAGAACCTTGCGCGGTGCCAGAGTCAGGTTTTCGAGGACGGTCAGGTGCGGAAACAGGTTGAACTGCTGGAAGACCATTCCGATCACGCCGGCCAGAACGCTGGCATTCGCACAGTCGCTGTCCAACCGGCGCCCAGCGATCGAAATCTCGCCAGAGACCCGCTTTTCAAGTCCTGCGATGCAGCGGATCAAGGTCGACTTGCCCGATCCAGAAGGCCCGCAGATGACGAGCTTTTCGCCCTTGCCAAGCTCGACATTGATATCGGACAGTGCATCGAACGTGCCGAACTTCTTGTTGACGTCGCGCACGGTGACGACGGGCGCATCGGTTGCTTGCCGAGCTGCAGGGCTCATGATCTTGCCTCCCAATAGGGCTTATTATGAAGCGCTTGCCGCACCGGGGCCGATGGGACCGAGCCTGCGCGCTTCGAGGAAACGGAAAACCTGTCCGGCAATCGAGCCGAACACGAAATAGAGAAGGCCGGCGACGGCAAAGACCTGGAAAGGCGCGTAGGTCTGCGCAACGATCGAGCGGGCGGCGCCCGTGACATCCATCACCGCGATCGCGCTGGCGAGCGTGCTGGCCTTCATGACGAGGATGAATTCGTTGCCGATCGCCGGAAAGATGGAGCGGTAGGCCTGCGGCAGAATGATGTAACGCAGCGTCTGCCATTTGCTGAAACCGAGTGTCTGCGCGGCCTCGCGTTGTCCCGCCGCAACGCGCTGGATGCCACCACCGACGAGGGCGCCGGTATAGGCCGCGGAATTCAGCGCGATGCCGATCGTCGCACAGACCAGCGGAGCGATCAGGAACGGCCATATGACAGTCCCCTTGAGGAAGGTCAGCCTTGGAAGGCCGTAGTAGATGATCAGCAGCTGCACCAGCAGCGGAGTGCCGCGCCAGACGAAGGTGTAGATGCGGGCCAGCGTCTTGGCGATGGTCGAATTTGAGCTGAGTGCGATGCCGACAGGCAATCCGAGGATCTGGCCGAACGTGAAGCCGAAAATCGTCAGCGCGATCGTCGTTCCGAAGGCTGCCAGGAGCGGCATGAATGTGGAAGCGAAAATGTCGAAGTTCATCTGCATCCCCTAGACGAAGCGTGCTTTGACGGATCGCTCGAGAAGGGCGATCGACAGCACCGATATCGCGGTGATCACGAGATAGATGGCGGCGGCGACCAGATAGAAGGTCAACGGGCTGCGCGTCGCGTTGCCCGCCACTGCCGCACTGCGCATCACGTCCTCGATGCCGACGATGGAGACGAGAGAGCTGTCCTTCAGAAGGATCAGCCACTGGTTTCCAATACCCGGCAAGGCGCGATAGGCGACCTGCGGCAGCAGGATGCTTTTCCAGAGTTGCGCTTTGCTGAGCCCGAGAATCTGTGCCGCTTCGAACTGGCCGCGGGGAATGGATGAGATCGCGCCGCGGAAGATCTCCGAGGCATAGGCGCCGAAGACAATGGAAAGCGCAGCAGAGCCGGCCCAGAAAGCACTGATCTCGACGTGGCCGCCGAAGAGGCGGCTGAGCGCAACCGTGCCGCCGTAGAACAGCACGAAGATGATCAGCAGTTCCGGAAAGCTTCTGACGATGCCGGCATAGGCACCGACGAGGCGCTTCAGCCAGATATTGTTCGACACGGCCGCAATTGCCGCCGCGACGCCCAGGCCGGTTCCGATGACGAGACTCGTCACCGAAACCTTGACCGTTACCAATGCACCGTCTGCAAGCAGCGGCGCATATTTGAGGATATCAACCACGACGTTCTGGCCTATTCGATGTTATAGGCAAACCAGTGCTGCCGGACCTTGTCGTACGTGCCGTCTTTGCGGATGGCGGCCAGGCCGTCATTAATGACACGCAGGCGGCATTCGTCGTCCTTGCGCAGGCCAAAGCCGTAGCCGTCTCCGAAGAGCTTGTCGTGCAGTTCCGGTCCGACGAAGGCGTAGTCTTCACCGCCGGCGAGTTTCAGGAAGCCTTCAGAAAGGCCAGGGGCATCGTTCAGGGCAAAGTCGAGACGGCCTGTCGCCAGGTCCTGGGTCATGCTGTCCTGGCTGTCGTAGAGCTGCAGCGTCACTGCATCGCCGAAGGACTTCTTCATGTAGGTTTCGCCGGTCTGGCCGCGCAGCACGCCGACGGTCTTTCCGGACAGGAATTCCTTCGTCAGCTGGAACTCGGCATCCTTCTGCCCGACGAAGCGCGCCGGCGGATTGGCGTAGGACTGGCTGAACGCGATCTGCTTCTTGCGCTCGTCGGTGATCGACATCGCCGCCGAGATCGCGTCGATACGGCTCGTCACCAGGCTCGGGATCAGAGCGTCGAAGTCATTGATCACGAAGCTGCAGGTCGCGTTCTGCTGGGTGCAGATCGCCTTGATGAGGTCGATCTCGAAGCCCTTGGGCTCGCCGCTCTCGTCACGAAACGCGAAGGGTGCAAATCCGGCATCGGTTCCGAAGCGGATTTCCTTGCACTCCTGCGCCACGACCGGCGACGCGATCAGGCCGAGCATTGCGGCGAGAACGATATAGTTTCGCATGTAGTTTAACCTCCCGTGGATGCGTTCAAGGCGCAGCGCCTTAGAACGGACGATTGTTCTCCGACGCCATCAACTGGGCGACCCCCTCCGCCGCAGTCGATCCGGACGCCTTGAGATTTGAGATGACCCTGTCCTGCAGCTCGGGCGCCTTGTCCTGCCCGAGCTTGAAGGCGCCTTCGAGGGCGGTGACTTCCATGCGGAAGGCAACGACCCCAGACGCGATGCGGTCGATATATTCAGCGGACGGGCCCGGATCCCAAGCCGTCTGATACTGGTCCTCGAAGTAGTGAACCGTGCGCATCAGGACGCCGATGATCTCACCGACGTCGTGGATCCATTCGATCTTGCCGGTCGCCTGTACCGTCACGTAGTTCCAGGTCGGGACAAAGGGGCGCACGCCGTACCATGTCGGCGAGATATAGGCGTGGGGACCGTTGAAGATCGCCATCGCCGGCTTGTCCGCATCGGAAGCGCTCCATTGCAGATTGGCCTTGGCGAGATGCGATTCCAGGATCAGCGTATCAGGCGGCCCCTCCGACAGGACAAGGAACGGGATCTGCGTCGCAAACAGCCCGCTCCCGCCACCCGTAACCAGCGTGCCGAAGCCGTTGTCGCGGATGACCTGTCCGAGCTTCTGGCGATCGGAACACCGGTATTCATCGGGGATGTACATGGCTTCAAGCCTGCGGACGGAAGGCGGAGATCAGGGGCTCGATAACATCGAGCGCCGTCGCGACGGCCGCCTGGCGCGCGTCGATGCTCTCCGGCGCCTCGAACTCGGCCACTTCGAGACCAAGAACGCGGTTGCTCGCGCCGATCGCCGAAAGCGCCTCGCGCAGTTCCGACGGCTGGAGGCCGCCCGGAACGACGTATTCGGTCGGGAAGGTCGAGGGATCCATGACGTCGCAATCGATATGAACCCAGATCGGATGCGAACCGATGGCCTTCTGCAGCTTCTCGATGAGACCCGGACCCGGCGGGATGATCGTCGCGCCGGCTTCGCGCAGCAGTTCTTCTTCGGGCGGATCGAGATCGCGGGCACCCACCAGCACGAACTGATCCGGGCGCATCTCCGTGCCGAAACCGGTATGCCAGTAGCCGCTCGCGCCGGTCAGCGTGATGCCGCCGAGATAGCGCGTGGTGGTGGTCTCCGGCGTATTGAAATCGCCATGCGCGTCGAACCAGACGATCCGCGCATCCGGGTGCAGGCGGTGAACGACGGGGATCGTCCCGAGGCTGGTGGCGCACTCGCCGAGGCACAGGATCGGAAACTTGTTGCCCAGGAGGCCGTCCTCGATATGGGCAGCGGCCTTGGCGATCAGCGGCCGCGCCTGTTCGAGCGCGAAAGTCCAGTGATCGTCCAGTGGCTTCGACGGCGTGCCGTGCAGCGCAGCCGGAACACCAAGCTCGCGCTCCAGCGCCTTCGCCAGCAAGCCGGCGCCGATCATGCCACCGGGGCTACGGTCGGAGATGCGGCCCTGGATGGCGGCAACCGAAGGCTTTCTAGACGAATTTTCCACTGGCAATCTCCTTAAAAATCCACAATCGGATACATTGGATCCAATGTTGACGGTGTAGCCGGAGCGTGTCAAGAACGTTTTTGAAAATTGTTAGACAGACCCATCCGGACACCGACCGAGGCGACATACGAGCCAATGCCAACCCTTGCCGAGATTGCCGCACGACCCCGCGCCCGCTTCAAGACCGCGATGGAAATCGCCGTCGAAGGCCTCCGCGAAGCGATTCTGGAAGGGGCGATCAAGGCCGACTCCCCGCTTCGCCAGGAAGAGCTCGCAAAGGTTTTCGGGGTAAGCCGGATGCCGATCCGCGAGGCGCTGCGGCAGCTGGAAGCCGAGGGGCTGGTGCTGTCGGCGCCTCACCGCGGCGCCGTTGTTGCCGAGCTGCTGCCTGCAGAAGTCCGCGAGATCGACCAGATCCGCTCGGCGCTGGAAACGCTTGCCCTCAGCCTGTCGCTACCCCTCCTCACTGACCGCCAGTTCGAGGAGGCCGAAGCGATACTCGACCGGATGGAGGCATGCCAGGATGCGGCGAAGTGGACGGCGCTGAACGAGCAGTTCCACAACAGCCTCTACGCTGGCACGGCATCGCCGCGCCTGAAGACGCTGATTGCCGGCCAGTATGTGGCGCTGGCGCGATATTCGAATGTTCACGTCGGCGCACTGGATTACCGGCGCCGCGCCGATGAGGAACATCGCGGACTTCTGGAAGCCTGCCGCACGCGCGACATCGCTGTCGCAACGTCGGCCCTCAGCAAGCACATCCGGGCAAGCGGCGAAGAGATCGCGAAGGTGCTGGAAGGCAGCCAGCAGGGCACATGAGAGCGGCGCCTCAAGAGCCTTCAGAGCCGATCACAGGTGAGTTTGGTCCCAGCCGTCCTTGACGGTTTCCATGGCCGGGTTGGTCGAGGTGCTCGCGACATGCGGCAGCGTCGAGATCTTTTCGCCGAGGACACGGCGGTATTTGGCGATGTCGCGGGTGCGGACCTTCAGCAGATAGTCGAAGCGGCCTGCGATCATGTGGCACTGCTCGACCTCCTTGATCTTCTTGACCGCATCGTTGAAGCTCTTCAGCGCGCCTTCGGTGGTATTCGAGAGTTTGACCTCGACAAAGGCGACGTGATCGAGTTCCATCTTGGCAGGATTGAGCACCGCCCTGAAACCTTCGATATAGCCTTCCGCCAGCAAGCGCTTGAAGCGAATCTGGCAGGGTGTATTCGACAGGCCGACGCGGGCAGCAAGGTCCGTAATGGACATTCGGCCGTCTTCCGAGAGGGCCTCCAGTATCTTCTTGTCGAACTGGTCAAGTTCACTAAAATTTGCCGCTTCTCTAGTCATGACGCCTTCTCGAATGGGACTAGAATAGACGATTGCCACTGGATGACGCCGAAAGCAAGTTAGATCGACCTGAACCGGTCATGTTATGCTGCGCTTGCTGGTGACGGAGGGCTTTGGAGAAGCCCGAAGGCGCCGGCTTTTGGACGTTCAACAACTTTCGCCGCTAGGACCTTCCATGCTCAAAGACGTCGCCGACAACGCCTCCGGATCGAACCCGAATTCGCCCTTTGCCCAGTTTGCCCCGCCGATCCGCGAGCAGTCGGAGCTTCGCAAGGCGATCACCGCGGCCTACCGGCGTCCTGAGACCGAGTGCCTGCCGCCGCTGGTCGCGGCCGCCAAGGTTCCCCACGATCTGAAGACGACGATCCGCGGCACGGCGCGCAAGCTGATCGAGGCGCTGCGCGCCAAGCACAAGGGCACCGGCGTCGAAGGGCTGGTTCAGGAATATTCGCTGTCGAGCCAGGAGGGCGTCGCCCTCATGTGCCTTGCCGAAGCGCTGCTGCGCATCCCCGACACGGCTACCCGCGATGCGCTGATCCGCGACAAGATTTCCGAAGGCGACTGGAAGTCCCACGTCGGCGGCGGTCGCTCGCTGTTCGTCAATGCCGCGACCTGGGGCCTCGTCGTCACCGGCAAGCTGACCTCCACGGTCAACGACCGCAGTCTGGCGGCGGCGCTCACCCGTCTGATCGCCCGCTGCGGCGAACCGGTGATCCGCCGCGGCGTCGACATGGCGATGCGCATGATGGGCGAGCAGTTCGTCACCGGCGAGACCATCGACGAGGCGCTGAAGCGCGCCCGCCCGCTGGAGGCCCGCGGCTTCCGCTATTCCTACGACATGCTGGGCGAAGCCGCGACCACGGCGAAGGATGCCGAGCGCTACTATCGCGACTACGAGAACGCCATCAACGCCATCGGCAAGGCGGCCGCCGGCCGCGGCATCTACGAAGGCCCCGGCATCTCCATCAAGCTCTCGGCGCTGCATCCGCGCTATGTGCGCGCACAGTCGAAGCGCGTCATGGAAGAGCTGCTTCCGCGCGTTCAGAAGCTGGCATTGCTCGCCCGCACCTATGATATCGGCCTGAACATCGACGCCGAAGAAGCAGACCGCCTGGAGCTCTCGCTCGATCTCCTGGAAGAGCTCAGCTTCGATCCGGCGCTGAAGGGCTGGAACGGCCTTGGTTTCGTCGTCCAGGGATATGGCAAGCGCTGCCCCTTCGTGATCGACTATATTATCGACCTGTCGCGCCGCTCCGGCCGCCGGATGATGGTGCGTCTGGTGAAGGGCGCCTATTGGGATGCCGAGATCAAGCGCTCGCAGCTCGATGGTCTCTCGGATTTCCCGGTCTATACGCGCAAGATCCACACCGACGTCGCCTATGTCGCCTGCGCCTGCAAGCTGCTTGCGGCCACCGATGCGGTCTTCCCGCAATTTGCGACGCACAACGCCCAGACGCTGGCAACGATCTATCATCTGGCCGGCAATGACTTCCAGGTCGGCAAATACGAGTTCCAGTGCCTGCATGGCATGGGCGAACCGCTCTATGACGAAGTCGTCGGCAAGGACAAGCTCGACCGCCCCTGCCGCATCTATGCACCTGTCGGCACGCATGAAACGCTGCTCGCCTATCTGGTGCGCCGCCTTCTCGAAAACGGCGCAAACTCCTCCTTCGTCAACCGCATTTCCGACCCGAAGGTCTCGGTCGACGACCTGACGGCGGATCCGGTCGACCTCGTCGAGGCGATGACGCCGCCCGGCAAGCCGCATGATCTGATCTCCCTGCCCGACAATCTCTACGGCGCGGAACGTCGTAATTCCGCCGGTATCGACCTGGCAAACGAGGCGGAACTGGCGCGCCTGGGCGGCAACCTTTCGAAGACCGTCGGGATGACCTGGCATGCCTTGCCGCTTTTGGCCGACGGCGACACGCAGGGTGTGACGCGCCCGATCCTGAACCCCGCCGATCACGGCGATGCAGTCGGCGAGGTGACCGAGGTCGAACCGGCAGCCGTTGCGAAGATCGCCAAGCTTGCGGCGATCGGCGCCACCGAATGGGCCCAGGTCTCCCCGGCCGACCGCGCAGCCTGCCTCGATCGCGCAGCCGATATCATGCAGTCGCGCATCGAAACGCTGATGGGCGTGATCATGCGGGAAGCCGGCAAGTCGGCGGCGAATTCGATCGGCGAAGTGCGTGAAGCGATCGACTTCCTTCGCTATTACGCCGAGCAGGCCCGTCGCACGCTCGGCCCCTCGCACGCCCCGCTCGGCCCGACCGTCTGCATCAGCCCGTGGAACTTCCCGCTGGCGATCTTCACCGGCCAGGTCGCCGCGGCCCTCGTCGCGGGTAACTCGGTCATCGCAAAGCCGGCCGGCGTCACGCCGATCGTCGCTTTCGAAAGCGTCAAGATCCTGCACGAAGCAGGCATCCCCCGTCATGCCCTGCAGTTCACGCCCGGCGACGGCCCGCTCGGTGCCGCGCTGATCGACGCGCCGGAAACGGCTGGCGTCATGTTCACCGGCTCCACCGGCGTTGCCCGCCTCATCCAGGCGCAGCTCGCAAACCGGCTTTCGAACTCGGGCAAGCCGATCCCGCTAATTGCCGAAACCGGCGGCCAGAACGGCATGATCGTCGATTCCTCGGCTCTCGCCGAGCAGGTCGTCGGCGACGTTATCGCCTCGGCCTTTGACAGCGCCGGACAGCGCTGCTCGGCGCTTCGCGTCCTCTGCCTGCAGGACGATATTGCCGACCGCACGCTCACCATGCTGAAGGGCGCATTGCAGGAGCTGTCGATCGGCCGCACCGACCGGTTGAGCGTCGATGTTGGCCCAGTCATCACAGCGACGGCGAAGGCCGGTATCGACGGCCATATCGAGAAGATGAAGGCGCTCGGCTGCAAGGTCGAGCAGCTGCCGCTTCCCGAGACGGCCAACCTCGGCACCTTCGTACCGCCGACGATCATCGAACTGAAGAAGCTCTCCGATCTTGAGAAGGAAGTGTTCGGGCCGGTGCTTCACATCATCCGCTATCGCCGCGCCGATCTCGATCGTCTCATCGACGATATCAACGGCTCCGGCTATGGCCTGACCTTCGGCCTGCATACGCGCCTCGACGAGACGATCGCGCATGTGACGAGCCGGGTGCAGGCAGGCAATCTCTATGTGAACCGCAACATCATCGGCGCCGTCGTCGGCGTTCAGCCCTTCGGCGGCCGCGGCCTTTCCGGCACCGGTCCGAAGGCGGGTGGTCCGCTTTATATCGGCCGCCTCGTGCAGAAGGCGCCGGTGCCGCCGCAGCACAGCTCCGTCCACACCGATCCGGCGCTTGCCGATTTCGCCGTCTGGCTTTCGGGCAAGGGCAAGGCGGACGATGCCGAAGCTGCGCGTGAGCTCGGCAGCCTCTCGGCCGTCGGCCTGCAGAAGGAGCTCGTCGGCCCGGTCGGCGAGCGCAATCTCTACGCCCTCCATCCGCGCGGCCGCGTGCTTCTCGCCCCGTCCAGCGAACGCGGGCTTTACCGGCAGATCGCCGCGGGTCTCGCGACCGGCAACCAGCTCGTCATCGACGAAGTTTCGGGCCTTCGCCAAGCGCTGAAAGACCTGCCGGCCAGCGTCGCGCATCGTATCAGCTGGACCTCGGACTGGAACAAGGATGGCCCCTTCGCCTCGGCTCTCGTCGAAGGCGATGCCGAGCGGATTCTCACGGTCAACAAGGCGATCGCCGCGCTCGACGGCCCTCTGGTTCTGGTGCAGTCGGCAACGACGGCGGAGATCGAGAGCGATATCGAGGCCTATTGCCTGAACTGGCTGGCCGAGGAAGTCTCGACATCGATCAACACGGCTGCGGCCGGCGGCAATGCCAGCCTGATGACGATCGGCTGATCGCCAGCACAATGGCGCCGGGGCGGCTAGTCGCCCCGGCGCGATCCATATTGAAAACTACCCGGCAACCGCCGCAGCATCGCTCCAGGATGCGGCGATCTGCGCCCGGTCCATCGCGCGGGCAATACGCCCGGCATCCATGATGACGGCGCGGTCGCACATATGCGCGACAACGCCGGGATCGTGGCTGACGAGGACGAATGTCATGCCTTCGGATGACTTGAGATCGTTCAGCAGATTGAGAATTCCGGCCTGTACGGAAACGTCGAGCGCCGAAGTCGGCTCGTCGAGCAGCAGCAGCTTCGGCTTCAGAAGCAGTGCCCGGGCGATTGCCACGCGCTGGCGCTGACCGCCAGAAAGCTGATGCGGATAGCGGCCTGCGACGGCTGCCGGAAGACCGACCCGCTCAAGCGCGGTCCGCACCTGATCCTCGACATCGCGTTCGCCACGCAGCGACAGCGGCTCACCGAGAATGCGGGAGATGCGATGGCGCGGGTGAAGCGAGGAATAGGGATCCTGAAACACCATCTGGATGCTGGCGCGCAGCGCGCCGGTGATCTTCCGTCCTGGCTGTAGCGGCTCACCGGAAACGGCAATCGAGCCCTGCCAGTTGGTGTTGAGACCGGCGATGGCGCGAAGCACTGTCGTCTTGCCGCAACCCGATGGACCGATCAGCCCGAAGGTCTCGCCCGCGCCGACATCGAAGCTGACATCCCGCACCGCGGTGAAGCCCTTGTCGCGCCCCTGAAAGGTGACGGAGAGGTTGGAGACGGACAGCGCGCTCATGGCTGCTCTCCATAGACCGGCAATCTCGTTCCGTAAGTCGCGGCCGACGGACGGGCGGCCCAGAGGGCACGCGTATAGTCCGACTTGGCATTTGCGAGATCGGCCGACACCATCTGTTCGTCGATCTTTCCGCGGCGCATCACCATCACACGATCGGCGTAGCGCGACACCTGCTGCAGGTCGTGGCTGATCAGCAGCAGGCCCATGCCAAGCTCCCCGCTCAGCGAGCGCAGCAGAGTGAGAATCTGATCCTGCAGCCCGCGATCGAGCGCCGACGTCGGCTCGTCGGCGATCAGAAGCTTCGGGCGGTTGATCAGCATCGCAGCGATCATCACGCGCTGCCCCATGCCACCCGACAGCGCCGCCGGATAGCTGGAATAGATACGGTCGACATCCGGCAGGCCGACCTTGTCGAGCATGTCGAGTGCGCGCTCCCGGCGCTCGGCGGCCGAGAGCTTGGTGTGAAGAAGCAGGGCTTCCTCCACCTGGCGGCCGATCCTGTGTGCCGGGTTCAGCGAGTATTTCGGATCCTGAAGGATCAGACCCATGCCGCTGCCGCGCAGGCTGTTCCAGGCCTTTTCGGGGAAGGCCGTCAGATCCTGCCCGTCGAAGGAGAGGCGCGCAGCCGCGACCTGTGCCCGTGAGGGCAGCAGACCCATGATGGCGCGGCCGGTCATCGATTTGCCGGAACCGGATTCTCCGACGAGTGCCACGACCTCGCGGCCGACCGAGAAGGATACGCCGTCGACGATCCGCACCGGTCCGTTCGCCGATGGAAAGGAGATCGACAGATCCTCGACCTGAAGCAAGGGATCAGTCATGGCGGGGATCCAGAATGTCGCGCAGGCCGTCGGCCAGCAGATTGAAGGCAAAGGACGTGATCAGGATGGCGATGCCTGGAACGGCGGCCACCCACCACTGGTCGAAGATCACCTGCGTGCCCTCCGAAACCATCGAGCCCCATTCCGCCGTCGGCGGACGCACGCCGAGGCCAAGGAAGCCGAGGCCCGCGGCGGCAAGGATGATGCCCGAGAGATCGAGCGCCAGGCGGATGATCGCCGAAGGCAGCACGAGCGGCAGGATATGCCCCCAGAGCAGCCTGATGCCGCGAATGCCGACCATTTCGGCGGCGGCCAGATAGTCGCTGCGTCTCAGCGCTGCCGTCTCGACCCGGGCCTGGCGCGCATAGGCGGGCCAGCTCGTCAGCGCGAGAGCCAGCGCCCCGTTGATCAGCCCAGGCCCCATGATCGCGACGAAGGCAAAGGCAAGCAGCAGGCGCGGGAAGGACATGACGATATCGGTCAGCCGCATCAGCACGCGCTCGATGATGCCGCCGAAGAAGCCCGCAAGAATACCGACGAGTATCCCAAGTGGCGCCATCAGCAGCACGACGACGAGGACGAGCAGCAGTGTCGGGCGCGCGCCGTAGATGATGCGTGAGAGAATATCCCGGCCGAAACCGTCGGTGCCCAGCCAATGGACCGCATCCGGCGGCATCAGCCGATTGGCCGTTTCCTGCAGATTCGGATCGTAGGGTGCGATCCAGGGCGCGAAGAGCGCCAGCGCGAGGATAACGGTAACGACCACACATCCTACGGCAGCGGCCGGTGAGCGCAGCAGACGTTGCAGAAAGACGGATCCGCCGAGCGGCGGCTGAACGGTCTCGCTCATCGTTTCCTCCCCGCTTCCAGCCGTGCGACGCCGAGATCGGTCAGCGCATTGAGCAGCACGAAGGAGGCGCCGACGATCAGCGTGGCGCCGAGAATGGCCGGCATGTCGCCGGAAAACATCGCCGTCGTCAGATAGCGGCCGATGCCGGGCCAGGCAAAGACGGTTTCGGTCAGCACCGCGCCTTCGAGAAGGCTGGCATAGGAAAGCGCGATCACCGTCAGCAGCGTCCCTGAAATATTGGGGAGGATATGGACGAAGACGATGCGGCGCAGGCTCGCGCCCTTGGCACGCGCCGTCGTCACATATTCCTGCCCGAGCTCGGTGAGCACGGCCGCGCGCGTCAGCCGCGAAATGGCGGCAAGCGCATGGAAGGCAAGCACCGTCGCAGGCAGCACGAGATGCGCCAGCGCATCGCGGAAGGCGCCCGCCTTGCCCGACATCCAGGTATCGATCAGCGCAAAGCCGGTGACTGGCTTGACCGTGAATTGAAAGACGACGTCGGCCCGGCCGGGTCCTGGCGCCCAATGCAGCCGGGCATAGAACAGGAGCAGCATCAGCAGCCCCAGCCAGAAAATCGGCACGGAATAGCCGAAGAGCGAAACGAAGCGCGCCAGACTATCCACCCATGTTCCCTGCCGCATCGCGGCGGCGAGGCCGAGCGACAGACCGACAATCGCGCCGATGACGATCGCTGCTGTGGCGAGCTCGATCGTTGCGGGAAAAGTGCGGGCGATATCCTTGGCGACGGGTTGGCCCGTGGAGATCGACTGCCCGAAATTGCCCGATAGCGCCGTCTCTACATAGCGCAGGAACTGCAGCGGCAGCGGCTGGTCGAGCCCGAGCTCGACGCGCGCCTGCTCGTAGGTGGACTTGCTTGCGTGATCGCCGACGAGCTGCAGCGCCGGGTCGATCGGCGAAAGCCGCGTCATCGCGAACGTCACCAGCGCCAGGCCGAAAAGGGTCAGCGCGAATGACCAGAACCACTTGAAAAGAGGCCAGATGAAAGACAACTCCCGCCAGCTGTTTCGCTGACGGGAGTCGGTCATGCCGGCACTATTGTTCGTTGCCGTTTGCGGCACTTATTTTTCTACCTTGTCGTAATAGACTTGGTCTGCGTTCAGACCTTGCGCATAGTTCTTCACCTTGTCGCTTAGCACGACCGGATCGTTGCCTTGAAGCGTAAAGATGAAGGGCGAGCTCGCCTGGATCTTCTTCTGTAGATCCTGATAGAGCGCGATGCGCTTTGCCGGATCCTGTTCCTTGACGGCAGAAAGCGTCTCGTCCGTCAGTTCCGGGATAACCCAGCCGGCATATTTCGCCGCGGTGTTGGTCGAGTTGTCCTTGTTGATCGCGAAGGCGCTGGCGTTGGAATGCGGATCGAAATAATCCGGGATCCAGTAGCGCAGCGTCATCTCGAACTTGCCGGAGCGGCCACGGGCATAGATGTCGCTCGCCACGCCCGGCTGGATGTCCAGCGTGATACCGGCTTGCGCAAAGGTCGACTGAAGCGACTGCGCGATCGAGAGATAGGGCTGATCGTTAAAGACGATGAATTCGATCTTGAACGGCGTCTTGATGCCAGCGTCGGCCAGGATCTTCTTCGCCTTCTCAGGGTCGAGCTTGAACGGCGTATCCGTCAGGGCGCCCGGAAAGCCGACCGGAAGGAAGGCCTGGTGGACGCTGCTCTGGCCGCGCAGGAGGTTCTTGGCGATGCCGTCATAGTCGACGAGATAGCGTGCCGCTTCCCAGAACGCCGGATTGCCGAGCGTCGGGTTCGCCTTGGTGTTGAGCAGGATATAATCGGTGCGGGCGGAAGGAACAGAGAGAACCTTGATGCTGCTCTTGTCCTTCAGCGCTTCGATCTGGTCCGCAGAGAGACCACGGGCGATATCCGCATCACCCTGCTCGACGAGCAGACGGCGGGCACCGACGTCAGGCACGTTGCGGATGATGACGTTTTCGAGCTTCGGCTTGTCCGACGAATTGGCATTCGCCTGCAGCACGAGGGCTTCATGCGGTGTGTAGGCAGCGATCGAGAAGGCGCCGCTGCCGGCCGAATTGGTCTTCAGCCAGCCATTGCCGAAGTCGTTGTCCTTGACGTTGGCCGAAACCGTCTGCTCGTCGACAACGGAGGCGATCGGGGCGGTCAGCAGCGAGAGCGCAAAACCGGCACCGACATCGGCGCTCCAGGTCAGCTTCACATGCTTGTCGTCCACCTTGGTCACGGCGCTGTCGACGGTCTCGGGCTTCCAGCCGAGTTCGTTGAGGATGAAGGCCGGAGACTTGTTGAGCTTGACGGCGCGCGTCAGCGAGAAGACCACATCTTCAGGACGAACCGGATTGCCGGAGGCGAATTTTGCATCGGCGAGCGCAAAGGTCAGGCTCTTGCCATCGCTGCCGGCTTCCCAGGAGGCGGCGAGCGCCGGCTCGATCTTCGTGCCATCGTCGCGGTTGGACTGCACGAGACGCTGGTAGAGGTTGTTGAAGGACTGCACCGTCGTCAGCTCGAAACCTTCGGCCGGATCGAAGCTCGTCGCGTCATCGATCGACTGCGCGACGACGAGCGTGTCGTTCGGGGTTTCGGCGTGAGCGGCAAGCGGGCCGAGCGCAAGGCTGAATGCGGCGCCAAGAAGCGCTCCCCGCCAAGATTGCAGCAACATTTTCGTCTCCTGATTATATTTATATGCGCGTTGGACCCGGCAGAGCGCCGCACGCTAACAAGTGCAACTTACTGCGCAGCCTCACCTTTCATCAGGCCCGATCGTTGCGATTATCACGGTGAAGTGAGAAAAAAATTCCCTGAGAAAGCCGAAATCCGGCGCTCCACAGAAACAGCCGAACGGGTTCTGCAACTGAAAGCTGGTTGAAAGCTTCGACCGGATACCTACAAGGCCGCATCGTGGAGGAGGCACAATGTTCGTGGCGAAATGCGATGCGCCCATTTTATCCCGGAGGAGACCTTCATGCGTTTCACACGCAATCTATTCAATGGAATCGCCCTTTCTGCCGTCGTCACCGCCGCATCGCTTGGCGCATCCGCCGCACATGCTGCCGATAAGATCACCATCATGGTCGGTGGCTACGAGAAGCAGATCTATCTGCCCGCCAAGCTTGCCGAGAGCCTCGGCTACTTCAAGGATGAAGGGCTGGATGTCGAGCTTCTGAACGAAGCCGCAGGCGTCGATGCCGAAAACCAGCTGCTGGCTGGCGCCGTTCAGGGCGTCGTCGGCTTCTACGATCACTGTGTAGACCTGCAGGCCAAGGGCAAGTTCGTCGAATCCATCGTCCAGTTCAGCCAGGCGCCGGGCGAAGTGGAGCTCGTTTCCACCAAGCATCCCGAAATCAAGTCGCCGGCCGACTTCAAGGGCAAGAGCCTCGGCGTCACCGGCCTCGGCTCCTCGACCAATTTCCTCACCCTCTTCATGGCTTCCAAGGCCGGCCTGCCGCCGGGCGACGTCGTGACGGTTCCGGTCGGCGCCGGCGGCACCTTCATCGCCGCCATGCAGCAGGACCAGATCCAGGCGGGCATGACCACCGAGCCCACCATCTCGCGCATGCTGAAGACCGGCGAAGCCAAGGTTCTCGTCGACATGCGCACGGTCGATGCGACGCGCCAGGCGCTCGGCGGCACCTATCCGGCAGCCTCGCTCTATCTCGAAAGCTCCTGGGTGGACGAGCACAAGGAAGAGACCCAGAAGCTCGCCAACGCCTTCGTGAAGACGCTGAAGTTCATCAATACGCATTCTGCGGCCGAAATCGCCGACAAGATGCCGAAGGATTTCTACGTCGGCGACAAGGATGGGTACATCAAGGCGCTTGAAGAAGGCAAAGGCATGTTCACGCCCGATGGCGTGATGCCGGAAGATGGCCCGAAGACGGTTCTGGCCGTGCTGTCCGAGTTCTCGAAGAACGTGAAGGGCAAGCAGATCGACCTCTCCAAGACCTACACGACCGAGTTCGTCAAGAACGCGAAGTAACTTCTGTCGCGACGGCTCCCGCCGGATGGCGGGAGCGCAGCGCGCTATGGGCACTGCGTGCACGCCCGCAGAGGCACGCATAGGTATCGCCATGCAGCAGGAAAACATGAAGACGCCTGCGGTGGAGCTGATCAATGTCAGCCGCCGCTTTGTCTCGCCGACCGGCAAGTCCCTCACCGCTCTCCGCGACTTCAACATGACCGTCGAACGCGGCGAGTTCGTTGCCGTCGTCGGCCCGACGGGATGCGGCAAGTCGACGACGCTCAACCTCGTGACCGGGCTTGCCCGGCCGAGCGCCGGCGAGGTTCGCCTGATGGGCGGCCCGATCACCGGCATCGACCGCCGCGTCGGCTTCGCATTCCAGACCGATGCGCTCTTCCCCTGGAAGAACGTCATCGACAACGTGATGGCCGGGCCGCTGTTTCGCGGCAAGTCGAAGGCGGAAGCCGAAAAGAGCGCCAAGGACTGGCTGGCCCGCGTCGGCCTGTCGAAATTCCTGCATCACTATCCGCACCAGCTTTCGGGCGGCATGCGCAAGCGCGTCTCGCTGGCGCAGACCTTCATCAACGAACCGGAAATCCTGCTGATGGACGAGCCGTTCTCGGCGCTCGACGTGCAGACCCGCACCGTCATGCATGAAGAGCTGCTGAAGCTCTGGGCCGAGCGCAAGGCTTCGGTGATCTTCGTCACCCACGACCTCGAGGAAGCCGTGGCACTCGCCGACAAGGTCTATGTGCTGACGGCAGGCCCGGCGACGGTGAAATCGGTCTACACGATCGATCTGCCGCGGCCGCGCGTCGTGTCCGAGATCCGCTACGAGCAGAACTTCATCGACTATTGCAAGACCATCTGGGACGACCTGCGCGAAGAGGTGGAAACCAGCTACCGCCGCGCAAGCGAAGCGGCCTGAGGGAGGGGACAATGACTGATACGACAATGGGCGCAGGCTCGGCTGCGCTGTTTCGCCCGGGCACTTCGGATGCGGAAATCGAGGCATCCGCGATGAAGGCGATGAAGCGTCGCACCGCGCTTGTCCGCTTCTGGCAGATCGCCATCCTCGTCTTCGTCATCGGCATGTGGGAGCTGTCCTCCAACATGCAGTGGATCGATCCGTTCTTCTATTCGAGCCCGAGCGGCGTCATCGAGCGCCTCTACGAATGGGCGACCGAGGGCACGACCGAAGGCTCGCTCTGGTACAATCTGTGGGTCACCATGGAAGAGGCGCTGATCGGCTTCTTCGCCGGCTCGATCACCGGCGTCTTCGTCGGCATCGGCCTTGGCCGCAACCGTTTCCTCTCGGATATCTTCTCGGTCTACATCAAGGCGATCAACTCGATCCCGCGCGTCGTTCTCGCGCCGATCTTCATCATGATCATGGGTCTCGGCCTTCCTTCCAAGGTGGCGCTTGCCTTCATCATGGTATTCTTCGTGGTCTTCGCCAACGCCTTCCAGGGTGTGCGCGAAGCCGACCGCAACATGATCGCCAATGCCCGCATTCTCGGCGCCTCCGACTGGCAGGTGACGCGCACCGTCGTCATTCCCTCGGCGATGAGCTGGATCTTCGCCAGCCTTCACGTCTCGTTCGGTTTTGCAATCATCGGCGCCATCGTCGGCGAGTTCGTCGGCGCCCGCTTCGGCATCGGCCAGCTGATCTCGATCGCCAAGGGCACCTTCGACGCTGCCGGCATGTTTGCCGCGATCCTGCTGGTCATGGTGGTGACGCTCGTTGCCGAATACATCATGACGATCATCGAGAACCGCCTCGCCAAATGGCGGCCGCAGCAGCAGATGGACGTGCAATAAAAGAGGCCATCCTCCCAAGGCTTCGGAAGGCCGGATCGAGAGATCCGGCCTTTTTCATGCCGATCCCGCAGCCGCGACCGGAAGCCGGACGCTGACGACGAGACCGCCGCCATAGGCCTCGGCAAGGGCAACCGTGCCACCGGCGCCGTCGACCACCTCGCGGACGATCGCCAGACCCAGGCCGCTCCCGTCTCCCTCGGTACCAAGCACCCGATAGAACCGCTCGAACACCTGTTCGCGCTCTTCTGCCGGAATGCCGGGACCGTTGTCCTCGACATCGAGAACGGCAAGATCCCCTGCCCGGCGGACAGAAATAGTCACCCGGCCGCCGCGGCGGGTGTAGCGGATCGCATTGTCGACGAGATTGACGAGCATTTCCCGCAGCATCGTGCCGTCGCCTTCGACCGGCACGGGGCCTGAAACCTCCAGGCCGAGATCGATATCGCGCTGCAGCGCCTGCTCGGCATGGGCCGCGACGATATCGCGGGCTGCAGTGGATAGATCGATCGTATCGCTGCGCGGCCGCCGGCTTCCGGGCTCCGCGCGCGACAGCGTCAGAAGCTGGCTTGCCAGACGCGACATATGGCGCGTGCTGCTGCGCAGCGCCTGCAGCGCCTCGTCGCGCTTCATCTCATCCGTCTCGCGCGCTGCCACACTCGCCTGCGTCGACATCAGCGCCAGCGGCGTCCTCAGCTGATGCGCAGCATTCGACACGAACCGCCGCTGCGCCGCCATCTGGTTCTGCACGCGCTCCATGTGATCGTTCAGCGCCCGCACCAGCGGCTGGAATTCGGTCTGAACCATGGCCGGCGACAACGGATCGAGCCGCTCACGCCCGCGGGCACGCACGGCATCGCGCAGGCGCAGTGCCGGTGCCAGCCCCCGCTGCAGGCCGATGATGGTGACCGCGCCTGCGAGCAGAACGAGGATGAACTGCTTGCTAAAATCGTCGAGCCACAGCCGCCGGCGCAGCGCATATTGGCTGTTGTGGGTAATTGCCACGGTGACCGAGATATCGCCATCGTCAGGCAGGCCGACGACCGGGTGATTGAGCGTCAAGGCGCGAACCGTCGAGTTGCGGAACGTCACGTCCTGCCCGGTGCGATCGACGGTCGGCAGCGGCAGATCGGGAAAGCCGCTGACCAGGTTCCCCCAGGCGGTGATCACCTGATAGAAGACCTGATCGCCATAGCCGGTATCGAACATCTCGAGCGCCGCCGGCGGAATGTCCGCCTCGATATTGCCGCCCTCGTCGACCCGCACCGCTTCGGCGATTACCCGCGCCGAACTCAGCAGCGTGCGGTCGGAGACCAGCTTCGAAGTCTGGTCGGCCGTCCGGTAGCTATCATAGAGATTGAAGCAGATCGCTCCGACGAGCGTCAGCACGACCCAGGCCAGAAGCTGGGCGCGCAGGCTCTGCCGCAAGCTCCAGACACCGGCCAGCACACTCCGCAGACGGCTCATCCTAGGACGCGTCCCGCAGCAGATATCCAAGTCCGCGCAGCGTCGCGATCTGGGCGGAGCTCGCCTCGAGCTTCTTGCGCAGCCGATGGACGTAGATCTCGATGGCGCTCGGGTCTGCCTCGTCATCGAAGCCGAAGACGCTTTCCGACAGCGCCGCCTTCGACACCGTCGTTCCGACCCGGGTGATCAGATGCTCGAGAACAGCATGTTCCCTGGGCGTCAGGGCGAGCGGCTCGCCATTGATCGAAAATTGCCGCGTCGCGCCTGCAAAGGTAAGATCGCCCACCACCACTTCGGGCGCCGCACGATCCTGCCCGCGCCGGACGATCGCCCTGATGCGCGCCTCCAGCTCGGCAATCTCGAAGGGCTTGGCGAGATAATCGTCGGCACCGCCATCCAGACCGGCGACGCGGCCGTCGAGGCTGGCATTGGCCGTCAGGATGATGACGGGAACCCGCTCGCCGCTCTGCCGGAGCCGCTTCAGAAGCGTCATGCCATCGATTTTCGGGATGGAGAGATCGAGGATCACCGCCGAATAGCTCGCCACTTTCAGCATCAATTCGGCATCCTCGCCATCGAAGGCTATGTCGACTGCATATTGCGCCTGGCGGAGAGCCTTTGCGAGCCAGTCGGCCAGCTCTCTGTTGTCTTCGACGATGAGGATTTTCATGCGCTAGCTATATCATTTCCGGGAGCCGGAAAGAAAGCGTCCGGCCTTGCTGCGCGGGAGAAAAGCTCGCATTTTCGCAGGGGATGCGGGCTCCCGGAAGGAGCCCGCTGACCTCGCTACCCGCTTAGGACTTTGTGGTGCTCGCGGTATAGATCTCGTCGATCGTCTTGCCGAGGCTGGTGTCGAATTCAGCATCGGCCATCGTCACCCTGAGGTCTTCGGTCAGCGCGCGTGAGAAGCTGGCGATCATGCCGTGATTATGGCTGAGCTTGTCGCAGGCATCGGCGCGGGTGTAGCCGCCGGAGAGCGCCACGACGCGGATCACCGACTTGTGGTCGCTGAGCGGCTTGTAGAAATCGGCGACACTCGGAAGTGTAAGCTTCAGCATCACCTTCTTGCCGGCCGGAAGCGCATCGAGCTCGCGCAGGATTTCCTCGCGCAGGATTACCTCCGCCTCGCGCTTGGTCGGGCTCTTGATGGAGACTTCAGGCTCGATGATCGGAACGAGACCGTGCTCGAGAATGCGCTGACCGACCGTGAACTGCTGATGCACGACGGCGGCAATACCCGCCCGGTTCGCTTCAGCGATGACCGAGCGCATCTTGGTGCCGAAGATGCCCTTCTTGACCGCCCGTTCCAGCAGCCCATCGAGCTCCGGCATCGGCTTCAGCACCTGGACCCCATTGACCTCGGCCGCCAGTCCCTTGTCGACCTTGAGGAACGGCACGACGCCGCGCTCTTCCCAAAGGAATGTCGGCACAGGCTTACCTTTGGCCTCGCCATCCATGGTCTTTTCGAAGAGGATCGCGCCGATCACCTTGTCGCCGGAAAATGCCGGCGCCGTCATGATGCGCACGCGCATCTCGTGCATCAGCCGGAACATTTCGTCTTCGCCGCTGTAATCGCTATCGGCGATGCCGTAGAGGCGCAACGCCCCCGGCGTCGAGCCGCCGCTCTGGTCGAGCGCTGCGATGAAACCCGCTTTGTCAGCCATCTGAGACATCATTTTTGCATCAGCCATTATTTTCCCCATTGCGCTGCAACTCGCGCGTTTCAGAAGACGGCATCGAACCGGGCAGCCGCCCGGCGCAAAAGCAACGTCTCACATTCCTGCACAAACGGCCACCTTCTTGCGAAGGCGGCCGGAGCTAAAAATGGAGCAGGCTGAGCCCGGCTCAAGACGGGCGTATGGAGCAAATTATTGTGTCAGGCGCGGCAGACCTGTTGCGGCCACCTGGCCGATGGTTTTGAAGGCCGCCGTTAGGTCGGTAGCGTTCTCAGCGTAGAAGAAAGTCGCCGCAGATGTCGCGCATTTCGACAGCAGGTTCTTACCCTGGTCGGAGGCACTGAAGGCAACTGTATAGACGGTGATGCCCTTGCTCTTTGCCGTGGCGCAATGGGTCAGCGTCGTCGTGTCGTCGGACGACGAGGAGTTTTCGCCGTCGGTCATGAAGACGATCGCCTTGTTCGGCGTCAGGCCGTTCTTGTTCTTGTGGATCGTGTCTTCACTGGTCGAGTTCAGCGCATCCAGCGCCACCTTGAAGGCGCCCGTCGAGCTTGTGCCTCCGGTCGGGGTCAGCGCGTCGATATAATTGTCGGTTGCCGACCAGCCCCAGGCGAGCGGCGTCTCGGTCTGCTTTGCGGAATTGTAGGACACGGCGCCGGTGCGGATCAGGCCGGCGCTCGGGTCGGCGGTCGCAAAGGTGCTGAACAGCGTGTCTGCCGCGAGCTTCAGCGCCTCGATGCGCTGATAGTAGCAGGGCGTCTTGCTGCCGCCGTCTTTGATCGTGCTGGCATTCGGCATGTAGTAATAATGGCAGGGCTGCGTCGTCGACTTGATCGAAGTCGTGCTCGTCTGCATCGAGCCCGAGCGGTCGAGCACCAGATACATCGACAGCGAATTGCTTGCGCCGCGCGACGAGGTGGACCGGCTGCTGATGGCGATCTTCGCAGTCTGCTGGTTGAAGACACTCATCATCGGCGACAGCGCCATGGAAAGATCGAAGGCAAGATCGACGGTATAGGTTTTGCTGTTGTTGACGCCGGTGACCGTCGAGACGGTGATCTGCGGCGAGACGGTCAGGCCCTCGCCGGTCATCTGGCCCTTCAGATAGTCCGTCGCCAGCGATTTCGCCTGCGCCTCGGTGATGCCGTTCGAGGCCAGCGCCGAAGATGCCGCGAGTGCCGCGCCATCGGCGTAGTTCTGCAGGTTCTGCTTCGTCAGCAGCATATTGGAGAAGTCGACGGCGACGCCCGCCGATCCGATCAGAACCGGCATCAGCACCGCCGTCATGATCCCGAAATTACCGCCGATATCACTGACGAATGCACGAATTCTACGCTTGAACATCCTGGCCCCCGCCGCTTTTGTTTCGGCCAGCATCTCCCGCCGCTAATTAAGATCGGCCTTCAATTGACGGGAGACAGACGGAGATTTCGGAAATATCCTTAAGAATTACAATGCTTTCCAGTTGGTAAAGGCAGCGCGGACCGTCCAGAGGGCGCCACGCCGCCTAGACGAGAAACGCATCATCGATGGGAATCTGCATTGCCGTCAGCAGGTGGTTGTTCTGCCCTGCAAGCGCGATCACCGAGAGCAGTTCGGCATGCTGGGCCTCGGTCATCCCCCGCGCCTTTGCCGCTGCAGTATGCGAGTGGACGCAATAGGAGCAGCTGTTTGCCGTCGAGACGGCGATATAGATCATCTCGCGCGTCAGCGGGTCGAGCGCGCCTTCGGCCGACATTACCGTCTTCACCCCTTCCCAGGTCCGCTTCAGAAGGGCGGGATCGTTGGCGAGGCCGCGCCAGAAGTTGTTGACGAAATCTGACTTGCGGGTGGCTCTGATGTCGTCGAACACCGCCTTGGCAGCGGGAATTGCTTCGACTTCGGCATCGGTGAGGAGCTTGACGGTGGCCATTGCGGTTCCTTTCGTGATCAAGAACCGTGAGCCTACATGATTTTCCGCGGCATGCAGCCGGGTGGTGCGAATTCTTCGCCTGCCCCGGGGCTCACCTGACGGACCGGCCATCCCGAAATCTTGCGATACCTCTATCGGTGTGCATATGACACTGAAAATCAGAACGAATCTAATTTAGAGAGCGCAAATGTCCCTCACCCAAAGCGGATCAGCGGATATCGGTTCTGCCGCCGATTTGGCGGAGGCTGGCGTCTTCACCTGGGATCTCGGCACCGACACCGTCTATGTCGATACGACATTGGCAGCCCTCTTCGGCTTCGATGCCGAGGTCGCGCAGTCGGGACAGCCGATCATTCACTTCCTCGACCGCATCGATGCGGCCGACAAGCCGCGCATAGCGCAGGCGATCCACGAGGCGATCGTCACCGGCGCAGCCTATCAGCAGGACTACGATATACTTCGTCCCGACGGCACGCGCGCGAGTGTCTCGGCCTTCGGCCGCTGCTTCCGTGACGCCGCCGGTACGCCGTCGCATTATGCCGGTATCGTCTGCCCGAAGGCGGATGAGCGCGCGCCGCAGGACAGCCTCTTCTGGCACTGCCTGCAGGCCTATCACCTGGCCCGCCAATGCGGCCAATGGGATATGGTGCGCCATCTGGAGCTGGCGCTGAGAGAATTCGGCCACCCGCTGCGGGCGACGGAAGCCATGCACTGAGGCGGCGCTGGAGCTGATCGCGCGACAGGCGAAAAATACCACTTCCCTTCGATGGCAATCGGATGCATCTCTTCGGCCCTGCGCCGGCGGGTGTCGCCGGCGGTTCGAATGAGAATGGATAAGCATCATGATGCAGCAGGGATGGAACCACCCGGTCGCCGCCATTACCAAAACCGAGCGCGCAGAGCGCCTTGAAAACCTGCGCCGCCGCATGCGCGAACAGGGCATCGCCGCCACCCTGCTCGGCCCGACCGAGAGCCTGCGCTATTTCACCGGCCTCGTCTGGCACCTGAGCGAGCGCCTGCTCGGCGCCGTCGTCACCGAGGACAAGCTCACCTATATCGTTCCGGGCTTCGAACTCAGCCGCGTCGAGACCCTGCCGCACCTGCCGGGCGAGATCGCCGTATGGCAGGAAGAGGAAAGCCCGTCGGCGCTGGTCGCATCGCTCGCCGGTACCAAAGGCCTGCTGGCGCTCGACGACGCCCTGCCGCTCGCCTTCTACCACGCCTTCACCAAGGTCATGGATCCGGCGCGCCTCGTCGACGGCGGTCCTGTCATCAACGGCCTTCGGCTGATCAAGTCGGCGACCGAGATTGCGCTCATCAAATATGCAATGGGCCTTACCCTCGATATCCACGCCAAGGTGCGCGGCATGCTGCAGCCGGGCATCGCCGCTTCCGAAGTGATCCGCTATATCGACCAGCAGCATCGCGCCGCCGGAGCCGATAACGGCTCGAGCTTCTGCATCGTCTCATTCGGCGGTGCGACGGCGCTGCCGCATGGCGCCGATGGCGAGCAGATCCTGCAGAAGGGCGATGTCATTCTGGTCGATACCGGCTGCCGTCTCGACGGCTATCACTCGGATCTGACCCGCACCTATATGCTTGATGGCGGCAATGCCGAATTCGAGCGCGCCTGGACGATCGAGCGCGCGGGGCAGCAGGCCGTGTTCGATGCCGCCAAGCTCGGTGCTGCCTGCGAAACGCTCGATGCCGCCGCCCGCGAAACCTTTGGCGGCCACGGCCTCGGCCCGGACTATCGCCTGCCCGGCCTGCCGCATCGCGCCGGCCACGGCCTTGGTCTCGAAATCCACGAAGGTCCGTTCATCGTGCGCGGCAACAAGACGCCGCTTGCAGCGGGCATGTGCTTCTCGAACGAACCGATGGTGGTCTTCCCCGGCCAGTTCGGCGTTCGCCTCGAAGACCATATCTACATGAGCGAAACCGGCGCCAACTGGTTCACGCAGCCGGCAAAGGACCCTGTCTCGGTCTGATCGCTGACGAAGCAGCAAATGCAAAACGGCCTGCACGGGATACCCGCGCAGGCCGTTTTCATTTTGGCGAAGCCTGGATCAGCCGGCCGGATGCGCTTCTCTTCGGGCAAGCTTGCCCTCTTCGGCTTTGTAGAAGTACTGGCTGGCGACCAGCCACCCCTTCAGGGGCCTCAGCGGCGGAATGCAGGTGAGCGCCATGAACGGACCGGTGACCAGGAACTGAACCCAGAGTGGCGCCGAGAAGGCGACTTCGAGCCAGACGCCGAGCAGCACGCTCGGCACGCAGGCGAAGCAGATGACGAAGAAAGCCGGGCCATCCGCCGGGTCGGCGAAGGAATAGTCCAGGCCGCAGGCCTCGCATTCGGTTTTCAGCGTCAGGAAGCCATTGAACATGTGCCCCTGCCCGCAACGCGGACAACGGCCGCGCACGCCTGTCTGCATGGGAGGAAGAGGAGGATAATCGGTATCCACGGCAGTCTCGCTTTTCGGGTTGCGAGGCATCCTTAAATGCATTCAATGCCTCTAAATGTATGCATACAATATAATTACATTGAACGCGGATTGCTAGTCTATTAGTCACAATGCCGCAGGATTGTGGGAAGAGGATTAATGGAGCTCTTCCGCGCGTCCCCGGCGCTTAACGATAGCGCCGGCAAACGCAAAAAAGCGGGCACAACGGCCCGCCTTCATCAAAGTCGATCAAATGAAGCGTCAGAAGAAGGACGCGGTCATCTCAGGCGGCCCTTCGAGCGCATGCGCCATGAAATCCAGCGCGCCGCGCAGCCGCTCGCGGCTGATCGGACCGCCGACGCAGACGCGAACGGCTTCGGCGGCTGCACCATCGACGGTAAAGACATCGCTGGCGACGACGCCGATGCCGGAACTGCGCATATGGCTGCCGAAGGTCGAGCGGGTCCAGCCATTGGTCAGCGGCAGCCAGATATTGAAACTGATCGGATCGGCCCTGTAGCTTCCCTCCGGCAGGATGCCGGCCACCATCTGCTGGCGGGCGGCCGCCTCGGCGCGGATGAAGCGCAGGATGGCGTCGGCCGTGCCGTCCTCGATCCAGCGCGTTGCCAGCGCCAGATTGAGTGGCGAAGCCATGACATTATTGGTGCGCATAGCGCTGACGAAGGGCCAGATCGCCTTGGTATCGGGCGCCACGACGAAGGCAAGCCGCAGCCCGGCGCCGATGCATTTCGCCAGTCCGCCGATATGCCAGGTCAGGTCGGGCGCGATGGCCGCGAGCGGCGGCGGGCCATGCAGCGGAATGAAACCATAGGCGTCGTCCTCGACGATCGGCACATGATACTTGCGGGCAACGGCCGCGATTTCCTCACGCCGGCGCTCCGGAATGGTCAGCGTCAGCGGGTTTTGCAGCGTCGGATTGAGATAGAGCGCCTTCGGCTTCAGCCGCTCGCAGGCATCCGCCAGCGCATCCGGCAGAATGCCCTCGTCGTCCATCGGCAAGCCGGAAAGGTTGAGCCGCAGCTGTGCCGCGATCGAGCGCATGCCGGGATAGGTGATGTTTTCGGAGAGAACCGTATCGCCCGGCCGCGCCAGCAGGCCGAAGATCGCCAGCAACGCCGGGTGGGCGCCGGGGGTGACGAAGATGCGCTCCTGCGACGGCACGAGGCCACGGCGGCTGAGCCAGGCGGCCGCCGCTTCCTTGTCCATGCCGGAACCGCCGAAGCCCTGATAGCGCAGCAACGGAATGAGATTGGTGGCAACCGCCGACATGCCCTCGCGCATGCGGTCGAGCAGCTCCGGATCATCGGGCTCGGGCGGCAGGTTCATCGAGAAGTCGACGACGGAAGCGCGGCGCGGATCGGGCGCTGCGTCGGAAGCAAAGCCGCGGCGCTCCTTGTCCTGACCGCCGGTGATGAAGGTGCCGCGCCCGACATGCGAGCCGACCAGCCCGCGCTTCTGCGCCTCGACGTAGCCGCGGGCGACCGTGGTGAAATCGATATTGAGCCTGCGCGCAAGCTCACGCTGCGGCGGCAGCCGGTCGCCGACCGCAAGCACGCCGCTTCGCAGATCCATCTCGATCAAATCGGCGATCGCCATATAGCGAGGGCTGGAGGAACGGCTGAGGTCGGGATGCCAGTCTTTCATTTCATATCCGCAATTCGTGATCGCCGCCGGAAGGGAATCCAGGGACATTGATGGTATATTGTTGCACCCTCGTCCTGTCACGCGAAATCACGGCGGCAATCAGCCGCCGCGCAACGGCTGGATGCGGCATCAGCAGCTCGGCAGAGCAAAACAGCTGACACTTGATTGTATCTTGAATGCATTCATTAAAGTCATAGATGCACTCATTTTTGGCAGGGAACTGCACGCCATTTTAGCGGCAATCCAAGCGACCATCGACATTGAATGCAATATTGATCGCATTTCCTGTGATTTTGACTGCTATTTGTGCAGATTCAATCTGGCACGGTGCTTGCAATTCAATGGCTGTACCCCGCGACAGGGGCCTGACTTCAAACACAGGAGCCATTCATGCCCGCAGTTACCGCACCGGCCCACGCAGATGGAGACTTCTTCGTCGACTACGAAGACAAGGTCTTTGAAGACGTCCAGGCAAAGGAGGGCGAGAAGGCCCTCATCACCTTCCATACCGTCGCCTTCGAAGGCTCGATCGGCCTCGTCAACCTGCTGCAGGCCAAGCGCCTGAAGCGCAAGGGCTTCGAGACCTCGGTGCTGCTCTACGGCCCGGGCGTCACACTCGGCGTGCAGCGCGGCTTCCCCAAACTCGGCATGGAAGCCTTCCCCGGTCATCTGAACTTCAACAACCAGATCAAGGGCTTCATGGATGAGGGCGGCAAGGTCTATGCCTGCCGCTTTGCGCTGCAGGCGCTTTATGGACACGGCGAACCCTCTCTGATCCCCGGCATCACGCCGATCAGCCCGCTCGATGTGCTCGACCTGATCCTGCTCCACCGCCGCGACGGCGCCTTCATTCTCGATACCTGGACGCTCTGACCCCCGCTCCCTTCTCCCCGCCGGGGAGAAGGGAAACCGAAGCAAGGATTTTTGCCATGGAGAAGAAACTGACCGTCCGGGCCGCCGCCGCGCAGATCGCTCCCGATCTGACCTCGCGGGAGAAGACGCTAGCGCGCGTGCTCGACGCCATCAGCGAGGCGGCGTCGAAGGGTGCCGAGCTGATCGTCTTCCCGGAGACCTTCGTTCCCTGGTATCCGTATTTCTCCTTCGTGCTGCCACCCGTCCTTTCGGGACGCGAGCACGTTCGCCTCTACGAGGAGGCCGTCACCATCCCGAGCCCGGCAACCGATGCCGTCGCGGCCGCCGCCCGGGAGCACGGCATCGTCGTGGCCCTCGGCGTCAACGAGCGGGATCACGGCTCGCTCTACAATACCCAGCTCCTCTTCGATGCCGACGGCAAATTACTGCTGAAGCGGCGCAAGATCACGCCCACCTTCCACGAGCGAATGATCTGGGGCCAGGGCGATGGTTCCGGGCTCACTGTCGTCGATAGCCGCATCGGCCGGCTCGGCGCGCTCGCCTGCTGGGAGCATTACAATCCGCTCGCCCGCTACGCACTGATGGCGCAGCACGAGGAAATCCATATTGCCCAGTTCCCGGGCTCGATGGTCGGCCCGATCTTCGCCGAGCAGATGGAAGTGACGATCCGGCACCATGCGCTGGAAAGCGGCTGCTTCGTCATCAACGCCACGGGCTGGCTGACCGACGAGCAGATCGTCTCGATCACGCCGGACCAGAATCTGCAGAAGGCGCTGCGCGGCGGCTGCATGACGGCGATCATCTCGCCCGAGGGCAAGCATCTGGCCCCGCCGATCACCGAGGGCGAAGGCATCCTGATCGCCGATCTCGACATGAGCCTGATCACCAAGCGCAAACGGATGATGGACTCGGTCGGCCACTACGCCCGCCCCGAACTGCTTCACCTCGTCATCGATGGCCGCGCCACCGCGCCGATGATCGCTTCCCAGAATTCTTTCGAAACCGCAGCCGCAAGGAGCAACACCGATGGATACCAGCACGACGACACGTCTTCCGACCGAGATCCTGATCAACGAGTTGCAGTCCTACGGGGCCAGGCTGGTTGATCCCAAGGCCGGGCACGAGAGCCGCCGCGGCGGCGCCGGTCCGTCTGACCATAAGCCGATGACCATCGACGGGATGACCGTCATGGTGCCGGTGCACACCGCGCCGGCCTTTGAAAGCCCCTATCTGGTGGACAAGCCTGATGAAGAGGGCAAGAGCCGCATCAGCCGCGATGGCCGCGTGCTCGGCGAGGTCTCCTTCCCGCTGCGCCCCCGCTTCTACGAGCGCACAACGGCGGATGGCGTCCCCTATTCGCAGATCGCCGTGCTGCATGGCCGCGATGTACTGGCAACGACGGTGCTGCAGACCTGCATTCGCTATCAGAGCCGCACCAAGACCTGTCAGTTCTGCGCCATCGGCCAGTCGCTCGCCGCCGGCCGCACCATCGCCCACAAGACACCGGAGCAGCTTGCCGAAGTGGCAAAAGCCGCCGTCGAGCTCGATGGCGTCAAGCATATGGTGATGACAACGGGGACGCCGAAGGGTTCAGATCGCGGCGCCTCCATCCTCGCCGACAGCGCCCGTGCCATCAAGGCGGCGGTCGATATCCCGATCCAGGCGCAATGCGAGCCGCCGGAAGACGATGCCTGGTTCCAGATCATGAAGGATGCTGGCGTCGATGCGCTCGGCATGCATCTCGAGGTCGTCACACCGGAGGTGCGCGCCCGCATCATGCCCGGCAAGGCGCAGGTCTCGATCGAGAAATACATGGCGTCCTTCAAGGCGGCAGTCGAGGTCTTCGGCCGCGGCCAGGTCTCCACCTATATCCTCGCCGGTCTCGGCGATACCCGCGAAGCTGTCCTCGACATCTGCGAGAAGCTGGTGGCGATCGGCGTCTATCCCTTCGTCGTGCCCTTCGTGCCGATCTCCGGCACGCCGCTCGAAAGCCACCCGGCGCCGAAGCCGGATTTCATGCATTCGATCCTCGGCCCGCTCTCGAAGATGCTGGTCGATAGCGGCCTAAAGGCCGTCGACATCAAGGCCGGCTGTGGCAAATGCGGCGCCTGCTCGGCCCTTTCGACGTACGAAAGGATGCTGACCAAATGATGCACGAACCCTTCGCTCCCTACCGCGCCGCGGAATTCCAGGTGAAGTTCGCCACCTCGTCCTGGGAAAGGCAGCAGGCACATGCGCTGCGCCGCGCCGTCTTCTGCGAGGAGCAGAAGATTTTCGACGGCGATGATCGCGACGCGATCGACGACCACGCCATCCCGATCGTCGCGCTCTCGATGATGGGCGTCGCCTCAGACCGGCTGGCCGGGACGGTGCGTATTCATGAGGAGGAGCCCGGGCTCTGGTGGGGCTCGCGCCTCGCCGTCCACGAGGATTTCCGCAAGATCGGAGCGCTCGGCGCGACGCTGATCAAGCTCGCCGTCTCCTCGGCCAATGCCATAGGCTGCCACACGTTCCTTGCCAATGTGCAGGTGCAGAACGGCCTGCTCTTCCGCCGCCTGCATTGGGATGTCGTCGAGGAGTTCGAGATCTACGGCAAGCCGCATCTGCGGATGAAGGCCGATCTCGCCTGGTATCCGCCCTGCCCGACACCGGAGGCCGGTTTCGTGGCACTACCGAAGAAGGCGGCATGATGGGCGCGATCGACATCAAGGCGCTGGCCGAAAAGCTCCGGCCATCCTCAGGTATCGCCGCGAAGGCGGATATTGGGTTTGCGGCGGAAGCCCTGGGATTAAACCCCTCCCCAACCCCTCCTCACAAGGGGGAGGGGCCAGACCAGGTGACAGTGCCCGTCGGCGACGACTGTGCGGCACTCCCCGATGGCGACGACTATCTGCTGTTTGCCATCGAAGGCTTCATCAACGAGTTCGTCACCGCCGATCCCTGGTTTGCCGGCTGGTGCGGGGTGATGGTCAACATCTCCGATGTCGCCGCCATGGGCGGACGGCCCGTTGCGGTCGTCGATGCGCTCTGGGCGAATGGCGAGGAGAATGCCGCTCCGGTTCTGGAAGGCATGCGGGTGGCGGCACAGACCTATGGCGTGCCGATCGTCGGCGGTCACACTAATATCCGCACCGACCGCCACCAGCTCTCCGTCGCCATTCTCGGCCGGGCGAAAAGGCTGCTGACCAGCTTCGACGCCCGCCCCGGCGATGTCTTGATCGCCGCGGCCGATCATCGCGGCCGCTACCGCGAGCCCTTTAACAACTGGGAAGCAGCGACAGACGCGCCGCATGCCCGGCTGCGCGGCGATCTGGAAATCCTGCCCGAAATCGCCGAGGCCGGATTGGCGCTTGCCGCCAAGGATATCAGCCAGGGCGGCATTCCCGGCACCGCGATCATGCTCGCCGAATGCTCCGGCGTCGGCATCGAGATCGACGTCGCGGCGATCCCGCTGCCATCAGGCGTGACGCTCGACCGCTGGCTCGCGACTTTCCCGAGCTACGGCTATCTGCTGTCGGTCGCGCCGGAGAATGTCGACGCCGTTATTTCCAGGTTCTTGGCCCGCGGCATCACAGCCGCCGCAATCGGCACGGTCGTACCAGGCAGCGAGGTTGCGATCACTGACGGCACTGCGCGCGCCGTCATCCGCGACTATGCGGCCACCCCGCTGCTGCGGCTCGGCCCCTCCGCGAACAACCGGGAGGATGCGGCATGACCCGCCCGCTGCGCATCGCCATGCTCTCGCACTCCACCAACCCGCGCGGCGGCGTCGTCCACGCCATGCAGCTCTCCGAGGCACTGACCGCGCTCGGGCACGATGTCGTGCTGCATGCGCCGGATGCAAAGGGGACAGGTTTTTTCAGGGCAACGGCATGCCAGACAGTCTGCATACCAGTTGCCCAGCCCGCAAACGCTGAGACTACAGCCCCCTCACCCTACCCTCTCCCCGAGGGGAGAGGGGATGTTGAGCAAGCCGCAGATCCCTTCTCCCCATCGGGGAGAAGGTACCGGCAGGCGGATGAGAGGGCCGCGAACTCCATGCTCTCCGACATGACTGTAATGGTCGAACAGCGCATCGCCGACTACCTCAACCACTTCGAAAACCCCGCCAATCGCGACTTCGACCTCTACCACGCCCACGATGGCATTTCGGGCAATGCGCTGGCAACGCTCAAGGAACGTGGCCTCATCGCCGGCTTCGCCCGCACGGTCCATCATATCGACCAGTTCAGCGATGCCAGGCTGATGGCGCTGCAGGACCGGTCGATCGACAATGCTGACCTGTTCTTCACCGTCAGCGCCCTGTGGCGCGACAGGCTGAAGCGCGAACGCAGGATTTCTTCGACCATCGTCGGCAACGGCGTCGATACCGCCCGCTTCTCTCCATCCGCCGATGGTTCGGCGCTGCGCCGCAAGCTCGGCCTGCCCGCAGGGCCGGTCTTCCTGTCGGTCGGCGGCATCGAGGCGCGCAAGAATACGCTCTCGATGCTCGAAGCCTTCCGGCAGGTGCGCGCCATCCGCCCCGACGCACAGTTCGTCATCGCCGGTGGCGCATCGCTGCTCGATCACCGCGGCTATCAGGGCGAGTTTCGCGCAGCCCTCGCCGCCCTCGGCGATCATGCGGGCGCCGTCCATATCCTCGGCACGGTCGCCGATGAAGACATGCCAGCGCTTTACCGGCTTGCCGATACGCTGGTCTTTGCGTCGGTCAAGGAGGGCTTCGGCCTTGTCGTGCTGGAAGCGATGGCAAGCGGCATTCCTGTTGTCGTCTCCTCGATTGCGCCCTTCACCGAATATCTCGGCTCTGGCGATGCCATCTGGTGCGATCCGCACAATCCCGCCTCGATTGCCGAAGCTATGGCTATTTCGCTGATGCCGCCGGTGCGGCAGCGGCTGGTCCCGCGCGGCCTGGTGATCGCCGCCGGTCATGGCTGGCGGCGCACCGCCGCTGCCCATCTCGACGCCTACGAGACATTGAGGGAGCCTGCCCATGCCTGAAATGCGCTTCGTCATCGCCTGGCCCGATGGCCGGGAGGAAACCTGCTACTCGCCCTCGCTGGTGATCCGCGACTTCTTCGAGGAAGGCCAGACCTATCCGATCCGCGACTTTCTCGACCGCAGCCGTCAGGCACTTGGCATCGCCAGCGACCGGGTCGAGGCGAAATACGGCTACCCCTGCTCACTCGCCCGCGGCCAGCTCGCCCGCATCGAGGAGGCCGGTGCCCGCTTCTTATCCGACGCCGATGCGCGCGTGCGCTGCCAAAGCTTCATTTTCTGAAAGGAACGTCCCATGACATTTCTCCTCAAGCCGCATTACAGCACTGCCGTGATCGGCGGCGGACAGGCCGGTCTTTCCGCCAGCCATTATCTGAAGAAGCACGGCATCGATCATGTCGTCTTCGAGAAGAAGACGGTGGCGCACAAATGGAAGAACGAGCGCTGGGATGCCTTCTGCCTGGTGACGCCAAACTGGCAGTGCCAGCTTCCCGATCATCCCTATGACGGCGACGATCCGCACGGCTTCATGGTGAAGGATGAAATCATCGGCTATGTCGACCGCTTCGTGAAGAAGGTGAATGCGCCGGTGCTGGAAGGCACCAGCGTCACCTCGCTGGAAAAGACCGGCGATCTCTTCAAGATCGAGACCTCGGCTGGCAGCATCACCGCCGACAGCGTCATCATTGCCACCAGCCTCTACAGCGCGCCCGCAATACCGCGCGCCGCCGAGCGGCTGCCCGACGATATCCTGCAGATCCACACGGCCGATTACCGCAATCCAAGCCTGCTGCCGGACGGTGCCGTCGTCGTCGTCGGTTCGGGCCAATCCGGCTGCCAGATCGCCGAGGATCTGCATCTGGCCGGGCGCAAGGTGCATATGGTCACCGGCAACGCGCCGCGCTGCGCCCGCTTCTATCGCGGCCGCGATGTGGTGGACTGGCTGGCCGATGTCGGCCAGTACGACATCACCGTCGAGCATGACGGCATGACCAAGAAAAAGCACGACACCAACCACTATCTCACCGGGCGCGATGGCGGCCGTGACCTCGATCTGCGCAAGTTTGCCCTCGAAGGCATGGCGCTCTATGGCCGCATGGAAGGCGTCTCGAACGGCAGGATGCTGTTTGCGCCCAATCTGAAATCCAACCTCGACAATGCCGACCGCGTCTATAACGGCATCAACGCGCTGATCGACCGCCACATCGCTGAAAAGGGCATCGATGCGCCGCCGGCGAGCGTCTATACGCCGCTGTGGGAACCCGAGGGCGAACCGGTCGAACTCGATCTCAAGGCGGAAGGCATCACTTCGGTGATCTGGGCCACCGGCTTTTCGCCAGACTGGTCCTATGTCGGCCTGCCGATCTTCGACGGTACCGGCTACCCCGTCCAGCGGCGCGGCGTCACCGGCATCGACGGCGTCTATGTGCTGGGGCTGCCGTGGCTTTGGACCTGGGGCTCCGGTCGCTTCCTTGCCGTCGGCAAGGATGCCGAACATGTCGTCGGCCACCTCGCCGGACATCTGGAAAGCGCCCTGCCGGTGCTGAAACAGGCGGCGGGCGGCTGAGCATGAACATCGCCGTCCTCGACTTCGCGAATGCCCGGGAAACGGAAAGCCATCTGCCACCGCAAATACCATCGGTGGCGGAACTGATGGAGCAAGCACTGTCACCGCACCTGCTGATCGGCATGCCGCATTTGACCCCGGCCGGCCTCTCCGAGACGTGGCTGATGAAGGAACTCGGCCACCGGCACTGGCTGATGCTTGCCCGTCATCTCGGCATGCCCGACGCCGATTTCCGCACGTCCGACGGCGGCGAAGCCTATGCGGCGATCTGCGCGACCTCGCTGCAGGATGCGCGCTTCGACAAAGCGCGCGCCAACGACGTCCTGACCATTCGCTCGGCGTTGACCCCGGTCTCGCGCACACAGGTCTCTACCCGCCACGCGCTATCAGTCCGAGGCATACCCATCGGCGATGTTGAACTGATCTCCACCTTCGTCCACCGCACCCGGGACGGCGACAATTACTCGATCGCCCGCGTGCCCCTGCCCGGCATGGCGGAGGCTAGTGCGGAGAACGCGCTCGCCCGCACTGCCTCGCTGCTACGCTCCGGCCAGCTCGATACCCATCTCGGCCTACAGACAAATCCGCCGAAGCGGTTGCGCGGCTTCCGCTTCGAGCCGGATGCATCGCAGGAGTTCAACGGTGCGGGGCTTTTCTATTTCGCGCAGTTCCAGGCGATCGCCGATCGCGCCTTCGGGAGATGGTTCGGCACAACGCGACCGATCCGGCACCGCGACGTGTTCTTTTCCGGCAATATCCGGCAGGGGGAGACGGTCTATCTGGAGCTGATGGCGATGACGCCTGAACGTCGCGCCGCACTTTGCCGCCTCCTGCGCGAAGACGGCAAAGTGATTGGCCAGATCTTCTCGGCCTGGAGCTGATTACCGCCAGCCGAGCGCCGGGGCGACATGCTTCAGGATGCTCTCGATCACATGCGCGTTGTAGGCGACGCCGAGCTGGTTCGGGACGGTGAGCAGCAGCGTGTCGGCCTCGGCGATCGCCTCGTCCTTGCGCAGCTGGTCGATCAGCTTGTCGGGCTCTGCGGCATAGGAACGGCCGAAGATCGCCTGGGTCTGCGGGTCGATATAGCCGATCTGGTCCTGGCTCTGGCCGCTTGCGCCGAAATAGGCGCGGTCCATGTCGTTCATCAGCGCGAAGATGCTGCGGCTGACGGAGACGCGTGGTTCCCGCTTGTGACCGGCTTCCTTCCAGGCCTCGCGATAGATGCGGATCTGCTCGGCCTGCTGGACATGGAAGGGCTTGCCGCTCTCATCCGTCTTCAGCGTCGAGCTCTGCAGGTTCATGCCGAGCTTGGCTGCCCAGACGGAGGTCGCATTCGAGCTTGATCCCCACCAGATGCGCTCAAGCAGACCTTCCGAATGCGGCTCGAGGCGCAGCTTGCCGGGCGGATTCGGAAACATCGGCCGCGGATTGGGCTCGGCAAAGCCTTCGCCCCTGAGCACATCGAGGAAGACTTCGGTATGCCGGCGCCCCATATCGGCGTCGCTCTCGCCCTCGGCGGGCGCGTAGCCGAAATAGCGATAGCCATCGATCACCTGCTCCGGCGAACCGCGGCTGATGCCGAGCTGCAGGCGACCGCCGGCGATCAGATCGGCCGAACCGGCATCTTCCGCCATATAGAGCGGGTTCTCGTAGCGCATGTCGATAACGGCCGTGCCGATCTCGATGCTCTTCGTCCTGGCGCCGACGGCTGCGAGCAGCGGGAAAGGCGAAGCCAGCTGGCGCGCGAAGTGATGGACCCGGAAATAGGCGCCATCGGCGCCGAGCTCTTCGGCGGCAACGGCGAGATCGATCGACTGCAGCAGCGTATCGCCGGCCGAGCGGGTCTGCGATTGCGGAGAGGGCGACCAGTGGCCGAAGGAGAGAAAGCCAATCTTTTTCATGGTGTCACCAATTGCAATGTTTCGTTGCCGGCTTCTTCGCACGGGAGCGCCGCCCGGTATAGCCGCAGCGGATTGAACAGAGTGTCGCCACGGCACCGAAAAGTGCCCTTTGCGAGCAGCGCAGTCCCGCTATGCGCCAAGCGGGACGCTCCCATGCGCCCAAAACAAAAACGCCGGCTCGCATGAACCGGCGTTTCCTATGGGAATGTATGCGGCTTTCGCCGGCCGTTTAGCGGCCGGAAGCAGCGCGTGCGACCGACTGGATCTCGCTGCGGCCGATGCCGAGGTCGCTGAGTTCGCGGTTCGACATGCGACCGAGTTCAGCAACGGTCTGACGGTACTTGCGCCAGTTATTGAAAGAGCGTGCAATGTTCATCTTAGTCCCCTTCCTTGGGCTTTGCGAACCCTGCTGCCCCAATCGGCGCTCCGTTCGCTTCGATGAGATGTATATAATATGAGCCGCCTCGGATTTGCAGCGCAAAGACATCCAATCAGCAATGCGTAAATTGCATAGCTTGCCCATATGGCGGGCAATTAATGGACACTCGGCGTCTTCACCACGAGAGCGAAGTCCTCGGCAACGAGCTCGCTGATCGCGATCAGCACCTCTTCGGCGCTAAAGCCGGAGGCAATCGTCAAGCGGATCAGATCCTGGAGATCGGGCTCCACCACCTCGCGGCAGTCCTCGAGCCTCTCGTCCGAGACATTCATGCTGAACAGTTCTTCCATCGCACAACCCTTTCATGTCCCGGCCGCCGGCGCATCTGCCGGCGGCCCTTGGATCGTTACCGTGCCGGAGCGCGGCGTTTGCTGGGCAACAGCCCTTCGCGCTGCAGCTTCTTGCGCGCTGCCTTGCGCACGCGGGCGACGGCCTGCGCCCGCTCGCGCACCCGCCGTTCGGACGGCTTCTCGTAGGCGCGGCGTTCCTTCATCTCGCGAAACAGGCCTTCCTTCTGCATCTTCTTCTTGAGGACGCGGATTGCCTGTTCCACATTGTTGTCTCTGACAATGACCTGCATGGTGTTCTCCTTATCGTTGGCGGTTGATGTCTCAGCCCAGCTGTTTGGCGATGATCGCCTTCAGTTCCCGGCGCGTCAGCAGGCAGGGATAGGGCTTCCAGTTCTTGTCGGGCCGTTTCACGGCCTCGTCGCGCTCGCGCGGCGCTGCCGCGGCAGGCGCAATCGCGGTATTCGTCTTGTTCAAATGTCATCCTTGGCCGCCTGAGGGCGGCATCCGGCACCAGCCGGCGCAAAACGCCAGGCGGCCGGCGCTGAGCGCCGGCGATGCCTTGGGTTAGTATGTGAGTGATGACGAAAAGATAGGGAGACGGGCGCCAGTTTGCAAGGCGCGCTCGATGGACCTCCGCCGCGGCCCGGGCCGCGACGGAGGTTTGGACCGGATGCGATCAGCCCTTGATGAAGGCGAGCAGGTCGGCGTTCAGAACATCGGCATGGGTGGTCAGCATGCCGTGCGGATAGCCCTTGTAGACCTTCAGCGTACCGTTCTTCAGAAGCTTGATCGATTCATGCGCGGAAGCGCCGATCGGCACGATCTGGTCGTCGTCGCCATGCAGCACCAGCGTCGGTACCGAAATATTCTTCAGGTCTTCGGTCTGGTCGGTTTCCGAGAAGGCCTTGATGCCCTCGTAGTGGGCCTTGGCGCTGCCCATCATGCCCTGGCGCCACCAGTTGCGGATCACGCCTTCGGAGATCGCGGCACCCGGACGGTTATAGCCGTAGAACGGGCCGGTCGGGACATCGAGGAAGAACTGCGCGCGGTTATCGGCAAGCGCCTTGCGCAGGCCGTCGAAGACTTCGAGCGGCAGGCCGCCCGGATTGGCCGCGGTCTTCAGCATCAGCGGCGGAACGGCGCTGACCAGCACGGCCTTGGCGACGCGGCCCTGCGGCTCGCCGAACTTGGCCACATAGCGCGCAACCTGCCCACCCCCGGTGGAATGGCCGATATGGACGGAGTTCTTCAGATCGAGATGCTCGACGACGGCAGAGGCGTCGGCGGCGTAATGATCCATGTCATGACCTTCGCTCACCTGCGAAGAGCGGCCATGGCCACGGCGGTCATGGGCGATGACGCGGTAGCCGCGCTGCACGAAGAACAGCATCTGGTTGTCCCAGTCATCGGCCGAAAGCGGCCAGCCATGATGGAACATGATCGGCTGGGCGTCCTTCGGGCCCCAGTCCTTGTAGAAAATCTGCACGCCATCTTTGGTGGTGACGAAATGCTCGGTCATATTGGTCGTCCTCTTATCGTTTGGGGTTGAATTGTTTAAAGGGCAAGCCAAGCGGATAGGCGGGCTGACCGGAAAAAGACGGCTCGTGTCGCCGGGTCAGCGCGCGGCATCTTTAGTGATCGACCTCAGGAGATCAAGATGCCCGCTGCAGCCATTGCTGGTACGGTCGCGGACCTGCACCATCCGGATTAGCCCATCTCGATTACTTGCCGTACAAGCGCCCCTCCTCTACCTTTCGCGCCACTGAATGTTCGTTGGGGGCGGCTTTCAGCCGAAGCTCACATGACCTACGATCTTATGGTCAACGGCAAGACATATGCCGTTGATGTCGATGGTGACATTCCGCTTTTATGGGTTCTGCGGGACACGATAGGCCTGACCGGCACGAAGTTCGGCTGCGGCATCGCCATGTGCGGCGCCTGCACCGTGCATGTCGATGGCGTGGCGATGCGCTCCTGCGTCATGCCGGTGGCGGAGGCTGCCAGCAAGCAGGTGACGACCATCGAGGCGATCGGCGATACCGAGGCTGGCGCCCGGATCCAGAAAGCCTGGCTCGATATCGATGTCGTGCAATGCGGCTACTGTCAGTCCGGGCAGATCATGTCGGCAACGGCGCTGCTCGCCGCCAATCCGAAGCCGACCGATGACGACATAGACGCCGTCATGGCCGGCAATATCTGTCGATGCGGCACCTATCCGCGCATCCGCGCGGCGATCAAGCTGGCGGCGGAGGCGTGATGCGATGTCTCTTCTCGACAAGATCAATCCCGCTCTCTCGCGCCGCCATTTCCTGATCGGCGCTTCGCTGACGGCATCGGGCCTGCTGATCGGTGTCAGGCCTTCGCTCGCAGCCGACGCGCCGCCGTTGCCGCTGCAGCCGAACGCCTTCATCCGTATCCCGGCGGAAGGCAAGATCGCGCTGATCATGCCTTCGGTCGAGATGGGTCAGGGCATCTATACGGCAGTCGCCATGCTGCTCGCCGAAGAGCTCGAAGTGAGCCTCGACCAGACGGTCCTTGAGCATGCACCGGCGGATCCCGAGAAATACGCGAACCCGCTTCTCGGCGACCAGATCACCGGCGGCTCGCTGGCGGTTCGCGCGGTCTACGATCAGATGCGCAAGGCGGGTGCTACGGCCCGCATCATGCTGGTCAATGCCGCCGCCAGCGGCTGGGGCGTCGATCCGGAAAGCTGCGAAGCCAGAAACGGGCAGGTTCTGCACACAGCGACCGGCCGCAGCGTCCCTTATGGCGACCTGATTGGCGATGCCGCCTCGCAACCGGTGCCGCAGGATGTGCCGCTCAAACCGGCCTCGAGCTTCGCCGTCATCGGCAAGGCGGTGCGCCGCCTCGACAGCCCTGAGAAGGTCAACGGCACCGCGAAATTCGGCATCGATGCGCGGCCGGACGGCGTCTCCTATGCGGCAATCGCCATCTGTCCGCACTTCAACGGTAAGCTCAAGAGTGTCGATGACGCACCGGCGCTTGCGGTCAAAGGCGTGAAGCAGGTGGTGCGCACCGAAGAGGCCGTCGCTGTCGTCGCCGACAATACCGGCGCGGCGCGCAAGGGCCTTGCCGCCTTGTCGATTGAGTGGGATGCAGGCTCAAGCGCCGACGTGTCTCTCGCCGAGCTCGAGCAGCGGATGGATGCCGCGATCTCCGGCGAAGCGCTTGCCCATATCAAGGAAGGCGATGTCGACAAGGCGGAAGCCGAACATGGCCCCGTTCACGAATTCATCTACCGGTTGCCGATCCTGACGCATACGGCGATGGAGCCGATGAACTGCACGCTCGATGTCCGCAAGGATGGCTGCGAGGTCTGGGTCGGGACGCAAGTGATGGGGCGTACGCGACAGGCGGTTGCAGAGGTCACCGGCCTGCCGGCGGAGAAGGTCGTCGTTCACAATCACCTGCTCGGCGGCGGTTTCGGCCGCCGGCTGGATGTCGATGGCGTCATCCTTGCTGCCAAGATCGCCAAGCAGGTCGATGGCCCGGTGAAAGTCACCTGGAGCCGGGAAGAAGATATCCGCCACGATTGCTATCGGTATCTGAACTACAGCAAGGTCACCGCAACGCTCGGGCCGGACGGCATGCCGGTCTCCTGGCGCCATCGTGTCATCGGTCCCTCCGTCATGGCCCGCTGGCTTCCGGCCTTCACCCGCGACGGGATCGACCTCGACCAGATGGGCGGCGCGGAAACGCCCTATTCAATTCCGAACAAATATACCGACTTCGCACGCCACGAGGCGCCGGATGGCATGCTGACCGGGAACTGGCGCGGTGTCGGCGCGACGCGCAACATCCCGCCGATCGAAGGCGGCATCGATGAACTCGCCCATATTGCCGGGATCGACCCGCTGGAATACCGCCGGCGCCTGCTCGGGCATAAGCCTCGCCTGCTTGCAGCGCTCAATCTAGCGGCCGAAAAGGCGGGCTGGACCAACGCACCACCCAAGGGAAAAGGCCGCGGCATCGCGCTCTCGGAAGATTTCGGCAGCTTCTCGGCGATGATCTCAGAAGTCAGCGTCGACGACGACGGCGCGTTCAAGACCGAGCGCATCATCTGCGCCGTCGATTGCGGCCAGGTGATCAACCCGGATACCGTCGAAGCGCAGATCCAGAGCGGTATCGTCTATGGGCTGAGCGCGGCACTCTACGGCCGCATCACGGTTCTGAACGGTGCCGTGGTCGAGGGCAATTTCGACGACTCTCCGGTGCTGCGCATCCACGAGACGCCGAAGATCGAAGTGCACATCGTTCCGAGCTCGGAAACACCTGGTGGCATCGGCGAGGTCGGCACGCCGGGGGTCGCGCCTTCCCTTTTCAACGCGATCTTTGCCGCGACCGGGAAACGGCTGCGCTCGCTGCCGATCGACCAGGGCGGATTGAGGAGGGTGTGAGATGAAACCGCTGACCACCTTGTCATTCGCCGCCCTCATCTCCTTCTGCGCCACGCTGGCCGGAACCGGCGCCATGAAAACCTATGCCGAGACGGCAAAGAACGGGGCGCTGAAGACCGTTGCCGATTTCGAAACGATCCCCGACAAGGCCGCGCGGTCCAAGGCGATCTTCGAGGAGGCGAGCCGGGTGATGACCCATCCGCGCTGTATCAACTGCCATCCGGCAACCCGCAGCCCGACGCAGGGCGAGGACATGCATCCGCATGTGCCGCTGATGATCGCCGCAAAGACCTCGCATGGCCCCGCAGGGCTTGCCTGCGCCACCTGCCATGGCGCGGAGAACCGCCCGATCGTCGGCAGCAAGCTGAAATCGATCCCCGGCAACGCTCATTGGCAGCTGGCGCCCGCCAGCATGGCCTGGCAGGGCCTGACGGTTGGCCAGATCTGCGAGCAGGTGAAGGACACCAGCCGTAACGGCAACCGCTCGCATGCCGACCTGATCCGGCACATGGGCGAGGATCATCTCGTCGGCTGGGCCTGGCATCCCGGCGACGGCCGCCCCGCCCCTCCGGGATCGCAGGAACCCTTTGCGGCGCTGATCGCCGCCTGGGTGGATACCGGCGCCGAGTGCCCGTCTTAGCTCAGGCTTCCGAGCGGAAATCCAGGCCGATATCGAGGATCGGGGCGCTGTGGGTGATCCAACCGACGGAGATGAGATCGACGCCTGAAGCGGCGATGGCGGCTGCCGTCTCCGACGTGATGCGGCCGGAGGCTTCCGTGATCGCCCGCCCGGCGACGATACCGACGGCTTCGCGCAGCTGTTCCGGCCCCATATTGTCGAGGAGCACGGCATCGACGCCCTCCTCCATCACCTCGCGCAGCTGGCTGAGCGTATCGACCTCGATCTCGATCTTGATCATGTGACCAGCCGCCGCCTTGGCGCGGCGCAGCGCCTCGCGCGTGCCACCGGCAATGGCGATGTGGTTATCCTTGATCAGGATCGCGTCGTGCAGGGCGAAACGATGGTTCATGCCGCCGCCGGCGCGGACGGCGTATTTCTCCAGTGCCCGAAGCCCCGGCGTGGTCTTGCGCGTACAGGCGACCGACGCATTGGTTCCGGCAATCGCGCGCGCAATCGATGCGGTGACGGTGGCAATGCCCGAGAGATGGCTGAGAAAGTTGAGGGCGGTGCGCTCGCCGGTCAGCAGCGCCCGCGATGGGCCCTTGATCGTCGCGACCACCTGCCCGGCCTCGAGGGCAGCGCCATCGCTGACATGCCGGGTCATGGTAATGGCGGGATCCACGAGCTGGAAGGCGAGCTCGGCGGAATCGAGACCGGCAATCACACCGGGCTGCCGCGCGGCCATGACGACGGTCGAGCGATGATCGCCCGGGATGACGGCGGCCGAGGTGATGTCTCCGGCAAGCCCGAGATCCTCGGCAAGCGCTTTGCGCACGATCGGCTCGACGATGACGCGCGGCAGGGAAACAGGGGTCATGTCAGGCACTCCTTGCAAAATCCTGGGATGTGGCGGCGTGGGCGCTTTCCAGCACTTGCGCCAACGTCATCGTCCGCCGTCTGGCGGCCGGATGTTTGAGCGGGAAATCAGTCCGCGCATGCGCGCCGCGCGACTCGTTGCGCAGGCTTGCGAAGACCGCGATCGCCAGCGCGACGACGGCCGGATCCGAAGCCGGCCCCTCCTCTTCCGCCAGAGGCATAAGGGCGGCGATCGCACCATGCATGGCTCCGGCATTGCGGAGCACGCCGAGATGGCGCGAGACGATCGGGCGGACGAGCGCGGTGCTCGACGGTCCCGGCATGGTGGGGATCGCCGAGAGAGTGCTGCCGGGACCGGATCCTGCGATGCTGCGGGCGGCTCGCCCGCCCATGACGGCGGCTTCGAGCAGCGAGTTGCTGGCAAGCCGATTGGCGCCGTGAAGGCCGGTCGATGCCGCCTCGCCCGCGACCCACAGGCCTGGAACGCTGCTGCGGCCTTCGAGATCGGTGGCGACGCCACCCATGTGATAGTGCACGGCGGGGCGAACCGGGATCGGCTGCAGGCCGGGATCGACGCCCGCCTCCCGGCAGAGGTCGGCAATCACCGGGAAGCGCGAAGCGAAACCGGTGCCGAGTGCGCGGCGGGCATCGAGGAAGACCCGGCCGCCGCGGGCGATCTCGGCGCTGATGGCACGAGCGACGATATCGCGCGGCGCAAGCTCGGCGCCTGCGACATTGGCCATGAACCGCTCGCCCCGTTCGTTGATCAGCTCGGCACCGTCGCCACGCACGGCCTCGCTGACGAGCGCCAGCGGCCGGCGGCGGCTGTCGAGCGCGGTCGGGTGAAACTGCACGAATTCCATGTCGGCAAGCGCGGCACCGGCGCGGGCCGCGAGCGCAATGCCCTGACCGAAATTGCCGGCCGGATTGGTCGTCGCCTCATAGAGACCGCCAATGCCCCCAGTCGCCAGCAGTACCTGCGAAGTGGGCAACACGAAATCGCCGCCCGCACCGGAGCAAAGCAGGCCGCAGACCGCGCCATCCCTCATGATCAGCCGCCGCGCCTCGGCGCCCTCGATGACCTTGATCGCGGGATCGGCGAGCACCGCAGCGGCAAGCGCCCGGATAATCGCCGCCCCCGAGCCATCGCCTTCCGCATGAACGATACGGCGGCGCGAATGCGCTGCTTCCAGGCCAAGCGCCAAGCCGCCCGCGCCGTCGCGATCGAACCGGACGCCGAAGCGCTGCAGCGCTGCGATCGTATCCGCAGCGTCGGCGACGATGCTTTCGGCCGCTCCGACATCACAAAGGCCATCGCCCGCGGCGAGCGTATCGGCAAGATGCAGGCCGGCGTCGTCATCGGCGCCGAGGGCCGCGGCAATGCCGCCCTGCGCCCAGGCGCTCGAAGTCTCGGTGCCAAGCGCGCTGCGGGTGACGATGACGGAGGGCGCGGGCGACAGCGTCAGCGCCGCGATCAGGCCGGCGAGCCCGCTGCCGACGATGACCGGGCGCCCAGCCAGATGGGTGAGTATCTCGCTCATATCGCCAGCATCCTTTCGACGGCGAGACGGGCGGCAGCCGCCACGCCCTTATCGACGGTGACTTCGTGGCGGTTTTCTTCCAGCGCAGTGCGGATGTTGGAGAGCGTGATCCGCTTCATATGCGGGCAGAGATTGCAGGGGCGGATGAACTCGACATCCGGGTGATGGACGGCGACGTTGTCGCTCATCGAGCATTCGGTGAGCAGCACGACGCGCGCGGGCTTCCTCGCGCCGACATAGTCCGACATGACAGCCGTCGACCCGGCGAAATCCGCTTCCGCGACGACATCCGGCGGGCATTCGGGATGGGCGAGAACGGTTACACCCGGATGGTTTTCGCGCAGCTGCCTGACGTCATCCGCCGAAAACAGCTCGTGGACCTCGCAATGGCCGTGCCAGGCGATGATCTCGACATTGGTCTCGCGGGCGACGTTGCGGGCCAGATACTCGTCGGGGATCATCAGTACCCTGGGAACACCGAGGGATTCGACGACCTGCTTGGCATTGCCCGAGGTGCAGCAGATATCGGAAGCCGCCTTCACGGCCGCTGAGGTGTTGACGTAGGTGATCACCGGGACGCCCGGATGGGCCTGGCGCAGAAGCGCGATATCCTCAGGCGTGATCGAGTCGGCCAGCGAACAGCCGGCGCCCATATCGGGGATCAGCACCGTCTTTGCCGGATTGAGCAACTTTGCCGTTTCCGCCATGAAATGCACCCCGGCGAGCACAATCACGTCGGCATCGACATCGATCGCCTTGCGCGCCAGCGCCAGGCTGTCGCCGACGATATCGGCGACGCCGTGGAAGATTTCCGGCGTCTGGTAATTATGCGCCAGGATGACGGCGTTGCGCTTGCGCTTCAGTTCGAGGATCGCCTCGACATCGTCTTCGAACGACATCCATTCGGCCTTGGGGATGACGCGGCTGACGCGATCATAGAGGGACGCAGCTGATACGGGGCGGTTCATGGCGGTCTCCTTTATACTCAATTTGAGCATTTACGGAGCAAATAGATATTCTCACATTGAGTATATGTCAATTGCGGGAGAGAGGCAGTTTCGATCCGGAGAGGGCACGCTCTTCCACGACGGTTTCGCGGAAGCGGAAGAGCTTGGCGGGCCGCCCGCCGGTCTCGCTGGTCACGCCTCCAGTTTCCTCGACCAGCTCCTGCTGCTCGATGAGGCGACGGAAATTCTGCTTGTGAAGGCCGAGCCCTGCCAGCGCCTCCACGGCGCGCTGCAGCTGCAGCAGCGTGAAGCTCTCCGGCATCAGCTCGAAAACGACAGGGCGATATTTGATCTTGGCGCGCAGGCGGGCAACGCCGGTCGCCAGAATGCGCCGGTGATCGGCAAACATAGGGCGGCCGAAATTGTCGCCGCCGCCTGCCTCGGCCACGAGCCTTGCCTCGTAGAGCATCTCATAGCGCTGCAGCGTCAGATCCTCGTTCCAGCCGCCGCCATCGAGACCGAAGGTGAAGTCGGCGCGCCGGTGGCGCTCATGGCGTCTCGCAGGTTCGGCATCGGCCCAGAGCCGCAGCTTCTCGATGACTTCGCCGAGCACCTCGGGAGCGCCCTGACGGTGATCCTCCCAGGGCAGGTACTCGTACCATCCATGCCAGGCAGGCCGCCCCGCGCCCGGCGCTTCCTGTTCGCGCACCAGACCGAGATAGCTGATCGAGATCGTCCGACCGCCGAGAATGTCGTTGTTCCGGTCGCGGTCCGCAAATGTATAGAGCTGCTCGAGATAGCCGATCGGATGGCCCGTCTGCTCCCGGATCCATTCGCGCAGCCCGCTCTGCAGCGTGCGATGCCCGAGCTCGAAGGGGCCCGAGGGCAGCGCTTCGCCGGAGCGGACGGTCATGACGCGCGGCTCGTCACCGGTCACGGCCGTCACGACAGCCATGAGTTCGGCATGGGCAAGCCCGATCGTCACGTTGATTCCCCTCAGCTATCCGGCACTTCGATCCTTTTGGCACAGCCGCGCCACTTCGCCAACAGGCGCTGGAGGCAGCCGCGGCTTTGCGCTATGAGGCATGACGCCAACCAGCCGGGTCCGCCGCCGCAGATGTTCGTCCTGAAAAACCAGATCAGCCTTGAGCAGACGGTCAAGAAGAGCCGGTTTCTTGCGATCGCCGTTCCTGTCGACAGCGAAGCGGCGGTAAAGACGGCACTCGCGGAGCACTCCGACCCTTCCGCCAATCACAATTGCTACGCCTGGCGCGTCGGCAACATCTATCGCTTCAGCGATGACGGCGAGCCCTCGGGCACCGCCGGCAAGCCAATCTTCCAGGCCATGGAAGGTCGCCAGCTCGACAAGACACTCGTCATCGTCACCCGCTGGTTCGGCGGCGTGCTGCTCGGTGCGGGCGGCCTGGTTCGCGCCTATGGCGGCACGGCTGCCGCCTGCCTGCGCGAGGCCGAGCTTGAGGAAACCGTCGCCTCCATCGGCGGGACCGTTCACCTGAGCTTTCAGGATCTGGAGATCGTCCGCGCCAAGCTGACATCGGCAGGCATGGCCCGCGTCATGGCTGAGCAGTTCGACCACGAAGGCTGCTGGCTGACGCTTGATATCATCGAGAAGCACGCCGAAGACGCTGCTCTGCTGATCACCAATATGACCCGCGGACGCTCCACACTGAAGCTCGACGACAACGCCGCCGAGTAGCGGCGAGCGCGGCTCTGCCGCACCCTTATTTCCATCCCTCCTCCCTGGCTGCACTACCACGACCCATCCACAGGCCGCCGATTTGATCGACATTAAATTGTTGACAATTTACATTCTGCATGTGAAGTCTTGCCTCAAGAGGAGAGTTGAATGGTTCTGAGCGCTGTCGAGATCTTGCGGTCGCAGTCCCTGCCCATGGTGCTGGAGCAGGAGATCGAGCGCGTCATCCTGAGCGGTGAGTTCGGTCCCGGCGACCGGATCAACGAGAAGGAACTGGCGCTGCGCTTCGGCATCAGCCGCGGCCCGATCCGCGAGGCACTGCGCTCGATGGATTCCTCCGGCCTCGTCGAGCAGGTGCCGAACCGCGGTTTCTTCGTCCGCGAACTCAGCGCCGAGCAGGCCTGCGACGTCTATGAAGTCCGTGCCGCACTGTTCGGCCTTGCCGGAAAGTTGCTTGCCGAGCGCATCAGCGACGAAGGCATCGGCCGGGTCAAGACCTTCATCGCCGACATGGACAAGGCGGTCGCGGCCGATGATTTCGAAGCCTATGTGAAGCTCAATTTCGCCTTCCACGAATTCATCGTCCGCAACGCCGGAAACCCGACGCTTGCGCAGCAATATCTCGGCCTCGTCAAGCAGCTGCGGCTCTACCGCGCCCGCAACCTGATGCTCGGCGATTCCTTGCATGCCTCGCATCTCGAACATCACGAGATGGCCGCCGCGATCATTGCCCGCGACCCGCAAAGGGCGCTGGCAGCACATACTGGACATGTCGACTCCGCCCGGCTCCGGCTGATGGCGACGGTCGCGACACATAAGTAGAACAGGGAGACACCACGCGTGACCAGCATATCCGACATCACGGCTCAGGCCATCCGTTTCATCGAGCAGACGACCTATGCCGACCTGCCCGAGGAAGCCCTTGCCATCGGCCGCCGCTGCATGGTCGATACGGTTGGCCTCTATCTCGCAGGCAGCCAGGAATCCTCCGTCCGTATCCTGATCGAGGACGCACTGGCCCAGGGCGGCCGCGGCGATGCTCCGCTGCCGGGCGCCGGCACGAAGAAGGTTCCGGCCGCGATCGCCGGCCGCGTCTGGGGGACCTCGGGTCACGCGCATGACTGGGACGACACGCAGGTTTCGCACGATCCGGCCCATGTCTACGGCCTGCTCACCCATCCTTCCGTGCCGCCGCTGACGGCTGCGCTGATCGTTGCCAGCGAGCTTGGCAATGTCGACGGCCGTGACATCATGCTGGCTTTCCAGGTCGGCTTCGAAGTCGAATGCAAGATTTCCGAATGGATGAAGCCGCGCCACTACCGCCGCGGCCACCACACGAGCGGCACCGTCGGCACTTTCGGCGCCGCTGCTGCTGCTGCCAAGCTGCTCGGCCTCAAGGGCGCGCAGCTTGCCCACGCGCTCGGCCTCGCCGCCAGCTTTGCTGCCGGCATCCGCGTCAATTTCGGCACGATGACCAAGCCGCTGCATGTCGGCCGCGCTTGCGAAAACGGCATCACTGCCGCCCTTCTGGCCGCCCGCGGCTTCGAAGCCGATCCGGCAGCGCTCGATGGCACCTGGGGCTTCTTCTCGGTCATGGGCGAAGGCTTCGACGAGGAGAAGGCCAAGCAGGGCTTCGCCTCGCCGCTGACGATCGTCAGCCCCGGCGTCAGCATCAAGCCCTATCCGTCGGGCATCCTCACCCATCAGTCGATGGACGCGATGCTGAAGCTGGTGCTCGATCACGATCTCAAGCCGGAACAGATCGACCGCATCCGCTTCTTCGCCGGCAAGAACATCATCGAGCCGATCCGCTATCCGATCGCCAAGAACCATCTGCAGGCGAAGTTCTCGATGCCGGCGCTGCTCGCCATGATCGCGCTTTGCCGCCGCGCCAGCCATCATGAATTCGAGGATGCCTTCGTCGCCGGAGAGGCGATGCAGGATCTGCAGGCGCGCACCGAAGTCATCAACGATCTCGAGATCGACGCGCAGGGCTACGACAAGATCCGCTCGCGCATCGAAGTCGCCACCAAGGACGGCCGCACCCTCGTGCAGTGGGCAGACGAGCGCTATCGCGGCGGCCCGTCCAACCCGATCAACGATGCCGATCTGGACGCCAAGTTCCTGATGTGCGCCGAGGGCGTCATCAGCGACAACGACCAGGCCGAACTGCTCCGCCTGGTCCGCGGCATCGACAAGGGCGCCGACATCAAGCGCCTGATGGCGCTGATCAGCGGTGACGGCGCAGCCGCCGGGGGCCTTGCTGCGGAATGATCTGATTATTTGAGGCAACACCGCCCTGGGAGAGGCGGTGAACTAGTGGGAGAGAGAAATGAGCATGATCAAGATGATTGGAACAGCAGTTTCCGGGCTTGCCGCTCTGGCACTGCTGTCCGCAACGCCGGCTCTCGCAGAGCCGGCGGCCTATCCGGTCAAGGTCGTCACCCTGGTGACGCATTCGAGCCCGGGCGGCGGCAGCGACGTCTTCCTTCGCGAGATGTCGAAATATCTCGGCAAGTACATCAACGCCACCTTCGTCGTCGAAAACGTCCAGGGCGGCAGCGGTGCGAAGGCCATGGCGCGCGTCGCCGCGGCTCCTGCCGACGGCAGCGTCTTCTACGCGACGACGCCGACCTATATCTACACCTCGCTGATGAGCAAGCCGCAGTCGACCTACAAGGACATGCAGCCGCTCGTGAACTTCTTCCTTGACAGCGAAGTGATCTTCACCCGCGCCGACGGCCCCTACAAGTCGCTGAAGGATGTCATCGATCACGCCAAGAAGGAGCGTGGCCGCTGGGGCGCTGCAAACCCGGCCTCGCTGGAACGCCAGGCTGCCGAACAGCTGAAGCGCGCCGCAGGCGTCACGCCCGCGATCGTCACCCATGAAGGCGGCGGCGACATGATGCTCAACGTGCTGAACGGCACGCTCGACATCGGCATCGGCGAAATCCAGGAACTGCGCTCGCAGCTCGACGCCGGCAAGATCGTCCTTCTCGCCACCTTCAATCCGGAGCGCATCGCCGACAAGCCTGATGTCCCGACCGTCAAGGAACTCGGCTACGACGTCTCGCTCGTCAAGTTCCGCGGCCTCGCAGGCCCGAAGGGCATTCCGGATGAGACTGCTGCGATCTGGGACGAAGCCGTCAAGAAGCTGCTCGACGACCCGGATTACAAGAAGGCCTATTCCGAAGAAGTGCTCGTCGCCAAGCCGATCGGCCACAAGGAATATCCCGATTTCGTCAACACCTTCGCGACCACCACCGAAGACTTCCTGAAATCGACCGGCGCGATCAAGTAACCGGCCGCGACATGCCGGAACCGCGCGGCCCGCGGTTCCGGAGCCCCCTGCTTCTCCATGAGGACAGTCTCATGAACAAAGATCTTCTCAGCGGCGTCGTGCTTCTGGCCGTCGCCGGCACCTATTACACCTGGACCACGCAGATCGCCGACAGCACGCTCTCCGACGAGATCGGTGCCGGCGGCCTGCCCAAGGTTCTGGCCGCCATCCTCGCCATTCTCGCCGTCTGCCTGATCGTCCGCACGCTGCTTTCGGCCCGCATGAAGCCGGCAACGGCCGCGGCTGCCGCGGGCAATGCCGACGACGAAGAGGCGGATGAAAACGCCAAGCTTCCCCGCGCCATCGGCTTCCTGCTCTTCGGCGCGGCTTACGTCGCCCTCCTGCCCTTCGTCGGCTATCCGATTGCGACGGCCCTGCTGATCGCCGGCATCGCCCTTTACGAGGGATCGCCCCGCACCTGGGTCATCCCGGCGGCCGCGATCGGCGGCGGTATTCTCTATTGGGCCATCTTCGTGAAGCTGCTCGGCGTCAACCAGCCGATGGGCTCGCTCTTCCAAGGACTATTCTGATGGCGACCTTCTGGGACATCATCCATCTCTTGACTGAAACGCCGATCTTCTTCGTCGCCATCGCCGGCCTCACCTGGGGCATTCTCGGCGGCGCGCTTCCCGGCATTTCCGCTTCGATCACCATGGCGCTCGTTCTGCCGTTCACCTACACGATGGACCCGGCACAGGCGATCGCGCTGCTGGCCTGCGTCTATATCGGCGCCGAATACGGCGGCTCGATCCCGGCGATCCTGATCCGCACCCCCGGCACCAATTCGTCTGCCGCGACCGTCATCGACGGCTACGAGATGAACCGCCAGGGCCGCGCCGGCGAAGCGCTCGGCATCTCGCTGATGTCCGGCGTCGTCGGCTCGCTGTTCGGCCTGGCAATGCTGGTTCTTCTGACCGAGCCGCTTTCGTGGCTGGCACTCGCCTTCACGCCCGCATCCTATTTCGGCCTCGGCATTCTCGGCCTCAGCGTCATCGCCTCGATGAGCGGCGGCTCGCTGATCAAGGGACTGGCGGCCGCAACGATCGGCCTGATGCTTTCCACTGTCGGCACCGACCCGATCTCCGGCGTCACCCGCTTCACCTTCGATATCCCGGATCTTCTCGGTGGTATCGAGCCGGTTCTCGTCATGGTCGGGCTCTTCGCGCTCACTGAGCTGATGAGCCAGTCGGGTTCGGCAGGCATGAGCCGGCTCAATGCCAGCATCCGCATCAAGCTGCCGAGCCTGTCGATGATGAACAAGCTCAAGCGCTCGCAGTTCATCGGCTGCATCCTCGGCCTGTTCGAGGGCCTGACGCCCGGCGGCGGCGGCTCGATCGCAGCCTTCATGTCCTATAACGAGGCCCGCCGCTGGTCGAAGACCCCGCAGCTCTTCGGCAAGGGCTCCGAAGAAGGCGTGGCCGCCCCTGAGGCCGCCAACAACACCGTGGCAAGCACGGCGATGATCCCGCTGCTCAGCTTCGGTATTCCGAGCTCGAACTCCACGGCGGTTCTGCTCGGCGGCCTGCTGATGCACGGCCTGATCCCGGGACCGCGCCTGTTCGAACAGAGCGCCCAGGTCATCGACAGCATCTATGTCGGCTCGTTCATCGCCATCATCGCCCAGATCGGCATCGGCATCATCATCTTGCCCGCCTGCATCTGGCTGGTGAACCGGCCGCGTCAGTACCGCTCCGGCTTCATCTTCGCGCTGATCCTGTCCGGCATCTACACGCTGAACAACAGCCTCTTCGACCTCGGCATCGCCCTCGGGCTCGGTCTGGTCGGCTACCTGATGCGCCTGACGCGCTTCCCGGTTCTGCCGATGATCCTCGGCGTCGTCCTCGGCCACATGGTCGAATCCAGCTAACGGCGCTCGCTGGTTCTGTCCGGCGGCGACCTGATGATCTTCCTGCAGGATCCGATCGCGCTGGGCCTGCTGACGCTCGCCCTCATCTTTATCGTCTTCTCCCTCGCCCGCGAAGTCCGCGACGCGCGCAAGGCCAAGCTGAAGGAAGCTCATTCATGAATGTTGCCGTCTCGAAACCGGCACCGGTCGCAACCACGCTCGCGGCATTTGCCGCGAGTGCAGTGCCCCCGGCAGCAGCGCGCGCCACCTGCCGCCAGCTGATCTTCGATATCGTTGCGCTCGCAGTCGCCGCCCGTGATACCGATTACGTCAAGGCGGCCCTCGGCAGCGCTGCGGATGAAGGCGATTGCACCGCCTTCGGCCATGCCCGAAAGCTCGGCCTCTACGATGCGGCCCTGGTCAACGGCACCGCCGCCCATGGCGAGGACTATGACGACACGTTCGAAGGCGGGCCGATCCACGCGGGCGCCGTCATCGTCTCGGCCGTTCTGGCGATCGCCGAACAGCGCAAGCTCGACGGTGAAGCGGTCATGCGCGGCATTGCCGTCGGCACCGAGCTCATGTGCCGCATGAGCCTCGTGGCGCCGCAGGCGACCCACAAGGCAAGCTTCCATCCGACGGCGATCTTCGGCGCACCGGCAGCGGCAGCAGCCGTCGGCGCCGCGCTTGGACAGGATGCGGAAACCATTGTCCGGGCGCTCGGCATCTCCGGCAGCCTCGCATCCGGGATCATCGAATATCTCGCCGACGGCAGCTCGACGAAACGCCTTCATGCGGGTGCCGCCGCCCAGGCGGGTCTGCGCGCCGCGCTGCTCGCCGAAGGCGGCTTTACCGGCCCGATCACGGTCTTCGACGGCACAAACGGCATGTACAAGGCCTTCGCTCCGTCGAAGACGCCCGATTTTGCGCCGCTCCTCGATGGTCTCGGCGAGAGCTGGGTGCTGGAGACGCTGGCCTTCAAGCCTTATGCCTGCGGAACGATGACCCAGCCCTTCATCGACTGCGCCATCAAGCTCGCCAAGTCGGGCGTTGCCGCCGACGATATCGTCTCGATCACCTGCAATGTCGGCGAAGGCACCGTCCATCGCCTCTGGGAGCCGCTTGCCAAGAAACATCAGCCGCCGAACGGCTATGCCGGCAAGTTCTCGACGCCCTATTGCATTGCGGTCGGCTTTACCGATGGCCAGGCCGGGCTCGGCCAGTTCACCGACGAACGGGTAAAGGATCCCGCCCTGCGCGCGCTTGCCGCCAAGGTTTCCTACGAGATCGACCCCAACGATCCCTATCCGCGCGGCTATACCGGCCACGTCAAGGCCGTCCTGAAGGACGGCAGCATCCGCGAGTTCCGCCAGCCGCACATGCGCGGCGGCGCGCACGAGCCGTTGCCGGATGCCGAGCTGCAAGCCAAGTTCGAGGCGAACCTTGGCTTCGGCGGCTTGACCGGCGAGCGGATCGATGCACTTCGTTCGGCACTCGGCCGCATCGCTGATGGCGGTGCCGTCGACCTGTCGGCAGCGCGGCTGTGAACGGAGGGCATCATGACTGATCTCGGTCTCAAGGGCCGCGCCGCACTGGTGACCGGCGCATCCCGCAATATCGGCCGCGCCATCGCACTGGCGCTCGCCGAGGCCGGCGCCTCGATCGCCATCGTCGCCCGTTCCGACAGGGAGGCCGCGGAAGCGGTCGCGCGCGAGGTCGAGGCTTTCGGCGTCAAGGCCAAGGTGCTGATCGGCGATGTCGCAAGCGAGGCGGATGCCGCAAGGCTGGTCTCCGAAGCAGCTTCTTCGCTCGGCCGCTTGGACATTCTCGTCAACAATGCCGCGATCCGGCGCGAAGCGCCTGTCGAGGAACTCTCCTACAAGGATTGGCGGGACGTGATCAGCGTCACGCTCGACGGCGCCTTCCTGATGAGCCGGGCGGCAATCCCGCATCTGCGGGCGGGCGGCAGCGGCGCGATCATCAATATCGGCGGCCTCACCGCTTATACCGGTGCGGTCAACCGTGTCCACGTCGTCTCGGCCAAGGCCGGTCTCGATGGCATGACCAAGGCGTTGGCCCAGGAACTCAGCCCTGACGGCATCACCGTCAACCTCGTCTCGCCTGGGATGATCGAGACCAATCGCGAGCACACCAAGGCGGGCGATCCGGCCCATCACAAGACGACGCGCACGCTGGTCGGGCGGCGCGGCACGCCGGAAGAGGTGGCGGCAGCCGTGGCCTATCTCGCCAGCATGCAGGCGCGTTTCACCACGGGCCAGACGCTGCATATCAACGGCGGCGCCTTCCTGCCTTGACCGATCGCCCGCGACTCGCGGAAACAGTCTGAACAACGTTCCCCGGCGCATCGCCGCCGGGGCTCAGCGCATGATGGACCCGTAGGATGTCTGTACCGGAATCCCTGCGGCCGGCGGACCGGCCGAGCCTCGCCGCCCTTTTCCTTCTCTGCTTCAAGGTCGGGATACTCAGCTTCGGCGGCGGTCTTTCCGGATGGCTCTACCAGGAATTCGTGCTGCGCAAGGAGCTCGTCAGCGACGAGGATTTTTCAACCAGCCTGGCGATCTCGCAGATGCTGCCCGGGGCCAATGTCGTCAATCTCGTCATCTGCCTCGGCGAACAGCTGCGCGGCCCGCTGGGCTCCATCGCCTGCTTCACCGGCTTTCTCGTCGGCCCGTTCTTCGCGGTGATCGGCCTCTACAAGCTCTTCGACCTGCTGGCGGGATACGAGCTTCTTCCCGTCGTCTTCAACGGCATCGCCTTCGCCGCGATCGGCCTTCTGCTGTTGACCTGCATCCAGGGAAGCCGTCGGGCGATCCGCTTTCCGCCGGCCGCCATCGTCATCGCGCTGACGGCCTTTCTCGTCGGCGTGCTCGAATGGCCGCTGATCCCCGTCGTTTTCGCCATTGCGCCATTCAGCATCGCGCTGGCCTGGAAGAGGCGGTAGATGCGCGACAATCCCCTCATCGGCCTCGCCCTCGTCTTCATCCCGTTCTCACTGACCTCGATCGGCGGCGGCGCGGCGATCATCGCCGGGCTGCAGAACGAGACAGTCAATGTGCATGGCTGGCTGACACAGGCGGAGTTCCTGCATCTCTTCGGCGTGTCGCGGGCAGCCCCCGGCCCGGGCACGATGCTCGCCACCGTGATCGGCTGGAAAGTCTCCGGCTGGCTCGGCGCGCTGATCGCTTCGCTGGCGTTGTTCCTGCCCTCGTCGCTGCTCTGCTACGCCGTCTTCCGGCTGACCAATACCCATCGCGACAAGGAATGGCACCGCGCGATGCGCGAGGGGCTGGCACCGATCGGCACCGGCCTGATCATCGCCGGTGTCATCTCACTGTTTAGGGTGGCCGAGGGCGGAGTGCTGGCGCTTGTCATCGCCGCACTCTCCTGCGCCCTGCTCTACTGGAAACCGAAAATGCCGGTGGTCGCCGTTCTCGCGCTTGGCGGAACGGCTGCGGCCCTTGCCCATTACTGGCCGCAGCTGACTGGTCTTTAACCGCTAGCCGAGCGCAGCGATGATGCCTCGCGTCATCCCGTCCGTGCCGGCAGTACCGCGGATGTCGCGCGTGCGGGTCTCGGGATTGGCGAGCGCTCTGGCAATCGCCCTTTCCATGATCGCCCCTGCCTCGACCGCCTGCGGGATGCCGCGATTGTGCCCCAGCCACTCGATCATCATCCGGGCCGACTCGATCATCGCGAAGGGATTGGCAATGCCCTTGCCCGCGATGTCGGGCGCCGAGCCATGCGTCGCCTGCGCCATCGCGAGATTGCCCTCGCCGATGCAGAGGCCGGGCGCCATGCCGAGACCGCCGACGAGACCCGCCGCCTCGTCGGTCAGGATATCGCCGAACATGTTGGTGGTGACGATGACGTCGAAGCTCTGCGGATCGCGGATCAGGCGCATCGCCATCGTATCGACGATCACTTCATCGACCGCCACGTCAGGAAAGTCCTTGGCGATGCGATGGCATTCTTCGACGAACATGCCGCAGCCGAGCTTGAAGACGGTGTTCTTGTGCACGACCGTCAACCGCTTCTTGCGCTGCCGGGCGATCTCGAAGGCGGCCCGCGCCACGCGCGACGAGCCGAGCCGGGTGATGACGCGCACGGAGATGGTCATCTCCTCCGTTGGCCGGAATTCGCCCGAACCGGCCACGACATTCCGGTCCGGCTGGAAGCCCTCGTTATTCTCGCGGACGATCACCAGATCGATATCGTCATAGATCGCGCCAAGCCCGGGAAAGGATTTCGTGGGGCGGACATTGGCGAAGAGATTGAATCCCTTGCGCATGATCGGATGCGGATTGATGGCGCCCGGCACCTTCGGATAGGCCTGATGGCCGATCGGCCCCAGGATGAAGCCATCCATCCTGGCGAGCGTATCCATGGTCCCCTCGGGAAAGGTCGAGCCATGCGTATCGAGCGCCGTCCGCCCGATCGGCATCGGCCGCCAGTCGACCTTCAGCCCAGTCTTTTCTGCCGCCGCCTTCACGACATCTACCGCCGCCGGCACAATCTCGTGGCCGATATCGTCTCCATTGAGAATACCGATGACCAGATGACTTTCCATGCAATGCCTCCCTCGTTGCCGGGGCGACCTTGCGTTTCAAATTGTAGATTGTCAACAATTTTCAGGACGAATACTCGCCCTACGAAAGACGGAGCTATTCAGCCCTTGCGCGCTTCGCCGGCGTTCCTGGCGCGAATGATACCGTTGAGGATATGGGTGCGCGCCGTCATCAGCGCCCGAACCGGATCGCGGGCGGCCAGCGCATCGACGATCGCCCGGTGCTCTTCGTTCGAGACATGCAGCATGTCGGGGCCTGAGAGCGCGCGGTAGCGCTGGATATGCAGCTCGCGCACGAAGCTCTGATAGGTGGCGGCTAGCCGCAGGTTCCCTGCCATGCTGGCGATCTGCTTGTGGAACTCGAGGTTGACGGGATAGTAGATATGCAGGTCGCCGAGAGCGACGATCTCTTCCATCTTTTCGATCAGGCCGCGCAGCACCGCAAGCTCCGCATCGGTGATCCGCTCGGCAAGCATCATCGCCATACAGCCGAAGACGCCGGCGCGGGCCTCCGACAGATCAAGCGCCTCGTCGGTGCTGAGCGCCCGGATGAAGAATCCGCGGTTCGGGATGATCTCGATCAGCCCCATGGCGGCGAGCGCGCTGCAGGCCTCCCGGATCGGTCCGCGGCTGACGCCGAGGCGCTGCGACAGGCCGTTTTCGTTGACCCGCTCGTTCGGCTTCAGCTCGCCGTCAATAATCATCCGCTCGATCTCGGCCTGCACGACATTGGCAAGCGAACGGGTCCGCAGGATGTCGATGGCAGAGAGGTTCTGGGTGGAATCTGACATTGGCAAACGGTCCGCCTGGTTCCGGGATCAAAGCAACATATTAGCGTGCAGTCATTTCCACACTCGCGGCAAAGTGCAACCCCAAATCGGCATTTGAGCCTCAAAGGTTCCGCGCAATCACCATCTTCTGTACGTCGCTGGTGCCCTCATAGATCTGGCAGATGCGGACATCGCGGTAGATGCGCTCCACCGGATAATCGGACATATAGCCATAGCCGCCATGGATCTGCAGCGCCGCGGAACAGACCGCTTCGGCCATCTCCGAGGCAAAGAGCTTCGCCATCGACGCCTCGGAGAGGCACGGCTCGCCGGCCTCTTTCAAAGCCGCCGCATGCAGGACGAGCTGGCGCGCCGCCTCGATCTTTGTCGCCATTTCGGCGAGCCGGAAGGAGATAGCCTGATGCTCAGCGATTGCCTTGCCGAAGGCAGTTCGCTCACGGGCATAATCGCGCGCCGCCTCGAATGCCGCCCGCGCCATGCCGACCGCCTGTGCGGCAATGCCGATGCGGCCGCCTTCGAGATTGGCGAGCGCAATCCTGTAGCCGTCGCCCTCTTCACCCAACCGCTGCGACGCCTGGATGCGCATGCCGTTGAAGGCGATCTGGCAGGTATCGGATGCGTGCAGCCCGAGCTTGTCCTCGACGCGAACCACTTCGTAGCCCGGCGTATCCGTGGGCACGATGAAGGCGGTGATGCCCTTCTTTCCGGCTGCCGGATCGGTCACCGCGAAGACGATGATGACGTCGCCGTTCTTGCCAGACGTGATGAACTGCTTGGCGCCAGTGATGACATAATCGCTGCCATCCCGCTCCGCTCTCGTCTTCAGGTTCGAGGCATCCGAGCCCGCCTGGGGCTCGGTCAGGGCAAAGCCGCCGATCCATTCGCCCGATGCCAGCTGCGGCAGGAAACGCTGCTTCTGTTCCTCGCTGCCGAAGCGCAGGATGGGCACGCAGCCGACAGAGCTGTGAACGCTCATGATCGTCGAGCAGGCACCATCGCCAGCGGCAATCTCCTCGATCGCCAGCGCATAGGCGATCGCGCCGGTTTCCGAGCCGCCATACGCCTCCGGAACCAGCATACCGAGCAGGCCAAGCTCGCCCATCTCCCGCAATTCCTCGCGCGGAAAGCTGTGCTCCTTGTCACGGCGGGCAGCACCCGGCGCAAGGCGCTCCTGTGCGAAAGCGCGCGCCATGTCGCGGATCTGGATCTGGGTTTCGTCGAGCCGCATATGCCTCTCCCTCAGATCCGCTCGAAAGCCATGGCCGTCGCCTCGCCGCCGCCGAGACAAAGCGAGGCCATGCCGCGCTTCAAACCATAGCGCTGCATGGCCGAGAGCAGCGTCACGATGATGCGGGCGCCCGAAGCGCCGATCGGGTGGCCGAGCGCGCAGGCGCCGCCGTGGATATTGATCTTCTCCGCCGGAAGCCCGAGATCGTGCATCGCCGCCATCGGCACGACGGCGAAGGCCTCGTTGATCTCGAAGAGGTCGACATCGCCAAGCGCCCAGCCGGTCTTTTCCGAGAGCTTGCGCAACGCGCCGACAGGCGCCGTCGTGAACAGATTGGGTGCCTGCGAATGCGTCGCATGGCCGGTGATGGCGGCAATCGGCGTCAAACCGCGCCGCTCCGCCTCCGAGCGCCTGATCATGACGAGTGCCGCCGCACCATCGGAGATCGAGGCCGAACTTGCGGCCGTCACCGTGCCGCCATTGCGAAACGCTGGTTTCAGCGAGGGAATGCGGGCCGGATCCGCCTTGCCGGGCTGCTCGTCCCGGCTGATCTCGCGGCTGGTCTTTCCGGATTGCACCTGGACCGTCACCGTTTCGGCATCGAAGAGCCCGCCGTCGACGGCGCGTTTGGCCTTGTCGAGCGAAGCGATGGCATAATGATCCTGAGCGTCACGGGTGAACTGGTAGGCCTCTGCACATTCTTCCGCAAACGTGCCCATGGAGCGGCCCTTGTCATAGGCATCCTCCAGGCCATCGAGAAACATGTGGTCGTGGATGGCGCCATGGCCCATGCGGTAACCGCTTCTGGCGCGCTTCAGAAGATACGGGGCATTGCTCATGCTCTCCATGCCCCCGGCAACGACCACCGACTGGCTGCCGGAAAGAATCTCGTCGTGACCGATCATCGCCGCCTTCATGCCGGAGCCGCAGACCTTGTTGATGGTCGCAGCACCACAATCATAGGGCAATCCAGCGCCGAGTGCGGCCTGGCGGGCCGGGGCTTGCCCCTGCCCTGCCGGCAGCACGCATCCCATCAGCACCTCGCCGATCATTTCCGCTGAAAGCCCGCTGCGCTCGATCGCAGCCCGGATTGCCGCCGAACCGAGTTCCGTCGCCGCCACATCCTTGAAGTCGCCCTGAAAGCCGCCCATCGGCGTGCGCGCCATGCCGGCGATCACCACCGGATCGTCTGATGTCATGAGATTGGCTCCTCCCTGCCTGGCTCATGGATGGATGCGCGATGTCTCCCGCGATCCTGTTACAAACATACCGCTGTTCCTCTCAAATGCCATGGCTGCATGCGGATGTCGCAAAAGAGCCAGCGGCTTCGCGTCTCGAATAGACAAGCCCCTTGGCGGATCGCTACATCTTATTGTCGTGGATCGACTGTAGTGCCGTTTCGGCCTGTATTAGATTCGGCGCACCAAGATTCAAGGGTTCAAGTGATGGCGGAATTTCCAAGCAAGGCTAAAGTCGTAATCATCGGTCTCGGCGGCATCGTCGGCGCCTCGATCGCTCATCACCTGATCGAGCGTGGCTGGGACGACATTGTCGGCATCGACAAATCGGGCATCCCGACGGATATCGGATCGACGGCACATGCCTCCGACTTCTGTTACACCACCAGCCACGACTATCTCAGCGTCTGGACCACGCAGTATTCCATCGATTTCTACGAGAAGATGGGCCACTACGCCCGCATCGGCGGCCTGGAAGTTGCCCGCACCGGCGACGACACCTGGATGGAAGAGATCAAGCGCAAGCTCAGCTCCGCCAAGGCCTTCGGCACCAACGCCCGCTACGTCTCGCCCTCCGAGATCAAGGAAATGTTCCCGCTGATCGAGGAAGACCAGGTTCAGGGCGGCATGTTCGACCCCGACGCCGGCCTCGTCATTCCGCGCTCGCAGACGGTTGCCGGCAAGCTCGTCGATGCTGCCGAAAAGTCCGGCAAGCTCAAGATGTTCGGCAATACGCCAGCGAAGTCGCTGATCGTTGAGGGCGGCCGCATCAAGGGCGTCGTCACCCATCGCGGCACGATCATGGCCGATCACGTCATCGTCTGCGCAGGCCTCTGGGGCCGCCTGATCGCCGAAATGGTGGGCGAAGACCTGCCGGTCATGCCGGTCGATCACCCGCTGACATTCTTCGGCCCCTATAACGAATTCGAAGGCACCGGCAAGGAAATCGGCTTCCCGCTGCTGCGCGACCAGGGCAACTCCGCCTATATGCGCGATACCGGCGATCCGGCGACGACCGAAGGCGGTCAGATCGAGTGGGGTTATTACGAGACCACCAACCCCCGCATGTGCCATCCACGCGATCTGCTCGAAAAGCACGAAGCACGCCTTTCGCCGTCGCAGCGCGACCTCGAGATGGAACAGATCATCGAGCCGCTCGAGCGCGCCATGGAACTGACGCCGATCCTTGGTGAACTCGGCTATAACGAAGGCCACTCCTTCAACGGCCTGCTGCAGGTCTCGGCCGGCGGCGGCGCCTCCTGCGGCGAAAGCCAGAAGGTTCGCGGCCTCTGGTACTGCGTCGCCATCTGGGTCAAGGACGGCCCGGGATACGGCAAGCTGATCGCCGACTGGATGACCGACGGCCGCACCGAGATCGACCACAACTCGATCGATTACGCCCGCTTCTACCCGCACCAGCTGACCGAAGAATTCATCGAGGGCCGCTGCTACGAAGCCGCCCAGAAGATCTATTTCCCGGCCGTTCACACCCGCGAACCCTATGCCTCCGGCCGCAACGCCAAGCGCTCGCCCTTCTACGAGCGCGAGAAGGAACTCGGCGGCTACTTCATGGAGCTCGGCGGCTGGGAGCGTGCGCATGGCTACGCCGCCAACGAGCATCTGCTGGAAAAATATGCCGACCGCGTGCCGGTTCGCGAGAACGAATGGGACAACCGCCATTTCTGGCGCGTCTCGAATGCCGAACATCTGGCGATGAGCGAGGATTGCGGCATCGTCAATCTCAGCCACTTCCACATGGTCGATATCGAAGGTCCTGACCATGTGGATCTGCTCGAATGGCTCTGCGCCGCAAAGATCGGCGGCGACGCCAATATCGGCAAGGGCATCTACACCCACTTCCTCGACGACGAGGGCATGGTGCGCGCCGACTTCACCGTCATCCGCATGGCCGACCGCTGCCGCCTGATCAACGGCGCCGACGCCGGCCCGCGCGACTTCCACTACATGAAGCGCGTTGCTGAGGATCGCGGCCTCGACGTCACCATCACCGACGTCTCGGAGAAGTACATCACCATCGGCATCTGGGGACCCAACGCCCGCGAGACGCTGAAGAAGGTGGTTGCCGATCCCTCGGGCCTCGATGCCGAGAACTTCGCCTTCGCGGCAATCAAGCCAATCGAGATCGGCGGCAAGCCGGTCACCGCGTTCCGCATCTCCTATGTCGGCGAGCAGGGCTGGGAACTGCACATGAAGTACGAAGACGGCCTCGCCGTCTGGGATGCGCTGCGCTCGACCGGCGTCATGCCGTTCGGCGTCGAGACCTACGCGAACTCGCGCCGCATGGAAAAGAGCCTGCGCCTGCAGAACGGCGATCTGCTCACCCAGTACAATCTGCTGGAAGCCGATCTGGCCCGTCCGAAGGTCAAGGAATCCGACTTCCGCGGCAAGGCCAAGCACCTGGAATACAAGGCGCGCGACCACCAGCCGGCAATGCTCTGCACCCTCGTCATGACCGAGAATACCGACAAGTCGGGCGTCAAGCGCTACCCCGTCGGCTCCATGCCGGTCATGGATCCGGAAACCGGCAAGGTGCTGATCGACGAGCTCGGCCGCCGCTCCTACACGACCTCGGTCGCCTTTGGCCCGACGCTCGGCAAGAATATCGCGCTCGCCTACCTGCCCTGGGATTATTGCCAGGTCGGCCGCAAGCTCAACATCGAGTATTTCGCCGAGACCTATCCGGTCGAGGTCGCAGCCGTCGGCTACAAGCCGCTCTACGACCCTGAAAACATCAACCCGCGCAGCTAAGGCCGCACCAGGTCAGCTTCGAAAGCTGCCGCGATGAACACGCGGCGGCTTTTTCATTTCATTCGCCGCCGAGCGCAAAGACCGGGCACGGCTCCGCAATGCCGCGAAGCGAATGACTGCCGAGATCCACGAGCCCTTCCGGCACCTCGGCCGCCAGCGCGCCGGAGACAAGAACCGTATGTCCTAGCGGCTTGCAGAGACCTTCGAGACGGCTGACGAGATTGACGGCAGGGCCGATCGCGGTGAAATCCAGCCGGTCCGCCGCGCCGATATTGCCCCAGAAGATTTCGCCGAAATGCAGCGCCATGCCGAACGGCAATGAAGGGAGGCCATCGGCTTCTCGCGTGGCATTCAGGTGCTTCATGCCGGCTTTCGCCGCGTTGGCGGCGCGGATGGCGGCCGCGCAGGCGTCATGCGCCGTCCCGGCCACCGGGAAAATTGCCAGCACGCCGTCACCGATGAATTTCAGCACCTCGCCGCCGAACACATTGACGGCGCCGGTCACCCGCTCGAACCAGGCGTCGAGCGCGGCGATGACTGTTTCCGCCGGAGCACTTTCGGACATGGCGGTGAAATCGCGAAGATCGGCGCAAAGCAATGCCGCACGGATGGTCTCGCCGCTGCCGCGTTTCAGCGCACCGGCGCCGACGCGGGCCGCACTGCGCCTGCCGAGATAGGCTTCGAGCAAGGCCGCACCCGCCAGCCGCGCCGAAATTGCCGCCAGCGGCGCCTTGGCAAACCGAGCCGCATCGTCGATCAGCACCTGCTGCTCCGCACTGAACGGCTGGCTGCCCGCCCAACCGAGAAAGCGCACGCCGCTTGCCTCACTGCCAAGCCCTTCCCTGGTATTGCCGATCTCGGTCAGCCATTCGCGCCCGGCCTGCGCCGAAACGCCGAATCCGAGCGCTTCGATCACCTCGTTGCCGGCGGCGCGCCAGAGCCAGGTTCGCTGCGCGATGATCGGATGCGGCACGGCAAGCGTCAGCGCGATGCGGGCGACCGGAATGCCTTCGGCCAGCAGCATCCGGCCGAGTTTACCGAGAAACAGTTCCGGGGTTGCCGTCTGGCTCGCCTCATCGACCAGCCAGGCAAGGGAGGAAGGCATGTTCATGCGGCGATGATGCCATGGCCGCTAGGCCGTGTCATCCAGGCTTCAGCCGGTGCGGCCGGCATTCGAATCCGGTCCCGGATCCTTGCCCGCGACGACGGTGGCGAGACGGTCGAGATAATGCGCCCAGCCCTCGGCGTGACCGGCGCACTGCTCCGGCGTCGGCAGGCCGGTATGGGTCAGCCGCAGCAATGTACCATCGGGCTTCTCAATAAGGTCGATTTCCACGAGGCTCGACCCCGGCGGCACGATCTCGCTGCCATCCCAGCCGAAACTGTAGGCGATGCGATGGACGGGGATCACTTCGCGGAACGTGCCCCGGGCGAAGCGCGCGCCTGTGACATTGACGAGATAGAGACCGCCGGGCTCGGCCTCGACATGGGCCTCGGTTCCCATCCAGCGCAGGATCTTGTCCGGATCGGTCAGCAGCGCAAAGACCGCCGCAGGCGGCGCGGCCACATGGGTTTCCCGTTTGACGACCATTGTATCAGGCATGGCTCTCCCCCTGACCTTCTCTCCTGATGATCTAGGTTCCGCATCACAACTGCTCAAGGGGTAGCCCTGACAGCGCGCGGCTGCCGCCGGTTGCCGTATGCGGGAACGCGGGATAACGTATACAGGAAATCACTTCTTAGGATCCGCAATGTCCTCGAATTCCGATCGCGTCGAAGCCGCCACCCTCGCCCTGCGGCGCGCCATCATCGAACAGGCGCTGAAGGCTGGCACCAAGCTGCCGGAAGACGAGATCGGCCGGCACTTCTCGATGAGCCGGACGCTGGTGCGCGCCGTGCTCGCCAAGCTGCAGACCCAGGGCCTCGTCGATACCTATCACAAGCGGACCGCGACCGTGGCGCGGCCGAGCCTGGAAGAGGCCCGCGATGTCTTTGCCGTGCGCCGTTCGCTGGAACGCGAGGCCATGAGAAGCGTGATGAAGCGCTGGTCTCCGGAGATCGAGAAGGCTCTGAAAAATCACGTGAAAGAGGAAGAGGCGGCGCATGCCAAGGGCGACGCGCGGCTTTCCACCCGGCTTGCCGGCGAGTTTCACCTGAAGCTCGCGACGCTCTCCGGCAATATGCTGTTGGAGCGCTACCTTTTCGAGCTGGTGTCGCGCTGCTCGCTGATCCTCGCGATGTATAGCCGCCCGCATTCCAGCGAATGCGCCATCAGCGAGCATTCCTCCCTGATCGCCGCCCTGAAAGCGCAGGATGCCGCTGCCGCCGAACGGTTGATGGACGAACATCTCGTATCTGTGGAGACGCGCGCGCTGATCACCGAGGAGGCGGAGACTGCACCCGATCTCGGCAGCATCCTCTCGCGCTACAGCAGCGCCCGGTAGCGCCGCCTATTTTTCAATCATGCATACATGATTTTGCCTTTTATGTAGACATGATATGTGAGCATTCGCGAAACCGTGCCGGTCAAGCGGGTCTCCAAGCCCTGCGATCCGTGCCCGGCAGATATTTCATCCCATAGGCCGCCAACTGGCATTGCTCTTGCACGTCATATCCCGAGTGAGTGTCAGGCGCCCGGCGGCAAAACAACAAGGAGAATGAGATGGCCGAGATCGAGACCGTCTTTACCAATGCACGCCTCGCCGATGGATCGTTGGCGGATATCGGCGTTTCCGGCGGGAGGATCGCCGCGATTTCACCGGCAAGCGCTGCAGGTGGCGCGGGCAGCACCGTCGGTCTCGGCGGTGCGCTTGTCGTTCCCGGCTTCGTCGAGGGCCATATCCATCTCGACACCAGTTTCTATGGCGACGCCTGGATAGCGCACAAGCCCTGCACCAACGGGTTCGACGTCCATGAGCGCGTCGCCTTCCAGGCGCAGAATATGGCTCAGGCCGCGCCTATGGACGAGCGCGCCCGCAACCAGCTCGACCTCTGTATCGCCAATGGCGCAACGGCCATGCGCAGCCATGTCATGGTCGACGGATCGGTCGGCCTGACGTCTCTCGAGACCATCCTGAAGGTCCGCGAGGACTATCGCGATCTGATCGATATCCAGCTCGTCGCCTTCCCGCAGAGCGGCATCCTGAAAAGCCCCGGCACACCCGAACTCCTCGACCAAGCCATCGCGCTCGGCGCAGACCTCGTCGGTGGCCTCGATCCGGCAAGCTTCGACCGCGATGTGACGGGCCATCTCGACGTTGTCTTCGGCGTTGCCGAAAAGCACGGCGTCGATGTCGATATCCATCTGCATGATGCCGGCACGCTCGGTCTCTTCACCATCGAGGAGATCTGTGCGCGGACTGCGGCGCTCGGCATGTCCGGTCACGTCACCGTCAGCCATGCCTACGGGCTGGGCGACCTGCCTCCGGATGCGGCAAGGAAGGCAGCCGACCTGATCGCCGCGAGCGGCGTTTCGATCATGACCAATGCGCCCGGCAATCACAATTTTCCGCCGGTCGCCTTGCTGCGCAAGGCAGGCGTGACCGTCTTCAGCGGCAGCGACAATATCCGCGACTCCTGGTGGCCCTATGGCGATGGCGACATGCTGCGCCGGGCTGAAATCATCGGCTACCGCTCCGGCTTCTATACCGATGACGAGCTGGCAGCCGCCTTCGACGTCGTGACCGCAGCAGGTGCCAAGGCGCTGCGGCGGGAGGGCTACGGCCTTCAACTCGGCAGCAAGGCAGACTTCGTGACCTTGCCGGCTGAGCATATCCCGCAGGCCGTCGTCAGCGTGCCGAAGGGCCGCAAGGTCTTCAAGTCCGGCAAGCTGGTTGCCGAAGATGGTGTGGTGATCCGCAAATGACGACGGCGAGCCGCCAGACATCAGGCAGCAACGCCGCGTCCGCGAGCGCCATGGTGACGGCGCCGCATTGGCTTGCGGCGGAGGCCGGTGCCAAAGTCCTCCGTCGCGGCGGCAACGCCATCGAGGCGGTGATCGCGGCCGGTGCGACTCTCTCTGTCGTCTATCCGCATTTCTGCGGGCTCGGCGGCGATGCGATCTGGCTCGTCGCCGATCGCTCCGGCACCGCCACGGCCTTCCTCGGCATCGGCCAGGCGACCATGACCCTGCCCGAGGTTCCGGCAATCCCGCTTCGCGGGCCGATGTCGGCGCTCACGACGGCGTGCCTCGTCGACAGCTGGGGCACGCTGCTTGCTCATTCGGCGGAAAGCTGGAATGGCAAGGAAAAACTCGCCACCCTGCTGGAGGACGCGATCGCTCTGGCGGAAGACGGCTTTCCCGTCAGCCCGTCGCAGAGCTTCTGGCACCGGTTCCGGGAAAAAGAAATCCCGGACTGGCCGGGCTTCGAGGCGACTTTCGCCGCCGATGGCACACAGCGCCAGCCTGCACTGGTGAAGACATTGCGCGCCATTGCCGACCATGGCCCACGCGAGTTCTACGAAGGCGAACTTGCCGCCCGGATTGCCGCCGGGCTGGCTTCGGCCGGTTCACCTTTGACCGCAGAGGACCTGGCGAGAACCAAGACCCGTACGGCCGAACCCCTGTCGCTCGATTATCGCGGCCTCACCCTGCTGGCGCCCCCGCCTCCGACCCAAGGCGTCACCACGCTCGGCATCATGGGGGTTCTAAGCCAGTTCAACATGGCAGCGCTCGAGCCGGACAGCGCCGCCTTCTACCACCGGCTCGTCGAAGCGGTGAAACAGGCCTTCCTCGATCGCGCCGGGATCGCCGATCCGGATTTCGCCGAAGTCGATTGCGAGACCCTGCTGGATGGCACCCGCCTGGCTAGCAAGGCCGCCGCGATCGATCCACAGAAGGCAATGCCCTGGCCGCAGCCGTTCAGGCAAGGCGATACGGCGTTCCTCGCCGCCACCGACAGCGAAGGGCGCAGCGTCTCCATGCTCCAGAGCATCTATTTCGACTGGGGCAGCGGCGTCGTGGCCGGTGATACCGGCATCCTCTGGCAGAACCGCGGAGCCGCTTTCAGCCTCGATCCCGCGAGCCCCAATCGGCTGACGCCCGGCAAGCGGCCCTTCTACACCCTGAACCCCGGCATGGCGCTGAAGAACGGGCGTCCGCACCTGCTCTACGGCACACAGGGCGCCGATGGGCAGCCGCAGACGCTGTCGCTGCTGTTGTCGCTGCTGGTCGACCACGGGCTCGACCCGCTGGCGGCCCTGTCGCAGCCCCGCTTCCTGCTCGGGCGCACCTTCTCCGATGTGAGGGACACGCTGAAGATCGAGGCCAATGCCGGGGCTGGTGTCTTCGAGGAATTGCAGGCGATGGGCCACGAGGTGAGCAGCATCGATGCCTTCAGCCAGCTGGGCGGACAGGCAGGCATCATCCGCATCAGCGAGACGATCGACGGCGCGCATGATCCGCGCAGCGATGGCGGGGCGATCGGTATCTGACCATGGCGACACCGCTCTTCGATCTCCTCATCCGCAATGCCAGCCTCGAAGATGCGGACGACCCTGTCGATATCGGCATATCAGGCGGGATGATCGCGGCGATCGGTTCGAACCTCGTCTGCGAAGCCGTCGAAACCGTCGATGCCGAGGGCGCCTTCGCGAGCTGCGGCTTCACCGACAGCCATATCCATCTCGACAAGGCCTGCATCCTCGACCGCTGCAGCATCTGCGAGGGCACGCTTGCCGAAGCCGTGCGCGAGACCGCCGTCGCCAAGGCAGGCTTCACCGAGGCCGATGTCTATGCCCGCGCCGCCCAAGTCGTCGAGAAAGCAATCGTCAGCGGCACGATGCGGATGCGGACCTTCGTGGAGATCGATCCCCGCGCCGCCATGCGCTCCTTCGAGGCGATCAAGCGCATCCGCAGCGACTATGCCTTCGCGGTCGACATCGAGATCTGCGCCTTCGCCCAGGATGGCCTGACCAATGAACCCGAAACTTTCGCGATGCTCGATCAGGCTTTGGCTGATGGCGCCGATCTCATCGGTGGCGCGCCCTATATCGATCCCGATCCGCGCGGCCAGATCCGCATGATCTTCGATCTGGCGGAAAAGCATGGTGTTCCCGTGGATTTCCACCTCGATTTCGACCTGTCGCCGGAAAAGAGCAACCTGCCCGAAGTCATCGAGGAGACGCTGAGGCGCGGGTATCAGGGCCGCGTCTCGCTCGGGCACATGACCAGCCTGTCGGCGCTCGCGCCCGACGAGTTGCGCGCCGTGGCCCAGAAACTGAAAGCCGCAGGCATCGCCATCACCGTGCTGCCATCGACCGATCTCTTCCTCAACGGCCGCAGCTTTGACCGGCTGGTACCGCGCGGCGTCGCTCCTGCGCATCTCCTGGCTTCGGAGGGCGTGTTGACGTCGATCGCCAGCAACAACATCCTCAATCCCTTCACGCCTTACGGCGACGCCTCGCTGATCCGCATGGCAAACCTCTATGCCAATGTCGCGCAGCTCTCACGCCGCCAGGATATGCAGCTCGCCTTCGACATGATCGAGCGCTCCGCGGCAGAGATCCTGGGAAAGAGACAAAAGATCGCCGTCGGCGAACCCGCCGACATCATCCTCATCGACTGCGCCGACCGCGAACAGGCCATCCGCGAAAACGCCCGCGTCATCTTCGGATGCAAAGGCGGGCGCAGGACGTTCGAGGCGCCGAGGCCGAAGCTGTTCCGGCCTCGCTGACCGGAACAGGAAGGCCTCAGGCCGTCCGCTTCGATTTCAATCCGCTCTCGAAGGTCTGATTGTCCTTGCCGATGCCGTAGGATTTCTCGCCGGATTTGCCGATCAGCGGGAAGAGCAGCTCGGCGACATGGAATGCCTCTTCGAGATGCGGATAGCCCGAACCGATGATGGTCTCGACGCCGATCTCCTGATATTCGCGCAGGCGCGCCGCGATATTTTCCGGGCTCCCGACCAGCGCCGTCCCGGCGCCGCCGCGCACTAGGCCATGACCGGCCCAGAGGTTCGGCGCGATGACAAGCTTGTCGCGGCTCCCCTGATGCAGCGCCGACATCCGCTTCTGGCCGACCGACTGCGATACGTTGAGGAATTCGTTCTGCGCCTCGGCGATCTGTTGGTCGGTGACGCGGCTGATAAGCTCGTCGGCGGCAGCCCAGGCCTTGTCCTCGGTTTCGCGGACGATGAAATGGATGCGCAGGCCGAAGCGGATCTTGCGTCCCTCGGCAAGGGCACGCTCCTTGACCCGAGTGATCTTCTCGGCCAGCAGAGCGGGCGGCTCTCCCCAGCTCAGATAGACGTCGGCATGCTTGGCCGCGACAGCGATGCCCGCATCCGAGGAGCCGCCGAACCAGATCGGCGGATGCGGAGCCTGCACCGGCGGAAACGAAAGTCCGCGCCCGTGCGAGGAGAGATACTTGCCCTCGAAATCCGGATTTTCGCCGGAGAGAATCCGCCGCCAGATGGTCAGGAACTCGTCGGTCTGCTCGTAGCGCTCGCCATGCCCGAGCTTGTTGCCGTCTCCGGCGAGATCGGCGGGATCAGCACCCGTCACCACATTGAACAGCGCCCTGCCGCCGGAGATGCGGTCGAGGGCGGCGGCATGACGCGCGAACATGGCAGGCGTTGCGCTGCCCGGGCGGAGCGCCACGAGGAAACGAAGCCGTTCCGTCAGCGGCACGAGGGAGGCGGCGGTGATCCAGGCATCCTCGCAATAGGTGCCGGTCGGAAGCAGCACGCCTTCGAAGCCGAGCCGGTCGGTTGCCTGGGCGATATCGCGCATATAGCCGAAGGTCGGCGGACGGTGGCGTTCGTCGCTTCCGAGGTAGGGACCATCGCCATGGGTCGGCAGGTACCAGAAGAAGTTCAGCGGCGGATTTGCATGTGCGGTCATGGGTCGGATCCGGATCTCAAAGTTTGCCCTTCCAGGGCACCAGCTGTTTTTCGAGGAAGCGCATCGCCGCTGTGAAGGCGAAGGCGAAGATGGCGATGACGATCAGGCCGACGAAGACGACATCGGTTGCCAGGAAATTGGAGGCGGACATGATCATGTAGCCAACGCCGGATTGGGCGGCGATGAGCTCGGCGGCCACCAGTGTCGAAAGCGTCGCGCCGATCGCAATGCGCAGACCCGTCAGGATCTCAGGCAGCGCGGAGGGAAGCACGATCGTCGTGAAGAGCTGGAGGCTGTTCGCGCCCAGCGACTGGGCAGCATTGATGCGCTCCTGCGGCACGGAGCGGACACCGGCCTGCGCCGCATAGCAGATCGGCGCGAAGGCGGAGAGGCTGAGGAGCAGGATCTTCGAGGATTCGCCGATGCCGAGCCAGATGATCAGCAGCGGCAGATAGGCAAGCGGCGGCAGACCCCAGTAGATGTCGATCGGCACGCTCAACACACCCTTCGCCCAGCGATTCAGCCCCATGATCAGGCCGATCGGCACGCCGAGGCCGATGCCGAAGGCGAGCGCCACGCTGATGCGACCAAGGCTCGCCAGAATATGTTCGGTAAGCGTCCCGTTGGCATATCCATCAGCGGCGATCGCCTGAAACTGGACGAGCACTTCGCCCGGTGAGGGAAGGAAGAGTGGGGAGGCGAGATGGTACCGCGTCGCGATCACCCATCCTAAGAGGAGTGCCACCAGGGTCGCGGCACTGATCGCGAAGGTGCCCGTCGCCGGTTTGCGGACGCGTGGCCTGCGCTCAGGCGGGGCTTCGCGGGCTGCTGTGGCTGGTTCTGCCAATACGCTCATAGTCCAATCCTTGATTTGTATGCCGCGTCAGGCGGCCCGGCGGTCATGCGCGGGCTTGTGAATGATCGAGCGGATCTCTTCTCTGAGAGCGACGAAATCCGGGTTTGCCAGGATCGGCCCGATTTCCCCGGTGCCCGCGAATTCCCGCACGAAATCGGCCTCGTATCGTGCAACCACCCTGCCCGGTCGCGGCGACATGACGAGGATGTGGGTGCCGAGCGTCAGCGCCTCTTCGATCGAGTGGGTGATGAAGAACACCTGCTTCTTCGTCTCGGCCCAGACCGAGGCGAGCAGCTGCTGCATGGTTTCGCGCGTCAGGCTGTCGAGGGCGCCGAATGGCTCGTCCATCAGCAGCGCTTTCGGATCCGTCGCCAAGGCGCGGGCGATGCCGACGCGCTGGCGCATGCCGCCGGAGAGCTCATAGGGAGGCTTGTTCTCGAAATCGGAAAGCCCAACAAGTTTCAGGAGCTCGCGCGCCTTCTGATGTCGCTCCCTTTTGCCGACGCCCTGATAACGCAGGCCGAGCGCGACATTGTCGAGAACGCTCGACCAGGGAAGCAGCGTATCCTTCTGGAAGACGACACCGCGATCACCGCCCGGCCGCGAAACCGCGACGCCGTCGATCAGTATCTCGCCTTCGGTCAACGGCTGGAAGCCGGCGATGGCATTCAGCAAGGTCGATTTTCCGCAGCCCGAAGCGCCGAGCGCGACGACGATCGAGGCCGGCGGGATGTCGAAGGAGACGTTGTCGAGCGCGTGGACGGAGCTTCCGTCGGCTGCATCGAATTTCACGGTGGCGTGTCGGACTTCAAGCATGTCGTGTCTTCCGCAAATGGGAAATGGCGGCCGGGTCGGGCCGCCATTTCGTCAGACGTTCAGTTCGAAGCGAGGGCTGCGGCAGCAAACTGCGGATCGACGAATCTCGCGTAGCTGTCCTTGACCGCAGTGATCTTCTTCTGCTCCTTCAGGAAGCCGGCGGTATCCTTCAGGGTCTTGGCGACGCTGCCCTTGTCGCCTTCGCCCAGCCAGGCGGCCGTTACCTGCTCCTGCAGCGGAACGACGACGGTCGTGTTCAGCCAGCCGGCATTTTCCTCAGGCGTACCGCCCTGCAGCTTGGCGATCGCCTTGATGTTGTCGGAGGATGCAGTCCAGTTGTTCGGGTTCTTGGCAAAATCGACATAGTACTTGTCGATCAGGCCGACATATTTCGTCAGGAACTCGGCATTCTTTTTAGCGAAGTCGCCGGTCACCACCAGCGCGCTGAAAACGGGCGCGCCGCGCTTCGAGACTTCACCCGAGGTCACCAGAACCTTGCCATCCTTCTTCAACTCGGTCAGCGCCGGATCCCAGACGAAGGCACCGTCGATATCGCCGCGCTTCCAGGCGGCAACGATCTGCGGCTGCGGCATGGCGATGACCTGCGCGTCCTTTTCGGTGAGACCTTCCTGCTTCAGATAGGCAAGAAGCTGGTAATGGTCGGTGGAAACAGGCGCGGCCGAGAACTTCTTGCCCTTCAGATCGGCGGCCGACTTGATATCGGGGCGCACGACCAGCGCTTCGCTGTCGCCTGCACCCGCCGTGATGTAGATGCCCTTGACGTCGAGATCCTTGCTGACCGAAGCCGCATAGGGGCTCGAACCGACATCGCCCAGCTGCACGTCGCCGGAGGCGATCGCCGCGAAGATATCGGCGCCTGAATTGAAGCGGCGGAATTCGATATCCCAGCCGGTCTGCTTGGCAAGATCGCCGTTTGCAATGCCGACCAGATAGGGCACGGCGCCGGTCTGATAGGCGATAACGACCTTCTTTGCTTCATCAGCATGTGCGGCAGTGATGAATGACGCAACGAGACCGATCGTCCCGAGCAATGTCTTGATACCCATGGTGTCACCTCAATGTTTTCGTCAGCCCCTGCGGTGACGTCCCAATGAGATTTCCATAATGTCTATTTATATTATAGATTATATTTTCTAAAAACAGGCGACCTTCGGAAAAGAGTCATTCCGGGAAAGCATCAAGCTTAGCGCTGACATTGCGGCAAGGCGGTCTGCCGGAGCGCTTCATGGACGCTCCGGCACCGATCACTTGGCGGCGATCGCGGTCATTTCGACGAGCATGTCCGCATGGGCAAGCCGTGCCTCGACGGTTGCGCGCGCCGGCGCATGACCTTCGGCAACCCACTCATCCCAGGCTTCGTTCATCTCGTCGAAGCCCGCAATGTCGGCAAGGTAGATGGTGACGCTGACGAGATTGTTCTTGGTGACGCCTGCCTGCGCCAGCGTGTCGTCCATGCTGGCGAGCACCTCGGCGGTCTGCACCTTCACGGACTGGCCACGGGTTTCCTCGGCCGTATGACCCGCGAGGAAAATCAGATTTCCGACAACCACCGCGTCGCTCCAGCGCGCCGCCAAACCAATTCTTTCGATCATCAAACGACCCTCTCTCTTTAAAACGGACTTCTCGCAGGGTTTGGCACAGGCCGCCCACTCATCACAAGGCGGGAATATTTTTCCTGCTTTGCCGCCCTCGTGAAATTTCATCCCTGTTCAGCGCCGCCCCGCCGCGGCATAAGTCCACTCATTGAAGAGAGGCGCCTTGCCTCTCCAGCCGCCTACACTGAAAAGCCTGTTGTCATGCGCCGGAACCGTGATTGTCTTCGAATGTGCAGCCTGATTGGCTAATGTGCGCATGAGCGGTTATAGAACCGCGAGTTTTTGAAGACCAACCTCCGAGAGCATAGCATGACAACTGAGCACGCGGGCCACGAACTGGCTGCCGGCGCCGCATCAACCGGTCGTTCCCAGGGCAATTTTGCGGGCACCGATCATCCGGTGCCGATGGTCGCCTTTGAAGGCGCCGGAAAGCGCTACGGACCGGCAGGCGAAGGCGGGTTCACCGCTGTCGAACATGTCGATCTCACCGTCGCGCGCGGCGCCATCACCGGCATCATCGGCCGGTCAGGCGCCGGAAAGTCGACGTTGATCCGCATGGTCAACGGCCTCGAGACGGCAACCTCGGGCAAGGTGCTTGTCGATGGCATCGATGTCGGGGCGCTCGGCGAAGATGGCCTGCGGGGGCTGCGCCGCCAGATCGGCATGATCTTCCAGCATTTCAACCTTCTCTCTTCGCGCACCGCCTTCGATAATGTGGCGCTGCCGCTGGAGATCGCAGGCGTCGACAAGCAGGCGATCCGCGCCAAGGTCGGCCCGCTGCTCGATCTCGTCGGCCTCGGCGACAAGGCCGGCAGCTACCCCTCGGAACTTTCGGGCGGCCAGAAGCAGCGCGTCGGCATTGCCCGCGCGCTAGCCACCGATCCGAAGCTGCTACTCTCGGACGAGGCGACCTCGGCGCTCGATCCGGAAACGACGCAGTCGATCCTCGAACTGCTGAAGCGGATCAATGCCGAATTTGGCCTGACCGTCCTCTTGATCACCCACGAGATGGAAGTGGTGAAGACCATCGCCAGCCATGTGGCCGTCATCGATGCCGGGCGGATCGTCGAGTCGGGCCGCACTTTCGACGTCTATACCAACCCGCAGCACGAGACGACGCGCACCCTGCTCGCTTCGGCGCTGAAGCTGCCGCAATGGCTGCGCTCGACGATCAAGCCGCAGCCTTCGGCGGGCGACCGGGTGCTGGTGCGCCTCGTCTTCTTCGGCGACACCGCCTTCAAGCCGCTGACCGGCAGGCTGGTCGCCGAGCTCGGCTCCGACGTCAATATTCTCGCGGGAGCGATCGAGGAAATCTCCGGCGAGCCCTTCGGCTCGCTGGTCGTGTCCTATTCGGCTGATCCGGATGTCGTCGCGCGCGCCAACAGGTTCTATACTGAAACGGGCCTCAAGACGGAGGTGCTCGGCTATGTCGCCTGATATGATCTTCAGCCTGCTTTCCAAGGCGCTGATGCAGACCCTGCAGATGGTCTTCGTCGCCGGCATCGTCGGCTCGATCATCGGCTTGCCGATCGGCGTTTTCCTCGCCACATCTGGCAAGGGCGAGCTGTTCCCGGCGCCGGCGACCAACCGCGTGCTTGGCCTCATCGTCAACGCGGCGCGCTCGACGCCCTTCATCATCCTCGTCGTCGCCATCGTGCCACTGACGCGGCTGCTCACCGGCACCTCGATCGGCACCTGGGCGGCGATCGTGCCGCTGACCATTGCCACCATTCCGTTCTTCGCCCGCCTGGTCGAATCCGCGATCCGCGAGATCGACAAGGGCCTGATCGAAGCCGCACGCGCCATGGGCGCGACGCCGTTCCAGATCGTCTTCAAGGTGCTGCTCGCGGAAGCGCGACCCAGCATCCTGATGGCGCTGACGATGACCATCGTCAGCCTGATCGGCTACTCCGCGATGGTCGGCGCCGTCGGCGGCGGCGGGCTTGGAGACCTCGGCATCCGCTTCGGCTACCAGCGTTTTAATCCCGAGATGATGGTGATCGTCGTCGTGGTGCTGATCGTGCTGGTGCAGGTGGTCCAGAGCGCCGGCGACGGCCTTGCCCGGCGCTTCGACAAGCGCAACCGCAAGAACTGATTATTCGCATACCCGATAAACATACCAAGGAGACATCCATGAAGAAGTTCATCATCGCAGCTGCGATCGCGGCCTTTGCCGCCGGTTCGGCACTTGCCGAAGACATCAAGGTCGGCGTCACGCCGGGCGAGCACGCGCAGATCATGGAAAAGGTTGCCGAAGTCGCCAAGACCAAGGGCCTCAACATCGAAATCGTCGAGTTCTCCGACTACGTCGTCCCGAACCAGGCGCTTGCCGACGGCGACATCCAGGCCAACTCGTTCCAGCACCAGCCCTATCTCGACAACCAGATCGCCGACCGCAAGTTCGACCTCGTCAGCATCGGCACGACGATCACCACCCCGATGGGCGTCTATTCCAAGAAGGTGAAGAGCCTCGACGAACTGAAGGAAGGCGCCACCGTCGCCATCCCGAACGACCCGACCAACGGCGGCCGCGCGCTTCTGGTTCTCGCCAGCAAGGGCCTGATCAAGTTCAAGGAAAACCCGGGCATCAAGGTCACGGTTGCCGATATCGTCGAGAACCCGAAGAAGATCGACTTCGCCGAAATCGACGCCGCACAGCTGCCGCGCTCGCTCGATGACGTCGACGCTGCCGTCATCAACACCAACTACGCGATGGAAGCCGGCCTGCACCCGAAGACCGACGCGATCGCCATCGAAGGCGAAAAGTCGCCCTACGCCAACGTCATCGTCGTGCGCGCCGCCGACAAGGATGCGCCCTGGGCCAAGACGCTCGTCGAATCCTACCACGACGAAAGCATCCGCAAGTTCATCAACGAACAGTTCAAGGGTGCGCTGATCGCGTCCTGGTAAGACCTGCGCGATCTCGTGAAGACATGGAACGGTCCGGCCTTGCCGGGCCGTTTTTGCTTTCACCGGATCGACAGGAAGCCGCCGGGCTCGGAATGGTCGTAGAGCACGAAGCCGATGAGCAGCGTCAGCACGATCAGGGTCGTCAGGGCTTCCGATACGATGAGCCGTCTCATGACATGCCTCACAAATCATCCGGCGAGGGATCGCCGGCCATCTCGCGCAGTTCGGAGGCGCTGAGCGCGATCAGCGCCTCATATTGATCGCCGATCATCCTGTTGAACTTCCTGCGGACACCGAAATCCTGCGATGACCCGAGGGTCTCCATCGTGTCGATCGTTTTCAGGATGTGATCCTTGATACCACTGGGCTCTGATGTCATCGGGTACTCGCCACCAAACGCTGCACTCAAGGCGCCGGAGCGCTCCGCGTCAGGCGGAAGCGCCACGCATTGCACTGTCACTATCTATCCAAATGCCGGCAATATCACCTTGGTCCTTCGGCTTAAGCCTGAAGCCGGGTGTTCCCTATTCGGCGTTCTCGACGAAGAAGTCGATGAGCGCGCGAACCGCGGGAGAGTTGCCCTTGCGCGTTGCAAAGGCGAGATAGACCTCCTCATCCGCCGGGCTCCAGTCCGGCAGAATGCGGACAAGACGGCCGGCCGCCAGATCGTCACGGCAGGTTATCTCCGGCAGCATGGCGATGCCGAGCCCCGAGCGCAGCGCGGCGAGCACGGCCGGAATGCTGCGGCAGGCGAGACGCGCCCGCTTCTTGACGATCGCGACCTCCTTGTTCGGGCCGGTCATCTGCCAGGTATCTTCGTCGTAGAGGCTTGTCGCCGTCAGCAGCGGAAGGTCTTCGAGCTGCGCGATCGAGGTGATCGCGCCCGCCTCCTCGATAAAAGCCGGGCTGGCGACCAGGACCGACGACGCCTTGGCCAGCCGCCGCATGACGACGCTCGACTGCGTTTCGCGTTCACGGCTGGAGCGGATTTCGAGATCGATGCCTTCGCCGACCAGGTCACTGTTGTGCTCGACACCGACGACTTGGACGGAGACCTCAGGATAGCGGCTCAGAAAATTCTGGATGGTGCGGGTCACGACGAGATCGACGAAAGGCATCGGGCATCCGAGCCGGATCAGACCCCTCGGGCGCTCCTGCGCGCTGATCACCGCGTTTCGCGCATCCTCGGCGGCCTGAAGGATCGCTACGCAGCGCTCGTAGAAGTCTCTTCCGATCTCGGTGACACGAAAATTGCGCGTCGATCGCTCGATCAGGCGGGTGCTCAGCTCGTCCTCGAGCTTCTGGACCCGGACGCTGAGCTTCGAGCGCGGAATACCGAGATTGCGGCTTGCCGCCGCGTAGCCGCCATGTGCGACGACAGCGGTGAAATACCGGATGTCGTTCAGGTCGTTTGCCGGCATTGCTGCCTCCTGTGCGTCGCCCGATGCGACAATTCCTAGAACGGCACTCCGGTAGCGCATCGGAATGTCTTAGTCATCAGCGATAGATGATGCGGCGGGGGCTCGCCCGTGGCATGGAGATTGCAGTAGGTTAATAAAAACCTCGCTTTTGCGGATACCTGTCATGCTTCGACACGCATTGTCAAAATTAGCAGCCGTTTTGATGCATCTTGCATCGGTGCAGGGGACACATGCTGCCGAAAAGTGGCAGGTCTTCACCCCTCCTCCGCCGATGCCCGTCGCCGACGAGAGCGGCCTGGCGGATGTGAACGGCATTCGCATGTATTATGCGATCTACGGCAAGGGCCGGGGCAATCCGATCCTCCTGGTGCATGGCGGCATGGGAACCGGGGATGTCTGGGGCTTCGAAGTGCCGCGGCTTTCTGAGCATCATGAAGTCATCGTCGCCGACAGCAGAGGCCACGGGCGTTCGACGCGCACCGATGCGCCCTATACCTATCATATGATGGCCGAAGACTATGTGGCCCTGCTCGACAAGCTGAAGGAGCCGAAGGTCTCGCTGGTCGGATGGAGCGACGGCGCGATCATCGGCCTCGACATCGCCATGAACCACCCGGATCATCTGGCGAAACTCTTCGCCCACGCGGCCAATGTTACGCCCGACGGCCTGAACGACGACCCCGACATGACGGCGCTGACCGCCGCCGGCGCGCGAGACGAAACGGAATACAAGCGCCTGTCGCCGACGCCGGACGACTTCTCGAATTTCAAGGCGGCGATCCAAAAGCTCTGGGCCACCGAGCCGAACTACACCGCCGCCGACCTCGGCAAGATCACCGTGCCAACCGAGATCGTCGTCGGCGATCATGACGAGTTCATCCTGCCGGAGCATTCCCGCTACATCGCCTCGGCCATCCCGGGCGCCAAGCTCGTCATCCTCAAGGATGTCAGCCATCTGGCGATCTACCAGGACCCGGACCAGTATATCAAAGCGGTCGAAGACTTCGTGGATGGAGACGGCGCGCGCGCGACGAGCGCATCGACGCCCTGACCGGGCGATCAGTCCATCGAGCGGAATGTCTCGAAGATCAGCGCCCGCAGCCAGCGATGGACGGGATCGGCATCCATCCGCGGATGCCAAGCCTGCACGATATCGAAACCCGGGATGGCAAAGGGCAGGTCGAAGGTCGCGACCTGGTCGGCGGCGGCCGATCTCAGATAGGATTTCGGAATCGAGCCGATCAGATCCGATGTCGAGGCGACGGCAATCACCGCTGGAAAGCTCGGGACGATCAGCTTGACCTCGCGGTGGGCGCCAAGCTCTGCCAAGGCCCTGTCGACAGGACCGGCAAAATCGGCCTGTGGGGAGAAGACGACATGGCCGCAGGCGGCATAGGCGCCGACAGTCAGCTTGCCCGCGTCAAGAATGGGGTGGCAGTGTCTGGCAACACCGACATAGCGGTCCTCAAACAGCGCCTGGCAGCGCAGCTCGCCGGCATCGGCGGGCAAGACCCCGATATCGAGATCGACGGCCGCTTCTCGCAAGGGGTGCACGTCCTTATCCGATCGCGGCGCGAAGCGAAGGCGGATGCCCGGCGCAGCACCGGCGACGGCAGCACTCAAGGTCGCGGCGTAGAGAAGCACGAAGGCCTCGTTGGCGCGGATGGTGAAGTCGCGGCTGATCTCGCGGATATCAAGCGTTGCCGCCGGGCTCAACACCCTGACCACCGCCTCTTTCAGCGCGTGGACGTCTGCGGCGATAGCCAGAGCATGCGGGGTCACGACCATGCCGCGGCCGGCGGGCACCAGGATCGGATCGCGCAGCGCGGTCCGCAGGCGCGACAGCGTTCTGCTCATTGCGGAGGTGCTGAGGTTCATCCGGCGCGCGGCGGCCGAGACGCTCTGTTCCTGCAGCAGGGCATCCAAGGCGACCAGCAGATTGAGATCGAGATCCGTCATGGCTGGACGATATCGATGCATGGCGTTTGATGCAACGGTACTTTTACTTCGTTGCGTCTGGCGCAACTCGTCCGCAGAGCGTAGCTATCGGGCATGGAAACCAAAGGGAGTGTCCTGATGTCCCTCGCTTCAACAATGCCCGTCGCCGATGAGCCCGGCCTGAAGTCGGCGCGCAGCCGGATTGCCGTCGCGCTGATCCTGTCGACTATCGTTCTCGTCGTCCTCGACGGCGCGATCGCCAATGTCGCCCTGCCGTCGATCGCGCTCTCGATGCAGGCCGATGCTGGCAGCACCGTCTGGGTCGTTTCAGCCTATCAGCTGGCCGTGCTTGTCGCCATTCTGCCCTGCGGGGCGCTCGGAGAAATCTACGGCGCCCGGCGGGTCTTCCTCGCCGGTGTCGCGCTGTTTACCGCAGCCTCGGCGGCCTGCGCCCTTGCCGGCAATCTGCCCGTTCTGGTCGTTGCCCGCTTCGCGCAGGGCCTCGGCGGCGGCGCGATCATGGCGCTTGCGATGATGAACCTGCGCGCCGTCGTGCCAGAGCGATCGCTTGGGCCGATCATCGGCGTCAACGCCATGGTTATCGCGATCTCGGCGGCTGCCGGCCCCGGCATTGCCGGTGCGATCCTCTCCGTGACGCAATGGCCGTGGCTCTTTGCCGTCAACCTGCCGCTCGGCGCTATCGTTCTGATCGGTGGGCGGTTGCTTGGCAAGATGGAGCGCGCCGATCGCTCGCTGAACACCAGGGCGCTGCTCCTGAACACGCTGATGTTCATCCTGTTCTTCTGCGGCACCGAACGGATCGCCACCGCGCCGGTTACCGGTGTCGCCCTGATCGCCGCCGCACTCGCCTGCCTTGCCGCCCTGCTGCGTCTCGAACGCGGAAGCCGCACGCCGATCATCCCGACCGATCTTCTGGCGGAACCGGCTTTCCGAGTTGCGGTCATCGCCTCGGTCTGCTGCTTCAGCGGACAGATGCTGAGCTACATCGCCCTGCCCTTCTACCTGCAGCACAGCTATCGGATGTCCCCGGTTCTCGCCGGCCTCTACATGATGCCCTGGCCGATCGCGACCGCCATCATTGCGCCGATTTCCGGGCGCCTCGCCAACCGCGTCAAGACGGCTTGGCTCTGCGCCACCGGCGGCGCTCTTCTGGCGCTCGGTCTTCTGATCATCGGCTTTGCGCCATCTGACCCGCATGCCATCGCGTTCCTCACGGGCACTGTGATTTCCGGCTTCGGCTTCGGATTGTTTCAGACCCCGAACAACCGGATCCTGCTGTTGTCGGCACCAAAGGCCCGAAGCGGCGCGGCTGGCGCCATGCAGGGCACGGCACGGCTTCTCGGTCAGACTTTGGGCGGGATTTCGATGTCGATCATCTTCACGCTGCTGCCGATATCGATTGCGCTCGAAACGGCAATCCTCACAGCCAGCGCCTGCGCTGCCGTGGCAAGTCTGGTGAGCCTCAGCCGTGGACGGTATGAAGTGGCGGGGAAAGCGTAAACAGCGCCGGAGCGATGGCGTCGGGGATCAGTGCAATCCCGGCGCCCCAGTTACCTTCCAGGAACCATCGGCCGGGCAGGCAACGCCATCGAACCGCGTCGTGCCCTCCAGGCTTTGGCTGCTCGTCACGAACCGCCGGCATCCGTCCGGACCATCGCCTGCAGCGTCGATCTTTTCGATAACACCGGCGCTGCCCGTCGAAGGATTGGCCCAAGCCAGGGTACTCGCACCGACTGGCGCATTGCCGACAGCATCGGCGATAACCGACTGATCCGTCATCGGAGCCGGCTTCGGCACGGAAGACGTGACCGCCACTGTTTCCAGCGGCTCGGTATGCGAACACGCTGCCAGCGGCAGCAGGAGCATCAGGCAGGCAAGGAGCGGCGCAATCGGCTTTTCTGTCATGGAGTCATCCAGTTTCAAAAGTGCCTCTGACACAGCAATGTGTTCAGAAGCGGGCCACTTCGTCGATCCCATGCCGCCATGGTTAGTATGGTCTTAATGGCTGCTGCTACCGCAGGTCAATATGGCGGGAGCAGTTCTTCAAGTGCTTGTAGTGGCGCCGAATTCCCCGATCGGCCTTGGCGATCGCGGCAACCTCCCCTTCGGCATCGCGATAAAAAGATTCGATCGCGCCGCCAGAGGTGCTATCTACGTCGCGGGCGCGCTTCAGGAGCGGCCGTTTGTCAGGGCGCTTGCGGCAGGCAGTCCTGACGGAGGAGAGTTTTCGTTTTTGGTCGCGATAGATTGCGGTCGTTCCCTCTATGCTCAACGAGGTCCAGATTTCATGAAAACCTATACTGTCAAGAACACGTCGCTCAGCGTCTCCAGCGTCATCCTCGGCCTGATGCGCATCGCCGAGATGACCGATGCCGAGATTCGCGGGCTGTTCGATGCCGCGGTCGAGGCTGGTGTGACCGTCATCGACCACGCCGATATCTACGGCGGCGAGCGCCACCGTTGCGAGAAGCGCTTCGGCGAGGCCGTGAAACTGTCGGCGGGCGATCGTTCGCGGATCAGCATCCAGAGCAAGGTGGGCATTCGCCGCGGCTGGTTCGACTTTTCGCGCGAACATATCCTGCAGTCGGTCGACGGCTCGCTTGCCGCGCTGAAGACCGATTATCTCGACGTGCTGCTGCTCCACCGCCCGGATACGCTGGTCGAGCCTGAAGAAGTGGCCGACGCCTTCGAGACGCTGCACAAGGCCGGCAAGGTGAAGCATTTCGGCGTTTCCAACCATACGCCAGGCCAGATCGAACTCCTGAAGACCGCGGTGACGCAGCCGCTGCTGTTCAACCAGGTCCAGCTCAGCATCACCCATGCCAATCTGATCGCCCAGGGCGTTGCCGCCAACATGGCCGGTCTCGACCAGTCGATCTCGCGCGATGTCGGCCTCCTCGATTATTCCCGCCTCAACGGCATGATGCTGCAGGCATGGTCGCCCTTCCAGAAGGGCTTTTTCGACGGCGTGTTCATCGGCGATCGTAAGGACTTTGCCGAGCTCAACGACGTGCTCGACGAACTGGCCGCCAAATACGGCGTGACGCCGACCGGCATCGCGGTCGCCTGGATCACCCGTCATCCGGCCAATATCCAGGTCGTCCTCGGCACCACCAAGGCCGCGCGCGTTCGCGAAAGCGTTGCAGGTTCGGATGTCGATCTGACCCGCGAAGAATGGTACCGCCTGTTCCGCGCTGCCGGCAACAAGGTGCCGTAAGATCGGGTGATCCCGTGTCAGCGATGCCCTATACGGGGCATCGCTGCAATCAATCCAGACGCTGCAGGGCGCTGCCGAGATCGCCGAGCCGGGCGAGCAGCAGCGCCATCTCATCGGTATGATCCTGCGAAAGGCGGCCGACGGAGCCGCTGCGTTCCCAGAGCCGCTGCAGCCGCAGGCTGAGACCCGCCGCGTCCTGCATCATCTGCAGGATCGCCTCGCGGTTCTCCCAGGTGGTGACCACCGCTGGCGGGATCTCGTCATATTGTCCGTAAAGCTGCTCGTCTAATCTCAGCATGATGGATCCTATCGTCGAACGGCCGGCGCTGCGCGCGGGGCGGAAAACTGCCGGGACAAATTCTTGAGCAATTCCAGAAGGCAGGGACGGGCCGAGCGGTAGAAGATCAGCTGTCCTTCGCGGCGTGTGGTGACCAGATCGGCCTGCCGCAGCCGGGCCAGATGCTGCGACAGCGACGACTGGCCCATGCTGAGCTGTTCCGCCAGATCGCAGACACTCATCTCTTCTTCGTTGAGGATCGCCAGGATTTCCAGTCGCTTGGGGTTACCCATTGCCAGCAAACGCATGGCATACGCCTGGATCATTTCTCGATCGGCCATCGGCAATCGCATCCGTCAACGGTTGATTGAAACAAACGCATGAAAAAACGGGGCGGCCGTCTACCAGCTTGGGGTTGCGCAGGTGGACGGCCGGCGACTGCTGCCGCGGCAAAGCAAGCATTTCAGAATCGCATCTCTAATAAATGGGAATTTTTCCCATATGTCAATTAGCAGACGCTTCCGCAAGCGCCTCAATCAGGCGCTGGTCCAGGGGGGCCTGACGGCGGACCGCCCGGCCCGCCGAAGCCACCGGGTCCGCCAAAACCGCCCGGGGGATGACCGACACTGCCCGGCGGGGGGCCACCCGGAGGCGGACCACCAGGCGGTGGGCCGCTACCGGGTCCAGGTCCGAAACCAGGGCCATTGAACTGCGAACCGTCGAAGGGGCGCCCATCAGGCGGCGGACCACCGGGTTGACCATTCGGACCCGGACCTCCGGAAGGACCGAAATCGGTCCGCATGCCGTTGCGGGGATCCATCAGCCGCCCGCCATCGCGCACGGCGATATCGGCAAAGGCATGGCCACCGGGACCGAAGCGCATCGGCCCGCGCGGCGGGAAACGGCCGATCCCGAGCACGAGCGAACTGCTGCCCTGCCGGCCATAGGTCTCGACATTGACGATGCCGCGTTTCAGCCCGGGGACAAGAGGCTCGACGGCGACCGTCGAGACAGCCGTCAAGCCGGCTATAGTCTGGAAGCGCACCAGGGCCGGACGGCCAACAATCCCGAAGTAGCGCGGCCCGAGTGACAGACCGCCGATCGCAACGCCGGCGCCTCTCGGCTCGGCAACGCCGCGCACATGCTGTCCGGCGCCCGCCGGGCGCGGCTCGATGCGCCGCGCGACGATCTTGCCGTCAGGCTTGCGGATGCCGAAGACCGCAACGACATCGCCGACCTTCAGCGAACCCGTGTCGAGCCCGTGGGTCGCAACCCGCTGATGCAGGATCGATAGGCTCCTGGAGCCGATCCGGTCGATGCGGCCCTGTACCTCGCTGGTGATGCTGATCCGCCGTGCCCGGCGTCCGTCGAGGAGGACGCGCACGACATGGCCGATCTGCATCTCCCGTGTCGAAACCCGCTTACCGTCGATCGTGACGGGCGTCCTGCGGGTAAAGGGGATGTGGACGTCGTTGACGATGATCGAGCCGAAGCCCTGGATCGTGCCGACGATGCCCGTACCGCCGATGCCGTGGTCCTCGTTCTCGCCGCCATGAACGGAAAGGCCGGAGCCGCCGATGCCATGGTCGCCGTTGCCGCTATTGCTGCCGCCGCTCTTGCCACGGGCGTCGGCAGGCAGGGCGCCGAAAAGCTGCAGCGCGACGCTGCCGAGCAGGAGCTGGCGTCTGGAAAGCATGGGAGGCGTCACGGCTTGTCCTCCCCGGCTCCGGTGGAGGCATCAGGCGCGACGGTCTCGTTCATCACGTAGACGCCGGTGATCCAGCGGCCGTCGCCGCCCGGATCCTGCTGCACCAGCTGGTGGGCGATCTTGTTGAGCTTCAGGAGCATCGCCATCGTCTCTTCCCGCGCCATACCGTCGAGACGCGCGGCAAGCTCCGGCGAGATCCGGTCGTAGTGGACGGCGCGCTCCAGATGCGGGGGGCTGTCGCTCAGGACGTTGGTGACGGCCGCAAGCGCGTGGTCATGCAGGTTGCGGGTGAAATAGTGGCGGCGGGCATCGTCGGCAGCGCTCGGCACCACGGAGGCGACATCGAGCGTCACCCGGCCCTCGGCGTCGATTAATGCGGTGCCGCGGTCGAGCCATTCGTCCAGCACGGCGCGCGGGTGCACGTCACGCGTCACCTCGGTGACGAGCCGCTCGAAGGACGGGGCATCGTCGGGCGCGGTACGCGGCAGCGGCAGCGGCTTGCCGTTTTCGTCGCAATAGGTCGGGTCGGCGAGCCAGCGGGCGATCACGCGGCCGGTCTGCGAGACCGTCGGCGGCAGCGCCGCCTCGGAGAGCGGCTCACCGCGCAGGCGGCTGACATCCTTGCGGTGGATGCCGGTCAGAAGCGAGATGCGGCTATCGGTCTGCTGCTTGTTGGCAAGCGCAAAGTCATTTTCCGCCACTTCGATGTAAAGCCTTCTGAGCACCGCCGAAAAAGCCGGAAAGCCGAGCCCGGACGACAGCGCGAGCTTCACCAGCGGCCGGAGCACGCGGATCAGCATGGCCTGCAAGTTCTCCTCGGAGAACGGACGTTTCGCGCGCGGCGTCGGCATCGGATATACCCGGTCTAGCAAGGTCGCCGACCACTGTAACGGGCTGACGGCCATCGATATGCCGTAAGCGAAACCATGCGCTGCCGCAACGCCCCGGCCCTGGCCAGAAAGCATGCCAATGACGCCATGACCGGCCGGAGGGGCGCACCGCTAAGACACCCCTCCGGCCGGCCTTCAGCCGATGCGCCGGATATCATCTCTTGCTGAAACAAGGACATAACAGGCGCACCGCCATCAGTGAACGATGCTATTTTCGGCACTGCCGCCGCCGCCCTGCAGCCCCTCGCCGCTCCAGTCGATCAGCCGGTCGAGCCGCGCGATCTTGTGGAAAACCTGGAAGACATCGAAGGTCTGGCCGAGCTGGATGTTCTCGGCCAGCAATTCGCAGAGGTCGAAGATCTCCTGCGGCGTCTCCGCCATCTCGACGCCGTCGTCGGTGAAGATGCCGGAACGCGGCCAGGCCCGCTCCTGCTTTGCGTCGCGCTTGGTGCCGATGAACGGGATGGTGTCGACGATATTGGAGGCGAGCTGGAAGGAGAGTTCGGTCATATAGGCCTGGCGCGACGTCATCGAGCGTGCCGCATCCAGGATCGAGGTTCGGGGTTTCGGCAGGCTCATCGGGGCCTCTCAGAGATAGTTGACGAGGCTCAGCTGCTGCAGCTTGGAGACCAGCGTATAGGCGGTCTCCAGCTGCGTCTGCAGCTGATTGACGAGGGTCGAGGCCTCATAGACATCGACGCCCTGCAGATCGACGAGGTTGCCCTGATAGAGCGTCGAGCGCGCATCGAGCGCGTCGTTCGCCTTCTCCAGCCGCTCCTGCGACAGGCCGAGCTGGCTCTGTTGCGTGACGATCCCGCTAGTCGCCTGCGAGGCGTAGCTGATCGCCTTGGAGGCCACCGCGCTCTTGGCGTCGGCGCCGAGATCCTGGCCGAACAGCGAGGAAATGACGACGGACGCGAGCGCCAGGTAGCGCATTCCCTCCGAATTGGCGCTGGTCGAAGACGAGATCGTTTCGTTCTCGCTGATGCGGCTCGTCATGCTGTTGCTTGACGCCGTCGACCAGCCGTTCGCCGGATCGGTCCAGGCGCTTTCGGAGAACATCGGCTCGATTGTGCCGGTGATGAAGCTGGTGATCTCGTCGCCGGAGAGCTCGTTGACCGGCTTGCCGAGGCTCGTGGCATAGTCACTGAGCGCTGAACTGATCGCCGCCGTCACCGTTGCCGACTGGTCGGCCAGAGGCGTCTCGTCGATATTTGTGCCGCCGAAGACGAACTCGCCGTTGACGGAGGTATTGGCCGTCGAGATCAGCTGCGACAGCGTATCGTTGGCCGCCTGCAGGGCGACCGCGACGCTGGTGGAATCTTGCCCGGCCTGCAGCGCCGTCAGGTTCGAGACCAGCGTATCGCCGGCATCTTTGAGGCTGGAGAGCGCCGTCTGCGACGCGTCCATGCGCAGCCCGACGATCGAGTTGCTCGCCGTCAGCGCATCGGTCAGGCTGATGGCATTGGTCAGGTTGACGGACTTGGCAGCGCCCGACCCGAGCGACACGCCGATATCGCTGTAGACGCCAGTTGCCGCTTCCGTCGAGGCCTGCAGCAGTTTGGTCTGCGACTGGCTGATCGTCAGCCTGAGCGTGCTTTGCATGGCGGATGAAGAGACGAAGGATGCTTTCATGGTGGTCAGCTCGCAATGTCGAGCAGCGACTGAAGCATCTCGTCGATGACGTTCAGGATCTTGGTCGCCGCCTTGTAGGATTGTTCGATGTCGAGGAGCAGCGTCAGCTCCTCGTCGAGATTGACGCCCGTCTCGTTCGAATAGGCTTCGTCGGAGCGTGACAGCGCCGCCGCAGTGTTTTCCGATGCCGTGGTCGCGCCGCTGCGATATTCCTCCAGCCAGCCGATTGAGGCACTGGCATAGTCCATCAGGCTCTGGCTGGTGGAGAGCCCGGCGTCGGAGGAGAAATCCCGCTTCGCGGACAACGCCTGGTATAGGCTGTCGAGATTGTCGGTGAAGCCTGCGTCGTCTGAGCTATTGAGGTCGGTGATGCCGCTGATATTGCCATCGCGCAGCTTCATCGCATCGCCGCCCTGGCTGGTGATGACGGCGGTGTTGATCGAAATCGTCGCGGCGATCCCGGTGGTATCGTCGCTTGCCGCTGGCGTGCTGCCTGCTGCGCCCGATGACGTCGTCCAGGTGAAGAGACCCGGCGCACTCGATGTGCCGTCGCTCTCCGAGAAGATCTGCACCAGCGACTTGGCGATCTCGTCGAGCTGCGCCTGGAAGGTCGGCGCCACCTCGTCGCGCAGCTGCAGCAGTCCCTGCAGGCTGCCATTGGCGTCGGTGGTCGAGCCCTCGCCCGCCGTCAACGCCACGCCGTCGATGTAGACGGCATTGCCCTCGGTTCCCGCCACATAGGTGGAGGTCGGCGAGAAGGTGACGCTGCGCGGGATCGTCTCGAACAGCACCGTGCCGTCGGACGTATAGAGCGCCATGTCGTTGTTGCTGCGGGTCATCGAGGTGACGCCAACGATCGAGGAGATCTGCTTCAGCAGCTTCTCGCGCTCATCGAGCGCCGAAGACGTATCGGTCCCGGTGGCGGTCGCGGCCTTGACCGCATTGTTGGCGGTCTCGAACTGCGACAGCAGGCTGTTCAGCGTATCGACCTGCGAGGCGATCTCGGCATCCGCATCGGCGCGGACGGACTGCACGCCGTCGCTTGCCGTGTTCAGCGAGTTCGCCAGATCCTGCGCCGCCGTCACGGCCGACTGTGCGGTGATCGAGCTGCTCGGCGACGTGGCAAAGGTCTGCAGCGCCTGCTGGAAGGCGCTGAGATAGGTGCTCGGCGACGTCTCATAGTCGTTGCCGCCGACCAGCGATTTCAGGCTTTCCAGCCCGCTGAGCAGTGTCTGCTGGGCGCTGTCCTTTGAGTTCGACTGCAGATATTGCGTCAGCAGCGCATCTTCCTGCGCCCGGCTGATGGTGACCACCTGGGCACCGGCAAGCGAAGTGGTGACCGATGCTTGGCGGCGCACATAGTCGGAATTGCCGACATTGGCGATGTTGGTCGAGACGATGCTGCTCTGCTTCGCCGTGGTGTTGAAGATGCTCTGGACGCTGTTCAGCGCGGAGGAAAGGGTCATGAGACTCTCCCCTTAGCGCTTCAGATTGACCAGGACGTCCATGATGTCGGAGCCCGTCTGGAAGACCTTGGAATTGGCGGTGTAGCTGCGCTGCGCCTCGATCATCTCGGTCAGCTCGCCGGCGAGATCGACATTCGAGCTCTCAAGCGCGCCCGACTGGATCGAGCCAAGGCCGTTCGACTGCGGGAAGCCGGTGACGGTGACGCCGGACATGCCGTTCGCCGAATAGACGTTGCCGCTGAGCAGCGTCAGATTGTCGGGGCTGGCGACGGTCGCGAGCGGGATCTGGTAGAGCGCCTTGCTGGTGCCGTTGGCATAGGAGACGGAAACGACGCCGGCAGTGCTGATCGAGACCGAGCTGACGGCGCTTGCCGCCTGACCATCGGCCGAGCCGGTCGCCGAGAAATCCGACGACAGCTGGGTGAAGCCGGAATAGTCCATGGTGATCGTCTTGCCGGTGGTGGGATCGACGATATCGGTGTCGGTTGCCGAAGTGAGCTTGCCATCGGCATCGAAGCTCAGCGTCGCGGTGCTGACGGCATCCGATGAATAGGGGAAGGACGTCGTGCTGCCGGTCGCCGCATCGCCGTTGCGATAGACGGCCACTTCCCAGGTGCTGCCGGTGACGGCGCCGTTGGCGTCAGTCGTCACGCCCGTCTTGGTGAAGTAATAGTCGTACTGGACCGTGGCGCCGAGGCTGTCATAGGCGACCAGCGACATCTTCTTCGTATCGTCGGTCACCGAGGCGGAGTTGGCGCTCGGCAGCGTCGTGGTATCGCTGACCACTTCGGCAGCGGAATTCAGGTTGCCGCTGAAAGAGGCGCTGGTCGAGGCGATGGCGCTGAGGCCCGACTGCGAGACATTGACCGGAACGAGACCATCGAAGCCGTTGACGACGACGGCCGGCGCGCCGGAGTCGTAGGAGTATCCCATCAGCGTGAAACCGGCGCTGTTGACGAGATTGCCGCTGCTGTCGACCGAGAAGTCGCCGGAGCGCGTCAGAACCGGCGTGCCGTCGGGGCTCTCGACGATGAAGAAGCCGTCGCCTGAAATCGCCAGATCATAGGCCGAGGTCGTGTAGGAAATGTCGCCCTGCTGCGAGATCGCCTGACGCACCGAGGTCTGCACGCCGCCGGAATTGTAATTGCCCGACGAGGACGGCAGGACGAGCGAGGAGAAGGAGGTCGATACCGACTTGTAGCCGACGGTATTGGCGTTGGCGATATTGTCCGAAACCGTGCTCAGGCGGTTTGCCTGTGCGCTCATGCCGGAAACTGCGGTTTTCATGCTGCCGAAGATGCTCATGATCTGATCCCTGTTCTTGGATTTTCTGGACATGCCCCGGACAAGACGGCATTCAGCGCCTGAAAAGCGCGCACGAAGGCTCACGGGCGGCCGGGCACCGGCAACCGCAAAGAGGCTGATCGTGTTGGAATGCCGCCTGATGGCGAAGGTCGCAGCGGATCATCCGCGCGTTTGGAGACCGCCCGTGCGGGACGGCAGCGCATTCAAGGTCTCGAAATCGAGATGTGAGGTCTCGCTCTCCGCGGCGGTTGCATTTTTGCCGGGAGACGGTTTATTGGACACAATGGCGCTTTCTGCTTCGAACGGCAGACGGCGCGGGAAAGCGTCACATCGGTTTGGTGCTGCGAACGGCTGTCATATGCGCTCCTCAGGGGGCAAGTTAGTCGAACAACGCATTACAGAACTAATCAGTTCTCTAATTCTGATTCGGTCAGAGGGCAACTGAATTTTCTGCGCCGGGCGCCGATCTTCAGTTTTGCCGGCCCCGCCCGGCGCTTCGCCAATGGGACTTGCGTGCATCGATGACGGCCGGCGGGAATGAGGACGAGGCACCGCGCAAGCGCGGCAGGCCCAAGGTTTCGAGCGACGACGACAAGCGCGCCAATATCGTCGAGAACGCCCGCCGCATCTTTGTCAGGAACGGCTATGCGGCCAGCACCACGGCGGTCGTCGCCACCGAAGCCGGCGTTTCCAAGCAGACGCTCTACAAGCTGTTCGAAAGTAAGGAAGAGCTCTTTGCCGCCGTCGTCGGCGCGCACCGCCGCATGATGCTCGACCTGCCGCGCGAGGCAGAAGCGATCAGCATCGCCCAGTCGCTCGAGCAGATCTTCATGATCGATATCGACGAGGAGACCGATGCCGACCGCGCCGGTCTGCTGCAGCTCGTCTTCCGCGAAGCGCCGCAATTCCCTGAACTGATCGAGATACTGCACCGCGAAGGCGTTCTCGCCTCCCGCCGCGAGCTCTCGGCATGGCTGGACGAGCGCCGCGCCGAAGGGCGCATCCGTCTCGAGGATAGCGCGAGCGGCGCACGCATGCTGATGGACATGATCTTCGGTGGCATGGGTCCGCCGGAAGGCCGCGCCCAGGCATGGCAGGGCCGCGAGGAGCGTCTGGCGCATCTACGCCGCTGCATCGCCATCTTCTGCGCCGGCGTCGACGCCAGGTAGCATCCAGGCATATCAGCGCCGCGGCGTTGACATAAAATACAGAACCGTCTAGTTCTTTAATTAAGAACCGGCGCGGGATGACTCGCGCTGTCCGCGCCATGACGGGCGCCGATCTCCACACATCCAAAGCACCCCGACGTGGCCGCCCTGCGCTGGCCGCGAACGCCGATCCGCGCGCCTGCGCCAAGGAGCAGCCCATGGTCTCCACCTATGTCAGCTATCTCGCCATCGCCGGCAACCTGACCACGAGCCTCAGAAACGTCGCCTCGCAGGGCGCGGTGGCGCGCGATACCGACTACTACAAGGAGCACATCGCCAAGGTCACCATGGTCGATGAGTTCATGGACGACTACAAGCTCTATTCCTATGCGATGAAGGCTTACGGTCTGGAGGACATGACCTATGCCAAGGCCTTCATGAAGAAAGTCCTGGAGAGCGATCTCAGCGATTCCTCGAGCTTCGCCAACAGCCTGAGCGATAGCCGATATGCCGAATTCGCTGCCGCCTTCAAATTCTCCGGCGAGACCGCCACCGCCCAATCCAGCACCCAGCGGGATACGCTGCTCGACGCCTACGAGGCCTCCTTCGACGCCGAGACCGACGCGATCAGCGAAGAGACCGACTACTTCCAGGAGAAGATCGGCTCGATCACCTCGGTCGACGATCTCCTGTCGAACACCAGGCTCACCAACTTCACGCTCAAGGCCTTCGCCCTCAGCACCGAATATACCTCCGCCAGTTTTCTCAGGAACGTGCTGACCAGCGACCCTGATGACCCCGACAGCTTCGTCAACCAGCTCGGCGACGACGTCTATCTGAACCTGGCGAAGGCCTTCAATTTCAACAGCGACGGCTCGGTCGATGGCGAGGCGCAATCCGAGGATCAGACGGCACTAGTCTCCAGCGCCTATGCAGTCGGCAGCTCGACCTTCGCATCGTCAGAGACCAGCGACGCCTATTCCACCTATTTCGCTTCGGTAATCGGCAGCATCACCTCGGTCAGCCAGCTGATGAGCGACGACAAACTGGTGAGCTACCTGCGCACCGCCTATGGCCTTGCGGATTCCGACAACGACAACTTCATCTCCGCGTCGCTGAAGAGCGCCTCGGTTGCGACCGCGATCGGCCTCTCGGCGCTGCACGACGCCTTCAATTTCGATGAGAGCGGCAATCTCGCGGATGGCGTCAGCGCCCAGACCGCCGACCAGACCGCTTCGACGACCTCGGCCTTTACCTCCGGTTATCAATCCGTGATCGCCGCTGCCAGCAGCGACGATGCAATCGAGAATTACAAGACCCGCATCGCCAACGTCACCTCGATCGACGACTTCCTGAAGACCAATGCCAGCGATGACGACGAGGACAATGACGGGCTTCCCGAACTCTCGGCCATCGCGCTGACCGCCTTCGGCATCGATCCTTCGACCGTTTCCAAGGCCGAGTTGCGGAAGATCCTGGAAAGCGATCCGACCGACGACAAGAGCTACGTGAACCGCCTGCACGACGATCGTTTCGAGGCATTTCGCGACGCCTTCAATTTCGACAGCGAGGGCGACGTCACGGTTCCCCTGCAGGCAATGTCCTCCTCGGTGATCGACGACTTCGCCGCCTATTACAAACAGGACGCCATCCGCTATCTCACCGGCACCGAACAGACAGATGCCTCCGATGCCGCCGACACGGAGATCAGCTATTTTCGCGAGCAGATGGCAACCATCAAGACATCAAGCGAATTCCTTGCCGACGACCGCCTCGTCTCCTTCGCGCTGAAGGCCAAGGGGCTTGACCCCGACGAGGTCAGCGACGACGAGCTCAAGAAGATGTTTGCGTCAGACCTCGACGACGAAAACAGCTACGTCAACGGCCTCGACGATTACCGCTACGCCGAACTCGTCGGGGCCTTCAATTTCGACAGCGACGGCAATCTTTCGGATGATCCGACGGGCACCGTCCAGCAGCGCGGCGACGTCCTCGAGACCGTCGATTTCTATCTGCAACAGACGCTGGAATCCGATCAGGGCGACAGCAATACCGGCGTCCGGCTTGCCCTCTATTTCGAGCGCAAGGCGCCCGATATTACCAGCGCCTACGACATCCTCGGCGACAGCGCCCTCTTCGAGTTCTTCACCACGAGCTTCAATCTCTCGAGCTACGTGTCCAACATGGATGTCGATAAACAGGCCGAGATGGTCGAGAATTTCATCGACCTGAAGGACCTCTCCGACCCCGACAAGGTCCAGGATTTGATCAAGCGCTTCACCGCCATGTACGACGTCGCCAACGGCACCAACACTTCGTCACCCGCACTGTCCATATTGACCGGTTCGGCGTCGATCAGCGCCGATACGCTGCTCGCAATGGCGCAGCTGAAGACGGGATAGCCGAAGGCTTCAGTCGCTGAAGATGTCGTTGAATTCTGAGTGGCCGCGATTGCCCTGATCGGGGGAGCGCCAGCCGAGGCGGTGGGAAATGTCGTTCGCGACCTGGGCGAGTTCCGGTCCGAGAAAGGCGATGCGATCGGGCGTCATGCGCAGTTCGATCGCCGAGGCGGAAATCGCGCCGATGACCTCTCCCGAGCGGCCGCGAATGGGAGCGGCGACGCAGCAGACGCCATTTTCGAGCTCCTGCAGGTCGGTCGCGTAACCGCGCTTGCGCACGTTTTCGAGCTCGTGCAGCACCTGGTCGGTCGTCGTCAGCGTATGTTCCGTGTAGCGCGTAAGCGCGCCATCGCCGAGGAGATCGCGGACCCGCTCTTCCCAGAGCCATGCGAGCATCACCTTGCCGGCAGCCGTGCAATAGAGCGGTTGGCGGGAACCGATGCGCATCACCGTTCGCGCGGTGCCGCGTCCCTCATACTGGTCGACATAGATGACTTCCTTGCCTTCCAGAATGCAGAGGCTAACGGTATCGCCGATCTCGTGGACCAGTCTCTGGACGATCGGTCCAGCGACCTGATCTATACGCATGTGCTTGGAGAAGGCGAGCCCGACCTCGAAGGCGCCAAGGCCGATCTTAAAGGTGCCGTTTTCCTGCGCGACGAAGCCGCGCTCCGAAAGCGTTGCCAGCAGGCGCGACACCGTGCTCGGCGAAAGATCAAGCTCGCGCGACAGTTCCGAGAGGCTGAGACCGGGCGCCTTGGCCAGAATCTGCAGCACGGAAAGCCCGCGGTCCAGCGTGCGGGTGACCGGCAGGACCTCACGGGTGGGCTTGCGTCCGGGACGGTTGGAAGCTTCCTTCATATCAATCAAACGGCCGCCTGGAGTGTCCGTAACTGTTCGCACCAGCGTTCTATTTCGCCGGCTATTACCTTTTCACTTCCGGTGTAGAAAAATTCAACCCCTGCAATCTTCCTCGTCTTCACCAGGGACGATGCCGTCGCTGTGCGGCGCACGCGCGCCAGGAAGTCGTCGATGTCCTTGTTGGCGAGCTTTTCCTTCGAGCCGTACCAGGCAAGGATCGGGCATGTGATGCGCGCCAGCGCCGGCGGGACGCTCTGATAGCCGTAAAGCGACTCGTGGATACGGTCCAGATCCATGTAGGATTCAGCACTGATCGTCGCGACCTGGCGGTCGCCGCGCGTACCCCAGGGCAGCAGCTCCTTCTCCCGCCCTTCGGCGATCATCTTCGCCGCCACGGGATGCAGATCCTGGCGCATCTTTTCGCGAAACAGCGAACCAGACGAGGCGATGATCAAGCCCGCCAGCCGCGGATCTCGGCGCTCGGCCTGATAATAGACGACCTTCGCGCCGCCCAAACCATGTCCGGCGAGCACGACGCGGCCCGGATCCTTCGTCGCGAAGTCGATCCAAGCGGCGATGTCGAGCGGGGATTCGCTGAACAGCTCCCAGGCACTGCCCCCGAGATAGGCGCCCTTGTCGGTGCGAAACCACGTGCCGAAATCGTGGCTGCGGAGGTTCGCCGTGATGAAACGGAATCCGCGTGCGGCGAGCTGCCTGCCGATATTGACATATTCGGCTTCCGAGAACTTCTGGTGCAGGCCGTGAAACCAGATGACCGTTTCGGCGGGCGTCGGCTGCCCCAAAGGCTGCAGCATCAGGCCCTCAAGCGTGAGGCCGTCCTCCGTATTCACGTAAACGATCTTTTCCGTTGTTTCGTTTTGCAACCAAAGTTCCCTTATCTGGCAGGCTGTCCCAATCGAAAGTCTTTTTGTCCGGATCCGGCAAGCCGTTCCGAATCAAGAGATTATAGCGGGACGCCCGGCGAAGACCGCATAGGCCTCGGGCGCCCCGCCACAATTGCGTCAGGCGACCCGGTACTTTTCGAGCGCAGCCTCGTTCGGATCGCTCGCCATGCCGGGTACGTCAGGAATGGTCACGGTGCCGTCTTCGTTCAGATCCGGAGAGTATTTGTAGACCTGACCGGCCATCGGGTTCAGTTCCTTGGCGCCGAATTCGAGCATGTGACCGTTCGGGATGGCGCCGAGCAGCTGGATATGCGCCTGCTGGTCACCATGCGGGCAGATGTTGAGGCCGTGGGCCTGCGCCATGCCGGCGACCTTCATGAACTCGGTAACACCGCCCATGTAGCGGGCATCCGGCTGCAGGAAGGCGATCGCCTGCGTGGCGATCAGGTCGCGGAAGCCATGCTTGGTATATTCGTTTTCGCCGGTTGCGAGCGGGATGGAAGTGGCGCGCGAAAGTTTGATGAAGCCTTCGTAGTCATCAGGCTGAACGGCTTCCTCGAACCAGTAGATGTCATATTCCTCGACGCGCTTGGCGAGACGGATCGCGTCCGAATAGGAATAGGCGCAGTTGGCATCGATCATCAGCTTGATATCGGGACCGAGCACTTCGCGAACGGCCTTGATGCGCTCGACATCCTCGGCGATCTCGACGGCACCGATCTTCATCTTGACGGCGCGGGCGTTGTTCTTGACGTGGCCCTCCATCTCGGCCTGCAGATCGCGGGTGCCCTTGCCCTTGCTGTAGTAACCGCCAGCAACATAGGTCGGGATACGGTTGCGGTAACCGCCGAGCAGACGCCAGATCGGCAGGCCTGCAAGCTTGCCCTTGATGTCCCAGAGCGCCATGTCGATCGACGACAGCGCCTTGGTTTCCTGGCCACGGCGACCATAGAGTTTGGGAATCCAGAATTCCTTCCAGACGGCTTCGGTCATCGTCGGGTCCTTGCCGATCATCTTGGCGAGGAACTGCTTGCGCATGGCGTTTTCGCCGACATTGTCGCGGCCGATGCCGTAGCCTGTGACGCCGATATCGGTTTCGATCTTGGTGATCGCGATATTGACGTTGACATAGGTGTGCAGGCCGTTGGTGATCGGCTGGACGCGCGGCCAGGAATAGCAGGCGACAGTCGCGTTGGTGATCTTGATCTCGCCCCGGGCGGACTGGATCAGGTCATTGGCTTTTTGCGTTTCCGTAACGGCAGAATTGCTCATTATTTGCTCCATCTGAATTGCATGCTGGACTGGCTTGGGCAGCCGGGTGAACTGCGAAGCCGGTCGGGAAATTGTAAGCGGCGTCCGGCCTTCAGGCCGGGACGCAGAGGCAGTCTTCGGTCGGAAGCAGGGCGTAGGCCGTGTCCGCTGCAGGCTCATGTTCCGAGAGCACGCGCAGGTGCCCGAAAGGCGTGTCGCCGATCACCTCGTACTGGCCGCCGTGATAGAGAACCGTGCGCGGCGCAAAGCCGATCACCGAACCTGCCCGCGCACCGGCATCCTTGCTCGTCGAGAGGATGACCTTCTGCGGCCGCACGGCGATGCTCGCCTGCATGCCGACCGTCAGCTCCGCGTGGGAACGCGCGGTGATCGCCGTCCCGTCGGGCGTGGTAACGGTCGCGACCGCGGCCTCGTCCCGGCCGGAAAGGCCCGAGAGCTTGCCGCCGATGATGTTGGAACCGCCGACGAAATCGGCGACATAGACCGTTGCCGGCCGGCTGTAGATCTCGGTGGCGCTGCCCTTCTGCTCGATGCCGCCATTGTTGAGCAGCACGACCTGATCGCTGAGCGACAGTGCCTCGACCTGGTCATGGGTGACGAGGATGGTCGTCAGCTTGAAGGACTGGTGGATGTCCTTGAGCCAAGACCGCGCCCGCTCGCGCAGCTGCGCATCGAGGTTCGACAGCGGCTCGTCGAGCAGCAGAAGGCGGGGCTGATAGACCAGCGCGCGGGCGATTGCCACGCGCTGCTGCTGCCCGCCGGACAGCTGGTAGGGATAGCGATCGGCCAGATGCGCGAGCTCGAGGCGTTCGAGCATTTCGCGCGAGCGCTTCTCGCGCTCGGCCTTGGCGATGCCCCGGAGCTTCAAGGAGAAGCCCACGTTCTGCAGCACCGTCATATGCGGCCAGAGCGCGTAGTTCTGGAAGACGAAGCCGATATTGCGCTTTTCGATCGGCACGTTGATCAGCTTCGACCTGGAGAACACCTCATCGGAGTAGATGCGGATATCGCCGCTGGTCGGCTGGTCGAGACCGCCGATCATGTTGAGCAGGGTCGTCTTGCCGCAGCCGCTCGGGCCGAGCAGAGAGGTGAACGAGCCGTCGGCGATGTCGAGGTCGAGCCCCTTGAGGATTTCGAGCGCGCCGTAGCTTTTTCGAATGCCTTGCAGTTTTACAGCCACGCTCATGTCAGGCCTCTCTTTTCTTGTAGTGGATGAGGATCGCGATCGGCAGCGTCAGCGCGAGGGTGATTGCCGAAAGTGCGGCGACCGGCCCGTAATTGCCCATCACGTTGAGCTGCAGCATCGTCGTGCCGATGACGGCGGTGTTCGGTCCGAACAGGAAGGATGCGGCAGCGTATTCCTTGAAGAACTGCACGAAGTAGAGCAGGAAGCAGGAGAACAGCGCCGGACGCAGCAGCGGGAAGGTGACGGCGATATAGGAGCGCCATTCCGAACCGCCGGAGACACGGACGGCTTTTTCGAGATCGGTGGAGATCTGCTGGAAGGCCGGCGAGACCGATGCGAAGCCCGTCGGGAAATAGCGGATCACATAGGCGATCACCAGGATCAGCAGGCTACCGCGCAGGAAACCGCTGCCGGGAATGATGACGGTGGCATAGAAGATGCCGATACCGACCACGAGACCGGGGATCGCCTTCGGAATGAAGGCCGTCTGCTCGGTGAACGAGCGCAGCAGGTTCGGCGAGCGGTAGGCGACGATGGTGCTGATGAAGGTGATCAGCACGGCAAGAGCGCCGCCGCCGATGGCGATGATCAGCGTGTTGTAGATACTGTTGATATAGTCCTGATAGCCGAAGACCAGCCGGAAATTGTCGAGCGTCAGCACCTCGCTGATCGGCATGTAGGGCGACAGGAACGAGGTGAAGGATCTGAGGATCAGGAACATGCAAGGCAGGATCGCCGTCAGCATGCAGTAGACGAACATCACCGCGGCAATGACCCATCCCCACATGCCCATCGGGATCAGCGTCTGGCGCCCGGCCTTGCCGCCGATCGTGTTGTATTTGCGGGTATCGCCGAGAATGAACTTCTGCGCGTAGACGAAGAACTGCACCAAAAGCAGCATGACGATGGCAGCAGCGCTGACGAGGCCGTAGTCCACCCGGGCGGACGTCAGGCCCTTGTCGTAGAGATAGGTAGAGAGCACCTCGATGCGGGCCGGAACGCCAAGAACCAGCGGAACGGCGAGCAGGTCGAGCTTCAGGACGAAGTTGAGCATCAGGCAGTAGAGCAGCGACGGCATCAGCAGTGGCACGACGACGCTGCGGATCGCCTGGAGGGGCGTTGCGCCAGCAGCGCGGGCAGCAAGCTCCAGCGTGTTCGGGATGTTCATCATCGCCGAGGAGAAATAGATGTAGCTGATCGGCGCGGCCGACACGCCGGCGAGCAGAGTGATGCCACCGAGCGAATTCAGGTTCGGCAGGCCAAGGCCGGTCGCATCCTGCAGTGCCAGCGCGATGAAACCGGTCGGGCTGTACATCATCGACCAAGCGAAGGCGAGGATCAGCGACGAGAGGAACATCGGCGACAGGAAGAGGAGCCGGAGCGTACGCTGGAACGGCAGGGCGAACCTGTCGAGGAAGAGCGCCGCGAGGAAACCGATCGAGGTCGAGAACAACGTGCCCAGCACCGCGATGTAGAGCGTGTTCAGCATGGCATCGGCAAATTCGGGATCGCCGAACAGATCGGTGAAATTCTTGAGGGTGTAGTTCGCGCCCTCTTCATAGAGCGCCTTGTCCAGGAAACCCTGGTAGATGATCGGGATCATCGGCGAGACCAAGAGCACGAACAGCAGGGCTGCCCAAATGATCTTTATGATCAGCGATCGCTCGTTCAGTATTCTTCGCAGGAGACGCGAACCGCCGCCAAGGGCCTGGCCGGCTGCCGCATCGTGTTCAGTGGCTAAGGTCACTTCCTCATTCCTTCAAACAGGAGGCCGGGAGGAGCCGGCCTCCATATTGGAGATGCAGTCGGCGCTTTGCCGAGTTACTTCTTCTTGATCCCGAAAGCGGCGTTGACCTTTTCGAGATATTCCGGCGGTGCGGTGATGAGGTTCTTGTCGAGCGAGGTCTGGACGATGTTCTGCTCGCCGACTTCCTTGACGATCTTGTCATAGGTGAAGTCGTAGACGCCTGCCGGGATGTCGATGCCGGAGCGGTAGGGGATCAGACCGCCGGCGCTGACGGCCTCCTGGCCCTTCTTGGAGATGATGAAGTCAACCAGCAGCTTGGCGGCATTCGGATGCTTCGTCGTCTTGGCGATCGAGTAGTAGCGGGTCGACATCACCAGACCGTCCTTCGGAAGGGCAAAGCCGATGATGCTGGCGCGCGCCGGATCGCGCAGGAACGGCACGAGCTGGACGGCCGACAGGTCCCAGCCGGCGACATATTCACCCGTCAGGATCTTTTCGAAAACTGGGCCGCCCGAACGCTGAAGGTCGGCAACCGGGCCGAGGATCGAGAAGTTGGCAAGCGCCTTGTCGAGGCCGACATGGTGCAAGTAGTGCGTTTCCTGCGATTCCTTCGCCGAGGAGCCGAAGGGCTCGATCGTTGCCAGGCGCTTGGTGAACTTGCCCGGATTGGCCTGGACCAGCTTGGCCAGATCGCTGATCGACGTCGGATACTCGGATTCCTTCAGGACACGCTTGTTATAGACGATGACCGAGGGATCGACCGAGATCGTGTAGACGCCGGGAACCGGCTTCGACCAGTCCGGAACCTTCGAGGCTTCCGGCGACTCGTAGGGCACGACATTGCCCTTGGCGATGAAATCGGCCCAGGCGGCGCCCGATGCGGCGAGAATGATATCGGCTTCGCTCGAGCCGGCGGCCTGTTCGGCATAGTAGCGCTCGAACACTTCGGTGCCGCTGAGATCCAGCGTCTGCACCTTGATCCACGGATATTCCTTGGCGAAGGCTTCGAGGATCGGCTTCCAGTTCGGCTGTCCGACATTCGACTGCACGAGCAGCGAACCTTCGGCTTTCGAAGCCTCGACGATCTGGTTGTAGGAGCTCGGATAGTAGTCCGGCAGGGTCTGCGCCTGCGCGGCCGTCAGGCCGATCGCGACCGAAGCCGCCGAAACTGAAATTCCGAACAGAATATTTCTGAGTAGCACTGTCTCACCTCCCGATGAATGAACCTCGGGACCCACTGCCGTGGATCCATCTCCCTGAGAAAGGCTGATGAACTTGCGCAGGAACGCCAGAAGGCAGCGCCATGCTCCAGTCCTCAGAGCCTGACGGGATAAAGCTCCTGGCGTTTTAATTTGTCAATAAACAAAATAATTTGTCACTAGATGACAAATTATACTAAAACGATCGAAGCCAATGATGCCATTGGCTTTTTTGTGAGCGGCAAAGACGGAAATTTTTATGTGCAGCGGGTCATCAGGCCTTGCGCCCGATCGCCGCAGCCCGGATCGGCGGCACGCACCACCGCATTTTCACGCCGGGACGAACGCAAAAAGCTCCCCGGCGGGCTGGCCGGAGAGCTTCTGAGGGAACGTCGATGTGAGGGATCGGAGAGGCGCGCGCCTACTCTGGAAGAGTGTCCGGTGCCAGCGAGCGGAAGAAGCTTTTGACTCGCTTGGAGCGGCGAACGAGCTTCGCAACCTCGGACGGCACCAGAGCGAAGAGACGTTTCAGTTCCGGTTCCCTGACGGCATCCGCCGCTTCCGCCGGAGCGAACCATCGGCACGTCCGCTGGCCCTTTTCGGGGAAGCGTTCTTCGATCCGGGAGACCAGTATCAGATGCACCTTGACCCGGGCCTGAACGACGGCGCCATCCTCCAGGACTTTGCCGTAGCGGTAGGAGCCGAGCGCCTTTTTCCAGACGCGCCCCCTGACCCCGGCCTCTTCCCAGGCCTCTTCCTTTGCAACCTCGAAGGACATCTTCTTCGCTTTGCCCCACCCTTTCGGGATGACCCAGCGGCCGGTATCGCGGCTGGTGATCAGCAGCACCTCGGGCAGAAACGCGCCGCCGTCGGCGACCACCCGCAGGCATATCGCGCCATATTGCAAGGCTTCGTCGCCGGAAGCTGCCGCATGGGGATCGGGCTTCCGGCGGCGAATATGATCGTTGCTTGGTAAGCGGTACATCTCTTGCCCGCCTCTCCTTCAAATCTTGAGATCAGGAGCGCACCCCGGCGCCTCGCTTGATGTCACAGGCCCGGAACGGAGACGGCAGCGCCGACCTTCAGGACGAACGGCTCATCCCCATGCGGCCAGTCGACCGCGGACGGCACCCCGGCGCCGGCGCAAAGCGCGATGGCCGCAGCTAGGTCCCACAGCTTCAGTCCCTTTTCGTAATAGCCGGACAGCGAGCCGGTGATTGCGAAGTAGAGGGACGCGGAGGCGCAGCGGTAACCGACGGTTTCGAAACCGGCGGCTCTGATCGCGGTGATCTGACGGCGCTCTTCTTCCTCTGACAATCCGGCATTCCAGCCGACGGCCATGGTCGGGATCGGCGGCGGAACGCTGCCCACGCCCTTGAGCCCGGAGACCTGATGGCGTGGCCCGCCGACCAGCTGGAGGCCGAGCAACGGGAGCGAGATCGCGCCCAGCACCGGCTCCCGGTCGAGCATCACGCCGATCGAAACGCCCCAGAGCGGCAGGCCGTTCAGGAAGTTGGAGGTGCCGTCGATCGGGTCGATGACCCAGGTGACGCCGGAAAGCTCGCCGCCGCCCTCTTCGCCGAGGATCGCATCGTCAGGAAAGGATGCGTGGATCAGTTCCCGGATCGCGCCCTCGATCGCCAGATCGGCGGCGCTGACATACTGCTTTCCTTCTTTTTCGCTGACGGCGAGCATGTGACGGTTCTGATACCAGCCCGTCGCCATGACCGTTGCGTCGGAAATAAGCCTGGAAAGCAATTCCAATCGTTCATTCGCGACCATCGACCTATTCAGCCCCCGAACAGATCAACGCGGTCGGTCATGACGCCGTGGACGCCCTTGTCGAGCAGCGTGCGCGCGGTCTGCGGATCGTTGACCGTCGCGACGGCGACATGCGCGCCGGTTTCCAGCAGGCCGTCGAAGCCCTGCGTGAGAGCGAAGCCGAAGTTGAAGTGGAATGCCGAAATGCCGAGCATCTTCATGTAGGCGGCGGGATCGGACGGCACGACTTCCGCGGCCAGCGCCAGGCATGCCCAAGGCAGCAGACGGTGCATTTCGATCAGGCAGGATGAGGAGAAGCTGGAAATGACCAGTTTGTCGTTCTCGCGCGGCCAGCAGGCTTCGACCACTTTGGCGACTGCCCGGGCATGCTCGATATCGGAACCCCAGATCGGCTTGATCTCGAGGACGAGGCCGAGGTCGTTTTTCAGGACGCAATCGATCGTCTCCTCGAGCGTCGGGACCTTCTGCGGTCCGAATTCGGGAAAACGCGTATTGGCATCGAAGGCCTGGAGCTCGGCGAGCGTCAGGTTGCAGACATGCCCCTTCCCCGTCGTCGTCCGGTCGATGGTGAAGTCGTGCATCATGACAGGGTGGCCGTCGCGGGTGATCTGCGTGTCGACCTCGATCCACGGAAAGCCGCTATCGGCCGCCAGCTGGTAGGCGACGATGGTGTTTTCGGGAGCACTGGCGGAGGCACCGCGATGAGCGATCAGCGGGCCTGGCGCCCGTGCGGGAAGGATAAGGGGCATCTTGTTTTTCTTTCGGATAGCACAGGAAAGACCCAGCGCTGACGCGCTGGGCCAAATTGCAAATCAGTTTTCGACCACGTTCTTGGCGAAGCCGCCGAGAACTTCGTCGCGCGGCAGAGGCTGGGTCCAGGAGCGCGTGTACTGACGCTGGTCAGCCGGGATCAGACCCTGGCTGAAGTCAGCCTTGGTATTGGTCGGCGATGCACCGTAGAGCTTGGAGAAATCGCTCTGGACCTTGGCCGAGGTCAGCCAGGAGATGAACACCATCGCCGCAGCCTTGTGGCCCGAGTTCGCCGGGATCGCGACGATGTTGCCGCCGCCGTTCATGCCCCACTTCGGCAGGTAAATCTTGATGTGGCTGCCGACTTCGTTCTTCTTGATCAGCGAGAAGAGATTGTCTTCCCAGGCCGGAACGAGCAGGAATTCGCCGCTGTTGATGCGGGTCATGCTGTCGGCATTCGAAGCGGTGATCACGAACTGATCCTTCCGCTTGTTGAACCAGTCCCAGACCGGCTGCATGTCAGGCGTCGCGGAAAGCCTGGTATCCGGCGTGACGCCCAGGACGTTGCGGCCGACATTGTGCAGGAAAGACTGGCCGGCACCGCCGTTCAGATAGTTGAAGCCGAGCTGGCCCGGGTTCTTTTCCATCCAGGCAGACAGCTCGTCGAGCGTCTGCGGCAGGGTAGCGGCATCGACGCGATTGCTGTCGTAGGCAATGCCGGTCTGGTTGCCCCAGTAGGCGATGGAATAGCCCTTGCCGTCGCCGCCGTTGATCTTGTCGGTGATATCGCCGGAATCCGGCAGCGTCTTCAGGATCGGGCCGTAAAAGACCTTGGTGACGTCGATGACGTTCGTTGCGTCGCCGCCCATGGCGAGGACATCGATATCGCCGGTCGCGCGGCCTGCTTCGGCAAGCAGCTTCTTCTGCGCGTCGGCAGCGCTGGAGACTTCAGGAAGATTGACCTTGATGCCATATTCCTTCTCGAAGCTCTTCACGTACTCGCGGTATTCCGGCAGGTTGTACCAGACGTACCAGTTCAGTTCGCCTTCCTGTTTGGCCTGGGCGACGATGTCGTCCCACTTTTTCGAGAGCAGATCATCGGCATGAGCGGAGCTGAAACCAGCGGCCGCGACAACCGCTGCTAATACTAGCTTGCGAAGCATATAGTTCTCCTTGGGTTTTAGGGGATCAGCCCTTGCCGGATACGGAAGCCGGATTGGCCGATTGCAGAAGACGTTCCAAAATGAGCATCAGAATTACGTTTGGAACGACGAGGATAAGGGCGACAACCGCGGCATTCGGCCGGATGAAGTTGTAGCCAATGTAGGAATAGAGGATCGTCGGGATCGTCGTGAAATCAGGCGAGCCGACGACGAAGGCGAGCGCGAATTCCTCGATCGACATGATGAAGACGATGAGCAGCGCTGCCATGATCCCCGGCTTCAGCACCGGAAGGTAAGCCACACGGAAGATCGCCAGCCGCGAGGCGCCGAGATCGCGCGCCGCATTCACGACATCGGTGCGAACCTGCGAGAAAGACACGGTCAGGATCCGCACTGCATAAGGCAGGAAGAGAATGACCTGACCGAACAGGATCGCCGGATATCGGGCGAAGAAACCGAGCGAAAACAGCAGCGCCCCGAAGAAGATGGCGACGACGAAGCCCGGCATGACGAGCGGCAGCAGCATCAGGAGCTGCGCCAGGGCCTTGCCCGGGAAGTCCAGCCTGCCGAAGGCGAAGGCCGTCGGCGCGCCCATCAGCACGGTCAGGATTGCGGCGAGCGGGGCCAGCGAATAGGAGTTGAGGATCGCTGTCGGCAGCGAGGTGGTGTTCCAGATCACCAGCCAGCGCTCGAAGGAGATTTTCGGCGGCAGGAGATCCGGATAGCTCCAGGCCTGCGAGGGGTCGACAAGCGACCACAGCAGCGCCATCGCGAAGGGGATGGCGAGCCACAGGACCATGATGACGCTGATGGCGGCGATCAGTATCCGTTCGATTGATCTGTAAGACATTCTATTACCTCACCAATCGCTGGATGCCGCGCACGGCGAGCGCCAGGATCGCGGAACCGAAAAGGGAAAGCGCCATCAGCGTGACCGCCACGACGGCAGCCGAATTCCAGTCGCCCTGCTCCCCCTGCAGATTGCTCATCAGGGTCGCCAGCGAGTGTTTGCTGGTGGGACCGGCAGCGGCCTGGAAACTGAAATCGCCGGCCGCACCGATGAAGATCAGGATCAGCGATGCCTGCATCGCATTCGCGGTCAGCGGCAGCACGATCTTACGAAAGCGCGCCATCGTCCCAGCGCCGAGATCGCGCGCCGCCAGAAGCACAGGTTCCGGCAGCCCCTGAACGGCGCCTGACAGCAACAGGAAGGCAAAGGGCATCTGCTTCCAGAGCTGCAGGAAGATGACGCCGTAGCCGTTGGCGTCGTTCTGCATCCGGATCGGCTTGTCCCAAAGACCGGTACGCACCATCAGCTCGTTGATGACGCCGTGATAGGCGATCACGTTGATGAACAGGAAGGCCGCGACGAGGCCCGGCACCAGCAGCGGCGCCTTGATCAGCGCGCTCAACAACAGCGAGCCCCTGAACGGCTTGCGCAGCAAGAGCGCCAGCGGATAGGCGAGCGCGACGGCCAGCAGCGACGACGTGGTGGCGATATAGGTCGAATATTGCAGCGCGCGCCAATAGCGCGGCTCGGCGAGCATCGTTTGCCAGTACGAAAGCGACAGCGCGCTTTCGCCCGCGAAATTCATCAGCCCGAAGGACTGCATGACGGCGAGATAGAAGACCGATCCCATCAGGGCGATGACTAGGCCGAGGCCCGGCGCCAGCAACAGCAATATCGTCAGCGCGCGACGCATCACCGGCCCCCATCGGTGACGGAGATGACATTCTCCGGTGCGACGCTGAACTGAAGGTCGGCGCCGGCGGTGACGTCGAGGTTGCCCGCGACCTGAAGGCGGACCGTCTCGTTGCCCGCAGCCAGAAAGACATCCGAATAGGCGCCTTGGAACGCAACCGCGGCAACCTTTCCGACGAGACTGTTGACCGCGCCGGCACCCAGCAACACCGCTTCCGGCCGCCAGACCAGCGTCACGTCGCCGTCAGCGCCATCGGCGGTGCGCAGCGGCCCGAAGGCGGTGTGAAGCACGCCACCTTCCGCCCTGCCCGCATGGATGTTCGCCGCACCGATGAAATCGGCGGCAAAGCGGGTCTTCGGCCGGAAATAGATATCCTTGGGCGAACCCTCCTGCTCGACGACGCCGTTGTTCAGAAGCAGGATCCGGTCGGACATCGCCAGCGCTTCCGCCTGGTCGTGTGTGACGTAGAGCGCGGTAAAGCCCACCTGCTTCTGCAGCGCCCGGATCTCGTTGCGGACCTGATCGCGCAGTTTCGCATCGAGATTGGACAGCGGCTCGTCGAACAGCACGAGACCGGGCTTGACGGCAAGCGCCCGGGCAAGTGCGACGCGCTGCTGCTGCCCGCCCGAAAGCGCATTCGGCAGCTTCTGCGCATGAAGCTGAAGGCCGAGCTGTGCCAGCAGATTTTCCACCCGCGCGACCGTTTCATTCTTCTTCACGCCCTTTTGGCGCGGGCCGAATGCGATATTGTCTGCAACGTTCAGATGCGGAAACAGCGCGTATGATTGAAAGCACATCGCTGAGTCGCGATTTTCTGGCGGAACCGCCAGCAGATCGCTGCCATCGACATGCAGCGACCCCTTTGTCGGCTTGAGGAAGCCCGCGACGATGTTGAGAAGTGTTGTCTTGCCGCAGCCCGACGGGCCGAGAAGCGTGATGAACTCGTCACGGCTTGCGGTGAAGCTCACGCCGTTCAGTGCGGAAAAGCCGCCGAAGTGCATTCCAATGTCCTGCGCCACGAGATATGTCACGAGCCAGCCTTTTAGTTTACGGTGCGAATTTAGTAAGTTTCCTCTAGAAACTAATTTTAACAGTTTAATGACGAACGCAAGCCGGAATCGAGAATGTCCGAGATAGTCACAGCCAATGGTTCACTCCTGAGCCTCGACCTTTCCGCGACGGATCGCGAAATCTTCATGGCGATCCGCAACCAGTCGGGCCTCTCGCGGGTGGAGATTTCAAAGGTCCTGTCGCTGTCCAAGGGCGCGGTCAGCAAGGCGCTCGCCAAGCTTCAGGAGGCTGGGCTGGTCGATGAAGAGCGCGAGAAGCCGGGCCCGCGCCACAGCGGCCAGCCGATGATCCGCATCAGGATGCGGCCGGATGCGATGCGCTTCATCGGTCTCAACCTGTCGACCCGCGGCGCTTACGTGGCGGTCTCGAATCTGGCCTCCGAGGCAGTCTGGAACTCGCCCTGCTACCCGCTCGAGCCATCGCGCGACGGCATTGTCGCGCAGGCGGTCGAGCTCATCAGGGAGGCCAAGCGCAATGCCGGCGGGACCGACATCGGCATGTTCGTTCCGGCCATCTTTTCGGCTTCGGAGGACATTCTCGAGGTGACGCCGAAACAGGCCAGCATCCCCTATCACGAGATCCGGCAGGAACTGGTGGCGCAATTCCCGCAGTCATCCGTCGTCGTCTCGTCTCGGGCCGACATCATGCAATCGGCGCTCAGGCCGGAAATGTTCGGCAAGGTGCTGTTCCTCGTGTCCTTCTCCGATGGCGTCGGCGGCCATATTTTCGATCGCAACCGGGTGATCCGCGGCGGATACAACCAGGCCGGAAATATCGGCGGCATGGTGCCGGAAACCGGCCCGCGCCCGAGCGTGACCGACCTCGCTGACATGCTGGGATGCGACCCCCTGGAACTGGATCACGGCCGCCTGGAAGAGCTGTTCGACGCGGGCCACAAGCCGCTGATGGACTGGATCGAAAGCCGCGGCGCAACGCTCTCCGAACCTCTGAGCGCCGTCGTCCAACTGCTCAATCCGCAGACGATCGTCCTCGGCGGCAATTTCCCCAACCCGGTCCTATCGGCCCTGCGCCAGCATATCGATCTCTCGGTCTACGACGTTCCCACCCGCATGCCGCTCTCGAAACCAGATATCGTGATCTCCGATGTTCTCGGCGAAGCGAGCCGGGCGACCGCATCGGCGATCCTGCCTCTGGCGAAATATCTGTCCTATCTCGACTGAAGAGGTGACGGAGCCGCATCACTTGTCCGGCGGCGCGCCGATATCGCCACTTTGCGGACCGTGCGGATATTCGGGGCTGTGAGAATGCGTCGCCTTCTCGGTGATTTCCGGGCCGACATAGCCTTCCGGGCCGTAGAAGGCGACATGCAGGCCCCAATAGGCCGAGCCGTAGAGCACGAAGGCGGCGAGGATGCCGGCAGGAATGCTGCGGAACGTCTGCTTAAAGGCCGGCAGGAAATGCGTCTCGCGGCTGCGGTCGGCGGCAACGGCCAGCAGGATCGCCATGATCAGTCCGTGGCCGATCAGATCGACGCGGCCGAAGGGCCATACCGCGGATGTGAAGATGACGAATAGCGCGATCGCCGAAAGCCGGCGGATCAGCGGCGTCCAGACCAGACCGAGACCAAGCGTGAATTCCGTGACACCGGCCATCGGGATGAAGACATCGGGCGGCAGGCCGAATGTCAGGAACGGTTTCTCGACGACCAGCGGATAGAACCAGCTCGGATAGGCGAATTTCTCCAGGCTCGACCACATCAGCGCGATCGCCAGCCCCCAGCGAAGCGCTTCGAGGCGATGCGCGCGCCAGTTCTCGCGCTTCGACGGCTCCAGGATCAGATAGACGGCGACGCCGAGGCCGAGCGCCAGATAGTCGAAAAGGTGGAAGAGGTCGTAGTCGCGCAACGCCAGGATCCAGAGGGCGATGATCCCGATACCGGCGACCGGCATCGTCCGGCGCGAAAAGATCATGCCGGCGATCACCAGCTGAAGCCAGGACACCCATTCCGCCGGCGTCTTCAGATCGGGCGTCAGATAGACGCCACCGACCGCGAAGATCGCCACGAAAAACGCCCCGACGATCGCCCGGATATAATCATCCAGCCTGCGCCAGAGCGGCGCCGCGGCCCAGTCGAGCATATCAAGCGCCCGGTCGCCATAGGCACTGCGCTCGACCGCCCGCGCCAGCCCGAAAAACACCAGCACGAGGCCGATCCCGACCCAGAACCACGTATTGGCAAGCGTCGACATCACCGGCTCGGGCGGCGCTCCGACGATATAGGGCGCGAACCATTTCACATGCGCCTGCGCCGGAACCGACGCAAAGACCAGCAAACCGGCAGCACCGGCCGCCGGCAGCATTCGACTGCGCAAAAGAAGAAATCCTGCAAACATCTTCAACCCCCCGGACTTGAAATGAAATTGAAAGGCCACCCCCCGCTGAGGGCGGCGAAGCCGAAATGACGGCATGCCAATGAAATTCTAGAATTACGGGAATGCGAGAAAAATACTCGCCTTGGATAATACATTTGCAGGCGGTGTGGAACTGGGGACGACGACCGCTCTGCGAGGACGCAGCCGCGATCCAGCCGCTGACCCGGTAACCGTAGCTTACACGCCTGTTTACGCTCAGGTTACGGCGGCATTTACCGTTACGTACTTCCGCCCGCCTGCATAAAGAACAAGGCTCCCAACCGCGTCGGCTGACGACGATCGAGAACTGGCGGGGCCGCCCGCCGGCACAAGGGAGACCGCAATGCTGAACGATCCATCCGTGGGGAGAGCGTCATGACGAACTCCTTTCCCAAGAAGCTGTTCTCGGCGACGGTCGCCGTCGCGATGACGCTGACATCGACGACATTCCTGTCGCCGGCGAGAGCCCAGCAGGCCGTCCCGGCCGCACCCGCGGCCACTGAACCGGCCGCCTCTCAGGACACGTCGAAACCCAATATTCTCGTCATCTTCGGCGACGATATCGGCCAGACCAATATCAGCGCCTATTCCTTCGGCCTGGTGGGTTACCGCACACCGAATATCGACCGCATCGCCAAGGAAGGCATGATGTTCACGGACTATTATGCCGAGAACTCGTGCACGGCCGGGCGTTCGACCTTCATCACCGGTCAGGTCTGCCTGCGCACCGGCCTCTGCAAGGTCGGCATCCCTGGCGCGACCGTCGGGCTGCAGGCCCGCGACATCACCATCGCCCAGGCCCTGAAGCCGCTCGGCTATGCGACCGGGCAGTTCGGCAAGAACCATCTCGGCGACCGCGACGAATATCTGCCGACCAAGCACGGCTTCGACGAATTCTACGGCAACCTCTATCACCTGAATGCCGAGGAAGAGCCGGAGCGGCCCTACTATCCGAAGGACGACCAGGAATTCGTGCGCACCAACTCGCCGCGCGGCGTGCTGAAGGCCTCCGCCGACGGCAAGATCGAGGATACCGGCGCGCTCAACACCAAGCGCATGGAAACCATCGACGACGAGACGACCTCGGCGGCGATCGATTTCATGGACAGGCAGGTGAAGGCCGGCAAGCCCTTCTTCACCTGGATGAACACCACCCGCATGCATGTCTTCACCCACGTGCGGGAATCGATGAAGGGGCAAAGCGGCATGCCGGGCAACGACTATGCCGACGGCATGGTCGAGCATGACGGCGATGTCGGCAAGCTGTTGAAAGCGCTCGACGACCTGAATGTCGCGGACAACACGATCGTCGTCTACACAACCGATAACGGCC